>Ga0070734_10004164_pt1 | contig 14059 bp, 11 predicted proteins | sample Coa_R1_8_FD_66444 | JGI IMG/M metagenome (GOLD analysis project Ga0070734, IMG submission 66444) | Surface soil microbial communities from Centralia Pennsylvania, which are recovering from an underground coalmine fire - Coalmine... | ecosystem: Environmental > Terrestrial > Soil > Unclassified ...
CGGAAATCTGTACGGCGCGACGGTGCTCGGCGGCGGCACCGGCTGCTCGGGCTCCGGCTGCGGCACCGTGTTCAAGCTGACGCCCGACGGCACCGAGACGGTGCTGCATGCCTTTACAGCCGGAACCGACGGCTCCGGGCCCGACTCGGAATTGACGCTGGACGCCTCCGGCAATCTCTACGGCACGACGGCGGTGGGCGGCACCAATGGCTGTCAGACCTATGGCTGCGGCACGGTGTACAAAGTCGGCCAGGACGGGACCGAAGAGGTGCTTTACGCGTTCAAGGGAACCACCGACGGCAGTTGGCCCTGGGGCAATCTGATCCTCGACACGGCCGGCAATCTTTACGGGGTGACCGATGTCGGCGACGGCGTTGTCTTCAAGGTCGCCCCCGACGGTACGGAGAGCGTCCTTTACGCCTTCAAGGGGAGGAACGACGGCGCCCAGCCCAACGGTCTTGTCGCCGACCACAGGGGCAACCTCTACGGTTCTGCGATCTATGGCGGCGCCGATGGCGACGGCACCGTGTTCCGGCTGAAGGAATAAGCTCCGGCACAATTTTCCACCCGGCCTGATGGAACGAATGCAGCTCTTCCCCGTCACCACCACGGTCATGCTGCGGCTTGTTCGCAGCATCGAGCAGGCGCGCGTCCGCCTTTGTCTTGCGGGCGTCGCCGCGGCGGCGATCGGGCTTTTCATGGGCGCGGCCGACATGCCGGCAACCGGGGGCGTGCCGCAATACGACAAGGACGGCAAACTTGTTTTCCCCGCCGATTATCGCCAGTGGATGTTCGTCAGTTCCAGCCTCGACATGAGCTACACCGAGAATTCGCCGCCACCAGGCGTCCACATATTCAACAATGTCTTCGTTCCGCGAGAGGCCTATGAGTCGTTCCTGAAGCACGGCGTGTGGCCCGACAAGACATTGCTGCTCACGGAACACCGCGCCGGCGCCGAGAACCTGTCGATCCTCAAACACGGGCAGATCCAGACGAACATCGTCGGGTTCGAAGCGCATGTGAAGGACCGTCGCTTCAAGGACGGCTGGGCGTTCTTCGCCTATGTGGGCGAGCTCAAGCCCGCGCGGGAGATTTCGCACGACAGCGACTGCTATTCCTGTCACCTCGCGCACGCCGCGGCGGATACGACGTTCGTACAATTCTATCCGACGCTGCTTCCTGTCGCGACCCGCCTCGGGACGCTCAGTCCGGCGTATCTGGCGGAAACCGCAGCAGCGGCGCACCCGCGCTGATCGGCTGAAGGCCGCGGGGCGCGCGCCCGAATCTGCGGCGCGGGCGCGGCGCTATCTGGTTCGGACGAACCCGTGCGGAGTGTCGGAAAGGTTGACCTGATACCAGCCGGTGCTGGCGCCGCCCGGATTTATGCCTTCGCCCGAGGTATTTTGCGCATCCGGGTAGTCGTACGACTTGACGTTGCCTGCTGCGGAACGAAGGAATCCGTGCAGATTCCCGGTCTGATCCGTGTATTGACCGCTGACCACGTTCCTGTCGTTCAGACCATCCACATGCGTATTGACGGAGCCGGAGGGATCGAAGGCGCTGATCGTGCCGTCGGCGGCGCGCACATAACCGTGCCCGTGGCCCTGGCTGTCGTACCAGGTTCCCGCGATCACGCCGCCATCATTGATGTGCGTGGCGGTGGTGCGGCTCGAACCCGGCGGATCGAACGTTGTGATTGTCCCGTCGGGAGCGCGAACGAAGCCGTGAGCAACGCCGCTGCTATCGAAGTACGTTCCGCTGATGGACCTTGTCTTGTTGATCCCGACCGGAAGCGTGTCGATCGCGCCGGTCACGTCGAATGTCTTGAGCTTCCCGGCGGCGGTACGCTCGAAGCCGTGATAGTCGCCATTCGAGTCGCGGTAGGAACCCGCGATGACACCCTTGTTGTTGATGAAACCGGGCTCGGTGTCCGTCGACCCCGGGGGGTCGAACCAGGTGATCGTCCCGTCGGCGGCGCGGACAAAACCATGCGTCGACTCGCCCTCGTCGTACCACGTGCCGTCGATGACACCCGTGTCGTTGATGCCAAAGGGATAGGTAGCGACGGATCCAACCGGATCGAACGATTCGATCTTTCCATGGGACGTTCGTACAAACCCATGCGGAATGGCGTGGTTGTCGGAGTAGTAGCCTTCGATTGCGCCCGCCCTGTTGATTTGCGACGGCACCGTTCCGGTCGAGCCGCCGGGATCGAACGACACGTACGTCGCCTTGGCACCAACCAGGTCCGAGGAACCCAGCAGAAGCAGCGCCGCGAGCAAAGCGGTTTTCTGCTTGTGCCTGCGCGTTCCGGCAAATCGCGAATGAACTTTGTTTCCGACATTCATGACCGTCCCCCTACGGAATCCGCTTATGCTGAAATTTGCGGCCCAAAGTCCTGCATGCGGCAGTGGTAGCTGGAACCTGCTCATGACCGCAAGGGCGCCTTCATCCGGCTCATCGATGCGCGGCTTCCTGACCGTATTCTGGCGGCTGGATGTATTGGAGGACGCGCAGAGGCCGGAAGATATGGATGTGCCGGGATTTAACTTCCGCCCCTGAGGGGCTACAAACCGGCGCGCTACACGGTCCACGTGGATGGTCCGTGGTGCCTTACCTTCGAGTTCGAGAGAGAAAACGCATAGCGCGTGGATCTTGAGCAGTGCCACTGAGCCGAGATTTGTAAGGAGGTTTTCCATGGCTGAGTACATCGCAAAAAAGTCCGCGGCTCGCTGTCCGACCCATCCGGGCGCGATTCTTCGGGAAGACGTCATTCCGGCGCTGGCGATGACGAAGGTCGATGTCGCCAATGCGTTGGGGATTTCCCGTCAGCATCTGTACGACGTTCTGAACGAAAAAAAGCCCGTTTCGCCGGACGTGGCCGCGCGCCTCGGCAACGCATTCGGCAACGGGCCGGGCATCTGGCTTCGGATGCAGGCGTCCTACGACGCGTGGCATGCGGAACGGCATGTTGACGTAAGCCGCGTGCGCAAGCTCGCAGCCGCGTGAGCTGGCGGACCCCGGTTAGCAGAGGACGCACTTAGCTTTGGGCGTGCCGCCGCCATTGCCGCCCGCCGCCGTGCCCGTTCGACGAGGCGGAGACGGCGGCGTGTGGACAGACAAACGTACAGCAGCCGATCCGCTACCGTGCCTCCAGCCGCCACGCGACGAGAACCGCCCCCAGCACCAGGAGCAGCGACAGCCACACCGGCAGGAGCGGCGCCTGCTCGATCGCGGTGACACGATAGGCGCCGTTGGCCCTGAGGCCGATCCAGCCTGAGCCGGAAGCGGAAGCGCCCGGCTTCACCCGCCTGATCTGCGGCACCCCGCCGTCCATGAGCCAGCGCACCGAGCCGCCGCTTGCGCGCGCGATGGGGGCGAGGATCGCGGTGGTCGCGCGCATGTCGGATACTTCCTTCGGGTTCAATGGCCCGCTCGCCGCCACCGCGTTCAGCGTCCCGTCGGTCGCGCGATATAGCCCGAGTTCGTCGGCCTTTGCGCTCGCGCGCCAGAGTCCCGGCTCGGTTTGCGTCAATCCCAGGGACAGTTTGCGCCCCGAAGGGTACGTCAGCGTCACCGGCTTCGCGGTTTTCACGAGCGTCTGCCGCTCGATGTTGATCGCGCCGTTCGCGATCGCGGCCGACAGCCGCTCGTCTTCGAGCTCGGGCTCCCTCATCAGCCAGTGCGTGAGCCGGCGCAGCAGCTCGGCCTGCGGGCCGCCACCTTCGTAGCCGCGCGCCCACAGCCAGCCCTGATCGGAAAGAATCTCGGCGACGCGGCCCTTGCCTTCGCGGTCGAGCACGAGAAGCGGCGTGTTGTTTGGGCCCGACATCAGCGTTTCGCCGGCGATGGTGTTGGCGGCGATGGCCCGGAACCAGCGGCCCCAGGTGGCCGGCTTGGTGCCCGCATTGGCGCCGTCGAGCCCGCGCGTCACCGGGTGGGCTTCGCCGGCTTCCGTCAGCGCCGCGCGGAACGGCTGGTCAACCACCTGCCCGGTCGGCTGCGCCGGCAGCACGTCCGCGAGCGGCGTGTGGAAGATGCTCGTGGCGCCGGCGAATTCGGGTCCGGAGGAGACGAGGAGGGCGCCGCCGTTCCGTACATAATTGGCGATGTTGTCGAAATAGGCCGGCGGCAGGATGCCGAGCTCGGCATAGCGGTCGAAGATCACCAGGTCGAACTTGTCGAGCTTCTCGACGAACAGCTCGTGGGTCGGAAAGGCGATGAGCGACAGCTGGTCGACGGGCGTCTGGTCCTGCTTGTCGGGCGGCCGCAGGATCGTGAAGTGTACAAGGTCGACCGACGGGTCGGCTTTCAGCAGGGAGCGCCAGACGCGCTCGCCCGCATGCGGCTGGCCGGAGATGAGGAGCACGCGCAGCCGGTCGCGCACGCCGTACACGGTGACGACCGCGCGGTTGTTGGCGAGGGTGAGCTCGGCGGGGCCGGGCCGCGCCGCAATCTCGAGCACGTTCTCGCCTTCGTGGGTGACGGGGATGTGGAGCGTGATGCTGCGACCGGTGGGCACGAAGCGGCTCCCCGCATCGACTCCGCCGATGCGCAGGCCCACCTGCGCCGCGCCGCCGCCAGGCGCGCCGAAATCGTCGACGCGGATCACCACGTCCGCCGTCTGGCCCACGATGGCGTAGCGGGCGGCGCTGACGACGGTGAGCTTCCGGTCGCGTTCGTCGTGGCGGCCGGCGATCAGCGCGTGAAACGGCGCGTGGAGCGCGGTCGCATTGGCGCTGTCGGCGTCGTGCACTTCGCCGTCGGTGACGGCGATCGCGCCGGCGATACGGTCGGGCGGTGCATCAGCCAGCGCGCCGGCGACGCTTGCCATCAGCCGCGTGCCGGTGTCCTCGTCGGGCGGCGAGGTCACGTCGGCGCGGCGGATCTCGAGCGATTTGTCACGCGCGATGGTCTTCGCGAGCTCGTCCGCGGCGTGATCGGCATCGGTGCGGCGATGGTCGAGATTCATGCTGGCAGAATGATCGACGACGAGCGCCACGATGTCGGGGAGCGGCTCGCGCTTCTCGCGGACGATCAGCGGATTGGCAAGCACGAGGCAGCCGATGGTGAACACCGCGGCGCGCGCCATGGCGCCGCGCGCCCGGCGGTACAGCGCATACGCCGTCAGCACCGCCGCCACCGCGGCGATCAGTACGATCCACGCGGTGGCCACATGCGGCGCAAAATCAAGCGATAGGTGCATCATCAGCTACGCCCTAACGCCCATCCTCAATGCCCCAGGCGCTCGAGCAAGGCCGGGGCGTGGACCTGGTCGGTCTTGTAGTTTCCGGTCAAAGCGTACATCACGACATTGATCCCGAATCGGTACGCCATCTCGCGCTGCTCGTCGCCGCCGGGCGATACATCGGCCATCTGCCTGCCCTGGGGGTCGATCGCCCACGCCGCCGCCCAGTCGTTGCCGCCGATGATCACCGGCGAGACGCTGTCGCCGCCGCGCGCCGGCCCCGCGTTCGGCCCCGCCGGCGGCAGCGCCTCGATCCATACCTTGCCGCCGTCCCAGCGGCCGGGAAAATCCTGGATCAGATAGAACGTCTTGGTCAGCACGTGATCGGACGGCACCGGCTCGAGCGGCGGCATGTCGAGCCTGCCGACCAGTCGTTTCAGCGTCTCCTCGCCGGCCGACCCCGGTCCGCGCACCGACCCGATCGAAAGATCACGCGTGTCGAACAGGATTGTGCCGCCGGTCCGCATGTAATCGGCAACCTTGCTCAGCGCGCGCGGCGACAGATCGTGCTCGCGCGGATCCATCGGCCAGTACAGCAGCGGAAAGAAAGCGAGATTGTCGGTGTCGAGATTGACGCCGACGGGATCCTGCGGCTCGTAGGAGGTGCGCGCCTTGAGCGCGAGACCGAGACCGTACAGACCGTCACGGCTCATCTCGTCGACTTCGGGAATTCCGGTGATGACATAGGCGAGGCGGGTGTCGAGCGCCGCTTTCATGTCGAAGGCGTCGTCGGCGCGGGCCGGGAACGGATGTACAAGCGCGAACGCCAGCACGACCGCCGCCGCGCGCGGCAGCGCCGGGCGGGGCGTGAGCCCGCGCAGCCACAGCGAAATGCAGAGGTCGCCCAGGAGCAGCAGGAGCGCGATCACCAGGAGCGGCGCCTCCAGCGCCAGCGCTGGCGACGCCGCATAGTTCAGCGCCGCATGCGCGAGGCGGAGCGGCAGGAACACCGTGCGCGCGTCCGCGGCGTTGAGCGCAACCTCCGCGCCTGCATGGCCGTAGAGGCCAGGCGGATGCTCTGGCGACGGTACGATGCGGCCCAACTCGCCGCCATGCAGCGGCAGCACGTCCGCAGGCGGTTTGACGAGATGGCCAAAGCCGTCGAGCGCGGAAGACATCGGCAGGACCGCGGCGGTGTCGCTCGCCAGCTGCAGCGGGCGCGCGCCGCCCGCGAGATCCGTCAGCCGGTGCAGCATGTCGACGTACAGACCGGAGAGCGGCAGATTCGACCAGGCGGGATTGGCGGTGACGTGGAAAAGCACGATCCAGCCCTTGCCGCGCTGGCTCCCGGTGACGAGGGGCGTGCCGTCCTCGAGCCGCGCCCAGGTCCGCTCGGAGAGCTCGACCGACGGCTCGGCGAGAACCTGCCGCGACACCGTCACTTCCCCTGGCACAGCGAGGCCGCGGAACGGACTGCCTTCGGGAAAGGCCGCCAGATGCTGCGGCTTGCTCCAGGCGAGCGCGCCGCCCAGATAGCGTCCGCCCACGCGCAACTTGACCGGCACGAGATCATCGACGGATTGGGTCATCCGGTCCCCCGCGAAGCGCACGAGAACGCCGCCCTGCTCCACGAACTCGGCGACGCGGTCATGATCGTCGCCGGCGATGGTGCCGATATCGGCGAGCAGCAGCACGGAAACATTGCGGGTGAGACCGTCGCCGATCGTGCCCTTCTGTACATCAGAGAACGGCGTCAGCGCGCGGGCGAGATAATAGGTCTGCGACAGCAGCGGCTGCTCGTCCTCGGCGCTGCGGGCCGAGACGATCTCGATGGCGCGGCGCTTGCTGCCGCTGCCGAGAAGCTGCACCGCGCCCGCGGAATCGAGGTTCCGGATGACGACGCGCTTCGTATCATTGCGGATTTCGAGCGGCAGCGGAATCTTCGCCGTGGTATCGAGGGCATCCGGCGCGAAGCGGAAATGCGCGGTGGCGAGCGTTTCGCCCTGGTCGCCAAGGGCGGCGACATCGCCTTCGCGCGCACCGACGGCGACCGTGCGCGCGAGATGCGCGACGAAACCGTCGGTCTCGTTGTCGAGCGAACGAAGGAACAGCGGCGCCTTGCCGACCGGATCGGCGAGCACATCGAGACGGCCGATGCCCTCCAGCGCGCGCTCGGTCGCCTCACCGTCTCCGTAATCGACGCCGTCGCTCAGCCACACGATGTGCGGCGTGCCGGCGAATTTCATCTTCCGAAGCGCCGCGAGCGCATGTGTGCGGTCAGGGTGCCAGGGCGCGGGCTCCAGTGAAGCTGTTGTACGTTCGGCCGCGCCGGCCGAAAGCAGCGTCGCCTCCGGCCGCGGCGACGCCGTCGGGATGATGGCGACCGCACCGCCCGCATGCGCGGCCCGGTCGAGCGCATCCGACATCGCCGCACGCCGCGCGTCCCAATTCGCCGCCGCCATCCAGCCATTGTCGACGAACAGAACCAGCGGACCATTGCCGCCCGCGCCTTTCGGCGCGCCCCATTCGGGCTCGGCCAGCGCGACGATCACGAGGGCTGCGGCGAACAGACGAAGCAGCAGCAGCCAGGGCGGCGTGCGCGCGGGCGTTTCCTCGCGCGCGGCCAGACCTTCGAGCAGGCGAAGCGGCGGAAAGGCGATGCGGCGCGGCGCCGGCGGCGTCACGCGCAACAGCCACCAGATCACCGGCAGGCCAGCGAGCGCGGCCAGTATCCACGGCGCACCGAAAGAGAGGGTGGAAAAGAAACTCATGACAGCCGTCCCCAACCTGTCACGGCCCGCCAATGCGGGCCACCCGGATGGAAGCGACGGATGTTCGAGTTGAAGTGGTTTGTCTTCATTTCTTCGCGCGCGTGCCGGGATTCAATCGGGTGGGCGCGCTAGAAGCGCGTGTACGCATAGGCGGCGTCGCGCTCGCCGATCTGCGCGTGAAGCGCGATCAGCGCTGTTTCAGGGCGCGCATCGGTGCGGTGCAGGAGAAAGCTCCAGCCGAATCTCCGCGCCAGTGTGCGCACGCCTTCGCTCTGCGCCTCGAAACGGCGGCGGTAGGCCTCGCGCGCGGTTTCGGCGCGGCCGAAGACGTCGCTGTCGCGCAAGTTCCGCCATTCGAAGCGCGTGCGGCCGCTGAACGGAAAGTCCTGCTCCGCGGGATCGACGATCTGTACGCAATGGCCGCCCAGTCCCCGGCCCGCCAGTCTGGCGAGCGCGGCTTCGATCGCCTCGAGCTGCGAGAGGAAGTCCGAGAGCCAGATCAGCTGCGCGCGTTTGCCGGACGCGAGTTCGGGCGGCAGCGCGGCGCCATCTGCCTCTTCGCTCGAAAACGCGCGCGCCATGTGCCGCAAGGCCAGGCGCCCTCCCGCCGGCGCTTCGCGGCCGCCGAAGACGCCCACGCGTTCGCCGCCGCGGACGAGCAGCGACGCCAGCGCCAGCGCCAGCAGGCCGGCGCGGTCGCGCTTTGTACAGAGCGCAGGATTGCTCGCGAAAGCCATGCCCGACGAGGCGTCGCGCCAGAACCACACGGTCTCGGCCGCTTCCCATTCGCGCTCGCGCACGAAGAGATGCTGGGACTTCGCCGATTGCCGCCAGTCGATGACACCGCGCGCGTCGCCCTGCGCATAGCGGCGGAACTGCCAGAAGGTCTCGCCCATGCCGGATTTGCGCCGGCCATGAACGCCCAGCGCCACCGTCGAGGCGAGACGCTCGGCGGCGACGAGCAGCGGCGGCAGAGCGGCGCCCAGGGCATCGGCTTCGGCGCCGAGAACCGCGGCCCTGTTCTCACGTCCTTCCGAAAAGCTTTCGCTCACAGATGCGTTTGGCAAAGACGGTCGATCACGTCCGACAGCGTGGCACCCTCGGCGCGCGCGGAGAAACTGAGCGCCATGCGATGGCGCAATACCGGCTGCGCCAGCGCAACGATATCGTCGCTCGACGGTGCAAAGCGGCCTTCGAGGAGTGCGCGGGCACGCGCCGCCAGCATGAAGGCTTGGCTCGCGCGCGGCCCCGGTCCCCAGGCGATCTTGTTCCGTACAGACGGATCGCCGCCCGAATCCGGCCGCGCCGCGCGCACGAGACGCAGAATCGATTCCACGACTTTTTCGCCGACCGGCAGATGGCGCACGATGCGTTGTGCGCCGATCAATGCATACGCGTCGCAGATCGGCTGCGGCGGCGCTTCCTCGCCGAACGTCGTCGCGACCATCATTTTGCGTTCGGCGTCGGCGTCGGGATAACCGATGTCGACCTGCAGCAGGAAGCGATCGAGCTGCGCTTCGGGCAGCGGATATGTACCTTCCTGCTCCAGCGGATTCTGCGTCGCGAGCACGTGGAAGGGATGGGGCAGATCGTGGCGCTCGCCGGCCACAGTCACGTGCTTCTCCTGCATCGATTGCAGAAGCGCGGATTGCGTGCGCGGACTGGCGCGGTTGATCTCGTCGGCCATCAGGAGTTGCGTGAACACCGGCCCGCGCAGAAAACGGAAGAAACGTGTGCCGCTGTCGCTCTCTTCGAGAATTTCCGAACCGATGACGTCGGCCGGCATCAGGTCGGGCGTGAACTGGATGCGCTTCCAATCGAGGCCGAGCACAATACCGAGCGTTTCGACGAGTCGCGTTTTTGCGAGTCCGGGCACGCCGATCAGAAGGCCGTGGCCGCCGGCCAGGAGCGTCACCAGCACCTGGTCGATGACGTCCATCTGACCGAAAATCACGCGCGCCGTGGCGGCGCGCACCTTGCCGAAAATATCGGCATATTTCTCGGCCTCCGCCACGGCGCTATCGGGCGCGGCCTCTTCGCTCACATTGGAAGTTACGTCATTCATGCGAACAATTGTACTCTTTACACTTAATGATTGCCGCTTCACAAACCAGGATTGTCATTCCCGAAAGCTGGAATCCGGAGGAACCTCTGTCGGCCTTGCCGTGCCCTCGGGCAACACGATAACGACGGGACGTGTTGCCCCCGGATTCCCGCTTTCGCGGGAATGACAGCTTGAGTCCGGCGCGACCATTGCATTCCGGGGGGCCTTGTGCAACCGCACAATCGCGTGCGTCAAATGGTGGGAACCGCACAAGCCCGTGAGCCTTCGCGATTGCGTCCGAACGATTCCGAAAACATTACGCGAATGATAGCCGACGGAGGCGCGGAATCCTTGCGCGCGCGGCTGCGCCAGATGCCGCCGGACATGCCGCTCAAACCGCTGCGCAGCGACTTCGATCTCGTTCCCCGTCACGAGCGCGTGAGTCACGAACTCGTTCCCGCGGCGGTGCTGCTCCCGATCATTCGCCGCAGCGATCCGACGCTCCTCTTCACGCGACGTACGGAGAATCTCGCGCGCCATGCGGGCCAGGTGAGTTTTCCCGGCGGACGCTGGCATCCGGAAGATTCGTCGCTCACCACGACGGCGTTGCGCGAAACCGAGGAGGAAACCGGAATCGCGCGCGAGCGGGTCGCGGTTGCCGGATTCCTCGATCCGTACGAGACGGTGACGCGCTTTGCGATTCTGCCGGTGGTCGCCGTGGTCGACGAGGGTTTTTCGCTGAAGCCGAACACCGAAGAAGTGGCGGAAATTTTCGAAGCGCCGCTCGCCTTTCTGCTCGATCCCGCCAATTGCGAGAAGAGAACCGGCGAATGGCGGGGACGCGCCCGCGACTATTACGCTTTTGCTTGGCGCGGCCACACCATCTGGGGCGCAACCGCGGCCATTCTGGTAAACTTGCGCGAGCAGCTCTCGCTTTGCGATTCGCCGCGATGAAAACCAAACTCGATCCGGCGCGCGAAACATGGATGCGCACGCAGGAAGTGTGCGCGGTCATCGACGCGCTCACGGCAAACGGCGGCGAAGCGCGCTTCGTCGGCGGCGCCGTTCGCAACACGCTGCTCGACCGCGCCGTGGACGACATCGACATCGCGACGCCGCTCAAGCCGGACGAAGTGACGCGCCGCCTCGGGCGCGCGGCCATCACGGCGCTGCCGACCGGAATCGAACACGGCACCGTCACCGCCATCGTCAACGGCCGCGCCTTCGAAGTGACGACGCTGCGGCGCGACGTTTCGACCGACGGGCGCCGCGCGGTGGTGGCGTTTTCCGACAATTGGGAAGAGGATGCGGGCCGGCGCGATTTCACCATCAACGCGCTCTATGCTTCGTCCGACGGCGAACTGTACGATTACAACGGCGGCCTTGCCGATCTCGCCGCCGGTCGCGTCCGCTTCATCGGCGATCCCGTCCAGCGCATCCGCGAAGATTATCTGCGGGTGTTGCGGCTGTTCCGCTTTCATGCGTGGTACGGAAAAGGCGCGCTCGACGAAGCGGCACTGCGCGCCGCTGTGGCCGAACGCGAAGGCCTGCGCATCCTTTCCGGGGAACGCATCCGCAAGGAATTGTTGCGGCTGCTGGAAGCGGAAAATCCCCTCCCCGCCCTGCGGGTGATGGACGATTCCAAAATCCTCGCCGAGATTGTTGCCGGCAACGTGAATCTCGAACGGCTTGAACGCCTCGTCGCCATCGACAGGGACAATTTCTTCCCGCCCGACCCGCTTTTGCGCCTGATCGCTCTCGGACCGCGCCCGGCGCGCCCGGACGGCGACGCTCAACGCGACTCTGCACAGTCAATGGCCGAGCGGCTGAGACTGTCCAACGAAGAGCGCGACCGTCTCGTCGATCTCGCCAACGCAAAGGAAAGCCTCGACCCGTACATTCCGGTGCGCGAGGTACGGCGGATGCTTTACCGGCTCGGGCAGCAGCGCATGCGCGACCGGGTGCTGCTTGCCTGGGCGGACGACGGGAAGCCGGCCAACACCATCGCCTGGCGCGCGCTGCTCGCGCTCTGCGACGCCTGGGTGCGACCGCGATTTCCGCTGGGCGGCCGTGAGGTGATGGCGGCGGGCGTTCCCGAAGGCCCGCTGGTCGGCCGCATCCTCGGGCAAATCGAGGCGTGGTGGATCGACAGCGATTTCACCGACGACCGGTTCTCCCTCGCCGAACGCCTCAAAGCCGCTGTACAGGCGGTACGAGGATAGCACGGAGATTCCTCCCCCATGCATGCATTGCGCGGGGGGAGCAGCCAAGGGTTCCGGCGACTACGTCGCGTGCACCATCTGGACGGCACCCATGAAGATCATGTGGCAGGCGACGTAGAGGACGATGATCACGCCTGCATAACCGATCCATGGGTACCGGTGCAGAATCCGCGCGATCAGCGAGGCGGCCGCCCCCATCAAGGCGATCGACAGCAGGAGCCCGACTGCCAGCACCCAGGGATGATTCAAGGCGGCGCCCGCGACCGCCAGCACATTGTCCAGCGACATGGAAAGATCGGCCATCGCTATCTGTACAATCGCGCGACGGAAGGCGCGTGAATCGGGCGGCGGTTCCGGAACGGCCTCGCGCTCGTTCTCGCCCGCGATGACCGAAGCCCCGAGCGCCTCCTCGTGGCTGCGGCGCACGTCGCGATAGAGCCGCCACGTCACCCAGAGAAGCAGAAAGCCGCCGGCGATGACGAGAAAGTACGATGTCCCTATCAGGACGAAGAGAACGATATAGGCCACGATGAGCCTGAGGATCACCGCAGCGACGAGCCCCCAGAACATCACCCGGCGGCGCTCCGCGCGCGCCATGCGCGCCGCGGCAGCGCCGATGACCACCGCGTTGTCGCCGGCCAGCGTGATGTCGATCAGGATGACCTGGAGGAGTGCCGCGAGCCCTGGCGGCAGGATGTGCAGCGTGTGCATGGAGGGAGGGGGAATGCGCCGCCCCCGTCAGGGCCAGCGCGCCTCCGGCGGCAGCGACATCAGGATCGCGTCCACATTTCCCCCGGTCTTGAGCCCGAACCGCGTGCCGCGGTCGTAGAGCAGATTGAACTCCGCATAGCGCCCGCGGCGGACGAGCTGGCGCCCCCGCTCCTCCTCCGTCCACGACCGATTCATGCGCCTCCGCACAATCTGCGGATAAACTTCGAGGAAAGCGAGACCGACATCGCGCACGAAAGCGAAATCGGCATCCCAGTCGCGGCTCGCAAGGCCGTCGAAAAAGATTCCGCCCGCGCCCCGCGCCTCGCCCCGATGCGGCAGGAAGAAATACGTGTCGCACCATTCCTTGAAGCGGGGGTAGTAATCGCTGTCATGGTGATCGCAGGCGCGTTTCAGCGCCGCGTGAAAATCCTGTGCGTCCTCTTCCGCCGGCAGCATGGGTGTGAGATCGCTGCCACCGCCGAACCAGGCGCGCGTCGTGACGATAAAGCGCGTGTTCATATGCACCGCCGGCACATGCGGATTCCAGGGATGCGCCACCAGCGAAACGCCCGCGGCCCAGAAACGCGGATCATGCTCCGCACCGGGAATCTCGGACGCGAATTCCGGCGCGAAGCGGCCGTACACTGTGGAGACGTTCACGCCCATTTTCTCGAACACGCGGCCGTGCAGGATCGACATGGTCCCGCCGCCGCCGTCCGACGCGTCTTCCGTCGGCCGCGACCATGCGGAGCGCACGAACGCGCCCGGCGCGCGATCGGAACAGGGGCCGGTCAATTCGCGCTCGAGATGCTCGCAGGCCTTGCAGATGTCGTCGCGCAAGGCCTCGAACCAGAGCCGCGCGGTATCCTTCCGGTCCTCGAGCGTCTTGTCGCCTTCATCCTGAGCCGGTGGCAGGACCTCATCCTGAGTTCGTCGAAGGATCACGGAAATCCCTTTGTCTGGCGGAGCGCCTCGCCCATTACCATCGCGCCGGCCTGCGCCACATTGAGCGAACGCAAACCCGGTTTCATGGGAATGCGCAAGCGAGCTGTGGCGGCTGCATGCACATGCTCGGGCACCCCTGCGCTCTCCCGACCGAGCAGGAGGGTGTCGTCCGCCGCGA
>Ga0070734_10004165_pt1 | contig 14057 bp, 11 predicted proteins | sample Coa_R1_8_FD_66444 | JGI IMG/M metagenome (GOLD analysis project Ga0070734, IMG submission 66444) | Surface soil microbial communities from Centralia Pennsylvania, which are recovering from an underground coalmine fire - Coalmine... | ecosystem: Environmental > Terrestrial > Soil > Unclassified ...
GTCCGATACGAAATGCACCGGAATCGCGGTACCTCGGCGCTGCGAAGAGCCAGATTGGGCGGCGAGCATCGGGCGATGAACGCTGGCTCGAAACGGATCCCGCCACCTGGCCCGATTTTCAGGCTGGACGCGATCGCCCAGCGACGGAGCAGATTACATCGCTGCTGCAGGCGGACGCAGGTTGCCGATCACGCGTCCTCTGGTTTCCAATCGAAGATGGGCGTGTTGTGCGAAACACAGAAAATCCATGCAAGGTGATCGGGCACGATCGAATCGTTTACTCAGATGGTGTTACACGCATGGGCTGGCCGTCCGTGGTGATCGATTCTCCGGAAGGGCGAGACGTTTACCTTTCCGATCCGCAAGCCATCCTGAAAGAGGTCGCCGGCAAGAAATATCGGTTCAAAATCCTTGGCGATGATGCTTCTCCAAGTCTGTTATGGGTGAACGTGGAAGCCGCAGAACGGCACTGATCTACAAATCCGCCAGTGCTGCTACCAACGCGCCCTTGGCCGAGGTGTGCAGCGGATCCGACGCCATGCGGATCCCGGACATCGGGATGGGGAGCTGAGCGTCGGCCAGGATCTTTTCAAAGCGGGGGCGGAAGCCTTCGGGCAGCGCCGTGCCGCCGCTCAGGACGATCGGGAGCGGGCGGTTCTGGCGGGGCAGGTTGCGGGCTTTCGAAAAGGCCTGCTTCATGCCTTCCACCAGCGAATTGATCATTTCGTCATAATAGACGCTAAGTGCCTGCTGCAGCTTGTCGGGGAAGAATCCATTGAAGTGGAACGATTCCTCTTTGGTGATGCGGACACGGTTGGCCAGCTCGCCGGTGATGGCCGCGGCGCTCGAATCGATGTAATCGCCCGCGCGCGGAATGGAGAAGCTGATCACCGGAACCGACAGATACGCCACGCACACGTTGCAAAGCCCGCCGCCGCAGCTGATCCCGATGCCTGTGTAGTTGGTGTCCTCGAGCTCGGAATAAACCACTGCCAGGCCCTCATTGATGCTCTTGGACTGATAGCCCATGCCGGTCAGGATCTGGCGCAGCGTCGCTTCATGGTAGGTAAGATTCTCTTCGGCGCCGATCGGGGCGGCCGGAACCGTGTAATAGACGGTCCCGCGTTCTGTGGTCGGCGCCACCAGCGATTCGAGAATCCGGCGCAGCATGTCGAGGCTAGCGGGCTCTGAGGGATTGAGCAGGCCCTTGTCCATGGTGCGGCGCGTGTCGACGTTCAACAGGTCGGCGAAGCGGTCCGACTCGTTGCCGTGAACCACGATCTCAGAGCCCGAGACAGTGTGCGGGATGTTCTCTCTCACCAGCACGCCCTCGGTGATCTTCGAGTAGGGGATGGTCACAAAGGCGTTCAGTTGCGTCTCAAATTGAAACTCCTGGCCGACGCGCTGCGCCAGGCATATCCGGCTGGTGCCTACGTCCAGCCCCATGGCGAAGCGGATCTGGTCGTTAGCTGGCATGATGATTCTCCTTGTCGTCGGCGGCGGCTTTCAGGTTGGCGATGATCTCCTTATATTTCTTGCGAAGTACGGAGCGATATTCGGAAACCGTGAGGCCCGAGGCGATAGCCCCGGTTTGCGTTTCGTCTTCGGCTAGCGCCAGGCCCTGCCAGATGCGCGAGCCGGTGGCGTGCACGAAGGTCGGGTCGTAGTCGAATCCAAAGACCGAGATGCTGGGCGGCGGCACGGTGTAGTTATCCTTGAGGCCCAGCTCAAAGAACGGGAAGTTGCCGGCCCAGTCGGTGTGATAGCCGATCCGCATGTTGTCGGGGTTGACGGAAACCTGCGCGTGCGTCACGCAGTTCTCCGCCGGGATGTGATACTTGGCGCGCAGCATCTGCGTGAGGACGCGAGCCGAGTGGATCTGGGCCTGGTTCGCTGACGGCATGTCTTCCGAGCGCTGGGTCTGAGTCTCGAAAACGATACCCAGGAAGCTGCTATTCAGGTTCACGTAGACGTCCTGCCCATTGGCCCAAACCGAGTACCCGGCGTGATTGGCGACGTCGCCTTCACGAACCACCCGATAGACCTGGCCGAAACGGTCAATAAAGAAGTGGTAACAATGATTGCGGCGTATGAAGCTCAAAACATCCTTCTTGATGCGCTGCAGCTCGCCGTTTTGGCTGGGCTCGAACTCGGCCTGATCGCTTTCGGTAGTGTGATAGACGATGCCCGCCGGCTCGCTGCGCCATTCCGGCTGATCGGGATCGATCGCGCCGCGCTGGTAGACCGGATAAAAGACGCGCGGATCATTCGAGACCGCGTAGCGGTCATCGATCCGCAGGCCGTTGCTGTAGGTTTCGTACTCGGCGGACTTATCGACGATCCAGATGTTGGGCACGACGTCAGCCGGGCTGGCCGCAAATCCGGGTTTGGCCGGCGGGTTCACCGCGTCGGCGGCATCAGAAGCCTGGTAGCCGGGAGCCAGCAGTCCGGCCAGGATCAGCGTGAAGCATAGGACGCGCAAGAATTTCCCGGTCTTCCGCTCTGGAGCCACCGCATTGACCGGCTGGATCGACTCGGCGACCGGAACCGCAACCGACTGACGCTGCAGGAATTGCAGCCGCTCAATCGGATCGGTGATCCGACTGGCTTCAGACTCCAGTTGTTCGTTAGCGGGCGGCCGGGAAAGTAGCGACATGTCCGGTACTCATCTAATCGACCGGGCGGTACCAAAACCTGATAGATCCTAAGGGGTTTTTCTATAAGGGTCGGTCGAGTCGCTGAGCTCGGCTCGGGTGGCGTTACTATCTTGGGTAAGGAGTTTCCTATGTTTCGCGTTGCTCTGATTTCGGTTTTGGCGCTCGCGGGGGCCGCGGCGCAAGCGAATGACATTCCCGCCGGATCGCATGTGCTGCTGAAGATGGAAAACTCGGTGAGCACCCGGACGGCTCAAACCGGGGACTTCGTGTATCTGAGGACGGCCAGCCCGATCGCTGTGGGCGGCGCGATCGCGGTCCCGGCAGGGAGTTATGTCCAAGGCGTCGTGACGGAGTCAAAACGCAGCGGACGAGTGAAGGGCCGGGCGCAGCTCGGCATTCGGTTGGAGACCCTGACGCTCGAAAGCGGCAAGATGTATCGCTTCAACCCACACCTCAACTCGGTGGATTCGGACGAAACCGGCCAGAAGGTGACGGGGAAAGAGAACGCCGTAGAGCAGGCGCCGGAGAAGGGCAAGGACTTCGAGAAGATCGCCATCTCGGCGGGAAGCGGTGCGGCCATCGGCGGTCTGGCGGATCGTGGCTGGAAAGGCGCGGGCATCGGCGCCGGAGCAGGCATGGCGGTGGGCCTGGCCACGGTTTTGTTGACGCGGGGCGCCGAAGTCGAGTTGAAGCACGGGGCAACGCTGGACGTCGTATTCGACCGGCCGGTCGCGCTCGACTAGTTTTCTGCCGGCAGGATCGGCTTATCGTTTGCCCTGCGGTGCAAGCAGGTGCTGCTGCACCTTGCTCTTCTTCGATCCGTAACCGAAGTAAATCCCCATACCGACCACCAGCCAGAGGGCCAGCCGGATCCAGGTAGCGATCGGGAGCGCCGCCATCAGCAGGAACGAAATCACGATTCCGAGGATCGGAACGAGGGGCACCATCGGCGTCTTGAACGGGCGGTGCAGTTCGGGCCGGCGCACACGCAAAACCCAGACGCCGGCACAGACAATGATGAAAGCGAGCAGAGTGCCAATACTCGTCAATTCGCCGAGCACCCCGATCGGCAGCACCGCAGGCAGTATGGCGACGAAGACTCCCACGATGATGGACGAAATCCAGGGCGTCTTGAAGCGCGGATGGACGGCGCCGGCCCAGCGAGGCAGGAGTCCATCGCGCGACATGGAGAAGAACACGCGCGACTGGCCCAGCAACATGACAAGCATGACAGTGCTGAGGCCCATGATAGTCCCGACCAGCACCAGATACTCGCCCCAGGTGACGCCGATTTCAGACATGCCTAGCGCGATCGGCGCACCAACGTTCAGCCGGGTGTAGCTGACGATGCCGGTGAGCAGCGCCGAGGTCACGATATAGAGAACTGTACAGATGCCGAGCGAACCCAGGATGCCGAGAGGCATGTCTTTCTGTGGGTTACGCGCCTCCTGCGCAGCGGTGGAAACAGCGTCGAATCCGATGTACGCAAAAAAGATCACACCCGCGCCGCGCGCAATGCCCGACCACCCGTAATGGCCGAACTCGCCGGTATTGGGTGGGATAAACGGGGTCCAGTTGACCTTGGCTTGCGGCAGGTGCCCCAGGACGTAGACTCCCGCGACCGCGATGAAGACCAGCACGGTCCCGACCTTCACGAACACGACGATCGTGTTGACCGTGGCGGATTCCTGAATTCCAATGACCAGGATGGTGGTGACCGCGGCGATCGCAAGCAAAGCGACCAGATTGAACACCGCGGTGGCATGCGGAAGGGATGCCGCGTCGATGCCCGCGGGCAATGAAGTGACCGGCTGCCAGAAGCCGCGATATTCGACCAGTTGCGCGCCCGGCGTCGCGATGATGGACGGGGGAAGCTCGATCCCCAGGCGCGCGAGCAACTGCACCACGTTCGCGCTCCACCCGGAAGCCACGGTGGCCGCGCCGAAAGCGTATTCCAGGATCAGGTCCCAGCCGATAATCCAGGCGAAGATTTCGCCCAGCGTGGCGTAGCCGTAGGTGTACGCCGAGCCCGCAATCGGGATGAGCGAGGCAAACTCGGCGTAGCAAAGTCCCGCGAAGCAGCAGCCCAGTCCGGAAAGCAGGAACGAAAGCACGATGGCCGGCCCGGAGTTTTGCGCGGCCACGGATCCAGTGAGAACAAAGATACCGGTGCCGATGATGGCGCCGATGCCCAGCGCAATCAGATTCGTTGGACCGAGGGCGCGCTTGAGCGTATGATCGCCGATTTCGTCGACCTCGCTTTGGATCATGTCGAGCGTTTTACGAGCCAGAATATCGGGCATATTCAGTTAGTGGTGGATGGCCGGCGCCATAAACGGGGGCGAGGTCTGTAACACAGAAGACTAGCACAATGCAGCGCGTCTGGCGCGAGAGCCCTGCTCATCGAGCTCCAAACGTGTAGCTCACTCCAACCAGCGGCGTGAACTGCTCGAAGATCCCGCGGGCCGTGTTGTGCGGGGCGGGGACAATCTGCTGGCGCGGAAAGGTGGTCAGGTAGTCGAGAAACTCGGCGCGCAGCAACATGTGGTCGATCAGCCGGTACTGGATGCCCCCGCCGGCGCTGAACACAACCTTCCAGATGTCGTTAGTCGTCAGGCTCGCGATCTGCGGGATGGGCTGCGGAAAGGGAACGGGCCCGGCGATGATGTATCCTTTGGCGCCGACGCCGCCCGCAAGGAACGGCCGCCACCGGCTATTGCGGTCCTTGAAATGGAACAACAGCTCGGGGCTCAGAGTCTGGGACTGACCCTGAATGTCCGCTCGCACGCCGGGCGCCTCGAGGAACGGATGGCCGTCGTGGTACAGGTAATTGAATTCCACCGAGACGTAGCGCGAAAAATCCTCGCCGAGAATGATCCCGGCCGCGAAGCGGTTGCGGATGCCGGCTTTGGCGCTGCCAACGTCGGAATAGATGCTGCCGTTGCGATAAAAGCCGTAGCCGAAATCGGCGCCGAGTTCGTACTGCTGCGCGCGGGCAGACGGGGCAAGCACCGCACAAACGAACGGGACAGCTGCGAAGAACCTTGCCATGGCGGACCTCCTGGCTTCAGTGGATCAAGATTGGACGCACGACGGGAGCTGTCCATTCCGGATATTGAGTCGGCCCCGGAGCTGAGCAGGCTGGCGGGCATTCAACGGGAATAATGCGCTGGCATAAGTATGAACAACAAAGGAATCCTGGTAAACAGGCTGGGACGGGGGCTGCCGGGCAGACTGCGATGCAGACGATATAATAAGGCGGTCGTTACCTTCTCGGCGGCGTGCTGACTACCGGCGTGGAATACGGGAATGTCGAAAGCTCTTAGGGATCGGCCATTCTTTGGATGAACTCATTTTTTCTATGAAAAAGAAATCTCTTGACGCCGAGAATCTCGCCGAGCGTGTTTACCGCGAACTTCGGGAAATGGCGATCTCGTTTGAAATTCGGCCCGGAGAACGCCTGAATGAAATTGCGCTCGCGAAACACCTGGGAGTGAGCCGAACGCCTCTCCGCGAGGCCCTCAACCGGCTCTGCTCGGAAGGATTTCTGACCTTTTCCACCAATCAGGGCTTCTTCAGAAAGCCCCTGGAAGTCAAAGAGATTTACGATCTCTACGAGCTTCGCCAGGTCCTCGAGTCGGGGGCGATGAAAATGGTGGTAGATCGCGCGACGGCGGAGCAGCTGGCTGAAATCGAGCGTTTCGTTGAGCAAAGCGCCAAAGACGTGCCGACTCGTTCCACGCTGGAGCTGGTGGCGCTCGATGAATCATTTCACGAGCAGCTTATGACGCTCTCGGGTAACGAACAGATCCTTCGCAGCATTCAGAACATTAACGGACGCATCCGCTATGTCCGCTGGGTGGATATGGACGGGCGAAGATCGGCCACCCAAGCCCAACACAAAGCCATGCTCAAAAAGCTGCAGGAGCGCGATGCGGAAGGCTCCGCCAAGCTGATGAGCGAGCATATCGGCAAGCGCCTGGAGAGCATCGTTGAGAACGTAGAGAAATCCTACGGCAGGATCTATGTCTCGTCGGCTCAAAACGGAAGCTCGATGAACCGCCAGGCCGCATCTTCGTCGCGCCGCTGAGAGTTTCAAACGGCGGCGCCGACGGAACCGGGCGGCGTTGCAATTTTGTTTCTAATACGTGAAGCGGATTTGCATTTCCAGGCGCCGATTGCTGGCGGTCTCGAGAAATCCCTCTCCGTTCGGAGATCCGGCAACCTGATTGGCGCGGCCGAACAGCGGCGAGGTGATGCTGCCGATGATCGGTCCGGGGTTGTTGTGATTCAGCAGGTTTCGGATGGACATGCCGAGGGAAAGGTTGTATTTTCTCGGCGTCGAAGGCTGGGTGAAGAGTCGATTGCCGGTGGGCGCGGTGAGCGCAGGGCCCACGGCAGGCCCGGTATCGCGAGACGGGCGCGCCGCGCCGCCACCTCCGCGCTCCGGCCCGAAGCCCCAGGTTTTCACCACCCGGAGATTGAAATTGATTTGCGCGGGGCCGCGGCCGGCGTTGCGGCCTAGAATGACTTCACCCGGGATCGGGTTCGGATCGAGCAGTCCATACTTCGTTTGAATCAAGCCGGGCCTGGAGGGATCCGTCGCAAGGCCGGGCCGCGCCGTAAACAGCGTCGTTCCGTAGTTGTCCTCGCCGGTCGTGATGTCGAACGGCGCTCCAGTCTGGTAGGTGAAGAGAGGGTTCAAACGAATATTCCAACGCAGACCGGCGGTTCCGCCAATCAGAACGCGATGGCGGATGTCGGTCGCGGCGGGGCCGTATTCGCCCGCGAAATTATGCGGATTTCCTGGGAAAGTACCAAAGCCGTCGGTGTCGCTGCGGGCGCGGTTCCAGGTGTAAAAACCGAAAAGCGAAACGGCTGGATTCAATTGGGAATTGATGTTGGCGATGAACTGATTCTGATTGTAGCGCCCATCGGAAGTCAGCTGAAAGATTGGGTTCGCGGCGGTAATTACTTCCGACCGGAATAGATGCAACCCATAGGAGTTGGTGTAAGTGAGAGCCAGAGTGTTGCGGCGAGGCAACTGCCGCTCGAGCGTTACGGCCGACTGAGTGATGTACGGCGCGCGCATATTGGAGTCGATCTTTTCGACAGTTTGCCGGCTCGCAAATCCGGCAAGCGCCGAAACCGGTGGAACCGTGGGGTAAAAAGCAGGGTCGCTGACAACATACTGCTGCTGCACGACACCGTTGAAGCGCGCGGCGGTGAGAACGTTGCCGAGAGCGAAGCGATCATAGAAGACACCGAAGCCACCCCGAAACACTGTCTTCGCCGGCCGGTTGGCGCGTCCGCCCGGCGCCCATGCCACTGCAATCCGGGGCGCCCAATCCCGATGATCGTGGATGTTGGTTTGCGTTTCATAGCGCAGGCCGAGGCTGAGCGTGAGATTGGGGCTCAACTTCCAGTCATCGCCGAAGAACGGAGAGATGTCGAACTGGCGCACGGAGAGAGATGGCTGCCCGGCAGTGAGCGTGAACTGGCTCGCGCCGCCGCCGAGCAAGCGGATCTGCGCGGAGCTGTAATTTAAGTTCTGGAACAACAGAGTCCGGCGGTACTGTTCGATCGAATTGATCGTAATCATGACCGGCTGTCCGGTGGAATCAAGCACCGGCTGACTCAACGAGGTCAGCTGGGGAGCCAGTCCTCCCGTGAACGTGAAGGTGCCGTTGAAATTGGCCGGCGACAAACTGTCCTCGCTTTGCTCACGGATCCGAACGCCAAAGCGGAAGAAGTGGACGCCGTGGACTAGTGAAGTATAGTTCTGCAACTCGTAGCTGTTCTGAGTGTCGGTCCCGTGAGGAGTTGTAGCGCCGCCGCCGTTGAAGGATCCCGCGACCTGAATTTCCGGCGCAATGAGGTTTGCCGTTGTTTCGTAGGCGCGCTCGAAGAATTGGAAGCGCGTTTCGTTTACCAGGGTGCCGTGCACCGACGTTTCGCCGATCTGGCCGGTGTGGAAGGTGGTGACGACGTGGGAACCGCGCGAAATCAAGTCGAAGCTGCCGATGCCGGCGTCCGTGATCGCGCCGCGTGTGAAGAGATACCGGAGCGTCAGAGTGTTGTTGTCGTCGATCTTGTAATCGACGTGCGGACCGACGAGCCAGTGACGCTGGGGAGTCTTCAGGACGCTCGAAAAAGGAATGGCGTTGAGGTTCGTGTCGAGCACTTCGCCGTTGCTGATGGAGCCGTTATCGACGGCCTGACGCTCGAAATCCAAAGTGAAGGAAGCGCGCTTACCCAGCGGGCCGCTGAAGCTGTTTTCGGTCTCCTGCAATAAAAACGGAGCCTTGGCGGCGGCGTATGGATTCCGCGAGTTCCACCAATCGGTGCCCAGATTGTAGGTCACGGTTCCGTGGAATTTGTCGGAGCCGGGCTTGGTGAAAATCTCGATACGGCCGTACCCCAACTTGTCGTACTGAGGCGAGAACGGATTGGAGTTGATCCGAATCTCGCGGATCGACTCCTTCGGCGGAAGCTGTCCGCCGCTAAAACCGTCCACGAAGATGGACCCTCCGCTCGGGCCGGCGGAAGGGCCGGCGAGCGCCTGCAGGTCGGCCTGCAAGTCTTCCGGATCGTCGGACAATGCGTCCAGATCGGCGCCGGCGATGACTAAGGCTCCCGCGTTCGAGGATGGGTCGACACTCACGGCCGGGCCAGCGTTGTCCTGCACGGTGAGATGCTCGGTGGTGACGACGACCTTGAGTTGAATATCGAGAGCATTGCTGCCGGCGTGGAGGGCAATGGACAGCGGCGACCTCAGCGCGAGTTGCGGGGCAGACGCCGTGACCGTGTACGCGCCGGGCTCCAGGCCGGTCAGAGAATACGCACCGAGAGAATCGGTGGTCGCTTCGTTCGTACCTTTACTCCCTCGAATCGAGACCGTTGCGCCGGGAACCAGCGCGCCTGATTCATCGGTAACGTGTCCGACGACCGTCGCGGTCTGCGCCGCCAGGTTGACGACGGAGGCAACAAATAGTAACAAGCCGAGAACGAGTCGCAAGATGCCTCATTGTGCCAGACTACTCTTAAGATTTCCTGAAAAATGGGCAGGCGCCGGGCCTTTTAAGCCAATCTTCAGGTTGCCAATTTATGATTACGTCGGCGGGGCCGGCGGTGTGGATTCCGGCTCGAGCCCGAAGCCTAAAAGGAGGCTGCATGACAACAAGATTACTTGCCGCGGGTGCGGTGTACCTCGTAGGGATCTTGGGGGCGCCCGCTATGGCGCAGGCGCAGACATTCAAGGTTGAGAAGTTCGACATTAAGGGCGACGGCGGTACTGACTATGTCGCGGTGGAAGCTGCCACAGGGCGCGTGTTCGTGTCGCGCACCAGCCACATGATGGTGGTTGAGGGAGCGACGGGCAAGGTGATCGGGGATATTCCGGATACCACCGGAGTTCACGGAGCAGGAATCGCCACGAAAGCCGGTCACGGATTCACGACGAATGGCGGCGACAAAACCGTCACCATGTTCGACCTCAAGACCCTGGCGGTGATCAAGAAGATCCCCGTGGAGCAAGGCGGTCTCGACGGGATCATGTACGATGAACCGGACGACCTGATCATTCTGACGAATCACAGCCGCCCAATCGGCACGCTTACGGCGCTGAATCCCAAGACCGGCGACATTGTCGGGAATGTCGAACTCGAAGACAACGCGCCCGAGGGCGCCGCGGCCGACGGAAAGGGTCACATCTTCGTCAACAACGAGAGCAAGAACACGATTCAAGTGGTGGACGTCAAGACCTGGAAGGCGATCGCCTCCTGGCCGCTCGATCCCTGCAAAGGGCCCACCGGCATTGCGTACGACAAGGCATCGGACCGAATTTTCTCAGGCTGCAGCAACAATTCCGTTGTCGTGGATCCGAACACCGGCAAGGTGGTCGCGACCATCAAGAACGGCACGCGCGTGGACGCGCTGGGATGGGATCCCGGGAAAAAGCTGATCTTCATTCCGAACGGCGGCGAGGGGAACGTGACCGTCGTTCATCAGGATTCGCCCGACAAGTACACCGTGGTCGACACAGTTGCCACCTTTGCCGGCGCAAAGACGATATGCGTCGATACGAAAACACACAACGTGTATCTGTTTCAGCCGGAGCGCGGACCTGCTCCTCCCCCGTCCGCCGACGCACCGCCGCCGGCCCCCGGAGGACGCGGTCGCGGCCCGGTGGGACCAATCATCGCTTCGTGGTTTATCGTAATTAAGCAGTAGTCTTCGTTGCGACGTGCCATCCTCATCAGGCGACGTCGCAACAATCGAAACGCGCGGGAAGTGGCAGGAGTATCTCGCCTACGCAGCGCCGGCAGGATTCGCCGGGAGCGGCTGCGGGGTCAGGATCTCATCGATCAGAAACAGATCGGTGAGGAGCGCGCGCAAATGAATTGACGCGTTGAGATTGTCGATCAGTTGCGAGCTGATGAGCGGTTGTGCCAGCACCAGATCCAGGGCCGCAAGTGAATCGGCGGCGTCGCGCTTCAAGACCGCAAGAAAAGCTTCATAGGGCGCGCGCGGTTCCAGCCCCTGCTCACGGACCGCCTCGGAATAGGAGTCGGCAAGGCCGGCTAGCGCCTCGCGCGCGCGGACTAAGGCGTGCCTAAGCTGGCCGCCGGACTCGTGACCGGCGGCACCTGGGAGGCCTTGTGCGGCATATGCCAGCATAAATTCATAGCACTCTTCAATGGCGTCGCAACGCTCGCGGACGTCCAGGGCCATGAACTAAACAGATGCTCCCTTGGAGGAACCCTCCACCACCCAGCGCTCCGGATCGTGATGCTCCAAATAGTATTCCTTGGGCAGCGATCCGAAGACCATGGACTTGGTGAGCACGAACTTCTCGGGCCGCATGGCGAAGTAAATGTGCACGATGATCAGCGCGATCAGGCTGACGCCCGCCAGCCCGTGCAGAACATACATCAGGCCCCAGGTCATGTCGCCGAAAAGATACGGATTGCGCGGGAAAATCCCCGTGCGCACACGGAAGATCATGAAGATGCCGGTGAGCATCACCGAAAGGCCGGTGAGCACGATGACGCCGTGGTACATCTTGTTCTCGAAGGGATACTTGGCAAATCGGCGCGGCGCCGGCGCATCCTGGCCGAGAGTGCGCTTTAAGCGGTTCATTCCCTCTTCCATGTCTTCTTTATTTGGCCAGATGGCCCAGAAGTCCATGAAGAAGGTGGCATGAACAATGTGGAAGAGGATCGAGGCGGTGAGCACCAGGCCGGCGATCCAGTGATACGTCACCCAGGCGAACGGGAACCCGACTTTGGGCAGAAAAGCCGTAAACAGCAGCGTCAGCATGGCCGCCGCCATGATCCAATGAAACGCGCGGGCGGCGAAAGAATGACGGGGCACACGCGCCGGCACGCTAGCCGCCGCAGACTGCGAGATGGATCCTGAAAACTCCTCAGCACTCGCGAAATAGCGCACGTAGATCGCGTGCACGACCAGGAACACGAGACCCGCACTCGCCATGAGGTAAATCAGAAACCATGCAATATGGATCGGGACCGTTTGTCCCCACGGACTAATGGCCCATTGCACTACGCCCACGTCGCCACCTCCACCCCACCGATGGCGCGTTTGACGAGGTTGCGCATCATCGGAATCTTATAAGCATTGAACTGCAGCGGGACAGCGCCTTCGACGGCCAGTTTGCCGGCCATTTCTCCAGTAGCGGCGTTGGCGGGCTTGCCGCGCACAGCGTCTTCGACGGCCTTCAGCCGCAGCGGGCGCGCGGCAGCGCCATTGACCGCAACGCGAACCTTGTCGATGTTGCCGCCGGACACGGTCATCGCGGACGCAACGTTCAGCAGCGCGAAATCCCAGACGTTGCGGTCGCGGACCCTTTCGAAATAGAATTTCGCGCCGGCCCAGGTAGCCGGAATGCGGATGGCGGTCAGCAGATCGCCCGGCCGCAGAATATTCAAATGCGTGATATCGAGGTCGGGGCCAATGAAATAGTCCTCGGCATCCACGATTCTGTCGCCCTTCGATGTCTTAATGACGAATTGCGCATCGAGCGCGATCAGCGCCGGCGCCGAATCCGACGGATTCACCGCGACGCAACGGTCGGCATGCAAAATAGCATGTTCGCGATTGCGCCCGGTGGGCGTGTCGGCGTAGCACAGGTTTCCGCCGGCGCGATAACAGGGCCATCCGGCGCGATAGTAGTGGCAGCGTGCATCCTGCGATACGTTGCCGCCGATGGTTCCCTGGTTGCGAATCTGCGGTGAGGCGGCCAGCTCGGCTCCCTGGGAGAGAAGAGAGAAGCGCTCCTTGATGATCGGATTCGTCACCACTTCGGTGAGCGTGGTCATGGCGCCGATCTCGACACCACCATCACTCGTGGCACGCACTCCGCGCAGCTCGTCGACGCCGCTCAGATCCACCACCACTTTGGGTTTCTTGATGCGGTCTTTGAGCCAGTCAAAACTGTCGAGACCGCCGGCGAGCACCCAGGCGTCGCTTCCGTGCTGCTCAAGAAGCCTTTGCGCATCCGCCGCCGTGCTGGGCTGCAGCAGGTCGAAGGCGGGCATGACATCTCGAATTACGGCCATCGCGGTTCTCCTTTCCTAGTCCCTTAAATATGGGCCTCGAGCGGTTTCTGCATCGGCCGGCCGGCGTCGAGCCCGGCGATGATCGTGTCCGGGGTCACCGGCGCGCGGCGGAATACGTCGTCGCCGACCGCGTCGATCAAAGCGTTCAGAATCGCCGCAGCGCCGCTACCGACGGGCGGCTCACCGATCCCGCGCGATCCGACTGGAGTCTCCGGATCGGGGATGTCCAACGCGGACCACTGCATGTCGACCGGTACATCCAGAATCGTCGGAGGCTTGCTGTGATGCATCCGGCGCGAGAGGAACGCACCGTATTCGGGATCCATCACCCATTTCTGGCCGAGCGCGTGCCCGATGCCAAGCGTGGAGCGGCCGAGGACCTGTCCACCCAACGCTCGCGGGTGCAGAACGGTTCCGACGTCGGCCACCGCGAGAAAGTCCACGATGTGATACTTGCCGGTCTCAAGATCGACTTCCACTTCCGCGAAGCCGACACAGAACGAGTACGTGCCACCATCGCGGGGATACTTGTCGCGCGCCGATGCGATAAAGCCTTGCCCGGCGAGCGCCGCGACAGACTGCTTGGTGATCTTATTGACGTCCGGATTCGCTTCGTGACCGTCGTAGATGCCGCCTAGCTGGATCGCTTTCTGCGCGGCCTGCGCCAGCGACATTCCCGCGCCGCCGCCCTTGCGGAAGACGCGCTCGTTGGCGACTTCATAGTCCGCCGCGTTTCCGCCCAGCGATTTCGCCGCAATCTCCTGCAGCCGCAACTTGGCTTCGGTCGCAACGGCGTGCGCTGCACGCGTCATGGAGTGCG
>Ga0070734_10004166_pt1 | contig 14050 bp, 10 predicted proteins | sample Coa_R1_8_FD_66444 | JGI IMG/M metagenome (GOLD analysis project Ga0070734, IMG submission 66444) | Surface soil microbial communities from Centralia Pennsylvania, which are recovering from an underground coalmine fire - Coalmine... | ecosystem: Environmental > Terrestrial > Soil > Unclassified ...
ACGCCCGCCGGCGCGCCCGGTCTCGGCGCGCGCCATCGCGATCACCGTGGCGGCGGTCAGCCCCAGAAAGCAGAGGGCCACCACCAGCGCCGCCCCGCGCGTTCTTTTCGGTCCCGCCATCAGCCGTTGGTCCTGCAAACCACTCTTTTCATCGAGGCCATCGGCGCTGGGGGCGCCGGCACGATGACCCGAAGCTCGGCCATACTAACAGAAACATTTCTGGAACTATTGGAAATGATTTACCCGGTCGGCGCGAGCGCGCCCAGGATGGCGTCGGCGACGGCCCGGATCCGCGGCACGTCGACCATCCGCTTCGCCACCACCAGGTGGAACGTCGAGCGCGCGGCCGGCCCGAGATCGATCGCCAGCTCGACGAGCTCCCCGACGCGGGAGAGCTTGTGGAACCGGCGCCCCAGCACCATCGCCCCCGCCCCGGCGAAGGTGGCCGCCAGCTGCACCAGGTAGTCGTTGGAGGTGAAGACGGGACGGAAGCGCTCGCCCAGCGCCGCGCGCAGCTGGGGGTTCGGCGTCGTATCGTCGAAGGGCGGCGCCCAGGCGATCCAGTCGATGTCGCCGAGGCCGTACTTGCGCGGCAGGCGGCGCGCATAGCTGCGGGCGGCGAACGCCGCGGCCCGCACCTCCACCGCGGCCAGCCCCACCAGGTCGTGATCCGCGGGAGCGCGCGAGCGGATCGCCAGGTCGGCCTCGCCGCGCGCGAGGCTCACGAACTGGACGTCGGCCAGCACCTCCAGCTGGAGGCCGGGCACCTTCCGACGGAGCACCGCCGCGAGCGGCGCGAGAAAGTCGAAGGCCACTCCCGGGGGCGCGGCGATCCGCACGCGCCCCTCGGGCCGCCGCTGTCCGCCCGCCGCCACCCGCTCGGCGTCGCTGGCCCACTCGGCCATCCGGCGCGCCGTCGGCAGCAGGCGCTCGCCGAGCGGGGTCAGCGCCACCCCGTGCGGCCGGCGAACGAACAGCGCGCCGTCGAGCTGCTGCTCCAGGAGGCCCATCCGGCGGCTCAGCGTCGGCTGCCCAACCCGCAAGGTGCGTGCAGCGCCGCTCAGGCTGCCCGCCTCCGCCACCCCGAGGAACAGGCGCCAGTCTTCCCACGAGATATCCATTTTTGGATAGTGACATGGATAGTTAGCCGATTCCCATCCATTTGAAGATGGCCCAGGGTGAGCCTCAGGAGGTCATCGACCATGTCATCACGCACCGCCGCTCTCGTCCTCGCCGTCTTCTCTTGCACCGCCGCCTGCACCGCCAGCAGCCACGCCACCCGACCCGCCGCGCTGGGCGTCGCCAGCTCGGGCGCCGCGATGGAGGCCCTGCTCGACCAACCGGGGCCGGTCGAGGTCGAGACCGTCAACGGCGCCGACTGGTCCGTCGCGCGCGGCGGTCTCATCGACCTCGATCACCCGACCGCCAAGGCGGCGGGGCTGAAGGACGGCGACGAGCCGATCCAGGTCTACGCGCACGTCATCCGCCACCCGACGCGCGGGATCTTCCTGGTCGACACCGGCGTCGCCCGCAAGCTGGTCGAGGCGCCGGCGGAGATCGGCGTGGGGTGGACGATCCGCAAGGCGATGCACACGGAGAGGATGAAGATCCGCACCGACACCGCTACCTTGCTGGCGCGGCAGCCGCGTCCGCTGGCGGGGGTGCTGCTCACGCACATCCACCTCGACCACATCAGCGGCCTGCCGGACGTGCCGCGCGACACGCCGGTCTACGTGGGTCCGGGCGAGACGCGCGAGCGGCGGTTCATGTTCTTGTTCACGCGCGGGACCGTCGACAACTTCCTGGCCGGCCGCCCCGTCGACGAGCTGGCCTTCACCCCCGACCCGTCGGGGCGGTTCGTCGGCGTGCTCGATCTGTTCGGCGATGGAACGGTGTTCGCCCTCTCCGTCCCCGGCCACACCGAGGGGAGCCTGGCCTACGTCGTCCGGACGCCGCGCGGCCCGGTGCTGTTGACCGGCGACACCTGCCACACCCGCTGGGGCTGGGAGCACGACGTCGAGCCGGGGTCGTTCACCTCGGACCAGGCGCGCAACGCGGCCAGCCTGGCGTCGCTGCGGGGCCTCGCGGCCCGACACCCCGGCCTCGACGTCCGCCTGGGCCACCAGCGCTGAGGCGCGGCGGGCGCCGCGGGCGCCGTGGGAACGATCGCCGACGGTCGCTGTCTGACACCAGAGACGGCCCGCTCAGATCTTTTCGCCGGTGGCTGCGTCGATAGGGGCATCGCCGGTAGAATGCCCGGAGCGGGCGCACGGCGACTCATTCCAAGGAGCAGCGCGTGACGAGAGCGTCGAGATCAATCGGCTGGTTGGTCACGGTTCTGGCGGTGGGCGGCGGGGCGCCTGCCTGGGCGAGGCCCCCGGCTGCGGAGCCGGGCGGCGCGAAGGGCGCCGAGATTCCGGCGCCGCTGCGCCCGTGGATCCCCTGGGTCCTGCACGGCGACGGCGAGAAGGCGCGCTGCCCGCCGCTGGCCGGCCGCGGCGACACGCGCGTCTGCGCCTGGCCGGCGCGGCTGACGCTGACGCTGGGCGACCAGGGCGGCAGCTTCACCCAGGAGTGGCAAGTCTGGAACAAGGGGCAGGCGGCGCTGCCGGGCGACGAGGAGCACTGGCCGCAGGCGGTGCGCGTCGACGGCAAGCCGGCGGCGGTGGTCGGCGACAGCGACGAGCAGCCGGCCGTGATGCTGGAGCCTGGGCACCACGTCGTCAGCGGGACGTTCAGCTGGGAGACGCTGCCGGACGCGCTGGCGGCGCCGACCGAGACGGGGCTGCTGGCGCTGGTCATCCGCGGCCGGCGGATCGACTTCCCTCAGCGCGACGAGGGTGGGCGCGTCTTCCTGGGTCGCAAGGAGGCGCCCGCCGAGACCGACAGCGTCGACGTCTCGGTCCATCGCAAGCTGACCGATGACAACCCCCTCCTGCTGACGACGCACCTCCAGCTGGCGGTCTCGGGCAAGAGCCGCGAGCTCGTGCTCGGGCGGGCCCTGCCGGATGGGTTCGAGGCGCAGGCTGTGGAGAGTGAGCTTCCGCTGCGCTTCGAGCTCGACGGCCGGCTGCGCCTGCAGGTCCGCCCCGGCAGCTGGACGATCACGCTGACGGCGCGCCGGGTGACGGCCGGCGCCGCGATCACGCGCCCGCAACCCGGCGGGCTCTGGAAAGAGGGGGAAGAGGTCTGGGTGGTCGAGCCGCGCCCCGACCTGCGGCTCGCCGACGTCCAGGGCCCGCAGGCGATCGACCCGGCGCAGACCACGCTCCCCGACGACTGGAAGGCCCTGCCCGCCTACGCGATGCCGCCCGGCGCCACGCTGACGCTGGTCGAGCGCCGGCGCGGCGACGGCGACGGCGCGCGCGATCGGCTGCAGCTGGCGCGGCGCCTCTGGCTCGACTTCGACGGTGGCGGCTACACGGTCAGCGACAGCATCCGCGGGCAGTTCGCGGCCGGCTGGCGGCTGGAGGCGGGGCCGCGCACCCACCTCGGGCGCGTCGCCGTCGACGGCCGCGATCAGTTCATCACCCGCCTCGGCGCCGACGCGCCCGGCGGCGTGGAGATCCGGAGCGGTCGCGCCGACATCAGCGCCGACAGCCGCGTCGAAGGGGGCCGCGGCGTGTTGCCGGCGACCGGGTTCGCGCACGACTTCGACAGCCTGTCGGCGTCGCTGGCGATCCCGCCGGGCTGGCGCCTCATCCACGCCAGCGGCGCCGACAAGGTGACCGGCACCTGGATCGACCGCTGGTCGCTGCTCGACTTCTTCCTGCTGCTGGTGACGGCGCTGGCGGTGCAGCGCCTTTACGGGTGGCGCCTCGGCCTGCTGGCGCTGGCCGCCATCGGACTCACCATCACCGAGACCGGCGCCCCGGCCATGATCTGGCTGGCCGTGGTGGTCGGCGAGGCCATCGCGCGCGCGCTGCGGGGCGGAAGCCTGGCCACCGCGGCCCGCGTCTACCGCGTCGTCGCGTGGACGCTGCTGGTCGGGCTCACCCTCCCCTACGCGGTGTCGGAGATCCGCCGCGGCGTCCATCCGGCCACCGAGCACGAGCCGACCGCCGATCGATTCGCGGAGTTCCTGACGCTCGACAAAAAGGCCGCCGACGTACCGGCCGGCGCCCTCGCGGAGGCGACGGCACCGGTCATGGCCAACGACGCCACCATCGGAGGTCTCGCCGGAACGGCGCGCGCGAAGGGTGATCAGGACAAAGCCGAGGAGGGGAAGATGAGCGCGCACACGCACGCGCTCGCCGCCCGGAGGGCCAGGGCCCCGGAGGGACTTTATGGCCTCGGCGTCCCCAAGGACCTGGAGCAGAGCCTGGCGCAGAACCGCGATCTCTACGATCCGAACACCGTGGTGCAGACCGGCCCCGGCCTGCCGACCTGGGGCTGGGAGATGGCCTCGTTCGTCTTCAACGGACCCGTGCGCCAGGATCAGGAGCTGCACCTCTATCTCGCGCCGCCGTGGCTGAACCTGCTGCTGTCCCTGGCGCGGGTGGCGCTGCTGGCTACGCTGGCGCTCTCGCTGGGGCGGCGGCCGCTGCGGCTCGGCGGCGGGTGGCATGGCGGGCGAGCGCTGTTCGGCGCGGCGACGGTCGTGCTGCTGCTGCTCGGCGGCGCGCCCGCCCGCGCCGAGGAGGCGGCGCTCCCGTCGCCCGAGATGCTCACCGAGCTGAAGAAGCGGCTCCTCGAGGACCCGCCGTGCGCGCCCGATTGCGGCGCCATCCAGCGGATGGCGCTCGAGGCGGCGCCGGGCGAGCTGCGTCTCGTGCTGGAGACCTCGGGGGCGGTGGCGACCGCGATCCCGCTGCCGAGCGGGGGCAAGGACTGGTCGCCCACCACCGTGCGCGTCGACGGCAAGCCGGCGTCGGCGCTCAGCCGCACCGAGGAAGGGGACCTCTGGCTGGCGTTGCCCGCGGGCGTCTCGCGCGTCGAGCTCGACGGCCCGCTCCCCGCCCGCGACAGCGTCCAGCTCGCGCTGCCGCTGGCGCCGCGGTTCGTGACGGCCAGGTCGCGCGGCTGGACGATCGACGGCCTGCACGAGGACGGCGCCGTCGACGAGAGCCTCAAGCTCTCCCGCCAGAGCAAGCCGGGCGCGGGCGCGGCCACCGAAGACGACGCCGCCCCCACCCTTCCGCCCTTCCTGCGCGTCGAGCGGACGCTGCACCTGGGGCTGCGCTGGGAGGTCGACACCGTGGTCCGCCGCGAGACACCCACGGGAGCGCCGGTGGTCATCGAGATCCCGCTCCTGGCCGGCGAGGCGATCACCACGCCGGGCATCCGCCTCGCCAAGGGCAAGCCCGCCGCCAGCATCAGCCTCGGGCCCGACGACGGGGAGGTGAGCTGGCACTCGACGCTGGCCGAATCGGCCGTCGTGGGGCTGCGCGCCGATCCGGCCTCGGCCTCGCGCTGGGCGGAGACCTGGCGGCTCGATCTGGGCCCGACCTGGCACGCCGAGCTGAGTGGCATCCCCGCCGTTCACCGGGCTGACGAGGCGGCGGCGCGCATCCCCACCTGGCGTCCCTGGCCCGGCGAGGCGGTGCGCATCGCCGTCACTAAGCCGGCGGGCGCCGGCGGGCAGACACTGACCATCGACAGCGCGACGTTGGCGCTCGCCCCCAGCGTGCGTGCCACGCGCGCCACCCTGAGCCTGGACGTCCGCTCGAGCCGCGGCGCACAGCACACCATCACGCTGGGCGACGGCGTCGAGCTCGAGTCGGTCCAGCTCGACGGGGCCTCCCAGCCGATCCGGCTCGAGAGCGATCACCGGCGCGTCGTCCTCCCCATCATCCCCGGCAAACACAGCTTCACGGTGGCCTGGCACGAGCCGGCGTCGCTGTCGGCGTTCTATCGCGCGCCGGCCATCGACCTCGGCGCGCCGGCCAGCAACGTCGAGGTGCGGATCGATCTCCAGTCCGCGCCACGCTGGGTGCTGTGGGCGGGCGGACCGCGCCTGGGGCCGGCGGTGCAGTTCTGGAGCGTGGTCCTGGTGCTGGTGCTGCTAGCGATCGTCCTCGGGCGCACCCACCTGACGCCGCTCCGCTGGTGGGACTGGACGCTGCTCGGCGTGGGGCTGGCGCAGCTGCCGCTGCCAGCCGCGGGCGTGGTGGCGGCGTTCCTGCTCGGGCTCGGCTGGCGGGCGCGCCATCCGATCGCCGGTCGCGCGTTGCTCTACGACGCGTCACAGCTGGCGATCGCGGTGCTGGCGATGGCCTCGGTGACCATCCTCTTCAAGGCGATCGAGGAGGGGCTGGTGTCGCTCCCCGACATGCGGGTGGTCGGCAACGGCTCCAGCTCGGCGCTGCTCGCCTGGTACCAGGATCGCGCCGGCGCCCTGCTGCCGCGCCCCTGGCTGTTCTCGACGCCGCTGATGGTCTATCGCGGCGCCATGCTGGCCTGGTCGTTGTGGCTGGCGCTCGCCGCGCTCACCTGGGCGCGGTGGGTCTGGCGCTGCGTGCGCGCCGAGGGGTGGTGGCAGCCCCTGTGGCCGAAGGTCCAGCCGCCGGCCGTGGCGCCGCCGTCCGGAGAGCCCGACCCCGGCGCGTGACGCGCGCGGCTCAGAGGACGAAGTTGACCAGCAACTTCTCCTCGCCGCGCAGAAGCTCGGCGGGGAAACGCCACTTCTTGAAGTGGCTGGCGTAGCAACGGCGGATGTCGGCGGTGGCCGAGTCGGCGCCCAGGATCTGCACCACCTCGACGCCACCGTTGGCGCCGATCTCGAACGCCGCACCCAGCTCGACGGGCGGGCCGCGGTCGGGATCGTCGAGGCACTCGCGCAGCTCGGGCGCCCGTTGCTGGGCGAACGCGCGCAGGGCCTTGGTTCGCTCCCCCTCCTCCATCGGCTTGCCGTCGGGGAGCGGGACCAGCGCCGCCGGCGCGGGGTGGGCCGGCTTGGTATGGCGCGCGGCGTGCGTCCCGGTCGCGCCGCCGCCGCCGCTCGAGGGGGAGGGCGTGATGCAGGCGACCGCGGGCGGACAGACGGGCGGCGGCGGGATCGGCGCGGGCGCCGGCGTGCGCCGTAGCGCCAGCAGGTAGCCGGCGCCGCCGCCCGCCGCGAACAGCAGCACGGCCAGCGCCGCCAGCAGGCCGGCCGGCTGGCGCTGGTCGTCGCGGCGCCGGCCCGGCACGCCGCTCTGGCGCAGCCAGGGCGGCAGATCGTTCGTCGGGGGCATCGTCGCCCGGCCCCCGGCTACTTCGCCACCGCGGCGATGCTGTTCCCCAGCGACTTGATGGCCGCGTCGGGCATCGAGCCCATCAGGGTGCAGAGGTCGGCGGTCTGCCCGGTCCCCGGGTTGGCCGCGTTGAGCGCCTGCATGAGGGGCCCGAAGTAAGCGTTCGGCGAGGGGCCGATGACGTCCAGGTCGTTGAGCGGGAACCCGTTCACCCCCTTGCAGGCAGCGACGAAGGCGGTCTCGTCCTCGCCCTCCGGCGTGGCAATCGACGCCTGGACCACGCGCGAGGGCGGGATCCCGCCGTTGGCGAAGGAGAGCCAGCTGGCCGTGCCGTCGGCGTTGGTGTCGAGGAAGGTGTCGGTCGGCGAGCGGCCGTTGACGTTGCAGTCGGCGCTCCCCATCGCGCACCGGCGCGGGAGGGGCTGCAGGTAGATGACGATGAAGAGGTCGCGCGGGGTGTCGAAGAACGCGCTGCGGTCGATCCCGCCCAGCTGGGGCGGGAGCGCGAAGCTGTTCAGCCCCTGCCCGAACCCGATCAGGTTGGCCGCCTCGGAGGTCTGCCCGTCGCCGTCGAAGTTCCCCGACGACGCCAGGAGCTGCAGCGCCAGCTGCAGGTCGCCCGGATCGATGTTGCCCAGCGTGGGCCCGATGAGCGGCAACAGCGACTGGTAGTTGGTGAGGCCGGCGTCGGCCCCTTGGGCCAGCAGGCCCAGCAGCGCGAGCGACGACGGCGACATGGCGGAGTCGGCGCGCTGCCCGAGCAGCAGCCGCGGCCCGAACTGGTCGCCGTAGGTGGCGATGAGGCCCATGTTGGCCACCTTGAGCTGGATGCTGCTAAAGTAGGAGCCCAGGCCGAGGATGATCGAGGCGTAGCTGTCGGCCAGGTTCGCCGACGAGCGCGCCAGGTTGGCCACGTAGAGGACGTTCGCCTCCAGCGGCGGCGGCGGCGGCAGCGCGTCGGGCCTATTCTGCGGCGGGGGTGGGATGACGATGACCTTGGTCATGCTCCCATCCGGGCTGTCCGGCGTGATGATCGTGCAGCCGACCGTCGCCGCGAGCAGCGCGGGCGCCAGATACCGATAAGCGAAGAACGACTTCATAGGGCCACCACCTTTCCTTTGTCCTTGCCGGTTCCGATCTCTTTGCCTGGCTCGGTCTGCGGCGCCTGCAGGCCGCGGACGCGCAACGCCTGGCGCAGCGCCGTGAACAGCGCCCGCCGCGCCTCGGCGGTCTGCCGCGGCGTCGCCGCCAGCGCCAGCGAGAGGTCCTCCGCGAGCGCGGCCGCCACCGTCGGCGGCAGCACCGACATCGTGCGCGTACCGACCCCCTCCGGCGCGGCGCGGAGGAAGCGGGCCAGCGTCTCGGTCGGCACGTTCGAGACCGCAGCCGCCAGCACCTCCTCCGAGACCAGCTCGAAGGTCGCGTCCGAGATGAGCGAGGCCTCCACCACGCGCGCCTTGACCGGATCGGCCCGGCGCATCGCATCCAGGATGTCGGCCTGCTCGGCGGGGGGCCGCTCCTCGATCAGCTCGACGGCCAGATCGATGTCGCCGGTCTGGCCCGAGTCGATGTGCGCTAGATCGACGGCCCGCGCGTTCAGCGTCGCCGCGACGTCGAGCAGGTGCTCCTTGGAGAACGACTTCGGCGAGGCGATGGCCGCCGCCAGCGCCGCGCGGTCGGCCGGCGAGCGCCCCTCGAGGTAGGTCGCCCGCAGGTGGGCCGGCGCGTAGCGCAGCGCCGCGGCGCGCACCACCGCCGGCTCGGGTTCGAGCAGCGCCGCCAGCCGCTGCGCCGAGACGCCCATGAGGAACGCGAACTCCTGCTCGACCGGATCGTCGCTGCCGATCATCCGGTGCTTGAGGACCCGGCGGTGGAGCTCGTCGACGACCTCGCGCGCCTCCTTGCGCGCGCGCCCATCGACCAGCATCGCCGCCGCCTCGCGCAGACCGGGGGTGAAGGCCGGATCGCCGCGCAGGTCCTCGACCACCTGGGGCCCGATCAGCTCGACCGCGACGGCGACCTTCTCGATCTGATTTTCGCGCAGCAGCTCGCCCATCACGCGGCGAGCCAGCACGCGATCCTCGCGCAGCGCGCGGCGCACCTCGGGGAGGTGGTCGACCCCCGCCGGCGCGGCGCCCGTCGAGCCTTCGCCGCGCCGGTCGGGCGCGGTCCCCGCCGCCATCTTGCGGCGCGCGCGCCGCTCCGCCAGGGCGCTCGCCAGCGCGAAGGCCAGCGCGCCGATGAGCAGGCCCAGGATCCCCAGCGCGACGGCGAAGATCCAGGGGACGTTGCGCAGCCCGGACTCGGGCGGCGGCGCAGGCGGCGGCGGCGGCGTCCGCTCCGGCTCCTTCTCGTGCTGCGGCTGCGGGGCCGGCTGCGACGGCGGGTAGCCCCAGGGGGGCGGCTGGCGCTCCTGCGGTTGCGGGCGCGGCGTGGGGAAGGCGAAGGTGGTCTCCGTGATCTCCACCGGGACGTTGAGCCCGTCGAGCTTGCTCTTGATCAGGTTCTTGAGGTCCTTGCGGAACTGCGGCGGGAGCTTCGAGTCGAGCGTCAGCGCCACCTCGACCCGTTCGGCCACGAACTCGGTCCCGGGCGTGAGCTCCTCGAAGCCGGGCGCCGCGCCCGCGGGCAGCGCCGTCGGCCGGTTCACGCGCACGTCGATGTACTTCAGCTCGGCTTGCCCGGGCGCCATGTCCTGGAGCACCGGGGCGACGCGCCGCTGGACCTCGTCACGCACGTTGGTCTCCAGCAGCTGCGCGTCGTTCCCGAAAGGCGCCCGCCGGTCGGCGTGCGCGACCGCCGTCGGCAGCAGCGTCGCCAGAGCCAGCGCCACCGCCGCCACCGCGCCTCGCCCGGTCGCCCCGCCTGCCGTATTGAAGATGCGCTTCATTCGACCACTCCCCATTTTAGTGGACGTTTAGTGGACCCTTATCACCACTCTGCGATTTTCGCCGCGCGCGCGGGCCTGCTGCGCCGCGTCTCCCTGAACCGGCGTCGCCGGTCGGGTGTCGGCGTACCCCTGCGCCGAAAGCCGCTGCGGGCTGACCCCGATGGCGGTGAAGAGCTTGAGAACATTGATGGCCCGGGCGCTCGACAGGTCCCAGTTCGAGTCGAACCGCGCCGTATGGATCGGCACGTCATCGGTGTGCCCCTCGATGGCGATCTGGTAACGGTTGTCGATGGTGGGGAGCAGCTTGCCCACCTTGTCGATCGCCTGGTGGCCGGCGGTGGTGATCTCCGCCTGACCGCTGTCGAAGAGGAGCGCGCTCTTGAGCTCCATGCGCAGCCCCTCGTCGTCGAGGACGGTCTTGACCTGGCTCTGCAGGTTTTGCTGCTGGATGACCGAGTCGATCTTCTCCTTGAGGACGTCGAGCGACGGCGGCGGCGCCTGGTGGGAGATGGCGGCCGAGACCATCTCGAACTTGCGCAGGTTCACCTTCGACATGGCCAGCGCCAGGATGAGGAAGGCGAGCAGCAGGCTGACCACGTCGACGTACGGGATCAACCACGACGTGTCGTCCTCCTCGCCGTAGCTGAGGAGATCGGGCTCCGCGGCGCGCGGCGCCCTGGCGCTCTTGGCCGCCGGCTCTGTGTCGCTCCCGATCACGCAGCCTCCGCGGCGGCCGGGCCGCCGCCCGACCCCGAGAGCAACCGCAGGTCGTAGAGCGAGCGCCCCTCGGCGATGCTGGTGAGCCCACGCTCGAGCAGGCGCGCCGACACCGAGAGGTTTCGGCCGTAGTTCTCGATCCGCTTGGCGAACGGCGACCAGATCCCGTAGGCCAGGATGAGGCCGTAGAACGTCGCCAGCTGGGCGACCGCCATCGCCGGACCAAGCTGCTCGAAGTTCTTCAGGTTGATGAGCATGTTCACCAGGCCGACGATGGTCCCCATGAGTCCGACGGCCGGGGTCGTGCGGGCGAGGAAGCGAAACACCTCCTCCGCTTCCTTGATCTGCGAGAGCCGCGCGTAGGAGAGGGTCAGCACCGTCTCCCGGGCGTCGGCGCCGCCCCCCGGCTGGAGCAGCAGCGGCCCCACCTCGCGCAGCAGCGGATCGGCGGCGTCGCTCAGCACCTTGGAGGCCTCGACGTTCCGCCCCTGCTTGAGCTCGCGGCCGAAGCGATAGAGGTCGGCCACCATGCGCGCCTCGGCGCGCCGGGCGTTGTAGCGCAGCGCCTGCGCCAGCGTCACGATCCCGCGCCAGATCTCGCGGACGTCGTGCCCCACCAGCAGGATCGATGGCGGAGCGCAGAGCAGCAGGATCAGCGCGGCCGGGTGGACGAAGCCGTTGAACCCGGTCTCCATGTGGGCGCGGGTCGCCACCAGCGTCGCCCACAACCCCGCGAGCCCGATGATGATGTGCATCTTGTCGTCGTCCTCTCTTATTATTTGCCGAGGCGCTGCAGCGCCTCGAGCACCGCGAGGTTGAAGGGATTGAGGCGCAACGCCTCCTGCCACGCCTCACGCGCCAGGTTCTTGTTCCCCAGCCGCTCGTAGAGCGACCCCTTCATCGACAGGATGTGCTCGTCGTCGGGGTACTGCTGCTCGAGCTTCACGATCTCTACCAGCCCCAGCTCGTAGTGGCGGGTGCGATAGAGATCCTTCACCTTGGCCAGCGTCAGCAGGTAGCTGGCCTTGGCGGGCTCGGGCGTGCCCGCCGCGGGCTTGGTCGGACCGGGCCGGGCACCCTTCCCGCCGGCCTGGGTGAGGCCCGGGCGGGGCTTGTCGGTGGACTCGTCGATCGCGTCGTCGGGCCCGGGGGCCGAGTCGGCGCGGGCGCGCTGCTCGGCCTGGTTCTCGGCGATGATCTCGCGATCGGCCTCGGTGGCTTCCGCCATGTCGGGCACGAGACCGCTCGGCTTGCCGCTGAGCGGGACGGTCACCTGGTAGGCGGTGCCGTACTCGGGGAGCTGAATCTCCCAGTCGCGCTGGCCGTCGGTCATGCGGACGACGTAGCGGGTGCGCCCCACCTCGCCGCCGGCGGTGTAGGGCGACCCGCGCAGGAGATCGGGCGGGACGCGCACGTCGGCCGGCACGGCGCCGCCCGTCGAACATCCAGAGCCCGCCCCGGCCAGATACAGGCCGGCGACCAGCGCGAAAACGAGGTGATGAAAACTCGGTTTGAACATCTGTTTCACCAATTGACTGCCACCCGCAAGCGGTAACCAATGCCCCCCAAATCATAGTTCGAATACGTGGTGGGCAAGACGTACATCGGACCCAGCATCAACGACAGCCGGAACTTGAGGTGCACGTCGAGTCCCCCTTCGAAATAGAAGGTGTTTCCCTGGTTGCCGGTGAACATGCCGCCGGCCTCGCCGTAGACCCAGATCTCCGGCTTGATGAGGTTCGGATCGGAGAGGTTGTGCGAGTAGTAGACGCCGAACAGGATCGAGTTGAGCGCCTGCGGCTGCTTGCCGCTCGACGGCGGGCCGGTGGTGAAGATCCCGGCGCTGATCCCGAACGCGTTCCCCTGGTCCTGGCCGAACTTCTCCTGGAGGCGCAGCGCGACTTGCGCGCCGATGACGTCACCGGTCGGCGCCGTGTAGCCCATCTGCGCGATCCCCATTGAAAGGGTGAAGCCATAGTTGGGGCGGGCGTTGATCTTCCGCTCCAGCTCCTCGGCCTTCTCCTCGCGCGTGGGGATGCGCTTCCCGGTGCGCAGCAGCGCCGCCATCGTCCCGTCGGAGCGGTAGGCGTCGCTCCAGACGATGACGCCGTCGGAGGCGCGGAAGACCGACACCTCCATCCAGATGACCTGCTGGTCCGGGCTGTAGGTGAAGTCGACGTCCATGAAGGTCCGGATGCCCAGCTTCTGGCCGAGCCGCTTGACGTCGTCCTGGTTGGGCGCGCCGACCTTGATGATCCATTGCCCGTTCTGCACGCTCGAGTGCATGGCCATGCACTCGGCGCACATGACCATCTGGATCTGCGTCGCGTTGATGATACGGGCCACCAGCCGCTGCTGGAGCGTGCCGGCGAACTCGGGGCGCAAATTGGCCGACAGGTGCACGTTGCGGATCGACAGCGGCGAGATCGCCTTCTGATCCTCTTTCCCGAGCCGCAGCGCCACCTCGTCGATGATGTCGTCGACCAGATCGAAGAAGTCGACGCTGTCGTTCGAGCGCCGGATCAGCTCCTCGATCTGGACCTCCGTGGCGGGCTTGGGCGGCGGCGCCGGCACGCGCGACTGCGGCGGCCCGGCGGGCTTGACCTGCGTGCCCGAGACCGACGTCACCGGCCTCGGTCCGCGGGGCGGCTGAAGGGGCGCGCTCCCGTCGGGCGGCTGGGTGGCCCGCTGGTAGCGGCGCGGCACTTCGGTGTCGGTCCGCTGGCGGACCTCGCCGCCGTTGTGCCGGCGCGCATCGTTCGCCGAGTCGTGTGGGTGCGCCGACTCCGACGGCAGCGGCGCCACCGGCGCCACCGGCGTGGGCGCGGGGACCGGCGCGGCGGGCACGTCAGGGCCGGTGTACGTCCCGGGCGCGGGCGTGGGATCGGCCGCGCGCGCCGGCACCGCCGCCAGGAGCGACAGGGTCACCAGCACCATCGCGGCGCTAGAACGCATAACCCGCCTGGAAGCGAACCCCGTTGCGATCACCCTGGAGGCTCGTGCTGAGGACGTTGTTCAGATCGGGGCTCGGAGTCTTCTGCATGTCGTTCAGGTTGGCCCCCGTGTAGAACGTGTATTCGAAGATGTATTCGAGGCTCATCCGGAAGGCGCGGTAGCCGAACGCCAGGCCGGCCTCCGCGTTCAGGCTGTTGGCCCGTCCCGAGCCGGCCTCGAAGGCACCGCTGTTCGACGAGTTGGCGGGTGGGAAGATCTGGAGGGTCGAGGTCATGAGGGAGAATCCAGTGCCGACGTACGGCGTGAAGTCCTT
>Ga0070734_10004167_pt1 | contig 14046 bp, 9 predicted proteins | sample Coa_R1_8_FD_66444 | JGI IMG/M metagenome (GOLD analysis project Ga0070734, IMG submission 66444) | Surface soil microbial communities from Centralia Pennsylvania, which are recovering from an underground coalmine fire - Coalmine... | ecosystem: Environmental > Terrestrial > Soil > Unclassified ...
AGCGACCACGGCGCTTGTTCCACGATGTACTTATCTGCGATGGCAACCAATCCCCACGCGGTTTCGAGCGCCCGCGAAAATTGCTGCTGATCGAACAGCGCTCCAAAATCCGCAATCGTCTTCGTCGCCGCTTGTGCGACCGCCTCTTCCGCGCCCATCACACGCAATGGCTCCGGAACTTGCCCCTGAAAGTACTTGCCGATCATGGTCAGCACGCGGCTAGCTAAATTCCCCAACCCATTCGCAAGGTCAGAGTTGTACCGCTGCACCAGCGCATCAAATGAAAACGAACCATCCTGTCCAAACACAATCTCTCGGAGCAGAAAATATCGCAGCGCATCAGCACCAAGCACATCGAGAATCGTCTCCGTCCGCACGATGTTGCCGCGCGACTTCGACATCTTGCTCTCTTCAAACAACAGCCAGCCATGCGCCAGAATGCCCTTGGGTAGCGGCAATCCAGCCGCCATCAAGAATGCCGGCCAATAGACGCAATGAAAACGCACAATCTCTTTGCCGATCATCTGAATATCGGCCGGCCAATATTTTTTGTACTTCGAATCGTCGTCCGAGCCCCAACCCAGCGCCGTGATGTAATTCGCCAGCGCATCCAGCCACACATAAATCACATGCTTCGGATCATCGGGCACCGGAATGCCCCACGAAAACGTCGAGCGGCTAATAGACAGATCTCGCAGTCCCGACTTCACGAATGACATCACTTCGTTACGCCGTGTCTCGGGACGAATAAAGTCCGGCTGGTTTGTATAAAGCTCCACCAGCTTGTCTTGAAATGCCGACAACTTGAAGAAGTAATTCTCTTCCTTCACCGTTTCGGTCGGACGCCCGCACTCCGGGCACGGCGCGCCCGGCTCGGTCACATCCACATACAACTCATCGAACACGCAGTACTGCCCAACATATTCGGCCTTATAGATGTAGCCGTTGTCGCGGATCTTCCTCCATAAAGCCTGCACGCCGCGTTTATGCCGCTCCGAAGTTGTACGGATGTAGTCGTCGTACGTCAGCCCCATGCGGTCCCACAGCGCTTTGAACTCCGCCGACACTTCATCGGTCAACTGCTGCGGAGACTTCCCTGCCGCCTGCGCCGCCCGTTCAATCTTCTGCCCGTGCTCGTCCGTTCCGGTCAGAAAATACGTGTCTTTGCCGAGCATCCGCTGCCGCCGCGCAATCGTATCGCATGCAATGGTCGTATAAGCATGCCCGATATGCGGCCGCGCATTCACGTAATAAATCGGCGTCGTAATGTAGAACTTTTCGCTCATGAGTTTCTTAACTTAACTGACCACCTTGTCATTCCGAGCCGTTCGCTGTCGCAACGCGAAGAGAACGTGCGAGGAATCTGCTTTTATCCGGATCGCCTGCACTTTCTTGCCCGATCTGATACTCTCGCAGCGCCGCTTCCATCACGCTCTTCAACGGCAGACTCTTCTCCAGCGCAATCTTTCTGCAATCTTCATATTCCGCAGCGTAGTTGACGACTGCGCCATTGTGTCGCGCAATCTTCACCCTCACGTTTCCCCAGGGAGTCGCCGCTGTCACCCACTCCCTCGTCAAAACCGCCCGCTCTTCTTCACGGCGCCGAATGCCCAACGTCGAAGTCTCACTAAAAATCATCCGCGTCATTCTCTCGGCGTCTTCGTTTCTGCATAATATCGTCAGCAGCATTCCGGGGCGGTTCTTCTTCATCTGCACCGGCAGCACAAACGCATCCAGCGCACCCTCGTTTAGCGCCCGCTCCATCGCATAGCCGACAACCTGCGGGTTGAGATCATCAATGTTCGCTTCGAGCACGGTAATCGTGTCGCGGGCGTCGTCTTTGTATTCACGATCCTGAGCTTTGCCAATCACCAACCTCAGCACATTCGCATGGCTTGAAAAATCCCTCGTGCCTGCGCCGTATCCAATTCTTTCAGTCTTCATCGCTGGAAATTTCTCAAACCGCGTTGCCAGCGTCTTCACGATGGCCGCCCCAGTGGGCGTCACCAACTCCGATTGCACACCGGAAGAATAAACCAACGCCTCTTTCAACAATTCCAGAGTTGCCGGCGCAGGGACAGGAAAATTGCCGTGCGCACACTGCACAGTTCCTCCACCAACATTCAACGGCGAACAAACAATCTCATCCACGCCGAGCGCCTCCGCTCCAACCGCTGCGCAAACGATGTCCACAATCGCATCCACCGCGCCAACTTCATGGAAGTGCACCTTCTCGATGTCCATATTGTGGATTTTCGCTTCCGCCGCGCCTAATGCTTCAAATATCGCGATAGCCGTCTTCTTCGCTCCCGAAGAAATCGACGCCTCTTGAATAATCTCGCGAATCTCTCTAAGCCCGCGATGGTGATGCTCATGCTTATGTTCATGATCATGCTTGTGTGGCCCGGACGCCCCCGTCCGCGCGCCCTGGCTCGCAGAATTATGCCCACCAAAGTTGTGCTCGCTTAACGCCAAAGTCTCGTGTTCGTGCTCACTGTGGCTATGCTCATGCGAATGACGGTCTTGCGAATGACTGTGTGCATGCTCATCATGACGCTCACTCCAATGCTTTGCACCGCCGTTCTCCCTCACATCGACTTTGGTCGCCGAAATTCCGCTGCGGTTCACCCGTGAAATTTCCAGCTTCGCGCCAATATTCAATGCCGCAACCGCCTCTTCCAGCAACCCCGGAGACACGCCTGCATCCACCAGCGCGCCCAAAAACATGTCGCCGCTGATGCCGGAAAAGCAGTCTAAGTACGCAATTCTCATAGGGTTTTCATGCTCTCACGTCGAATTCGCAAAGACTAGGAAGACTGCGTTCTCTGCGTCCTCTGCGGTGAAAGCTTTTCGATGAGGAACTTTCATCATAGGGAACGGTCGTTCACCCCGTCAAACCAGCCAGTCCACGCGTTAGCTCTGCTACAATCACTATTCTCTTCAATCATTTAGGGGAACTCTTGTACCGCCATCTTGAAGCCCGTTTAGTCGAGCATTTCCGCGATTATTTACGTCGAGCCTACGATCTGGACTTTCCCAAAATCGTCGTCGAGCTGCCTCCACGCGTCGAACTCGGCGAGTACGCTTTGCCGCTCGCCTTCGAGTTGGCGAAAAAACTCCGCAAGGCCCCTAAAAAGATTGCCGAGGAAATCGTTGCCGGTGTAGGAGTTATCGAAGGCTTCACCAAACTAGAAGTCGCCGGAGCCGGCTACATCAACGCCTACGTCGATCGCGCGGCCATGGCGAAGTCGCTTGCATTAGATGTTCATCCCGAGGACAAAGCTCCCGCAGGCAAGATTCTGGTCGAGCACTCGAGCATCAATCCCAACAAAGCCGCGCACATCGGCCATCTCCGTAACGCGATTCTCGGCGATACGTTTGTCCGGCTGCTTCGTTTTGCACAGCGCGAAGTGGATGTCCAGAACTACATTGACAACACCGGCGCCCAGGTCGCTGACGTTGTGGTTGGTTTTCAGAACTTAGACCGAAAATCCCGCGCCGAAATCGAAGCGCTCACCAAACAAACGCGTTTCGATTACTACTGCTGGGATCTCTACGCTCGCGTCTCGCAGTGGTACGCCGCAGATCCAACCGCAAATACAAGCAAAGACCGCCTAAAGATTCGCGCCCAGGCCTTGCACGATATCGAACATGGCGGAAATGAAACCGCCGATCTCGCCGAGTTGATCTCTGTCGCCGTCCTTCGCCGACATCTCGAAACTATGGATCGCCTCGACATTGAGTACGACTTCCTGCCCCGCGAGAGCGAAATCCTCCATCTTCATTTCTGGGACGCGGCTTTCACCAAGCTCAAAGAATCCGGCGCGCTGACCTACGAAGATTCCGGCAAGAACAAAGGCTGCTGGGTCATGCAGCGTGTAGGGCGGACACTCTTGTCCGCCAAAGAACCCGGCGAGGCCTCTGTGAAGTCCGCTTCGCAAACTGATGCCGAGCGGGTTTCACAAAACGAAGACAATCAGAAAGTCATCGTCCGCTCCAACGGCACCGTTGGCTATGTGGGCAAAGACATTGCCTATCACATGTGGAAGTTCGGCCTGCTCGGCAAAGACTTCGGCTATCGCAAGTTCTATCGCTATCCCAATCAGCATGAGTGCTGGATCTCTGCCGAGCATGGAGAGGCCGACCATCCGCACTTTGGCGGCGTTGCCGAAATTTATAACGTCATCGACGCCCGCCAATCCGAAGCGCAAAACACAGTCATCGAGGCCCTGCGAGCGCTCGGACACAACGACGCCGCGGATCACTACACCCATTTTTCCTATGAGATGGTCGCGCTCACTCCTCGCTGCGCCGCCGAACTCGGCTACATGCTAAGCGACGAAGATAAGACGCGCGCTTACATTGAAGTCTCCGGGCGAAAGGGCTTTGGCGTCAAGGCGGACGATCTCATCGACCGCCTCATCGCCTCGGCGAAGACCGAAGTGGATGCGCGACACCCTGAAATAAGTGACTCCCAGCGGGTCACCATTTCCACGCAGATTGCCGTGGGTGCTTTACGTTATTTCATGCTGCGCTTCACAAAAAACTCCGTCATCGCCTTCGACTTCAAGGAAGCCCTTTCTTTTGAAGGAGAAACAGGGCCTTACGCGCAGTACGCAGCCGTCCGGGCGGCCAATATTTTCCGAAAATCGGGTCAAAATTTGCAGAATTTCGCAAAAATGCACCGCGCAGAGGATTTTTCGCGCTACCTCAATGCCAATAAATCCCATGACAGCAATGAGATATGGGACTTATGGCTGACTGCATCACGCACCTCAAATGTGGTTGCGCAGTGTATCGCCACCACTGAACCCGCGCACCTCGCCAAGCATGCTTTTCAACTAGCCCAAAAGTTTAATTCGTTCTACCACCACTATCCCATTCTGCAAGAAGCGGACGAGGGCCGAAAGAATTTTCTCCTCTCGACCGTCGCCGTCGTCCACCGCGAACTCACCCGCGTCCTCGGCGTGATGGGAATTCAAGTACCGGAAGCGATGTAGGCAAAAATCAACTTTTATGGACGGAGAAATCATGGGACAACCTGTTGTGCATTTCGAAATCGGATGCCGGGACGCCGGCAAAACTGCGAACTTCTTCTCACAATTATTTGGCTGGAATATGCAAGCTGCGGGCCCGGCGACCATGATCCAAACTGGCGCGGATAGCGGCATTCAAGGGCACATTACCAGCCTGGGGCATGAGCCTTTCCACTACACGATGTTCTATGTACAAGTGGATGATGTGAAAGCCTACCTCGACAAAGTTGCGGCGCTCGGCGGCAAGATGCTGGTGCCTCCAGTTGATATTCCGACGGGCACATTTGCGTGGTTCGCCGATCCAGAGGGCAACACGATTGGATTGTGGAAAGCGAAGTAGAGACGCGCTCTGCTTCAAATTTAGAAGCACTCCTCGCGGTCTGGCGACCGCTCGGGTGATTCAGAGCGGCGATTTATTCGGCACGGCTAAAGCCGTGCCCTTTCACAACCCGGCCGGCGGATTATCGCAGCGCTGAAAGCTTGCCCCGAGCGAAGTCGAATGGGCGCTGCGCGACCCAAAATCCAGATGCGGCTCTTTCGGCACGGCTGAAGCCGTGCCCTGATACCCGAATCTAAACTCCCGCACCTCGATATTCGCGGATCAGCCTCACAGCTGCGTCAACTAATTGTGCGTTGTCACGTGCTGGCGTGCCGTTGGGTAGAAGCGTGATGTCTTCCAGCCCTGTTCGGATGCCGTGGCCGCGCTCAAGCGCACGGCGGTTGACCGTCCAACTTGCGATGCCCTCGCCGTGGTGAACCTGCTCGAGGGAGATGCCCGCGGAGACAACAATATCTTCCATCTCCGCGGCATGGTGCAGCGCGATGTCAACATCGGCATCGAGCGGCTCCATCAAAACGCGGCGGCACCGGCTAGCTAATCCCGATCGCACAAAAGCTCGCGCATCTTCGACCGTTAGCAATCCGGCTTCAATCTCGACACCACGCGAGAGCAACAATTCGCTGAGTTCAATAATTCCCGGCTCGCCTTGATTCGCCGTCACTAGGTCGGGCATTTCTTCCCACGCACTGACGATGTGCAAGCGCTCTTGCGGGTCGCTCACAATCGTCGCTGAAGTGGTTAGCGAGATCGGCGTATTTGGACACACGGCGCGAATCGCCCGCAGGACTCTCGCACAAGCAGTTCCGTCGAGCGTCTCGCGTCCGGCATCGTCGAAGGCGTGGACGTGAACTGAGTGCGCGCCAGCTTCTACGCATGCGCGCGCGTCTTCGGCTATTGCCGCGGGCGTTCGCGGGGCGTTGGGATGAACTCTCTCCCCATTCAACGCAACTTGCAAAAAAACTTTGTCCGGCATGATTCCCTGTTCTGGGCGACTCTACCATACCCGTGAAATCGTAGCCTGTTACAAGTTCATCAAAACTTACATCCGCGGTCGCGCACCTGCTATTCTGTTGCGCCAGAATGCAAAATGTCTCATTGCTCTTCCGTTATTTCGTGCTGGCGTTCAGCGCCTTGCTGCCGCTGATCAATCCGCTGGGGTCGGCGCTGGTGATTATGGCCGTGGTCGGACACGCACCGCGCGAAGTTTATAAAGATCTGGCGCGCAAAATTGCCGTCAACACGGTTCTCTTCTTAATGGTCTTCGAGCTGGTCGGCGCGGGATTGCTGGCCTTCTTCGGAATTTCGCTTCCTGTCGTTCAAGTTGCAGGAGGGTTGGTGCTGGCGGGCATGGGCTGGTCACTGCTCAACCAGTCGGATCCGGGAACTGCTAAAGCCGAGGCCCAATTGGATCCTTCACGTTACAAATCGTTGGCGGAGAAATCATTCTATCCTCTGACCTTTCCCATCACGGCCGGGCCGGGGTGCATTGTCGTAACCTTGACGGTGAGCGCGCATGCCTCCATGCCCTCATTGGCACACAACCTATTCGCACACCTCGGAGTATGGCTGGCCATCGTCGCCCTGAGCGTGACCGTTTATTTCTGCTATACCTACGCGCCGAAGATTACTTCGTATATCAATCCGCAGACCGCGCATGGCATTCTCCGGGTAATTGCGTTTGTGCTCCTCTGCATCGGCGTGCAAATCACCTGGAATGGCGTGCAGGCGATGATCAAGATGGTGATGAAGCCGTAACAGATTGATGGGCAGATGAGGACACCCGCCCCTTGCGCAAGAGCGGGATGCTCGCGCCTACATCATTTCTCAGCCTTTGAAGTCACGCACAAATTCAATCAGCGTGCGGACGGCGATGCCGCTCGGGCCTTTGGCAATCCACGGTTTGGTGTCTTCCATCCAGGCGGTGCCGGCGATATCGAGATGCAGCCAGGGAGTATCTTCGGCAAATTCTTTTAAGAATGCCGCGGCGTTGCTGGCTCCGCCCCAGCGCGCGCCCGCGTTGACAAGGTCGGCGATGTTGGAGCGCATGTTGTCGAGGTACTCGTCACCGAGGGGCAAGCGCCAGAATTTTTCTCCGGACTTGCTGAGCGCGGCGTTGAAGCGCTCATACATCTTGTCGTCATTGGCGAAGACACCGGCGTTGGCGTAACCAAGCGCAACCACCACTGCACCGGTGAGAGTCGCTGCGTCAATCAAGTGGGTGCAGCCGAGTTCCTTGGCATAAGTCAGGCCATCCGCGAGCACGAGGCGGCCTTCAGCGTCGGTGTTGATAATTTCAATGGTCTTGCCCGACATTGCGGTCTGAATGTCTCCCGGCTTCTGGGCTTTGCCGGAGGGCATGTTCTCTGTGGCGCAAACTATGCAGGTGACTTTGACGTTGGGCTTGAGCAATGCGATGGCGCGCATCGCGCCGAGCATGGCTGCGCCTCCGGCCATGTCGTACTTCATTTTCTCCATGCCGTCGGCCGGTTTAATGGAGATGCCGCCGGTATCAAACGTAATTCCCTTGCCCACGAGGCCGATCTTGATATTTGCAGGCGCACCCGCTGGTTCATATTGGAGAACGATGAGCGCGGGCGGCTCGTCGGAACCTTGCGCGACACCCCAGAATGCTCCCATCTTTAATTCTTTGATTTTGTCCGCGCCGTAGGTTTCGCACTTCAGGCCGACTTCTTTGGCCATCTTCTTCGCTCGCTCAGCGAGGATGGTCGGCGTCATGTGATTGCTGGGCTCATTCACCAGATCGCGGGTGAAGTTTTGCGACTCGCCAATGATGACGGCTTCGTCGTGCGCTTGCTGGAGTTTTTTCTGGTCTCCGGTCGCGACGACTGTAAATGAATCAATCTGCTGATCTTTTCGGTCGCTCTTGTAGGTATCGGGATCGAAGTTGCCGACGAACGCGCCTTCAACAATGGCTTTTACGGCTTCTTCGGCGTTTAGGGAGTCAGGCGCAACGAAGGCGAGGCTCCGAATACCGCGCGGCTTAAGCGCTCGGACAACCGCTCCAGCCAATTTGCGCAAGTCCGATGCCGAAAAGCTTTTGGCTTTGCCTCCGCCGATCAGCAACAAGCGTTTGGCTTTGAGTTTTTCAGGAGAGCGCAATAGCGTGGTCTCCGCTGGCTTCGCGGTAACCTCTCCGCTGGCGATTACAGCCGCTGCCGCGGCCACCACGGCGGCATCATTGCTCTGAACAGCCACATCGGGCTTGTCTTTGGAACCATTATCGAGAACTACAACGGCAAGACATTCGGTTTCAACTTCCGCAGGATGAGCAAAGGAAAGATTGGTTTTCATATATTAGAAAGAACGATAGAAATAGTATGAGCGGCGAGTGCAGAAAAGCGCAAGGCGTGTCCTAAAGAACGACTATGGTAATCCCCGGATTTTTTCTTCCCAAATCGCGATCACTTTTCAAACTGGGAGCATCGCGCAGCAAATTCCAGACTTGCTGATCTGACTTTGACCAATTCTCCCCGAAGATGCATCCACGAATTTCGTTGCGGGAAACCATTTCCATCAAGCGCGCTTGCACTGCGATGCGAATCTCGCCTCCGGTTCCGCTTGAGCCGTAGCCGTGAATGAGCTTGATGGCGCTATGCCCCTGCTGGCGAGCGAGTGCAAGCTCGCGGTTAAGGCGCCAAAGAGCCTCCGCCACAGTCGGCATGTTCTCTTTGAGATTGATCTCAATCAGCGCGAGTTTCTTGTGCGACATAAATAATATCTGCGAGCCCAAAATACTTAATCCAAAAGTTTAAGAATGGCCTGACATGACCCTGGGTTAAAAGATTAAAACACCGATGTTTGCTGCACCAAACTAACCAACACAACAAGGGCTGCACAGATAAGTGTGCATGATACTCTCAAATTGCTCTGGGGATTTGCGCCGATTCGTCTTGGCGTTGCAAAAAGACAATTTTCGCCGGCTTTTGCGCACGGTGGAAGCGCTTTCGGATCTCGGCCCCGCCATCACGGCCGACCGGGAGTTTCCACAGACGGCGCGTTCCATGCTTGCAGCGCTCATGCAGGCAAGTGGCGCGCGTGAAGCTGTTCTCTTCCGTTTCAGTGATAAACCTTCTCTGCTGACCTCCATGTCGTCGGATGGGTTTGTATTGATGCCTGATCCGGCCGTCATTCCGCTCCTGCCGAAACATATTCATGCCTTGTTGAGCTCGCCGGGAGCCATCGTATTAAACGATATCGAGCATGAGGCTTATCTCAGCTCCAACGGAAATGTCGCGCCACAACTCTTCAAGTGCCTGGCTCCCCTAAAAATCAGCGGCAAGCTGGTAGGGTTGGCAGCCATGGGCCGCCGTGAGGGCGATGCCGATTATGATGGCGAAGAATTAGACGCGCTCGATCTTCTTTGCAATTACGTAGCGTTGGCGTTGCAAAACTACAATTTGACGCAAACTCTGGCCCAGCGAGTCGCTGAAAATTTGCGCATGCTGGCCTCGTTGCATGGCTTTTATGACAACGCGTTAGAAGCATTCGCCTCCGCGATTGACGTGAAGCACGTCAATATTCACGGGCACTCGCAACGTGTGGCTCGGTATGCTGCGGGAATTGGTGAAGCCATGGGGATGGATGCCGATGCAGTTTCAGCGCTGCGGTCTGCAGGTTTATTGCACGATATCGGCAAAGTTTCCGTGGACAAGCGTCTGTTCGCAAAGTCAACGACGCTCGACCCCGATGAATTCCGCGAGATGGCCGACCACACTGTCATTGGACACCAGATCGTCAGTGGAGTGCAATTTCCCTGGCCGCGCATTCCGGACATTGTGCGCTGGCACCATGAACGCGCGGATGGATCGGGATATCCCGATGGATTGGTGATGGACGAAGTGCCGCTCCCGGCACGCATTATTGGCTTGGCCGATACATTCGACGCGATGACCAGCGAACGGCCCTATCGGGATTCGATTACGCTGGGTGGAACTCTCAGTGAGATCGTCCGCATGACCCCGCAAAAATTCGACCCGGAAGTTGTGCAGGCCCTGCTGATTCAGGTGCGGAGAGACGCGGTGAATAGTAACCGCACCCCATTTCTTGAAGAACGGATGGCCGGCAGTTTGGCAGCCACTGATGTGGACCACCTGGCATCGTCCTTGCAGCACAAGACCAGCCGCGGACGATTATTTCTCACTTAATTTCCGCTAAAGCTCCCCCTTCGATTTGCCGATGAACCCTGCGCGGTAGTTTTTTCTCAAATCCCATTCGCAACCCAGATTCGTTAACCAATTACGGCAAACAAGCTATTGGAACCACGCGGGCACTGCGCGTTCAGGGCCATTGCAGCTTCCGGAGAACATATGGCAACGGCGATGCAATCCAACTATGCAGTCCTGGGGCAACAGGCTGGCGCGCTGCGCGTTATCTTCGAAAGCCTTCCGGTCGCGGTGATGGTTGCCGATGCCGATGGAAGCATGATCTTTTGCAATCCAATGGCAGAGAAAATCCTTAACATGAACGCCGCGGCTAACAACAGCGAATCACCTACTATTCAGGGCTGGTACCTTCCCGATCAGGTCACTTTGCTGTCTCCAGATCAGTTGCCGCTGGTACGAGCGGTGCGAGGTGAAAGAGTCACGGATGAATTGATTTTTATTAGTGGAGCCGAAGCATCGCGGCGGGCAAACAGCCACGGTGCATGGATTCGCGTCAATGGCTGGCCGCTGCGCGATCCGGAAGGACAAGTTTACGGCGGAGTGATCATGTTTCACGATTTCACGGAAGGCCGTAAAGCTCTGCAAACTTTAGGATTGCTCTCCCGCGTAGTCGAGCAGACAGCGGACAATGTCATCCTCACGGATCGCAATGGAATCATTCAATATGTGAACCCGGCTTTCGAGGCCACTACCGGCTACAACAAAGAGGAGGCATTGGGCCGGACTCCGAGATTGCTTAAGTCCGGACTGCACGACGCCGAGTTCTATCGCGAGCTTTGGCAGCGGTTACAAGCAGGCCGCGCATGTCAGGGCATGATCATCAACCGTAAAAAAAATGGAGAGTTATATTGGGCGCAACAGGCCATCACTCCCATTCGCGACGAATGGGGACATCTGACGCATTTTGTTTCGGTGCTGCGTGACATCACTGAGCTGCGTAAAAAGCAGGAACAGGAATTTCAGCTGCAATTGGCCCGCGATGTACAGCAGCAGTTCTATGCATCCGCACCTTCGGCAGCAGGATTAGATATTGGAGCATCGGCGCATCCAGCCTACGAAACCGGGGGCGATTATTTTGATTTCGTCACCATGAGTGATGGTTCGTTGGTGATTGCCGTCGGCGATGTGGAAGGCCACGGCTTTGGCTCCGCACTGGTCATGGCTTTGACCCGAGCTTACGTGCGGTCATTCGTCGCAATGGGGCTTGCGCTCGATGAAGTTCTTGCGCAAGTGAACCGCATGTTATTCAAAGATTTGAAAAATGGACGATTTGTCACCTTGGCCTTAGCCAGAATCACAAAAGATGATCACTGTTTGTCCTTCGCCAGCGCCGGGCATGTAAGCGGTTTCTTACTGACTCCGGATAGGCAAACAATTCCGCTCGAAAGCACAGGGCCGCCGCTGGGGCTCTTCGCCGAAAGCAAATTTGAAAGGCGCGAAGAGACCATTCTCGAAACCGGACAAACGCTGGTTTTAATGACCGACGGCGCGGCGGAATCGGCAGCGCCCGATGGCGCGGAATTTGGTTGTGAGGGTGTGCTGGCCTGTGTCCGCGAACGATGCGCCCAAAGCGCGCAAAGCATTGCGGAAGAGATTTATGCCTCCGCGCGCAATTTCGTGAACTACGAACCGCAAGCCGACGATATTACCTCAGTGGTAATCAAAGTAACCGGTTAAGAGCTGCATTTTCATCACGCCAGTAACCTTTCTAGCCAGCAACTTTCCCGCGATTTCGGGTTCATAATCTTAGCGGGGATTTCCAGACTCGCCTGGTGTGTTCATGCCCTTCAAGCCTGCCCATTTCACAAGCACTGTGGTGTTGAGCGTCACTGCGCTGGCATTGTTCAACCTTCCAGCGACCGGCAAGAAAAAGCAGGAGGCGCCGGCCAATGAGATGGACCCGCAGAAGCGGGTTGTCCATGCGCTCAACCGTCTAACCTTTGGACCAAGGCCCGGCGACATTGAGCAGGTCAGCAAACTTGGACTCGACCAGTGGATTGACCTGCAACTGCATCCCGACAAAATTGACGATAGCGCGCTCAATGCGCGTCTTGCGCCGTTGCGCACGCTGCAAATGAATTCGCAGGAGCTTGCGTATAAATTTCCTTCCGGTCAGGTCATTCGAGCGGTGATGGATGGAAAGATATCCATGCCAGGCGATCCCGTAGAAAAAGCTATCTATCAACATCAAATTGCAAAACTGGCAGACAAGCAGGAGAAGAAACAAGCGGCAACGTTGCAAACCGCGAACGTAAAAGATTCGAGCGATGAAGATGCCAGCGCGAAATCAGCGATCGCCCCGATGAATCCTGAAGAAGAGGCGAAACGCGGTGACGCTATGTTCGCCGATGCCGAAGCGCAGCAACTCCTGGCATTACCTCCCGAACAAAGGCTCGGCACGATTTTGAAGCTTTCAACCGCCGATCAACAGACACTGATATCGAATGTGAAGGGCGATAAGCGCGAAAAAATTCTTGACGGGGTTCCTCCGGAGCAACGGGAACTCATGATGGCACTGAATAATCCGCAGCAGGTGGTCAACGAAGAACTGCTTCAGGGAAAGCTGCTGCGTGCGATTTACAGCGAACGGCAGTTGCAGGAAGTGATGACGGACTTCTGGTTCAACCACTTCAATGTGTTTATCGGCAAGGGCGCGGACCGGTACATGCTGACGGATTATGAGCGAGACGTGATTCGTCCCCATGCGCTGGGCAAGTTTGAAGATTTGCTGGTGGCGACGGCGCAGAGTCCGGCAATGTTGTTTTATCTCGATAATTGGCTGAGTGTGGGGCCGAATTCGGATGTAGCCAATGGAATTCGCGGGCATGGCGATAAAAAAGAATTGAAGAAGCGCGAAAAGCAGAATGGCCCGGTGAAGCAAGCCAAGGGCAAGCGCAACGGACTCAATGAAAATTACGGGCGCGAGTTGATGGAACTGCACACGCTGGGAGTGAACGGCGGATATACGCAGAAAGATGTAACCGAAGTCGCAAAAGTTTTGACGGGATGGACGTTGAAGGAACCGAGGCAGGGCGGCGGCTTCCAGTTTGACGAGCGCATGCACGAACCCGGGGACAAAGTCGTGCTCGGCCATCGCATCAAACCAAATGGCGAGAAGGAAGGTTATGAGGTGCTGCATATTCTGGCGCACAATCCTTCGACCGCGAAATTTGTTTGCACCAAGCTTGCGATGAGGTTTGTGGCGGACGATCCGCCGCCAGCTTTGGTGCAGAGCATGGCACAAACATTCCTGAAGAAGGACGGCGACATTCGCGAAGTGCTGAAGACGATGCTGAAATCGCCGGAGTTCTGGGCGCCGGATGCGTATCGCGCCAAAGTGAAGACGCCGCTGGAATTTGTGGCGTCGGCGGTGCGGGCGAGCGGCGCGGACGTCAGCAACGCTATGGCGATGGTGCGGCAGCTACAAAATATGGGCATGCCGCTTTATGGGATGCAGCCGCCGACGGGATATTCGATGAAAGCGGAG
>Ga0070734_10004168_pt1 | contig 14036 bp, 14 predicted proteins | sample Coa_R1_8_FD_66444 | JGI IMG/M metagenome (GOLD analysis project Ga0070734, IMG submission 66444) | Surface soil microbial communities from Centralia Pennsylvania, which are recovering from an underground coalmine fire - Coalmine... | ecosystem: Environmental > Terrestrial > Soil > Unclassified ...
CAAGGCCCCAATCCAGACGGCGCGTTGTTCTTCACAATGTGGATCCTGTTTTGCGGGCTGGTGATGGGAATGATGGTCGAGCTTTCCTTCGCCACCGCGTGGCGGACCGCGTTCCGTTCGGGAAGGGGCTGGATCACTCTGCTGCCGGGAACGGCGGCAATCGCGGTCTTCGGCGGCGCTATCGTTTTCTTGCTGACGAAGCTCGCCGCGGGGGTCTCGCCCTTTTTCGCGTGGATGATGGTGGCGCTGCTGGCGGTGAATTTGGGCTGGGCGCCGCAGCTGAAGCGCCGAACCGAGCTCGGCCGCAAGATGCTGGACCAGATCGCCGGCTTCCGCCAGTTCCTCGAGGAAGTCGAGCAGGATCAGATGAACCGCGTGGCGACATCGACCTCCGCGTCCGCAGATCTCGACCGCTTTATTCCCTACGCAATCGCCCTGGAAGTGAAAGAAGCCTGGGGCGACCACCTCGCGCAAACGTTCCTGGCATCCACTGTCGTAGCGGAAGAATGAGTCCGTGGCGCCGGCGGTTTTGTGGCACAGCGACTCTTCGCTGTGTGCCTTTGTAGACCGATAGGTTCTAGTCTGGCTGTGACCGAGCCTTCTCATAAGCCCACAAAACCATACAGCGAAGAGTCGCTGTGCCACCTAAAGCAAAACCAGCCCGCGGCGAATCCCAATCGACACCGCTTCGGTGCGGCTCCCCGCGCCCAGCTTGCCAAGGATCGATGCGACGTGAAATTTGGCCGTGTGGTCGGAAATGTTCAACCGCGCGGCGATTTCCTTGTTGCTTAGGCCGCCCGCCAGCATCTGCAGCACCTCCACCTCGCGCCGCGTAAGTGATTCGGCGAGTTCGTCGAGCGCCGCACCTTGCGCTGACGAAGACGCCGCTGGAACGCCCTCCGGCACCTGCGACGGATGAAGCACGAGCAGCCCACTCGCCGCCGCTTCGAGCGCGGCGACGAGTTGGTCCGGAGAAATATCGGCCGGGAGCGCCGCGCGAATCCCCGCACGCAGCGCCTCGGCCGAAGCCGCCGTAGAGACGCTTTCGCCGATCACGACGATCGCGACGTCCGTCGCCAGTCCAGATGCGACGATCGCCTCGAGCGCAGACTCAAACGGCTCACCCGAAAAATCCACGAGAACTACGTCAGGCGCGGCATCGGAAAGAGAGCCTGCCAGCGCTTCGATCGTGGCCGTGCTGCCCGCGACCTGCGCGCCGCGCGCGGCCAGGAGATTCTCCAGGCCGGCGCGGGCCAGCGGCGAAACAGCGACGATGAAAACGCGGATCACGCCGCGACGGAACTCCGGGCCGGCGTTGCGGCCCCAAGTTGCACGGCGACATGGCGCGGCTTCGAGTAGTCGCCGCGCAAAAATTCAAAGCGCAACACGCGCGAGAGCCCTCCGTGCAGCGCTCCGGCGAGATCCTCCACCGCGCCGAACGCCTTTTCTTCCGCTCCCAGCAGGATGTCGCCGGGAAGAAGGGACGCGAGGTCCGCCGGGCTGCCCGGTTCAACCTCGAGCACGAGGAGCCCGAAGCGTTTCCCCGATCCCGCCGCGCGCGGAATCTGAGCGGGATGAACGGTGACGCCGAGCCAGGCGTTCTCCGGCCCGGCGGAAAGAAAATCGCGCACCGTGTTGCTCGGAATCGCCAGCGCCAGGTCTCCGGCGACCATCGTGTTGATCCCGATCACGCGGCCACGCGCGTCGGCCAGCGGTCCGCCGGAGTTGCCCGGAGCAAGTCGCACGTCGGCTTGCACCCACGTGCGCCGGCCGAGCCCGCCGAGCGGGCCCACGCCGTGAATCACGCCTGTGGCCAGCGCGCCGACGAATCCGAGTGGATTGCCGATCGCAATGGCCAGCTCGCCGGGACGCAGCTGCGAGGAATCGGCGGCGACGGCGGCCGGGAGGCCTGTCGCGTCGAGGCGAAGTTGCGCGAGGTCGCGTCCCGTGTCGCGCGAGGCGACCTTGGCGTCAAATTCGCGTCCGTCCCACAGCTGCACGTGTATGCGCGAGCCGAGCACGACGTGCGCGTTAGTGATCACCGTACCGTCGGTCGACCAGATCACGCCGGAGCCCGCGCCGCGCCCGCCCGACTGCACGAGCACGGTGAAGCGGCGGAGCTGTTCGGCGATTTCGCCAAACCCCGGGATGGCCATGTCAGTTGCCTCCGCGCGGGCGCTCGCCGATCACGATGCTCGCTTCCTGCGCCGCACCGCCGCGAGCAAACTTCACCGGCACGGACTTGCCGATGGCCTCGGCGCCGAGCTGCGCGTGCACATCCTCGACGCTGGCGATCGCGTGTGCGTCGAAAGACAGCAGCAAATCACCAATGATGATTCCCGCCTTCTGCGCTGGCGAATCGGGCTCGACCTCGACGACGATCGCCGCGGTTTTTTCCTCGCGCTTCAGCGATTGCCTTAGCGCCTCTGGAATGCGTACGGGATGCAAACCCACGCCGAGGTAGCCGTGGGGAATGTGGCCCGCACGCAACAGCGCATCGACGACGCGATTCACGGTGGTCGCGGGCACCGCGATTGCGCCGAAGCGGGCGAAACGCGGCGAGGCGATGCCAATCACTTTTCCATTCGCATCGATGGCTGCGCCGCCGACTGCGGTCGGCTGCAAGCCGACGTCCAGACGAATGTACGGGCTGAGCGCAGTACCAAACCAAGAGCGCCGCTCGCTGGTAACCAGGCTTACGACTCCGAGAGCGGCCACGGGGCCGCTCGCGCGGGTGCGCCCCACGACCAGCGCCAGGCTGCCGGGCCTGACCGCGGACGCATCGGCGAAGTCCGTTACTGAACCCGAAGCTTCCGCGCACTTCAAAACCGCCAAATCCGTGGTGGGATCGCGGCCCGCCAGCGTCGCGGGAACGACGCGCCCGTCGGGTAGCGTGACGTGAATCTCCTCGTCCCGCCGCAGTGCATGTTCCGCGGTGACGATGACACCGCCGCGCCAAACGACGCCACTCGATGAGCCGCGCGATTCCGTGTGCACCGCGACGAGTGCGCCGGCGGCGCGATCGGTCTCGCGGGCCAGCGCGTTTGATAATTCGATCAGTTCAGTGGACATTTTCTTCTGGAACCTCCAGGGCCAGAATGCCGCGCGCCGCAAAGCGTTACATCCGCCGATCGGCTAGGTTCGGCCCTACCCATATGGGCGATGTGCAGATATCTGATTCAGCGCACACGATGCCGGATTCTCACGGCGGGAGGCGCCTTTTACGTGGCGCCGGCGTCCGCCGGCGGGTTTCCCTCGCCGATGCAAAGAACAACCGCCGGTGAGACGCCGGCGCCACGAGGCACGAACCGCTTGCTTTGACTGCACCGCGGAAGTATCGTGATTCGTAAAAATCAGACCGATTTTTTTCGAGGGAAAATTTGATTTCTCGCCTGGGCCAGGTTTGCTTTCTCGCTCTCGCGGCGGCGCTTGCGGCTGCGGCGGTCGCGCAGACGAATTCCGCCGCCGAAGCCGCAAAGAAGCCAAGCGCGCCCGGCGCGCTTTCCCATGATTTGTCCGGCGTCTGGATGCCCTACCCGGATACGGACGTGCCCCCCGGCACCGGCAAGAATGCGATCAATCAAGCCACGCGACCGCCGCTGACGCCGTGGGGCCAAGCTCAGCTCGACGCGGCGCGGCCGCTACTCGGGCCGCGCGCCATTCCCGGCCAGGAAAACAGCCCGTCTCTGAAATGTGATCCTGACGGCCCGCCCAAACTTCTGAATCATCCGAATCCGTTCGAGATCGTCCAGATTCCCGGCCGGGTGTTCATGTTTTTCGAGGAGCAGCACATCTGGCGCACCGTCTGGGCAGACGGCAGGCCGCTGCCCAAGGATCCCGATCCCACCTATCTCGGATACTCCGTGAGCCACTGGGACGGCGACACGTGGGTAGTGGAAACGGCCGGTTTCAACGACAAGCAGTGGGCTGATCCCTACGGCAATCCGCGCAGCGAAGAGATGCACCTGGCCGAGCGCTACCGCCGCCTGAATCACGACACGCTCGAGCAGCAGATCATCATCGACGATCCGAAGTCCTACACGAAGCCTTGGGTCAGCCCGCCAAAACTTTACAAGCTCGAGCCCGGCTGGGAAATCGCGGAATGGTTCTGCATCCCCGACGAAGACAAGTCGTACGATGACACGGTTCGGAAACCGGCCGGGGTAGCGCCCGCGTCCAAATAAACATCGGCTATGAAACTCCGGCTCGCGATCCTCAAAACGAAAAATTTAATCGGCGCCTCGGTGGCGGCGATGGCTCTTGTTTTTGCGGCCGGGCTCTTCGCGCAAAGCGTGCCAAAGGGGCAAGCCGCTGCACCGGCGGGCCCAACTGCATCCGACACTCCCAGCGGGCCGCTCTCGCACGATCTTTCCGGCGTGTGGATGCAGTATCCCGACGGCGACGTTCCCGGCGTGCCGGGCATGAACGCGGTGAGCAACCGCACGCGCCCGCCGCTGACGCCCTGGGGACAAGCCAAATTTGACGCGGCCAAGCCCCTCGTCGGCCCGCGCGCCATTCCCGGCGTGGAAAATAACCCCGAACTGCGCTGCTATCCGGACGGCCCGCCCAAGCTGCTGAATCTTCCAAATCCGTTTGAGATCGTGCAGATTCCCGGGCGCGTGCTGATGTTCTTCGAGCTCGGCCACACCTGGCGCGAGATCTGGACCGACGGCCGCCCGCTGCCGAAAAATCCCGATCCGAGTTATTTGGGATATTCCGTCGGCCACTGGGAAGGCGATACGTTCGTCGTCGATACGATCGGCTTCAACGATAAGCTCTGGGACGATTCCTTCGGCAATCCGCGCAGCGACCAGACGCACCTCATCGAGCGCTACCGGCGTCTGAATCATGACACGCTCGAATTGCAGATCACCATTGACGACCCAAAGGCTTACACGAAGCCATGGGTGAGCCCGCCGAAGCTGCACAAGCTCGAGCCGGGCTGGGAAATCGCGGAATGGTTTTGCGTGATGGACGAAGACAATGCTTATGACAATGCCGTCCGAAAACCTGCGGGCGTCGCGCCCGCGCATAAATAGCGCGGCCGCACTTTTCAGCGCTCGCGTGATCGCGCCGGCCGCTGCGCTGGCTGTGATCGTGTTTGCGGGAACGCTCTCCGCCCAGACGGCGCCAGACTCTTCAACCAAGAACGCGAAGAGCACAACTGATGCCGCCGCTGCCGCGAATGCGCCGCTTTCACACGACTTGAGCGGCGTCTGGATGCAATATCCGGACAAGCGCGTCGACGGCGCGCCCATCGTCACCGGGATCGACGAAAGCGCACGGCCTCCCTTGACGCCCTGGGGGCAGGCGCGCTTCGACGCCGCGATCCCCTTCATGGGGCCGCGCGCCGTCGCCGGGAAAGAGAACAATCCTTCGCTGCGCTGCGAGCCGGAGGCGGTGCCGAAGTCGCTGATCCTTCCAAATCCGTTTGAGATCGTGCAGATCCCGGGAAGAGTGCTGATGTTCTTCGAGGAGTTTCATCTTTGGCGCCCGATCTGGACCGATGGGAGGCCGCTGCCGAAGGATCCCGACCCGAGCTATCTCGGCTACTCCGTCGGAAAATGGGAAGACGACACGTTTGTAGTGGACACGATCGGCTTCAACGACCGCCCCTGGGTGGACTCCTACGGAAACCCGCGAAGCGAAGAGATGCACCTGACCGAGCGCTATCGCCGCCTGAACCATGACACGCTGGAATTGCAGATCATCATGGATGATCCAAAGGCCTACAAGGGTGCATGGGTGAATGCGCCGCGGCTTTATAAGCTCGAGCCGGGCTGGGAGCTGGGCGAATTTTTCTGCGTGATGGACGAAGAAAACGATTATTCCAATCGAGTGCGGAAGCCGGCGGGCGGCGCACCTGCGACTACGAATCCTTGAGTGCAATCGGGCGAGAACAGAAGAAGGGACATGAACAATCAATTTGTACAGGCTGAGAAACAAATTGTTCGAGCTTGCCTCTGCGCAATGGCGGCGCTGGCATTTTCAGCTTTGGCGTTCGCGCAGAACAAAAATGCGACTGACTCGGCGAAACCAGCAGCAGAATCGCAGCAGGCACCCTCCCACGACCTCTCCGGCGTGTGGATGCCGTACTCGATCCATATGGACGGGATCGATGAAAAAGCGCGCCCGCCGCTGACGCCCTGGGGCCAGGCCAAATTCGATGCGGCCGCTCCGCTCGTCGGCCCGCGCGCGGTCGCCGGCAAGGAAAACAATCCGGCGCTGCACTGCGAGCCCGAAGCGGTGCCCAAGTCGCTCGTGCTTCCGAATCCATTTGAAATTATCCAGACGCCCGGGCGCATCTTCATGTTCTTCGAGCAGTATCATTTGTGGCGTACGATCTGGGCCGACGGCCGCGCGCTGCCCAAGGACCTCGACCCGACGTTCCTCGGATATTCGGTGGGCCATTGGGAGGGCGACACGTTCATCGTGGACACGATCGGATTCAACGACAAGCCCTGGGTCGATTCTTACGGCAATCCGCGCAGCGAAGAGATGCACCTGACCGAGCGCTACCGGCGCCTCGATCATGACACGCTCGAAATGCAAATCATCATGGACGATCCCAAGGCCTACACGAAGCCCTGGGTGAACCCTCCGCAGAAATTCAAGCTCGAACCGAAGTGGGAGATCGGAGAATTTTTCTGTATTCCCGACGAGGAAGACGCGTACGGGGATGCGGTGCGCAAACCGGCGGGAGTGCCGGAAAAAAAATAAAGGACGGGTGCGCTGCCTATGATCATTGAAAACTTGGAGCAAGTCACTCAGGCCGTCCTGGACGAGACAAAACGCACGCCCGATCCACGCGCCAAAGAGATCATCCAGGCGCTCGTGCGCCATCTGCACGCGTTCGTGCGCGAAACAAAACTCACCGAGAAGGAATTCGACCAGGCCATCAATTACATCGCGGCGCTTGGCCAGCTCACCACTGAGAGCCACAATGAAGTCCGCCTGATCGCCGGGTCGCTCGGTGTTTCGCTGCTGGTTTGCCTGATGAATAATGGCCCGAACGCCGCCACCGAAAGTTCGGCGAATCAGCTCGGCCCGTTCTGGCGGGCCGAATCGCCGCGAACGGAGAACGGCGGGTCGCTGCTCCGATCGCCGACGCCCGGCCCGGCTTTGTACTTTCGCGGATGGGTGCGCGAACCCAACGGAAATCCCATCGCGGGCGCCGAAGTGGACGTGTGGCACGCGTCGCCCGTCGGCCTGTACGAAAATCAGGACCCGGAACAGGCGGAGATGAATCTGCGCGGAAAATTTACGACCGATGCGAACGGCGAGTTCAGCTTTCGCAGCATCAAGCCGGCGGGCTATCCTATCCCGATCAACGGACCGGTCGGCGCGCTGCTAGCCGCGCAGAAGCGCCACAATTTCCGGCCCGCCCATCTCCATTTTTTGATTTACAAGCCGGGATTCAAGACGGTCACGTCGCAGCTCTATTCGCCGGACGATCCGAACCTCCAAACCGATTCGCAATTCGGCGTGACGCGCGCACTCGTTGCAAACTACACGCTGCACGAAAACGAAGCCGCGCCCGATTCCGGAGTGTCCGGCCCGTGGTACTCGCTGCAGCACACGTTCATCGTGCAGCGGGGTGAAAGCTGGCTGCCCACACCGCCGGTTTCCAGAAAGGCGACGGAACGCATTCCCGCCGTCCAGACACACCAGACCTAAAAGGTGACAGCCTGCGCCGACGGAAGGGGATCGCAAACGAGCGGCGCTTATTCCACCGGGAATTCGCGGACAATCGCATCGTCCGCGAGATTCAGAAGAAAGCGGAGGTTCTTCAGCAGGTTCGTCTTTTCCGATTCGTCCGTGCTGGTCCCTGCTTTTTCTGCCAGAGAAGTCGCCAGGCCCATCAGTTCTTGAAGTTCAACAGTAGCTGTTTCTAACATAGACCCAGCAATGCTGGCAGAAATCCAGGGCCGCTCACCATACTTGAAACACCTGAAATTGAGTTGCCGGATTCCTAAACCCGCCATGTCATTGCCATCGTGTTCCGCTCGTTTCACGGCATGCAGGAGCGCCAAGCTGATTCTTTACAGCGAAACTCATTCGTGGTTGAATTCATCTCTGGAATTGCGAGCGAAAACGGTTCTTCGCAGGCAATGCGCCAGGGATCCCGCAAAGGCTTCGCGCACCGGACCCGCCATTGACAGGACCGCAACCCTCTTGGGAGCGTTTTCATGAAGGCGCTGATGCTGTGCTTGGCGGCTGGTTTACTCCTGGTCCCCGCGTTCGGATTACTCCTGGCTCCGGCATTCGGCGCTCCTCCGGCGCACGACTTCCGCTGGCGTGACGGCATGGATCTTTCCTGGGCGTTTCCGGAACCCTCGCCGGATTTCCCTAAGGAGGACGACAACAAAGTCAAGCATCTCCCGGGCAGCACCAAATCGTATACGCAGGGGCAGATCGACGATATTTACAATCCGCCGGACTGGTATCCCGACGAGCACCCGCCATTTCCGAGCGTGGTCGCGCGCGGAGAGGGGAAGGCCACGCCCGGCTGCGCATCCTGCCATCTCGCGTCTGGCAGCGGGCACCCCGAATCGGCCAATCTCAACGGCCTCACGGCGGATTACATCACCACCCAGCTGCATGATTTTCAGCAGGGCATCCGCACCGATCCGCGCCACCGCATGAGCGAAATTGCCAAGGGCATGACCGAGGAAGACATCAAGGAAGCGGCGGCCTATTTCTCGAGCCTGAAATCGCAGCGCTGGATTCGCGTGGTCGAAACGGATATGGTGCCGGAAACCTACATGAATGATGGGCGCCGCCGCTACGTTCGCCCCGGCGGCAAGATGGAGCCGATCGGCGAGCGCATCATCGAAGTGCCGGAGGACCCGGAGCGCGTGACCTGCCGCGATCCGCACATGGGATTCGTCGCCTATGTTCCGAAGGGCGCGCTGGCAAAGGGAGAAGACCTCGTCAAGACCGGCGGCAACGGAAAGACAACACCATGCGTCGCCTGTCACGGGCCGCAGCTAACCGGTTTGGGGCCCGTTCCTCGGATTGCGGGACACTCGCCGAACTACATCGTGCGCCAGCTTGCGGGATTTCAGGTGGGCGCGCGCAACAGCGACCTCGATCAGCTTATGAAGGGTGTGGTAGAGAATCTGACTCAGGACGACATCGTTTCACTCGCGGCATACGTCTCTTCGCAAAGCCCCGACAAATAGTCTCACTATCGACCGCGGAGAAGCACCCGTTTGTCATTCCGAGGCGGGTTTTTCGCCGGTTGAGCCTCAATCGAAGAGGGATTCCGCGCTTCGCGCGGAATGACAAAAAAACGTTGAGGCTTTTTGTCTGATCTACTTTGAGCTGGTACCTGCCTTGGCAGCACTGGTCGACGCGGGCTGCGAACTCTCTTCGCGTGCCGGCGGCAGTGATCCCACGTACGCCGCCAGATCGAGCATGTCTTCCTGCGTCAACTTGGACACCACTTCCTTCATCAGCGGGCTCATGCTGCCGTTGCGGCTGCCGTCCTTGAAATAATAGAGCTGGCGGAAAAGATAAATCGGCGAATGGCCGGCAATCGCGGGCACATCTCCCAGCCCGTTGAGCCCCGGCCCGTGGCAGATCGGGCATTGAATCGTTTTGCCTTCGCCGCCCGTAGCAACAAGCTGTTTGCCTTTTTCAATCGCGCCCTTGGGCACGTAAGCGATGAAACCGGAGTGCGGATCGCGGCTCTCCGCGCGGGCGATGTCCTGCGGAAGTTCGATGATACGGTCGCCGATCGGCTCTTCGCCGCCGCCCGGAACCGGCATGCGCATAAGGCGATCGTTGATAAAAGTTTTCGGCACGCGCTCGGTCTCCACCACCGGCTGCCAGGGCTTCGGTTGCAGTGAGGCAAACCATTCGGCGGCCTCTTTGGCATCCTGATCGGACAAGTTCTTACTGATGTCCGGCATGCCTTCCCCGAATCGCAGGCCGTTCTTGAAATCGCTCAGCTGGCGCTGGATGTAGTTCGCGGATTCACCTGCCAGGTTGGCGGATTCGGGATGGCCCAAGCCCGAGGCGAGGTGGCAGGAGGCGCAGCCGAGCACTCCGTCGGGCGCGCCGTGCGCGACCACCCTGGGCATGGGCGGGTGCTCGCTCGGGAACCAGTCCGGCGGATTCATGTGATCGTCAATCTGATCCTGAGTGTAGATCTTTTCGCTGCCCGGGACGTGAATGGGACCGGTACGCTCGTCAATCTTGGGCTGAACCTTATCACGGACAGGAAAGGCCCAGGGAATATCGGGAAGATGCCAGGACTGGCCCGCCGGAGCGGATTGCGACTGCGCCCGGGTGCCAATCGCGGCAATGGATGCCAAGGCGAAGGCGCCCGCAAAAACGGATGCAGCAAATTTCATTGTTTGTCGTCGACTGTTCATTTTTTCCGTGTTTCCCTTGTGAGGGTCCCTCTTCGTTTCTATTTTGAATCGGGCGCGATGCCGGCAGGTTTGCGAACCACTTTATCGTAATCGTTGTTCTCATCGAGCACGCAGAACCATTCCGCGAGTTCCCATCCGGGCTCGAGCTTATGAAGTTTCGGCGGGCTGACCCACGGCTTCGTGTAGACCCGCGGGTCTTCGATGATGATCTGCTGCTCGAGCGTGTCATGATTCAGACGGCGATATTTTTCGATCAGGCGCGTCGTGGAAGTCCGCGGGTTGCCGTACAGATCGACCCACTCTTTGTCGTTGAAGCCGGCCGTTTCCACAATGAACGTGTCGCCTTCCCAATGCCCCACGGAGTACCCCAGCCAGCTTGGGTCCGGGTCCTTCGGCAGCGGGCGCCCATCGGTCCAGATTTCGCGCCAGATATGCTGCTCCTCAAAAAACATCAGCACGCGCCCGGGAATCTGCACGATTTCCCAGGGATTCGGCAGAATCAAAACCTGCGGCGGGCCGCTCGGCTCGCAGCGCAGCGCGGAGTTGTCTTCTTTTCCGGCAATGGCTGCGTTTCCTTGCAGCGCGTGTGCGTTCTTGAACTGATCCTCTCCCCATGGCGTGAGCGGCGGGCGAAAATGCTCATTCACGCCGTTCATGCCCGGCGTGCCCGGCACGTCGCCATCGCGATACTGCATCCACACACCGGAAAGATCGTGCGAAAGGCCCTGCGCGTTCTCCTGGTTTTTCGCGCCCGCGGACGGCTTGTCAATCGGAGGGCTCGCCTGAGCAAACCCATCCGAGGCGAGCAAGCAACCGCTCGCAAGAAGCGCCATCACCGTCAACGCCAACTTCATCGCACGAATCTCCTGCGCAAAGTCAATCGTGGCATGCTCCCCATGTACGCCCCGCAACTTCCCCATCGTTACTAAAATCTTCTACTGCGCCGGCAACGTCGGCTCCCCGCCCGTTTTCCCTGACGGTTTCCTCACGTCCTTGTCGTACTCCTGCCAGTCGCTCGGCGCGCAGAACCATTCCGCGATCTCCCAGCCGGGCTCGAGCTTGTGCAGCTTCGGCGGGCTCACCCATTCTCTCGTGTACGATTTGGGATCGTCGATGATGATTTGCTGCTCGAGCGTGTCGTGGTTGAGCCGGCGATACTTCTCAATCAAGTGCGCCTGTTCGCTGCGCGGGTTCCCGGAAAGATCGGCCCAGACCTTGTCATTGAATCCAACCGTGTCGACGATAAATGTGTCGCCCTCCCAATGCCCGACGGAGTAGCCGAGCCAGGTGGGATCGGTATCTTTCGGCAGCGGGCGCCCATCGGTCCAGATCGTGCGCCAGATGTGGTACTCCTCGAAAAACATGAACGTGCGCCCGGGAATCTGCACGATTTCCCAGGGATTCGGCAGAATCAGAAGCTGCGGCGGGCCGCTCGGATCGCAGTGCAGCGCCGCGCTGTCTTCCTGACCTCCCACGGCGCGGGGGCCCATCAGCGGTCTCGCCTTGTCATATTGCTCCTGGCCCCAGGGCGTGAGCGGCGGGCGCGTGCGGTCATCCACGCCGTTCATGCGCGCGAAGCCCGGCGCGGTGCCGTCGTCATATTGCATCCATACGCCGGAAAGATCGTGCGAGAGATGGCCGCCAGCGGGCACAGCCTCCGCTTTCGCCTCGGCAGATGCTTTTTCGCCCTGAGTCTGAGTCTTTTGAGCGAACAGCGCCGGCGAGCAAATCATCGTGCCGGTGAGTAAACAGAAGAAAATCCACCACCAAGAACGCATCTCAGAAACTCCTAAAAGGTTAGAGGAAAGATGAGGGTCCAGCGCTCGGTCGCCGCTATATTTCGAGCCCGAAGGCCATCCTCGACTTTTAAAATTGCGCTACGCACACAGCCAAGAGTGGCTGTGCTATTAGAACGCCTTGGCCGTGGACAATTCCTTGCCATCCGAAAGCACGACTTTTTGCAGGAACGTCACCTTCGCCCCCACCTTATTCGGGTTCACCCACAGAACCACCTGGTCTCCCGGCTTCAGCGTCTCCCGGCTCCAGCCCACGCGGTTCAGCATGGCCGGATTCGTCGTCTCCGCGACCCAGTGCTCGACTTCACCCTTCTCATTCGTGACGTCGTAGTAGACCTGCGTATGAGGATTGCTGTACTCGAATTTGGTGACCGTCGCCTTCATCGGCACGGTTTTGGACATGTCGTAAGCCGAATTGCCGTGATGCGCAAACACCGGAACGGCCAGAACGACGAAACCGACCATGACCGCCAGCAGGACTCCTAATCTGGACTTCATCTCACACCTCGCGAAATTTTCCGGGCCTGCAAGCGCCCGGTACCCGGTGAAAACACAGTAGTTGTCGGATTTTAACCTGACCTGAGGAAACCACAGGGCGAAAAATGTGTCAAACAATTTCGCTGCTCTTGCCGCCCGAGTTGATTAAGACATCAGGAAACGTCAGCCAGCATCCGGCAGCATGCCGCTCGGCGGCGGAAGAGCGCCCCTCCGTTTGGGGGATGTGAACCTCAGCTGTCCCGTAGACGTGAGTCTTGGAGGCACGGTTTCATCTCACTCCAGTATCGGAAACCGAGTAGTTTTGCATCGCACACGCGCTAATCTCCGGCCGGACTCTACGCCGAGACTTGCCTATCCGTACTCGGCGTGTCTCGCGACGGCTTGAGGTTGCAATTTGTGACCTCACACCTTTGCAGTACGCAAACACGATGTAGAAATTCTGCTAAAATAGCGGCAAGCCAAAGGCGCGGTCGCCAAGTGGTAAGGCAAAGGTCTGCAAAACCTTTATCGGCGGTTCGATCCCGCCCCGCGCCTCCATCCGTTAACCTGTGCCCCGCGGCCCATTTACCCGGTTCCAGTACCAAAGGTGGTTGACTTGCCCGGACTGCTTCTATACACTCCCTGCATGCTTTCGAGTTCGCAGAAGACCACGCAGGTCTGTCTCTGTTGTACCTGCTGTACGTGTGCGTCTTCTGGCGCCGGGAGCGTGATCGTCTAGAATCTTAGCGAGCCATTCTAGAAACCCACCGCCAGAGTCAACCTGGCGGTGGGTTTTTTGTTTTTAGGGCCGGAAGGTCGAGAAGCCCCAGCCCAACCCGCTGCCGGAACCAGGGCTTGCGGTCAACCTTCCAGCCCATGCGCAAAGCAGAGTTGAGCGCCGGGCGGAAAGAAAGAGCTGAGGACAAGGTGATTCCAGTTCAAGTTCCAGGCCAGGCGGCGCCGTCGGAAGCGTTCTGCGGCCGGACCCTTCTCGTCGTGACCGCAGCTTTGATTTCGATACTTGCGATGCCGCTATTCGCCGAAAATGACGATCGCGTTGCTGCTCCGCCGCCTGCGGGAGTTGCGGCTTCGGCCGCTGCCTCTCCGGCGCTCTCGCTCGAAGCGGTCACCGAGCGATTGAACGCCCAGGAACAGGAAATTGAAACGCTGCGGGAGGCGCTGCGCGAGCAGCAGGCGCTTACCGCCATTCTCCAAGCCAGGTTGAACGCGAACACGCCGCCGGCGACGCCGTCATCGCTCGAGGTTGCAGTGGTCGCGGCGTCGCCCATTGCGAAGCGAGCAGGTTCTCAGCAGGAGCCGGCCTCATCAGCAACAAGCGCGGGCCCGCAGGATCTTGCACGGCAAGTAGCCGACCTGAAAA
>Ga0070734_10004169_pt1 | contig 14035 bp, 13 predicted proteins | sample Coa_R1_8_FD_66444 | JGI IMG/M metagenome (GOLD analysis project Ga0070734, IMG submission 66444) | Surface soil microbial communities from Centralia Pennsylvania, which are recovering from an underground coalmine fire - Coalmine... | ecosystem: Environmental > Terrestrial > Soil > Unclassified ...
GAGCGAGCTCAGCCCCAGTTGATCGAGCGTTGTCTCGGGAGTAATCATGCGGTCGGGCGCGTAGCGCTGCAGAATGCCGATCACGCCGCCAGTCGCCGGCGCGGTGCTCGGCCGAAGCCCTTGTGCGACCCGCTGAGCGATCTCCGCCCGTTTGAGTTTGCTCGTGCCCGGAGTTCGCGGCAGTTCTTCCCCCGAAGGCCACACAGAAACCGCGCGAATCCTCTGCTGCTCTTCGAGCCGCGCATTCGCCTGGCGCAGGATTTCCTCCGGCTCAGCCCCTTCCTCGATCGCCAAAACCGCATGAACCTGATCCGGGCCGATCACGGCACAGTCGCGAACGCCCGGAATGCCCCGCAGTACAACCTCGACGTCCTCGGGAAAAACCTTGCGGCCATCCGGAAGCACGATCATCTCCTTCTTACGTCCGCGAATGATCAGCCGGCCTTCGGCGTCCTTTTCGCCGATGTCGCCTGTATGCAGCCATCCGTCCCCGGGAGCCTCCGCCGGTGCCTGGTCAAAGTAGCCCTGCGAGACATTCCCGCCGCGCACCAGGACTTCCCCGTCGTCGGCAAGCCGCACTTCCACTCCGCCGACCGGCGTGCCCACGGTGCCTTTGCGGGCATGAAACGGATGATTCAAGGTGACGATGGGCGCGGTCTCGGTTAAGCCGTAACCCTGAATCACCAGAAAACCCATGCGGGCCCAAAACTCTTCCACGGCCGGATCGAGCGGCGCCGCACCCACCACGAACGCCCAAAACTTCCAGCCAAAACTTCGATGCACGCGCCGGTAGCGCCACCAATTTCGCCACCAGCGCGAACCAGCCGGAGGCGCTTGACTCGATTCCGGAAACTCATGCGTGACATGATCCCGCAGCACCTCCAGAATCTTCGGAACAGATACCAGCACGGACACACGGCGAGTGCGGACGTGGCGAAGAATCTCCGCTGGTTGGTAAGACCGCTGGAACACGACTGTCCCCGCCAGCATGGGCGGAATGAAAGTCGCGAGCGACTGGCCGAACAGGTGGCTCAGCGGCAGCAGGTTCAAAAACCGGATGGGGTAAAAGGGCCGTCCCCACTTCCGATACTTCTTGATTTCACGCTCCACCGGAACCAGGTTCGAGAGCAGATTGCGGTGCGTGATGATGACGCCCTTTGGCTCCGCCGTGGCTCCGGAGGTAAAAACGATCTCGGCGATGTCGTCTGCGCCAACACTAGTGATGCCGGTGTGGGCTGAATGGGTCGGCCACTCCACCTCGCGAAAAATGTTCGCCGCCGTGAGGGTCAAGCGAGCCTTCACGATGCTAGCGATCCGGTTCTGAAACTCAGCGGAGCTACGAAAATCCACCGGCACTGCGATCACGCCTTCGAGCAAACATCCCCACAGCGCGGCGATCCACTCCGGGCAGTTCTCCAGCCAGAACACCACCTTATCGCCCTTGCTGATTCCTTGCGCCCGCAGCCGCGCCGCAAAGGCAAGAGCAGCCCGAGCAACGTCGGCATAGCTCCGCGACCAAGTGCGGTAACCGTCCTCGTAGACGAGGAATTCGCCCTCTTCCGCTGCCAAGTCCTGAAAGAAATCGAGCAGAGTCTCGCGGGGCATCGGGAGCCTAGTCGGAGACGGCCCAGTCGCCCGGCACAATCGGACGCGTTCGAGGCAGCACGCCGCGCCATGCGAGAACGCCCATGCCTGCGAGAACGCCGGCGAAGACGAGCAACTTGGTAGCATCAGCCTCGCGAGTCCGAGGCAGGATCTTCCACAGCAGCCCGAGCAAAGGCTGCCCCGCGCACACCGCCCACACCGTGCCGTAAAAGTAGCGGCGCTCGGACCCTTCGCCTTTGGTGGACGCCCTCACGCGAGGCAGCCAGCCAATCGCGCCCAGCAACAGAATCAGTATCGCTAGAGGAAAATACGCCGCGTTATAAATCTGCCGCAAGCGCCAGGCACCGGTTACTACCGCGTGCCCCAATCCCGAAGCGTTCAGAACCGCAAAGCTGATGAGATCGCTCCAAGCCATGGTGTAGCAAACGCGACGATAAAGCGGATTCGGCTTGTCTTCCGTGAACCGGAGTATGTACGGCTTCGGCTCGACGCCCGGCAAGCGGCCACGCAATCCCGCGATGCCGGTTCCCGCCAGCACAACAAATAACCAAGCGGCCATACGGGCATCGAATCCGCGCTCCAGCAAATCAAACGTCAGGGGGCCTGGCGCGATAAAGAAAACGAAAATCCAAATCGGCCAATGCGCCAGACGATACAGGACCTTGTTGCGTTCACGGAAATGCGGCGGGCGCGGCACCGTCTATTAGCTTACGTTGAATACCGACTTAAACCCGAAGTCCATGTGGAGCTGCTGATGACAATGGAACAACGTCAGCCCGGTCATTTCCGGCGTGAAGTCCACGTCGATTTTGCGATACCCCTTTACCAGAACCACGTCCTTCATCACGCCAGAGGTCTGCTTGCCGTGCACGCTGGTCAGTTCGAAAATGTTGCGATGCAGATGCACCGGATGCGCGTCGTCGGTGTGGTTGTCGAAGGCTAAGCGGTAACGCCGGCCCTTTACCAACGATCGGGTCGCGTCTTTTTCGTCGTACGGCTTTCCGTTGATGGTCCAGCGATTGAAGCCACCCGTCCCGCCGTTGATCTTGCCGAACACCATCGGGATCACTTCATCGGGCATCGGGGCGGCGTGGTCCTCTCCGAACGCTGTATAGTCCCAAATCTTTTTCGGGGGCGCGATCCAGCGCGGTTCGCCGGTCTTTCCCGCGTATTCGACCACAATTCCCATGCCATCCCTGCGATCGTCGTCTTTAGGAGTTCCAAGCACCCACACGCCCGGATTCTTCATCTCCACCACGGCATCGATTCTCTCGCCCGTGCCCAACTCCAGGACATCCACCAGTGCCGGACGAGGCACGGGATTACCATCGAGTCCCACTACCTGGAACTGATGGCCGGCCAGCGCGAGCTTGATATTTTCCGTCGCGCTCGCGTTCAAAATATGGAATAGCACGCGCTGCCCTTCCTTGACGCGAACCGGCTCGCCATACCCAAGTGCCTTGCCGTTTATGGTGAACTTCTGATATCCGATCTCCCAGCCGTTGGGTTTGTCGTCCTTCACCAGTCCCGGAGGCGGCGGAGGCAACTCCTCGTCTTCATCCTCCGCGCCTGTATAGAACGGTTCCCATTCGTGGGTGGCCAGAAAGACTTCCTGATCGTACCGCCCGGGGTTATTCTTGGGCTCGATGTAGACAAAGGCAAACTGGCCGCTATACACGCCGCGGCTCAAATCCGAGCCGGTCATGACGTGCGAATGGACCCACCGTGCCCCGGCCGGCCGAGGCGTCAGGCGATACCGGAGATGCCCATGCGTGGGAACCACCAAGCTGTTCTCTTCCATCGCGCCGTCGATGTCGGCGGGAATGATCTGGCCATGCCAGTGCACCAACTCCGGCGCGTCAAGATCGTTGAACAGATCCACGGTGACGGGCACGCCTTCGCGCAGCCGGATCAGCGGACCCGGGACGGAACCGTTGTATCCGATGGTGCTGATGGTGTGGTCCTTGGCGATGTCGGCTAACACAGGGCCGATGCGGAGCGTGACATCGGCCGCCTCGGAGATCCTTTCGCAAGCGCTTAAAGCGAGCGCGGATGCTCCCAGCAGAAATTCGCGGCGGTTCGGGCTCACGTCACAATTTTATCTTGTGGCGCACGCACTCGTGCGTGCTCTACTTCTTCTGCAAATCGCGGTGCGATTCTTTGGCCCGATACCCCGCTGCCGCGAGCCTTTTCCGAATTTCGATCGCGATGGCTACGCTACGATGCCGGCCGCCAGTGCATCCAAAAGAAACTGTCAAGTACGATTTGCCTTCGCCGATGTAATGCGGGAGCAGGTAGATCAGCAGGTCCGAAATCCGATCCATGAATTCGAGCGTCTGCGGGAACGACCGGATGTATCGAGCCACGCCCGGATTCTTCCCGCTGAGCTCTTTGAAAGCCGGAATATAGTTCGGGTTGGGAAGAAACCGCACATCGAACACCAGGTCGCTATCCGGAGGAACGCCGTGCCGAAATCCGAAGCTGGTCACCTGGATCAAAATCTCCGGCTTTTGCTTCTGGCCGCGGAACGCGGTGTGAATCGTCTCGCGCAGCTCATGTACGTTAAATTTGCTGGTGTTGATGATCGGATCTGCCAACCGCCGGATCGGCTCCAGCCGCTCGCGTTCGCTGCGGATACTGGCCGCGACGCTTTGGTCCGCGCCCAGCGGATGCGGTCGCCGCGTTTCGCTGAAGCGGCGAAGAATGGCGGCATCGTCGGCTTCCAGGAATACCAGCCGTGTGTTGGGAACCTTCCGCCGGATCTTCTTGTAAAGCGCCGGGAATTGATCGAGAGCCGCCGCGCCCTCGCGAATATCCACGACAATCGCTGCGCGGCGGATATTCGGAACCGCCTCCGCCAGCTCCGCGAACTTCGGTATCAGGCCCAGCGGGAGGTTGTCGACAGAATAATATCCCAGATCCTCAAACGCTTTGAGAACGGTTCCCTTACCGGACCCGCTGAGACCGGTGATGATTACCAGTTCCGTTTGCCTGGCAGGTGGGAGCGGAGGGGTCTTAGGCATCAGCCATTGTGCAACTAACCTTCGATCAAATCGAAGTGCCCATCGCGCCGGCGCACCAACACGGACACCCGGTCCTTATCGGCATCGCGATAGACGAGGTAATCCTGGTCCTGCTCCATCTCCAACACGGCCTCGTCCAGGGTCATCGGCTTGCGATCATCGCGATGATTGACTTTGTAAATGCGCTGGGACATGCCATTCGCGGCTTTTGGAGCTTTCTTGGCAGCCTTCGGTTTCGCCGCCAGCCTCGGTTCAGAAGCTGGAGCAACCTCCGTGCGCCGCTCGCGCCATTTGGATAGGTTCTTCAGCGCCTGCGTCTCCAGCTTCTCGCAGGCTTGCGACAATGCATTCAATAAGTCGGCGTCCGACCCCACGCCCACTAACTGGTGACCATAAAACTGGATCGTAATCTCGGCGCGATGCAGGTGGCGTTCGGAATTCACCATCACATGCGCTTCTTTTTCGCCTCGTCTTTCTAGCAACTTCGATAACTTCGCAAACTTCGCGTCCATCTTCTTCTGAATCTTGGGAGACAACTCCTGCTTGATTCCTTTATAGCTGATGTTCATGACGCTCCCCCGTTAAGGAACTACTAATTAGTCGCGCACGCGGCGCTGATGAGTAGACGGGATTCGCATATCCTCGCGATACTTGGCGACGGTACGGCGAGTTACTTGGATTCCCTCGTTCTGTAGCAAGTCCGTGATTTGCTCATCGGTCAGTGGATGGGCGGTATCCTCCTCTTCTATCATCTTCTTCACCCTACGCTTAAGAATAAGCAAAGGAGTGGCCGTTCCGCCCGGCCCTTGTACGGCTTCCGAGAAGAAGTAGCGCAGTTCGAAGACGCCTTGGGGAGTGTGAGCGTACTTGCTGGACACGGCGCGGCTGACCGTGGAGGGATGAACGCCGATCTCCTCGGCTATCTCCTTGATCATCATAGGTCTAAGGCAGTCAATGCCCTGCTCTAAGAACTCCGCCTGGCGGCGGACGATGGATTGGCAGACCTTGAGAATGGTGTGTTTCCGCTGTTCGATATTCTTGATGAGCTGAATCGCGGAGGCGTAGCGGTCGCGAACGTAGTTGCGGACGTCCTTGTTGGGTTCCTGAGACCGGTCCAACATGCGCCGGTACTGGGGGTTTAGACGCAGGTTGGGAACGTCCTCGTCGTTAAGCTGGATCAGATAGTCGTCGCCATCTTTGGAAATGTACACGTCCGGCTCGACCTGGCGTGCTCCCGGACCGGAATAGCGCAGCCCAGGCCGCGGATCCAGATGCCGGATGACGTCCATGGCGACTTGAATATGCTCGATAGGCCGGTGCAGCGCCTTGGCGAGTTCCTTGAACTGGCGCGACTCCACCAGCTTCAAGTGGTCCGCCACGATGTTCCAGGCCACGCCGCCCCTGCCGTTGCGGCTCTCGATCTGGAGCAGCAGGCATTCCCGCACATCCGCCGCGCCCACCCCCGCCGGATCTAGCGTGTGGACGATGCGCAAAGCTTCCTCCACATCGGCCAGCGGTTGTCCCCCTTCGTCCACGATTTCCTGAAGCGTGGCCGTTAGGTAGCCGTTGCCGTCCAGATTCCCGATGATCTCCTCCGCCGCGTCCCGCACGCTCTCGCTCATGGCTACCAGCGCAAGCTGGGAACGCAGATGGTCTGACAGGGTTACAGGCGAGGAGAGGAAGGTCTCAAAGGAGGGCTTTTCGACGTTTTCCGATGCCGGGCTCTTGAACCCGGGATCCAGGTAATTGTCGAAGTAATCACCGAGGTCGATTTCATCGAACGGGTCGGCGGCTGGAGTCTCTGGCGTTTCGGGCGTTACCAGCGTCTCGCCCACGCCGTCTACTGCCGGCGCTGCTTCCGCGTTTGTGAAATCCGCGGCGAATTCTGCGGCATCGAGCTCGACCGGCTCAGCCGGTCCGGTGGTCGCCTCCAGGATGGACTTATCCGCAGGATCTCCGGTGCGTTCCGCTTCCGCTTCGAGCAGCGGCTGAAGCTCCTCCGGCGTCAGTTCCTCGGCGCCATCCAGGCCTTCTTCCAGCACTGGATTCTCGGCCACCTCCGCGGAAATCATCTCCTTCAGTTCCAGGCGATTCAGCTGCAGAAGGTTGACCATCTGCACCAAACCGGGCGTCAGCGTCTGCTTCTGCTGGACTCTGACCTGTAGCCTTGGAGACAACGAACTCATGGCTGGTTCCAGTCTATCACCCGGCCGCGCCGGAAGGAAATCCCTAGGTGCATTTTCATTCGTAAATTCAATGTTTCCCGATCCTTACGGTCATTGAATGGCGATCGTTACCGTGTTGGAAGACTTCCCGTCCACGGTTAACATCACGGCAGACTGGCCACTGCCCCACAGGTTCACGAGGAGAAGTCAGGTTCACTTGATCCAGACCCTCTGTTTGGATCTGCGGCCCCGCATAAAGTACCGGTACGCTATTGCCGTTGATCGCTACCTGGACTTCGGTCACCGAACTGCGATTCCGGATTCCCGTTCCGTATAGCGTCAGGTACACAGGTGTATCCACACCCAAGCTGATCGGAGCCGCGACGCACGAACCGCCGCTGCACTGGAAAACGGCGACAGGAGATTGAAGAGATGGATTCGCTGCCGGAACTTGAATCGCTGTGGCTGCCGCCAAGCCCTTGCCGCTTCCATCCAGGCTGTACGGCGCGGGCGCGACGTTCTGAACCGGTCCCGTCACGATGAGACTACTTGAGTTCGCAATAGTGAAGGTTGCCGCCCCCGCAGCTGTCCCGCCCGGGACCACGAAGTTGATCTGCCCCGGCGAGACGTAGATCAACTGCGCCGCGCGTTGCGTTCCGGCCGAATCCTGTACCGTCAGAGTGGTCTCGGCGAGGGTTGACGGAAATGGCTGGCTGCTCCCCGTCTGCGTGGAACTCGGCAGATTCGAACCATAAAACGAGGCGATTGAATCCGGGGCGACGCCACCTACGTTCGCGGCTGATGATTGCGCCGCCAGAGCGGTCTCCACCTGCGGAACCACGCCCGTCAGGTTCACCGTATTGTCCCGTACAGGCCGCAGACGCCATGCGTCCAGAAGCGCGACAGTTTCGCTATCGCGCCCGGCATTCGATCCGTTCAGACCGCGGTCAATGATGTCGAAGAACGCGTTCTGCTGGTTCGCCGTGTGCCCGCGCAGAAGGCTGTACGCCGCGCGATAAATCGTATTCGCGGATCCGCTCTCCAGGCGGATCAGGTTATAGAACGTGATGGAATCCAGGTTGAGCTTGAAGTATGAGTCGTCACTCTGAATGTCCACAGCGATCGGCGCGGCGATGGTTGCGGCGAGAAGAACCTCCTGAGTGTCGTATTCCGTCGAGAAGCGGCTGGAATTCACGTGCCGGCCTACTTGCAACGTTGCCAGCATCTCATGCGGCGCGATCAGGAATGTGGTGCTGATGCTGCCTTCCGGCATCACAATATTCCAGGCGTTGCCCTCAACAAAATCCACGATCTGCACCAGCTGGCTGATGGAGCTCTTGACGCCGGAATCGCTCACCATGTGGTAAGCAACTCCGAGCCCAAAGATCACTCCGACATACTCATCGCGGGACGTATTTCCAACCCAGAAGTTTCCCGCGGAAGAGTTGACGTGAATCCCGCTGGCGGACTCCTCGCTCTGGATGCCCGCGGCGAAAGGGCAATTCAGCGGCACCACGCAGCGAGCCAGCAGATTCGTGCCGGTCGCGTGGGCCATCGCTTGAATGCCCGCGATCGCCAGCTTGACGTTTGTCAGAGCGTCGGCATCGCTCGCGCGAGCGGGCGGGCTGAAAAACGCGAGAGGGCATGCCCAACCAGCCATTCTCGATGACCTTCCGCTCATGCGGCTCCAGTCAGGTGACGCTCGGGAGAGGCAGGTCGTTTCCGCGTACAATAAAGATCACCTCTCGCCGAACACATGACCGAACGAATGCGCATTCTGTCCGGCCACGCGCAGCATATTGGAGCGCGCCATTCCCAGCAGGATTCGTTCGGCCTCGCCGATCCCGACGACCACGAATTCCTCGCTCACGGCGGCTTTGTGGCCGTGATCTGCGACGGGATGGGTGGCATGGAGCACGGTGAAGCCGCCAGCCGCACCGCCGTCGCAGCCTTTCTGGACGCCTACAAGCGCAAAATGCCCGAGGAATCCATCCCCGACGCTCTGTTGCGCAGCGTGCGCGAGGCGAATGAGGAGGTTGTCACGCTGGCAGCCACACTCAACGTAGTGGAGAATATGGGGACCACGCTGGTCGCCGCCGCACTGACCCCTGTCGGTTTCTTCCACATCTCCGTCGGGGATAGCGCCATTTTTCGAGTCACGGCTGGAGAAGTAGCGATGGTCAACCGGCATCACGTCTTCTCCAACTTTTTGGATCAGGCCGTGGATCGCGGAGTCATGTCCCGTGAAGATGCCGACCGCCATCCCGAGCGGGAGTCCCTCACCAGTTACATCGGCGTGCGAAATCTGGAAGAAATCGACCGGAATGTGGAGGCGTGGGAGCTGGCCGAAGGTGAGTCTGTCCTGCTTGCCTCCGATGGCATGTTCAAATCGCTCGAAGGAGATGAACTGTTGGCAGGCCTGCACGGTCCGCCGCAAAGCTGGCCCGAGACACTGGTGTCTAAGACGCTAGCCAAGGGTTTCGAGTTTCAGGACAACGTTACCGTAGTGTCGGTGACGATCGCGGGACCGGATACAGAGGAAGTGGCGCCCAAAAAAGACGACACGCTGGAACTACGTCCTACGCTGCCGCTCCCTGGCCCGTCCAATCGCCGCATGCTAAGCATGATGATCCTGATCGTGGTGCTGATGCTCACGGCCGCTACGGCCGCCGCCGTGTGGAATCTGCACTCCAAGCACCGCTAGCTTAAGGAAGGCTTACTGCGTAGTCCTAGGATCTGACCGCTTCACCTGGGCCCGCCGCCGTCCCTGATCCAGATTCTCCGCCGCCTTCTCTTTAGCCGCGTCCGTCACTTTGATGTTATTCACCACGCCCCGAGCGCCCGCCGTCTTCGCCATCCGCGTCGCCGATCCCTTATGCTGAACCACCGACGTGGTTCCTTCCCAATGCGCGATCCCGCCCTGGACGTGCACAGTAAATCCGTCCTTCCCGATTTTGGACTTGGCCAGTTTGGCTCGAATGGCAGCCTCCAACTCCTTGTCTTGCTGAGCGGAGAAGCCGGCCGCCGGCCCCGGATTCAATTTCGGAGGCGGCGATTTGGCCTGTGCCATCGCTAGTCCGGCCCCGACCAACGCCAAACACAACACTCGAATCACATCGTATAGTTCTGACGCAGGCCGGATATTCTCAACCGGGATTTTAGTAACAGAAACTTAACAATCCCGTGCTACACTCTCCTCTTCGCCATGGCAACCGACCAATTGCAGCTTGAGGCGCGGGATGGACAAGCCCCCGGTCAGCGCGTGCTCGCCCTTACGGGAGTGCTAACGATTTCAACTCTTTTCGTCTTCCAGGAGTTTGCGCATTCGGACAAGTCCGAAGTTCTGATCCTCGATATGAGCGGAGTGCCTTACATCGATTCGGCCGGCCTCGGTTCCATCATCAGCGCTTACGTATCTCGCGAACGGGAGGCGCGCAAGCTGGTGCTCGCTGCGGTGAACGACCGCGTCAAAATGGTGATGACCGTGACCGGAGTCGAGGAGCTGTTTAAGATCTTTCCGGGCGTTACCGAAGCCGAGCAGGCCCTCGCGCCCGCTTAGATTACCTGGATTACTTCGTCGAGCCCGCTGCGCTAACGCTCTTCACGTAGATATCGGAAAAGCTCTTCCACGAAAGCTGCGCTCCGATAAATACGAGAGCCACGCAAAGAGCGAACCGCAATATCTTCGATCGCATCTTGCCTGCGAGTGTCGATCCAACCAACGCTCCAGCCACGCCACCGATCAGGAGCTTCCACAACACCGCCGAATTCACGTCGCCCAGACCCGCGTGAATCAATCCTCCAACCGCCGAGAGCCCGAGCCCGAAACTTAGATCCGTCCCGACGATCGCCTCTGCCGGCAACGTCGTGAGACTCATCAATGCCAGCGCGCCGATCGCGCCCGCGCCCGCCGAAGAAAATCCCATCTCTAATCCGATTAGCAGCCCGATCGGCGACAGCCAGGGATAGCGATTATGTTGCGGCACATGTGCGAAGCGGAACAAATTGATCAGCGCGATGCTCATGATCGTGAGACCCACCAGCCCCGTCACCCACGTCGGCGAAGCCTTGTTGAGCAGAAATGCGCCTGCGATCACGCCCGGAAGTCCCGCCGCGAAAAGATAGCCAAACGCCTTCCAGTTGACCTGTTTGCGCGACATGTAACCGGGCAGGCTCACGATCTTCACCACGGTTCCGAAAATCAACGCCGTGCCCACGCATTCCTTCGCAGGCATGCCGAGCAACAAAATCAGCAGAGGCGTTGTCAGAGATCCCGCACCCACACCCGTGAGCGCGATAAACACCGAGATGATAAACCCCAGCGCGATTTCCATGGATTCCTATTCAGCTTGAATGTGAATACCGCACTCCAGCTTGCCCTTGCCCTGCCAACGACCGGAGCGAAGGTCGTCGGCACTGACGGGTAAGTTGGTGCACGGCTTACAGCCGATGCTCGTGTAGCCCTGGTCGTACAACGAAAGCGCGGGGATGCCGTGCCGGCTCAAATACGCCCACACGTCGCGATTGGTCCAACCCGCCAGCGGACTGATTTTTTGCAGCGTCTTGCCCACGGGCAACTTGAACGGTTCGACCTCTTGCAGATTTGCTCGCGTGGGCGACTGCTCCCGCCGCAACGCCGTGAACCACGTATCGTAGTCGGCGAGCCCCGCAAACAGCGGTCCGACTTTCCGCAGTTTGCAGCACTGGTCCGGTGCCGTCTGATTCAGGATGCCGAACTGCGCCTCTTGATCGGCCACGCTCTGCTTGGATTCGAGGTTGCGAAGATTCAGTTTCCACTCGGCCTTGAGCTGGTCGCGATATGCCAGTGTCTCCGGAAAATGATATCCCGTCTCAAGGAACAGGACCGGAATGTCCGGGCGCTGCTTGACGATCATGTGCACCAGCGCCACGCACTCGGTTTGGAAACTGGAGGTGACACAGGGCGCGCCGGTCCGCTTCAGTTCAGCCGCTATCAATTCCCGCGCGACTTCGACTTTCCGGTCCTGTTCCGCCGTCATTTCCAAATCCCTTCCAGCCGTTTGCGAAGGATTTCCTCCGCCGCGTGCTCCTCGGCCGGCAAGCTGAGTTGCGCCCCGGCCGGAACCAGATTGCGCACCAGCCGAGCCAGCCGCTCGCCGGCGTTCTCTGCCGCGTCTTCTACGCCGGAAAGAATCATTCCGGCCCCAGCCGTCGCGTTGGTGACGCGATCGATCAGAATAAAGCTGCCCGTGCCGCGATTCGCCGCGTACTTGTCAAAGAAAATCGGACGCGAAGCGGCGATGCGCACCACGCCCACTTCGTTCATTGCCAGTCTCTCGGCCGGCTCGGTCTCAAGCGTCGCCACATTCACGCGATGCCGCACTCTTTCAACGCGCGCCGGAACCGTGTGCGCCGTGTGCTTTACCAGATAATCGCGCGATTCATCGAGAGGCCGTCCGTCGAACCACACCATTGTGGCCTCAAACGTTCGCGCTACCTGCGGATCTCCGCCGCTCGATATCATATCGCCGCGCCCGATATCGATCTCGTCATCAAGCGTCAGCGTCACCGACAACGGCGCGTGCGCCACCTCCAGATCGCCATCGAAAGTCGCAATGCGCCGAACTCGTGTGCGCCGGCCGGAAGGGAGTGCCAGTACTTCATCACCCGGACGAACCACGCCCGAAGCAATCTCGCCCGAATAGCCCCGAAAATCCTGATCCGGCCGCACCACTCGCTGCACCGCCATCCGGAATGGAGCTTCAATCGACCGGTTATACGTCTCCACGCTCTCCAGATGCTCCAGCAACGTCGGGCCGATGAACCAAGGCATTTTGACGCTGGGCTCGACGACGTTATCGCCCTTCAAAGCGCTGAGCGGCAGAAAGTACGGAGCTTTTGCACCCACCTTCTGCAAGAATGGCTCAAACTCCGCGCGAATCTGCCGGTAGACTTGCTCGCTGTACCCGGCCAGATCCATCTTGTTGATGGCGATTACGAAGTGCGGGATTCCGAGAAGTGCGGCAATGTACGCGTGACGCCGGGACTGCGTGGTCAGCCCGCGGGCCGCGTCGCACAAGATAATCGCCAGTTCCGCTGTCGAGGCGCCCGTAGCCATGTTGCGCGTATACTGCTCATGACCCGGCGTGTCCGCCAAAATAAACTTGCGCTTGGGAGTCGAGAAATACCGGTAAGCTACATCGATGGTAATGCCTTGCTCGCGCTCCGCGCGCAGACCATCGGTCAGCAGTGCGAAATCGATCTCGCCGCCTCGCCGCGCCGACTTGAGCTGATCCTCGTAAGCGCCGCGAGCGTCATGCAGCATGCGGCCGATCAGGGTGGACTTTCCATCGTCCACGCTGCCCGCCGTCGTCAGCCGCAGCAGGTCTTTCGCCTGCTCCGCCGCTAAGAACTCCTCAATATCGAACGGCCGTTCTTCTTCCAGGAGCGCCGCCATCAAAAATATCCTTCCCGCTTCTTCAACTCCATGGAACCTTCCCGGTCATGATCGATTACGCGGTTCTCGCGTTCCGAATTTCGCACCGCCACCAGCTCGGCGATGATCTTTGGCAGCGTATCCGCATCGGAGCGGATAGCGCCGGTGCAAGGCGAACATCCCAGCGACCGCATGCGGCACTGCACCCACTCAAACTTGTCGCCCGGCCCCGCCTGAACGAAAGGCTGCTCCGCCAGGATCAGCGAATTCCCGCGCACCAACATCTTTCGCTCTTTGGCGAAGTACAGCGGCACAATCGGGATATTCTCCACATGGATGTACTGCCACACATCCAACTCGGTCCAGTTCGATAGCGGAAATACGCGGATGCTCTCGCCCGGCTCTACGCGGCTGTTGAACAGATTCCACAACTCCGGCCGCTGGTTCTTCGGATCCCACTGACCCAGCCGGTCCCGGAACGAGAAGATACGTTCCTTGGCTCGCGACTTTTCCTCGTCGCGCCGTGCCCCGCCGAACGCCGCGTCGTAGTTTCCTTCGCGCAGCGCATCGAGCAGCGATTGCGTCTTCAATAATCCACAACACCGCTCTGTCCCCAGCCGGTTCGGATTCGCCCCAGCCTCCAGAGCCTCCGTATTCGAGTGGACAATCAGCTTGACGCCCAGTTCCTTGGCGAAGTTGTCCCGAAACTCGATCATTTCCTTGAACTTATAGGTAGTGTCCACGTGCAGCAGAGGAAACGGGATCGGGCCGGGGTAAAACGCCTTCTGAGCCAGCCTCACCATTACGGAAGAATCCTTACCAATCGA
>Ga0070734_10004170_pt1 | contig 14033 bp, 11 predicted proteins | sample Coa_R1_8_FD_66444 | JGI IMG/M metagenome (GOLD analysis project Ga0070734, IMG submission 66444) | Surface soil microbial communities from Centralia Pennsylvania, which are recovering from an underground coalmine fire - Coalmine... | ecosystem: Environmental > Terrestrial > Soil > Unclassified ...
CTTCGACTTGATCGCGCTGCTCTGCTGCGGCTGGGTCGCGTGGAAATATCTGGCGACGCCGCAAAAAATTCTCTTCGCCACGGTCTTTCTGCTTTGGCTCTGGCTGGGATACGGTAGCCAAGTTCCCTGGGCCTATAAGCCGCTGTATCGCCAGTTGCAGTACTACAAACCCTTGGATCTTGGGATCACCGTGCTGCTGCCGTTCGCCCTGGCTTGCGCCTTCGTTCATCGGCCCCGGATCGCGCAGGGAATCCTTGGCATGGTGGTGGCAGTCCATCTGCTCAGTTTGGCCGCGGGGAGTCGATTTGGCGAGACGGCATATGTGGCCAGAGAATTGTTGCAGTATGCCCAAGCCCACCCCAACGAAGAGTTCCTGACGGATGCTGCCACCATGAACGGCATGTACGTCGTGGGAGGATTTCAACTGCCGGCCAACGTGATTTGTCTGAACGGCCCAGGCGTGGAAAAGAAACTGCTCATGAACGTGGAGCCGCCCCAGACGCCTCGCTTTCACTTCGAGCAGCGGCCTGTCGACGGGATCCTGGTGAATTTGGAACAGGAATACATCGATGGATTCGAAGACGAGTTTACCCGCTATCTCAAGGAACATCCGGGTGAGCACGTCCGGGTGGTTGCGCCGCGCTACCGACTCCTCTTCCTGCCGATTCTGCCATTCATGGCTCCGCGAGATTTTATGGTGCGGAGCTTGGGCGGGGAACGCATTCCCGTTGCGGCGGGAAGTTGACAGCGTGGTGGCAACAGGCTAGCCTCATTGGTATCCTAAATCGGTTTAGGCTTCGCGCTCGGTCCAAACGAACGCGCACCGCAAACGGAATGCAGAGTTCTCTATGGCGACGCAAACTGAATCTGAATTGAGAGAAGACTGGCCAGCCACCGCCACCGACGACCCGGACACGGCAGAGGTAGAAGTATCCGTTGTGATGCCTTGCCTGAATGAAGCCGATTGCCTGGAGACCTGCATCCGCAAAGCCCAGCAGGCCTTCGCGGACTACGGCATCCACGGCGAAATCATCGTGGCGGACAATGGCAGCACCGACGGCTCCCAGGCAATTGCCGCCCGGCTGGGGGCTCGCGTCGTTCCGGTGGCCCAAAAGGGCTATGGAAATGCTCTTATGGGCGGGATTGCGGCTGCCCGCGGCAAATTTGTCATCATGGGGGATTCCGACGATAGCTATGATTTTCTGGAAATCCCCAAATTCGTGGAGAAACTCCGGGCCGGCTTCGACTTGGTGCAGGGATGCCGGCTTCCTTCGGGGGGCGGCCGGGTGATGCCCGGCGCGATGCCGCTGTTACACCGCTGGCTCGGGAATCCACTCTTCTCATTCATGGTCCGGCATATGTTCTGGGCGGATATCCACGATGTCTACTGCGGCATGCGTGGCTTCACCAAGGAACATTATCAGCGTCTCGATCAGCGCTGTACGGGCATGGAGTTTGCCACCGAGATGATCCTGAAATCGAGCCTGGCCGGTGCCAACATTGCCGAGGTGCCAATCACGTTGCACCCCGATGGGCGCAAAAGCCATCCCCCGCACTTGCGGACGTTTCGGGATGGTTGGCGGACCTTGCGGTTCTTTCTCATCTACAGTCCCCGCTGGCTCTTCGTTTACCCCGGTGCCTTCCTGATCTTGTTGGGATTGATCGGTTATGGGTTGGCGCTGCCGGGCGTGGCCGTTGGCGGTGTCACGTTCGATGCCCACACATTGCTGTTTGCGAGCCTGAGCATCATCCTCGGTTTTCAGGCGATCGCCTTCGGCGTCTTTACCAAAACGTTTGCCATCGCCGAACGGCTTTTGCCGGAGGATCCACGCTTGAATCGGCTGATCGAGCTGATCCCCCTGGAACGCGGGTTGGTGATCGGCGTCAGCACGCTGGTCGTCGGCGTGGCACTCCTGCTGGCGGCCGTGAACCAATGGCGGATACACGAATTTGGGCCGTTGAATTACGCCCACACCATGCGCTGGGTGATCCCGGGGGCGACTCTTACCATGCTCGGATCGCAAACGATCCTGTCCAGTTTCTTCGTTAGCATACTGGGGCTGCGCCGGCGATGAACCCACCCGTTTCCTCGGACAGTTCTGAGTTCGACGCCTATGCCTCCGATTACGATGCCGCCCTCCGTCAAGGCATCTCCGTGTCCGGTGAGGATAAGGAGTACTTCGCCCATGGCCGCATCGCCTGGCTGGCGCATTGCCTGACCCGGCTTGGCGAACGTCCTCAGTCCGCTCTCGATTTTGGTTGCGGCACCGGCTCGGCTTCGCCCTACCTTTTGGGTCTGGTTGGCGTAAACTCCGTCACAGGCGTGGATGTTTCCGCGAAACTGCTGGAAGTCGCACAGGGAAGTTACGGCACCGAGTTTACGCGCTTCATTCTCCGGGATCAATTTCAGCCGGCTGCCGAGCTCGATTTGGCATTTTGCAATGGGGTCTTCCACCACATTCCGCCCTCGGAGCGCGCAGCCGCGGTCGATTACGTTTACCGCTGCCTCCGCCCAGGCGGACTGTTCGCGCTATGGGAAAATAACCCGTGGAACCCCGGCACCCGGTTCGTCATGAGTCGGATTCCCTTTGACCGAGATGCCATCCCGCTTTCACCTCCGGAAACCAAGCGGTTGCTGCGGGCCGGAGGCTTCGAGATCGTCCGTTCCGATTTCCTCTTTATCTTTCCCCGTATCCTGAAGTGGCTGCGCTGGCTGGAGCCGTTCGTAGCGCGGCTGCCCCTGGGCGCGCAGTATCAGATCCTCGGGCGCAGGTGTTCGTGAGCGGGGTTCGGGTTCGGAGTAACGTTTCGCGCTCCGGTCCAGCGAACGCAAAACGCGAGCAAAGAGATGCGGGTCAGGTGGGGGAATCGATTCCCTCGCAAGGCTGCCGGCTCTCGTGAGGGCTTCGGGCCAACGGGGGTTCCGTCGGATCTTGGCTAGAGAGGAGTTCGCGGTAAAGGTCCAGCACCGCTTCCACGTTGCCTTCGTCAGCCGCCGTTTGGGAACAGCGACCGGAGGTTGGAGCCGCCAAGGCTTCCTTAATCGCTTGGTCCAGCGCGGCCAGGTTGCGTTGTGGGATAAGACGCACTCCGGCAGGACGCATCCCATTGTCGGTGGCGATCACCGGCGTACCCAGATGCATTGCTTCCCGTACCGAGATCGCGTCCCCATCATAGAATGTGGTGCGCAGCATCAAATCGCTCCGAGCGATGGCCTGCAAGGTTGCAGCGTGCGGCAAATCGCCACACAGCAGGATGTGGTCGGTGTACGGTTTGGCCTGGATCTGGCTGCGCAATTCCGCTTCCAAGTGTCCGGAGCCGATGATGACCAGACCCGCCTCCGGCAATTTTTCACGCACCCGTCCCATGACTTCGATCTGCAAGGAAAGATCGTATTGTGGCTCCAGGCCGCTGACCGCAATGAGCCGTGGTCTGTGCGACTGGAGGAAATTGTCCACGTGGGTAGGCAGGGCCCCGTTGTGCTGCTCGCTTTCGGCGGGGAACGAATGGGGCGGAATCAGCCGGGTCCGCTGGGGCGAAACACCGACGCGGTGGAAGAAGTCGACGATCTCCTGGTTCACGCCGATGAGCCGGTCAAACCGCCGCAGAACGAAGCCACAGAACGTACGCGGATGCTTCTTCCGCCCGGCTGGTGAGGAAGGATAGCCGCCCGAATGAAACGTCAATACCGTCTTGCGTCCGGGCATCAAACAACAGAACAGCCCCAAGGCCAGCAGTCGAGTGGCCAGGTTTCCTCCGATGTGCATATGGATAATGTCATAGCGAAGCGTGAGCAGCAGCCGCAGCACCTGGAATGCGCTTTTGGGGTAGTAGACATGCTCGGTATCGGCCTGGCGGTACCGCGTCAAGTTCACAACGGTGCTGGGGATGTGGCGCCGCAGCAGTAGGCGATGGATGGCCACAAGATTGGTCTGCACACCACCATGCGGCGGTGGATAAGGTCCGAGGAGCAATACTCTCATGATGCATCAATCATTCGGATCCTGCTTCCGTCCCGCGCCCGCTTTCAGCGAACCGGAAACGCAAGCCGGATCCTCGACTTGCTGGGTGGATGCCAATGCTGGGGCTGGTTTGCGGGAGCCGAGCGAAGGCTGGTAGGAAACCTTGACCCAGGATCGGCTCGTCTTGCCCGAAAGCCAAACCCACAAGGCCAGCCAGGCAGCGGCATTGAGAACCAAAAACGACGCCGCCACGGACACCAGCCGGAACCCAGACGCCATTGCCTTCCAGCGAATTCCCGCCAGCCCGGCAACATAGAACGCCGTTTGGCCCCAGAACGCTAGCCGATACCCCGGGCCTTCAAGGTACCAACTCGTAATCAGCATCCCCAACAGGGCCCAGGGAACCACGAGCCGCAGCATTTTGTGAGACAGGTACTGAAACCAAACCGGATTCCGCCAGGGGAGCAGCGCCGCCGGCAGCCGGCCGACGAGCTGGAAATTGCCGCTGAGTGTCCGGACTTTGCGGCGGAACTCATCCCGTGAGCTTTTTGGCAGCCGATCGTAAGCCCGCGCCCGCTCATCCAGAACCACCCGATACCCCTGGAGGACCACCTGGAGCGGCCAGTAGACATCATCGAGAATCGTGCCTTGGGGAATCGGCCGAAAGAGCTCCCGCCGCAGCGCGCTGATCGAACCCGACAGGCCAACCATGGAATAGAGCCGGCTTTCCTGTCCCCGCAGCCACTTCTCGAAGCGCCAATATAATCCCACGCCGGCCAAGACCCCGGGGGCCTGCTCGAGCACGAGGTTGCCGCTGACGGCCCCGATCGCGGGATCGGCAAAATTCTCCACCAGAAGCTTCACGCTTTCCCGATCCCAGGATTGCCGGACATCGGCGAGCACGAGAATCGCATGGCGAGCCACGGCGCAGCCGTGGGTCAGGGCCGCGGCTTTGCCGACCTGGTTCGGCAGCTCGAGGACGTGCACCCGTTGATCGGGATGGGCACGGGCAGTGGCCGCCGTCGCATCCGTGCAGCCGTCACACACCACGACGATTTCCAGCTTCTCCGCCGGATAATCGATGGTAAGGGCACTTTCGACCCGCTTCCCGATCAGCGCTTGTTCGTTATGGGCAACGATCAAGAGCGAAACGTCCGGCAGCTCAGCGTCGGCCACGGCCCGGGCCCGACATGGCCGCCCGAGACAGCGCGCCAGGCACCACACTATAAGCGGATAGCCAATGTAGCAATAGAGCACACTGGCGGTGCCGGTCCAAAAGAGGATCATGGAGAGCTGCGTTGCTTCCATGGTGGATCTCTCGTGTCAGGAAGAGAACGCGGACAAAGGCGGATTCAGCGGATCCGCGCTGGTCGGCTCGATCCGCGTTCCCGCGCGTTCTAGCTCCTCGGCCTGGGAAGGTGCCGTCCGTGCCAGGTCGCGTCGCAAATCGAGGACATCCCCTGTATATTGGGTTCGCCAGTCCAGGCTCTCGGCCACGTCACTGCCGAGCACCAACAGCGAAGCGTGCTGATAGACTTCCTTGGGATTGCTGACCATGAGTGCAGCCAAGTGCGGCAGGTGACGTTCGACATAGGCCAGGTTCCGGCCACGCAACTGGCTAAGCAAGACGTTGGGATCGTAAATCTTGATGTGGTAGCCCCGGCCGAGGAGCGTTTCGACCAGGATGACCAGCGGGCTCTCGCGCAAATCGTCCGTTCCGGCCTTGAAGCTGAGGCCGATGACCCCAAGGGTGCGGTGTCCCGACTCCTGCACGAGCTTGAGAGCGCGGCGCAGGTGGGCTTCGTTGGAGGGAAGAATAGCGGGCAACAACTCCAGCCGCAGGGCGTGTTGCTCGATGTAGCGCATGAGAGCCCGCAGATCCTTGGGCAGACACGAGCCGCCAAACGCAAATCCCGGACGCAAGTACGCCGGGGAGATATTGAGCTTGTGGTCCCGGCAGACGAGGTCCATGACTTCGTGGCCGTCGGCACCCAGGGACTTCGCCACGCTGCCGATCTCATTGGCGAAGGCAACCTTCAGGGCATGGAAGGCGTTGCAGGCGTACTTGACCAGCGCAGCCGTGCGCGTGTCGGTGATGATCTTCTCGGCGGCGATATCCCGGTACAGGTCGAGGATTTTCTGGGCCGGCGCGGCGGCATCGGCTCCCACGAGGACAAACGGCGGGTTGTCATAGTCACGAATGGCCGAGCCTTCTCTCAAAAACTCCGGGTTGTTGCACAGGGCAATGTCCGGGCGGCCGGCTGCCTCGTGTAGCATTGGGGTCAGCCGCTCTTCCAAAATGCCCGGCAGCAGGGTTGAGCGAACCACGACGGTGTACAGTTGCCCCGAACGGCGCAACACAGCGCCGATGTCCTTCAGGACCATCTCGACGCCCTGACTGGAGACACCGCCATCTTTCTCCGACGGGGTGCCCACCGTGATGAGCGCGACCTCGGAGCCGCGCACCGCCTTGTCCACGTCGTTGGTGGCCAGCAGGCGGCCGGCTTGAACCTGTTCTTGCACGAGCTCCGTCAGCCCCGGCTCGTAGATGGGCGCGTGGCCGGAGTTCACCTCGGCAACCTTGTCGGGGTTGATTTCGACGCCCAGGACAGGATGCCCATCCCGGCCCAGGCACGCTGCGGTAACGCAGCCCACATAACCCAAGCCAAACACCGCAATGGTTGTCACAGCCGCACTCCTCTTCCGCGGACACGCTGACGAGCCGCTGGGCTGGTCCCGGCGGCTCGATTCGCTCCTACCGTCTGCTCACAAATCTGCTCAAACTGTCGGGCCACGACTTCGCTGCCGTAGTGCGCCGTGACCAGCCGGCTCGCAGCTTGACCAAGGCGGCCGCGGCGCTCGGGATCCTTTAGGAGCTGGATTACGGCCTCGGCGAAGTCGGCCGGGCTGTCGGCTAACAGGAGATGCTCTCCCGATTGGACGGGCAGACCCTCGGCACCGATGCGGGTACTCACAAGCGCTTTCCCCATCGCCAGGGCTTCGAAAATCTTGATCCGCGTCCCGCCGCCTACCAGCAACGGGACCACCACGACCGCTGCCTCGGCCAGATGTGGCCGAACATCCGGAACGGTGCCGACTACCTCGACCCCGTCCACGCGCTCCAGGCGGCGTACGCTGCGGGCTGGATTGCGGCCGACAATCCGGAAGATCGCCTGGGGTCGGGCGTGGCGGATCCGTGGCCAAACTTCCTGCACGAAATGTATCACGCCGTCCTGGTTCGGCATCCAGTCCAGCGAACCGACAAACACAATGTGGTCGGGATGCTCGGGCGTACCGTTTGGCCGGAAGTAATCCACGTCCACCGCGGTGTCGATAGTCTGGACATGGTGCCAGATGTATTCGCGGGCAAAGGTTTGCCGATCCTGTTCGCTGACAGCGATGATCGTGTGGAAGAATCGGCCGCAGTCCGATTCGAAGCGGCGCATCCGCCGCCATTGCAGGGCCATGTAGCGTGACCGGAGCCAGCCTGTCGCCACATCGGCATGCCGCTGAAAAATTAGGGATTCGACATTGTGCTGGAAGAGGATCCGGGCCGGCACATCCAGCTCCCGCGTATTCCGCGCCATGAATACGGTATCGCAGATCAACAGGTCGTACGCTTCCTGGGCTACCAGCGCCCGGCCCCGCGCCCGCAGGGCAGGGTCAAAGTTCCTGCTGATCGAAAACGGGTAGGGGGAGAACAGATTCAGGGCCGCGTCCCGGTAAAAACGGAGGCTGGCCCGCGGCGATTCGCGTGCGCGGACCGTTTCCAGGCGGAGACCCAGCGCGTGCATTTTCTCGACATGGATCTCCTCGCCCGGCCGCAGACCGCTCAGGAAGGTGATCTCATGCCGGCGGGCCAGGTGCCGAAGAATATTCAGCACGCGAATCTTGGCGCCGGTATCGTGAGGGAAAAGGATTTGCTTCTGCGCGAAAAGGATTTTCATGATGACCGTGAGCCCTCGGTTCTGGGTGGCACAGGGCCTTGCGAACGCGGCACCAATTGTTCGCGCATCAGGAACTCCAAAAGAGCCTCCGCGATGTATCTGTTTTGCAGGCCGTTGGCGTGCGAGTCGCCCATGCGTTCTTCCAGCGTCAACTTGTCGAATCCCATCTTGTCGAGATGGAAGCTCGCCGGTCCAAGGTGAACCAGGTGACAATGGGAGTACCGGGCCGATAACTGTTGCATCGCTTCCCACAAGCCCGCCGAAGCCCGATCCCCTTGAGGATCGTACAGGAAGAAAATAGCCGGAATCCCCCGCGCCGCAGCCAAGGCAGCCATCTCTTCCCAGTTGCTTTTGAAGTCGCGCCACATCTTTTGACCGAGAGCCGGGGAGAATTCCCCTCCCTCCGCCGTCGCCGGCCCGAGGAACTCCGGCCGCAAGAACCAGGGGTTCAACGCGGTGCGGACGCTGGGGAGCTGGAGCTGAACCCGGTTATACATGTGCGGAAGCAAGCGGGTCCAGCGGCGAATGGCAAAATTACGTCGTGCCTTGGCCACTTCGCGCTCCAGGTCCGCGCCGACAATGGGCTCGAAGGACCGATCCTCGATGGAGACGCGCACCAGGACCGCAGCGACGGGACGCTTGGCCAGGACACGGCGGAGCATCACCAGCTGCTGATAAGGACCGAAGCCAGCACCCGAAGCGTTGGCGACCTGGACATGGCTCAGCCCGGGCTGCTCCTGGAGGGACGCTTCGAGAATCGCAGTGTAAACTTCCTCGTCCGGCAAGCCGGAGCCAAATCCCTGGGAATCGCCCAAGGCAAGCAGAACCGGCTGCGACCAATCGGTCTCGTGCCCGCGGTGGCCGTCGCTGTTGACCGTCATCGGCACACTTTGTACCGAAAAACTTCCCATCCAGTAGCAGCCGCGCTGCGACGGAGCCAAGACTCCGCCCAGCTCTTCGTCGGGAATGTATTCCAGCCGCTGCGGAATGAACGGCAGCCGCAAGTAGATTTCTCCCAGGGCCAGCGCTACCACGCCGCCCAGAAGCAGGACCCGGCTCAGCCGGAGAGCGTAGAAAAAAACCGTAACGAGCGATGGCATGGTTGATGATTCCTTCGTTGGGGCTGGGGCTCAGAACTGGAAATAAATGAACGTCGCTCCCGATTGAATGCCCCAGAGCATCCACGTCATAGCCAGGACGCCATACAAGCAGGCCCGCACCGGCAGCGGCCAGGTCAACATGCAGTAAGGATCCTTGGTCCGGTACTGGAACCACTGAACGAGCAGCAGAATCCAGCTGAAGAACAGGATGTTTCCGAACAGCGCCGCCGAGGCCGCATTGAAGCCGAAGCCATTCTGGTAGGACGTGAGCATCTCCATGATTTGCTGGAAGCTCTCGTCGATGGTCCGGCCCTGGTACAGGCTTTTGCGGGTGCTGCGGAAGAGGAGCCAACCGAACAGCGTAAATTGGCTCATCAGCACGATGGACCAAAAATGGCCCCAGCGGGAAGGCTCCTGGGTCCGTTCCGTGCGATTGCGGGTCAGGAGCCGATGGCCGCTCAGCAGACACCCGTGGTACGTCCCCCACCAGATGAAGTTCCACGACGCGCCATGCCAGAGACCGCCCAGAACCATGGTCACCAGCAGATTGCGATAGGTCAGAAGTGTGCCGTAGCGATTTCCGCCCAGGGGAATGTAGAGGTAATCCCGCAGCCAGGTCGAGAAGCTGATATGCCACCGCCTCCAGAAATCGCTCGGGTTGGTGGCGAAATAGGGGAGGTTGAAGTTCTGCACCAGCTGAATACCCAGGAGTTGGGCACAGCCCCGGGCGATATCGCTGTAAGCGGAAAAATCACAATAAATCTGGAATGCGAAGGCAATGACGCCGAGGTAGGCTTCCAGCCACGTGACCGAGGTCGAATGCGAGAAAACATGATTCGCCATCAGGGCCATGTTATCGGCCACGAAAATCTTCTTCCAAAGCCCCCACCCAATGAGCCAGCAGGCGATGGCGAACTGCGGCTGGTTCAAGCTGCGGGGTCGGGTAAACTGCGGGATCAGGTCAGCGGCCCGCATAATCGGCCCGGCTACCAGATGGGGAAAGAAGGCCACAAATAGAGCGAAGTCGCGGAAATTGCGGGTCGGGATCAGTTCCCCGCGGTAGATGTCGATCGTATACGACATCGTTTGAAACGTGTAAAATGAGATGCCGAACGGCAGAATGATGTCCAGGTGCATGGCCTGGGGAGCCAGATCGAAGTGTGCCAACAACGCCGTGAGGCTGTCCAGGAAAAAATTATAATACTTGAAGACACCGAGCATGCTGAGGCTGAAGACCATGCTCACCAGCAGAAGGGCCTTCCGTGCCGCCGGCCGAGAACTGCGATACATCTGTAGGCCGACCACATAATCGACGATCGTGGACGCCAACATCAGAACCGCAAACCGCCAGTCCCAGGCCGCATAGAAATAGTAGCTGGCAACCAGCAGCAGCCAGTTCTGCCATTGGTACCTGGGCAGCGAGAGGTACAGTGCATAAACCACGACGAAGAAGACGACGTAATCCCAGGTGTTGAAAACCATTGGATGCAGATTTCCAAATCAAGAGGCCAGCGGGCCGTTTCCTCTCACTTTTCCGTTTGGCTAAATGTGCCCGTACGGACGGCTCGCAGCCTGTTCCCTGAAAGAAACAAGAAAACGCATTCGCGGATCACGCTTCCCCCTTCGGGGAGCGACCGATCGGTTTCCGCCCTATCGAGAAACCGCAGAATGCGTTTGCGGATCACACTCATCCCACGACCTCCCGAGCCGAACCGTCCGTCGGGCCAAAGGGGAGGGCAGGGGATTTTTCGGCTTGTTCCTGTTATTGGCTCTCCAACCAGGCCTGAAACATCAACACATTCCACAGGCAGTTCTGCCAGTTATGCTTGCCGGCAAGATGTTCTTCCCATTTCTGCCGCACCGGACCAACTTCGAAGAAGCCCTCTTTCCGCAGGCGCGTTTCCTCAATCAAGCTCTGGGCCCACTCCGCCAACGGGCCGCGCAGCCAGGTCTCGATGGGCACGGAAAAGCCGACCTTGGGTCGTTCCACCAAGTGCGGCGGCACGTACCGGTACAGGACTTGCCGCAGCAGCCACTTTCGTTTGCCGTTGCGTACCTTCATCGAGACGGGCACGCGCCAGGCATATTCCACGACCCGGTGGTCGAGAAAGGGAGCCCGCGACTCCAAGCTCACCCCCATGCTGGCGCGGTCCACCTTGACGAGGATATCGTCCGGCAAGTACGAGATCAGGTCGAAATACATGAGCCGCTGCATCGAATTGGTCAGGTTGACCTTCAGCTTTCCGTTCAACACCGCCGCCCGAAGCGTACCTCCCAACACGGGAGAGCTGTGCGACTTGGACAGCCAAGAATGGTAAATCCCTTCCGGACTCTCCACCTGGGTAACGAGGTCGGCAAAAGTGCGGGCTTTACGAGCAAACGGATAATAGCGTTCTCGGTTGAGGGGAAGAATCGATTGCAGAGCGTTGAAGGCGCCGTCCCATTTCGGCGTCGACAGTTCGCTCAGGACCCCGGCAGTCACATGCCGCAAGGCATACGGCATCCATTTAATCTTCTTCCAGATGCTCGAGATAAGCGTGTACCGGCTATAGCCGGCGAACAGCTCATCGCCACCGTCGCCGGAAAGGCTAACGGTTACAGCCTGCCGCGCCAACTGCGAGACCAGGAACGTCGGGATCTGGGACGAGTCACCGAACGGTTCATCATACAGGGTGGGAAGTTTCCGGATCACGTCGCGCGCTTCGGTGGGCGTTACATACAACTCGGTGTGCTCGGTGCCCAGGTGGCGGGCGACCTTGCCGGCAAAGACCGCTTCGTTGTAATCCGCCTCGTGGAAGCCGATGGCAAAGGTCTTCACCGGCCGCGTGCTTTGTGCCTGCATGAGGGCCACGATGGTCGATGAATCAATCCCTCCCGAGAGGAAGGCGCCCAAAGGGACATCGGCAACCATCTGCTGGCGGATGGCCTGGCGGAGCAGGTGCTCCAGACCATCGGTGGCCGCCGTCACATCTTCGGTCAACGGATCGGCTGCTCCCGCCTCGGCAATTTCCGTGGGAGACCAGTACGGCACGGGGGAAGGAAGCGTCTTCCCGGCAGCCGGAGCGATGGTCAAGAGCGTGCCGGGGATGAGCTTGTAAATGCCTTTGTAGATCGAATAGGGAGCTGGAACATATCCGTAGCGGGTAAACGCAAACAGGGCATCGCGATCGATTTCTCCCTGGAAGGCGGGGTGGCACCGTAACGCCTTGAGCTCCGAGCCAAACAGAAACGTCTCGCCCATCCAGCCGTAGTACATCGGTTTTTCGCCGATGCGATCTCGTCCCAGGTGCAAGAGACGCTCATGCCGGTCCCAAACCGCGAACGCAAACATGCCGACAAACCGTTCGACGGCCTTGGCCATGCCCCAATGCTCGATGGCGGCCAACATGACCTCGGTGTCGGAATGGCCGCGATAGGCTGGGGCGGCCGCGCGAATTTCCAGCTCCTGGCGCAAGTCCTGATGATTGTAGATTTCGCCGTTGAAAATCACCACGTATCGGCCCGTGGCAGAGAGCATCGGCTGATGTCCCTCAGGGGACAGATCGATGATGGAGAGGCGGCGAAAGCTGAGAGCGATCCCGGTTTCCGGATCGACCCACTGGCCATCGTCATCGGGGCCGCGGTGCCGCAGCGTATTGGCCATGTGCGTTACCCGCTCACGGAGCACTGCACTGGTCGTTGTCAGGGACCGATCCACAAAACCAGCTAAACCACACATGAGTATTCCGTTCCTCGATGGATGCTTGTGGTGGGCGGAGGCACGCCGAACCGCCCGGTACAATCGTGATGAGCGCAGTCAGCGTTTCCGTGCCACCACGTCAAACGTCAGGGGCAAACCCAGATACCGGGAGATGGTTTCGGCGTAGACCACGTCGCAGCCAGTACGGTTCAAGGTTTGGGTACAGCGGCGGAAGGTCCCGGAGGCGCGGCCGCCGGTCAGCCGGCTACCCGGTGCGGGCTGCATGCCGGTGACGGCGAGTATCCACCCATAAAACAGATCCCGCAGTCGGGACGCCACCTGTGCCGCGGTGCGGGCTTGCCGCAGAAAATGCAAATCGAAGCCGGGCCCTTCCACGGAACAATAGAGATAGCCTCCCGGCTGGAGGACGCGGACCATCTCCGTTAACGCCCGCCACTGGTGGACGTAGTTGAGGGCGACCCGGCAAATCACATGCGTGAAGCGCTGGTCCCGGAACGGAATCCGGTAGGCCGATGCCCGCACAAAGGAAATCGCTTCGCCATGCGCCTCTGCCAACCGGCAGCCGAACGCCAATGCCTCCCGATCGATGTCCAGGCCAATTCGCTCGGCCGGGTGGTAACGCTCGAGAAGTCGGAGCGTCTGCCCCGCCCCGCAGCCGACATCCAAAACTGCCGCCTCGGCCCCCAGAGCAGAGCGACGCAGAAAACGTTCCCAAAATGGGCTTGCGCTTCTCTGTGCCGACTGCAGCGAGAACTCGGCGCAATGATAGGCCAGGTTACTGCCCAGGGCTGTCAGCCGGGAGCCGCCGTCACACCGCCACGATCGACTGCCGCCGGGTTCGCCTCGTATCCCCGTCGCCCCGGCCACAAGCTGCTGCGCCTGCAGTTCGAGGGAGGCAGCGGCGCTGACCGACTTTCCCGAAGCGAGGGCCAGCAACCAAGGTTCTGCGTTTCGAACAAAGCCATCGGACCAGGCGAAAATGGCATCGACGCCCGGATGGTCCTCGGCCAGGAAATCCGCGATCCGGCCGCCCAGAATAGCGAAAGCTCGTCCACAATCGCCACACCGAGCGACGCGCTCGTACCCCTGCACCGCGCCCCGGCAGTTGGGGCAGGAGAGCCCTTCGGGAAGCTTCGGTGATCGCACAGGGACCCGTTCCCCATAACGGTCGTTGCTCGATGCTCGCGCGGTCTGCATATTCCTTCCCCGCGGATGCGGTTACGCTCGCTCCGTTGCCTCGTGAACGGGCTGGCAGTGCGGCACGGGCTGAGTCGGGCTGGGGGCCTGGGGGCTGATCTGGGGATAGGTCCGCTGCATTAAATGA
>Ga0070734_10004171_pt1 | contig 14025 bp, 12 predicted proteins | sample Coa_R1_8_FD_66444 | JGI IMG/M metagenome (GOLD analysis project Ga0070734, IMG submission 66444) | Surface soil microbial communities from Centralia Pennsylvania, which are recovering from an underground coalmine fire - Coalmine... | ecosystem: Environmental > Terrestrial > Soil > Unclassified ...
TGTAAAGCAGGGCTTTGGGAGCGCATCCTCCAGATTCTGCTCCCGCAAAGCGCCTCGCATGTGCCTCCCCTTGCTCTTCCCGCTCCCTAACGGCCTAAGTGGGGCTGTAGTACTCAGAGCCTGTTTTGCAGTGAGTGAGATGGTGGAACTGGATAGGTTTAGAATCTGTTGCTCAAGCCTTTGGTTGTTTCTCTCCTCTCACGCTTTCCAGCCCACCAGGACAGCCTGGGACCTTCGAAGCACATACCTATGGGCCTGAAGGTCCCGGTTGACACCCAGGAGGGGGCCGATCCCGAACACGAGTATCTCGGTCGCCCCTCTCGCGCAGGTTATTGAGAGGAATCGGGTCGCAACGCCACCAGATCAGGATCGGTCAGCGCAAATTCCCTGCTCGCAGGATACAACGTGAAGGCTTGCTGTAAGGCTGGCCCTGCTTTCTCTAGTTCGCTGTGCGTGGCATAAAAGCAGGCCAGGTTGTAGAAGACATACCCTTTGAGCAGATCAGGAACGCTGGCCTCAACGACTCTCCTGACCCACACTTCATAGACCTCCAGGGCACGCGCAGGCTCGTGGCGGTCGAGGAGGTACTGCGCTAGATGGACCTGCGTATGTTCGTAGCAATTGCCCATAAAGGCAATGTAGAGCGGCAGACCCTCCTCCATCCAGTCGAAGCGACCCCAGGTGGTCAGATCTTCTTCGGTCAGGTGCGCAGTCAGCGCGATCAGGTCAGCGTATGCCTGATCCGATTCAGGCAGGATCGCTGACCAGGGGCGAGCGCGGTGCTCTTCAAAAATCAGGGGGTTCAGTTGCTCGAAGTTGAAGGCTTCTGGTTGGGGGGCGTTTTGCAGGATCGCCTGCAGGCGGAGCGCGAGGCGCTGCCGCCAGAACGTCAGGTGAGCCACATGGTCTTTCGCCGACCAGCAGCCTGGCGTGCCACTCTGCACCTGTTCAGCCTCAGGCACCTGCTGGAAAAAGGCATTCTGGCTGCTCTGGGCCTGGCGCAAGAGATCAAGGAGCAGCGGCTTCAAGGGATGGTGGGTCATAAAACGTTCTTCCTCACTTCTTGGTGGTACCACCGTCTCAAAGACGGCACAGATGCTGCCCTGCACGAGCGCAGAGCGCAATGGGACCAGCCGAGGCACCGCACCTGGGAGAGAAGAACAACAGCAGAGGGTGGGGAAAGCAGGGGAGCACGAGCTCCCTTCCTCACACCCGATGAAGAGGGATGCCTGCGCCCATCAGCCACCGCTTCTCGCTCGCCAGGGGTGGGACCTCGAGCAACGGCATGAGCCTGTTCGTCATAGGGCACCCCTCCTTTCCGTGGTGAAACACTGCATCCACGGATGAAGTATACCTGAGAGAGCGGCTGCTGACAAGAGACGCACGCGTGCAGGGTGATCACCGAGAAGTGAGCGCCCTCATCCAGCCTTGCGCCCCTGACGAGCGAGCACGAGCCGGATCATCGCCACCTCGATCAGTGTTTCGCTGGTTTGGACCTTGCGCTCATAATCCTTGCTCATCCGGCGATTCCGCGAAATCCATCCGAAGGTACGCTCGATGACCCAGCCACACTACCCCTCACCGTGATTTTCTGTCTCTGCATGGCTGCCATTGCGCTTTCCTTTCTTGCTTAATGAGAAGGATACTCCTCGACGGTTGGCTCGGCAAGGGGTGTCGTTGCCCAACGCTGGCGGAAGTCCTCTCCAAGCGTCCGCTGGTGGTACGCGCGCAGGCGTTCCCGTTCGGCCTCGTCTGCCCAGACCACCCAACGCTGCAAAGGCTCCTCCAGCTTGCGGGCGCGTACCCACCCACGTCGGATCCAGTGCTGTAGGCTCGCGCGCGGGATCTCCAGCAGGCGTACCAGTTCCGCCGGCCACCACTCATCGGGCAAGAGTCCCTCGCGTGGCCGCAGGCGGGGGCGGGGTGGGCTCACGCCCAGCCGTCGTTGGAGGAGGCTGATGGTTTGGGCCACAAAGCACTCGTTGACCCGCCGAGCATGATAACCTGCCTCGTTCACCGCCTGGGCAATCGCTGTGGCAGCCCAGCCCGCCTCAGTCAACGTCTGCACCATCTGGCAGACCTGCGGATAGGTACTGAGATCGCTCAGTTGGGACACGGGGCGGATCACAGCCCCTTCCGTGGTACCGCCACCCACCCACTCGATACGCACCTGGACCTGCTCGCTCCTGCCCTGCACGTCCACCACGACCCGCTCAACCACCTGGCGGATGAGTTCCTTGCGATCTCCAGCGGTGGTAGTTGGGGCAGCCCACAGGGCGGGAATGTCTGTCGCCAGACGACGAATGGCCGCGCGCTCCGCCTCGGAAAGGAGGCGTGGTTGCTGCTGGAGGAAGCGATGGTAGTCCTCCTCCAGCTGTTGCTGAGCGGCCAATTTCTCTTCCCAGGCCTGCTCCAGCGTCCGGGCCACCAGGCGATGCTCTGGTTCGACGGCATGGTATTGGCGAGCGGCTCGCTCGGCTTCATAGGCGGCACGTTCTCGGCGCTGCTGCCAGAGCTGGTCCACCTCGGCGCGTTCTTGCTCCAACCGCTCGGTGGCGGTCAGTGCCAACTCCAAGGCGGCGGGCTCCAGTGCGGCGAGGACCTGCTGGCTGACAAAGGCATCCAGGCACGGACCGGCCACGTGCTGACAGCGAGGTGCGCCATAGTTGTTATGCCGCTGCACGCACTCATACGTGTGCAGGCGTGCTTTGCCATCATCATAGTTCACCCCCAGGCGGGTGCCACAGCGGGCACAGACGACCAAACCCGCCAGCAGCGCAGGCCCCCCGCGCGCCACCCCTCGCGCCTCAGCTCGGGCACGGTTGTCCTGCAGGCAGGTCTGGTTGCGTTCGTACTGCTCGAGGGAAATGTAGGCTGGGCAGTGGTTGGCGAGCCGCGCCAGCCAGTCTTCGGGCGTCATGACCACGCGACCACTGCTGGGCCGCTCGGGCTGTTTGCGGCGGGGATCGCCCTGCCGACGCCCGTAGACATACGTCCCAGCGTAGAGCGGATGTTTGAGCATGTTCTGGAGCGTCATGCGATTGGGTCGCCGCCAGACCAACTCCCCTTTGCCCGGCCCTTCTCGCACCCGTACCCCCAGTTGGATCTGCTGCTCGGTGAGGACACGGAGCACCCCACCCAGCGAACCCCCTTCCTCAAAGGTGCGGAAGAGGTGCCGCACCACCTGCTGGACCTGCTCGTCCGGATCAAACTGGATCTCCCCCTCAGCGCTCCAGACATAGCCAACCGGCAGCGCAAAATACAAGGCGCCCCGACGCGCTTTATTCAACCGACCCTGATGCATCCGTTGCTTCAAGATATGCAGTTCGGCTTCGCTCATGGTGCCTTTCAGTCCCAGCAATAGACGATCGTTGTACTGAGCGGGATCATAGATGCCATCCAGGTCGGCGATCAAGGTGTGGAAGAGCGCGCACAGTTCCAAGAGTTGATGCCAGTCTTTGTTGGAGCGGGCCAGGCGCGACATCTCAACCCCGAAGATCATCCCCACATGATCCAGGCTGACTTCCGACACCAGCCGTTGGAACCCGGCGCGCCCTTCGGCACTGGCACCCGACTTGCCCAGATCCTCATCGATCACCAGCACCCGATCAGCCGCCCAGCCTAGCGCCTGAGCTCGAGTGGCCAGCCCATACTGGAGTCGGGTAGACTCCTGATGATCCAGGACTTGTTGGACGGTGGATTGGCGCACATACACAACGGCGAGCCGTTCACGATGCCAGGGGTGGAGCTTCTCCAGGCGCAGGTCATCCCCTGGAGCCCGGGAGGGCTTACTCAACACGACGGTCGAGGTCATGGCTGCCCTCCTCGTTTGTTACACTGCGCGGCTCCAGCTGGCGTTCGAGTAAGCTGCTTAACAGCCCGAGCAGGCGCTGGCGATTGGGCTGGGGCACCTGCTCCCACAGCGTGTTCTTTGGCCTGGATGTGGGCGGGGGGGAACTGGGATGGGTGAGGTGCTGGACACGGGACACCGCCTTCCTTCTGCTGCGCGGCATGGGCCACTCGCTTCTGCTCGACCCAGGCGAGCAAGTTCAGTAACCCGGAGATGCCCATCTTAGGGCGAAGCGGGGATTCTGTCAACGAAAGTGTCTCAGGGGTAGTGTGCTTGGGTGATATCCACGACCCATCTTTTAGGAAGCACGGCAAAGCCACGTACGCCAGGAGTGCGCTCCACCACTTCCAGCTCCCAGCCACCTTCTGCCTGGCACCAGTCGGCTAACTCCTTGCCACGGTACGCCGCATCGGCCCAGATTTTCTTCAGCCGGGGAACAAAGTATTTCAATCCCGCTAGGAGACGGCGTGCACCCTGGGTGTCGTGCATATCGGCAGGCGTCACAGAGACCATGAGCGGCAGATCCAGGGTATCGACGAGCAGATGCCGTTTTCGGCCCTTGATACACTTGTGGGCGTCATAGCCGCGAATACGGGCTGACTCCTCGACCGTCTTGACGGACTGTGAGTCCATCATGGCGGCGCTCGGGTGGGGATCCTTGCCCACGCGTCGACGTTCGGCTTCTCGCAGTTCCCTCCAGAGGTGTACCCACAGGCCCGTGCGGCAAAATTGTCTGAAATGGTAATAGACCGTTTGCCATGGCGGAAAATTGCTCGGTAGGTAGCGCCACGGACAACCCGTGCGCAGCAGATAAAAGATCGCGTCGAAAATGGTGCGCAGGCAGTGGCGGCGGAGCTTCCCGTGTGGAGACCTGGGCGGCAGGAATCGTTGGAGGCAGTCCCACTCAGCATCCGTAAGACTGTTTGGATAAGTGGTTCTCATGTGATACAGGATAGTTCATGCCGCACCTCTCTGCACTGCAAAACACGCTCTAAGGGAAAAGCCGCCGAGCCACAGAGCTCATGCTTGGGTGAACGAATCCGCATAGACGTCGGCGACGGGAAGTCCCTGCCCATGTATTCGTACCATCTTCGCTTGTCTGGCTCGGCGCCACAAACCGGGCAGGGCGCCGGAGGCGGAACAAAGGGAGGGAGGATGTCTGGAGGTGGGTTCATCATCGCTGGACTCCCAAGCCTTTCTTTTTGTCGATGCTCTTCGTTCTCCTTGACATTCAACATCCCTCAAACCCCTTAGGGGCGAGCCAGGAGTTCAATATTCACTAGGCGTTTGCTACGTGGTAAGTAGTAGGCACGATAGGGTAGCCCCACCACCAGCGCCTCATAGCCTCCAGACGTAACCTCGAACGATTGGTCGGCAATCTGGTAATAATAGTATGTGCGTGTCTGCTGGCTGGTCCCCTGGCCCGTCCTCCTGGTGCGCGTATATTTCTCGCCAACGCCCTGGATACTGAGCACCCGACCTGCCTGTATATCGCGCCGGATCGGACCTGGCCTGAGCACTAACACCAGGAAGAGGCCTCCCCAGGCCATCACTCCCAACAGGAGTCCAGTGGAGAACTGCCCTCGTGCCCACCCGTTGATCAAGAGGGCAAGTCCTGCCCCCCACACTCCCAGCCCCAGGAAAAGCCACATGAAGCTAAGCCGTCTTGCCACCCTCTGCACCATCCTGGCCTGCTCCGGGGAGAGTTGGCCTGCCCGGTTGAGCGGCAGGGCTGCCAGCACAAAGCCGTTCGTCTGCGCCAACACCTCTGGTAGCGAGGGGGCAGCAGAGGCGCTTCCCGCAGCGATCCTAACTGGTGTGCCCAGCCAAATGGCCGATAGCACCCAGCCCAGGCTGGGCAAATAATAGAACCGATAGACGCCGGGGAGGAGATTCTCGATTCGCGACCCACCGGAGATATGCCGTAGGTCACGCTGGCCGGGGATGCGCGCCAGATAATGACGATCCCATAGCAGGGTTCCCTCACCGACCTGCACCTGGCTCCGGCGCGGGGTGAGCCAGAAGCGAAGGAGGTGGAACAGGCTGAGCAGGTCCCACAGCAGCAAAGGGAGCAGCACCAGCAGCCAGAACCCTGCCAGGGCTGGGGGAAAGAGGGCGAGAAATTGTGACGCCAGCGAATATGGCGCGGGGGGAGTGGGAGCCGTGGCGATGAGCAGGGAGCTTGCACACAGGAGTCCCAGCAGCAGGAGCAGACCCAGCCCGGCGACGCTCACCAACCCCCTGGTCCAAAGAGCCTTGCTGAGTGCTGCTTGCTGGAGAGGGCTGAGCTGACCACGGGCGTTGACCGCCTGTGTCGCTGGGTCCATCAAGAGCAAGGAGGAGCTGATAGGTATATGGCGTGGCATCGCACGTTCTCCTTTCCAGACGTTTGTCCTTCCAGATGCGATCACGGGGCACGGGTAGGATTTCTGAACTCAAGCAACGCGAGAGGAATCTGCACCGCGCACGCTTTGATTGTTTTCAATTACAAGGGATGGCCGCAGCGCAGGCAGAAGCGCGCTGCGGCTGGCACAGCCTGGCCGCAGGATGGACAGACCTTCCATGCTGCAGGGCTTGCCCTCCGTGGTCGACCTGACTCCTCCCTGCCGCCTCCATCTCCACCAGCCGAATCGCCTCTTTGTCCATCATGATCGCTGTTGGTGTCGGTCAGGCTCTCAATGGCAGCGATCAGCAAAACCAGCATGCCCGCCAGCACCCCAGGCAAGATCAGCGCTTTGACCAGGCACGAAGCGCGCTGCCAATAGGTGCCGAATCGGGAGAGCGCCAGGCTCAGGAGCGCCAGGGCCATCAACGCGACCCCGATCACCTGGCCCGTGCCGCCCTGCCACCGGATCGCGAGTATCCAACCACCGACTCCTAGCGTGATGAGATTGCCCAACCATATCCAATGATGTCTGCCTTCTCGGGCCGGAGCCAACGCAGGAGCCGATACCCCAGCTTGCGCGGCGCTGGCTGTCGGACCCAGAGAGCCAGGCGTTGCTTCAGGCAACGCCTGAGCGCAGTGGGAACAGATCGTCTGGTCTGCCGAAACCTCAAACAAACAGTAGGGGCAGTGGAGCATAGGCCACCTCCAGACCCAGAGCCGTCTCAGCCATCTAGTGGCCGTCCAGCAAGACAAGGGGACAAGTGCGGCCCCGTCATCCTTTCGGCGCAAAGCGCCCGATACAGCGATTGGCAGTAAACCAGAGATTGCCATCTGGCCCGGTGGTAAGCTGGTTCACAAAAAAATCCGCGCCAGGGCATTCCGGCACGTCGAACAGGGTGACCACCCCACTCGGCGTGAGGCGCCCAAGATGATTCGTCCCACCAGCGCGGTCAGGAGCAGTAAACCAGAGATTGCCATCTGGCCCAGCCGTTATCGCCCCTACAGGAGCGTTTGCTGGAAACTCGGTCAGGCTGCCGGTAGGCGTGAGGCGCCCAATGGCGCCTCGCCCAGCTTCGGTAAACCAGAGGGCGCCATCCGGCCCAACCGTTATATCACCCGGTTCACTTTCAGCGTGGGGCAGGGGAAACTCGGTGATATGCCCATCCAGTGTGATGCGGCCAATCTTGTTTACACGCCCCTCGGTAAACCAGAGCGCGCCATCGGGGCCGGTGACAATCGCTTCGAGTTCGTCGAAATCAGGTCTGGTATCGGCTGGCAAGGGAAACTCGGTGATGGCACCATTCGACATGATCCGGCCAATCTTGTCCGGCGGATTCGCTTCGGTAAACCAGAGGGCGCTGTCTGGTCCGAGGGTGATCCCTTGCAATCGCTGATAGGTCGGCGGGGTGAACTCGGTGATGGTGCCATTCGGCGTGATCTGTCCAATGTCGCCAAACTCTCCGGTAAACCAGAGGGTGCCATCGGGGCCGCTGACAATGCGGTAGGGATACGAGTTGCCGATAGGGAGACCGTTTTGGACGTCGGAAAACTCCGTAATGCGGCCATCCACGGTAATACGGCCAATCTTGGCCCCAAACCCCTCGGTAAACCATAGCGTGTGATCTGGCCCACTCGTAATCCCCTCCGCGAAACAATTGGCACATCCCGCTGGGACCGAGGGGAGAAAAACAAGGTAAAGGGTCCTTGCTTGATAAAAACCGGTGCGTTCTGGTTTCCACAACTCGCAAGCACGAGCAGTCCAACCAGCGCCAGGGTTACAAAGCTCAGCCGACGCATCAAAGGCTCCTTTCAGGGAATCGCCGGTCACCTGGACCTCGTGGGCGTGGGTAGCTGGCGCAGAAACCTGCTTCTTTCGCAGCTGCCAGTCCAGCGGAAGCCAGCACATGTGATCATGTATCCTCTGCCAGGGGCAGCCGGTCCAGGCACCTCCACGCAGTTGACCCACGCAGTTGACCCACGCAATTGGAAAGCTCTAGTAGTAGCTGCCTGCCAGTGTGTAAGTGACGAAAGGAGAAAGCGTACCATATAACTATCGATATATGGTACAGATAGGAAAAATTAGAGAAGCCTGCTCGCCATCACGTGGTTGCTCAAGCCGATGAGGGTTTCTCTGTTACTCGGCACGCGGTGGGCAGTTTTAGTAGTTATATGGTACTTGTACAGCAGCACGGGAACCAGCCATGTCCGACCAGTCAGAGATCCCAACGGCTGATGCGGTGGAGGCGTTTGTCGCCAGCCTGCGTCAGCGATCGGCTCCACTGAACACCATCAAATCGTACGCGCACGATCTGCGCTTGTTCGTGCGGGCGGTGCCTGACGATCTGTCCACCATCACCGCAGAAACGATTCAGGCCTACTTAACCGACGATGGGCATCTGAGTTTGGCGACGCGCCGACGACGCTACAGCACGCTCTGCGCCTTCTATCACTGGCTCATCCGTCATGAGATCGTGCAGGTGAACCCCATGGAGCGCCTCGATCCCATCGAACCAGTGGAGCGTGAGCCGCGACCACTCCACCCTGACCTCGTCACGAAGATCCTCCAGGCCATTCCTGCCGCCAACTTGCGTGACCGGACACTGTTTACGCTGCTCTATGAAACGGGGATTCGGGTTGGGGAGGCGCTTAGCCTCCTGGCGACCGATGTGGACCTCACCCAGGATGATGAGAAAATTCGGGTCTTTGGCAAAGGACAACGGGAGCGCACCGTCATGCTGACGGCGGCTCCAGAAAGTATTCGGTTGCTGCGGCGTCATCTCAAGCAGAGCCGCATTACCTTTGGCTCCGTCTTTCGTGGCGATCCGCGCTATGGGGGCAGCCCGCTCCCCTTGGAGTACAGCGTGGCGCATTACGCCTGGCAAAAGTATTGCCAGGCGGCTAAGGTGGAGGCGACCATCCACCAATTACGCCATAGTCGAGCCAGCCAGCTTCTCCAGGCTGGAGTTCCGGTCACTACCGTGCGCAAACAGCTCGGGCATCGCAACATTCAAAGCACGCTGCTCTACGCTGAAGTTGATCAAGCGACTATTAAACAGGATTTGCTGAGCTAGCGACGGCGGAAGGGAAGGCAGCGGTAAGGATGGCGAAGGAACGGAAAGCTGCTGCCTGGGAGACCAACGACGAGGAGGTGCGCCGTCTCTTTTTGCTCACCCCGGATGACCTGTATTTCCTGCGTTCCATTCGTGCTGACTCCCAACGGCTCTATCGCGCCCTCGTGCTGCTGTGGGCCCGTGTGGAGCGCGTTCTGCTCTCGGAGACCAAGAGCATTCCCGCGCCAGTCACCAAGCACGTCAGTAAACAGTTGGGCCTCTCGCCGGCAGTGCTGGAGGACTTGCGCAACCCACCTTCCATGCGGGCCGCCACCTTTGAGGCCGTTCGAATCTACCTGGGGGTCCGAGCGTACCAAGCCGCAGATGAAGATCGCCTGCTGGCTGCCTTGCAGGAGAAAGTGGCGCAAACCGGCCATTATGAGGCGCTCTATGAGGCCGCCATGGATTGGCTGGTTGCGGAAGGCATTCTGCGCCCACAGGGGGAAACCACGTTGGAGCGCTTGATTTACCAGGCACGCCACCAAGCAGAAGAAACACTCTTTGAGCAGATCACCGTGCAATTGACTGCGGAAGAGTGTGCCACCTTAGATGCACTGCTCGATACCCAGACCGGAGCGAGCCAGATTGCCTGGCTGGCCGCCCCACCTCGCGCAGCCTCAGCCGTCGTAATCAAGGAGGAGTGTGCTCGTTTGGTCGCAGTGCGCCAAGCGCTCCCTACGACGCTCCACTGGGGGCCGCTGACCACTAATCGGCTCCGTCAATGGGCAGCCGTCGTGCGCAGACATCGCGCACGCAATCTGCGGGAGTACTCGGAAGCAAAACGCTATACCCTGTTGTGTGCCTTTCTGCGGATCCGCGCGGAGGAATTGACGACCATCATTGTGGAGATGTTCGATATTCTGGTGGGCAAGCTCTTCTCTAAGAGCGACGAGGACTTAGCCCAAGCCAAGCTGCAGAAAAGTCAGGCCCATCAACAAAGCGCGCGGCTCTTTCGCAAAGTGGCGGAAGTGTTACTTGACGAAGGCGTTCCCGAAGAACAGGTTCGTGCCCAGGTCTTCAAGCGTGTCTCGCGCGAACAAGTGCGTGAGCTGGTCACCTTAGCGGAGGACCTCGAGAAAGGGGAAACCACCACCTTGTTTGAGGCGCTGGACCGGCGCTATACCTATATGCGCGAGTTTGCTCCCGCCGTGTTGCGCACGCTCCACTTTGATTCCCCCAGAACAAACAATCCGGTCCTGGAGGGGCTTGGGCAACTATCCGAGATGAATGCCGCTGGGCGTAAGGTCGTTCCCGAGAAGGCTCCCCTGGAGTTCGTGCCCAAGAAATGGACGGGCGTGGTGCTGGAGGAAGGGAAAGTCAATAAACATGCCTGGGAATACGCGTTGCTGCATGAAGCCAGAGCCGCACTGCGCGCCGGGGATTTGACCGTGGAAGGCAGTCAGCGCTATGCAGCCTGGGACAGCGACCTCTATCGCAGCGACGTATGGGCCACGCGTCGGGATGCCTGGTACAGTGAGCAAGGGTTGCCCCGCGATGGCGAGGACTTTCTGGCCGACGCGCTTGAGCACTTGCATCGTCAAACACAGCGGGTGGCGAAACATATCGCCACCCACAAGCACCCCGATGCGCGGGTCGAAGAGGACAAACTCAAGCTCACCGCCTTGGAAAAAATCGAACTGCCCCAGGAAGCGCTGGCGGCCAGAGCCGATTTAGTCAGCCTCTTCCCCTTGACGGGCTTGCCAGAACTGTTGCTGGAGGTCAATCACTGGACCCCTTTTACGCAGGAATTGACGCACCTTACCAGCCGTCGCCAGCCCTCGGCTGAACGAGAAGTGGCGACGCTTCCCGTCGTGCTGGCCGTCCTGGTCGCCGAGGCAACGAACCTGGGGTTGGCAACGATGGCCAATTCGTCTGGCATTGCGCTCCACGAGCTGGAGGCCGTATATGATTGGTATTTCCGGGAAGAGACGCTGCGTGCGGCCATCCATCACCTCATCACGTATCACGGAACTCTCCCACTGATTTCGTTGTTTGGGGATGGGAAGACCTCATCCTCCGATGGCATTCGCTTTGGTATGGCCGCCTCGGATCTGATGGCCCGTCACAACGCCCGCTATTTTGGACGACGTCGTGGCCTGACCTTGTACAATCATGTCAACAACCGTGGTGAACAGTACTGGATCGATGTCGTCAACTGTACAATGCGGGAAGCGACCTATGTCCTGGATGGCTTGCTCTATCAAGATGCGCCGGAGATCAGAGAGCACTACACCGATACGGCAGGCTATACCGACCTCATCTTTGGGTTATTCACACTGCTGGGGTTTCGCTTCGCCCCCCGCTTCCGCGATCTGCCGGACCAGACACTGTACCGCGGGAGACGCGGCGCAGACTATGGCGTGCTGGCGCCCACGCTCAAAAAAGACCTTCGGGTTGACCTCATCCTCGAACACTGGGATGACCTCAACCGCATTGCCGCCTCGCTCAAAGATGGCCTCATTCGTCCCTCCATCCTGGTTTCCAAGCTCCAGGCAATGCAACGGCAGAATCCCCTCCAACAGGCCCTTCAGGAGCTCGGGCGGATGTCCAAGACCCTGCACATTTTGGAATACGTCGATGATCCCGCGCTGCGCCGACGGGTGTTGATCGGGCTGAATAAAGGAGAAAACCTGCACTCTTTAGCCCGTGACATCGCTTTTGGCAGGCAGGGTCGCTTTCACGACCGCGGCTATGAGGCGCAACTCAATCGGGCCTCAGCGCTGTCGCTTGTGATCAATGCCATTGCCGTCTGGAATACGCGCTACTTTGAGCGGGCGTCAGTCGCTCTGGCGCGACAAGGAGTTCCGGTGCCAGAGCAGATCTGGCAACATCTTTCCACTTTACAGTGGGCACACATTCATCTCAATGGGTCCTATCACTTCACCGATATCACCCTCCCAGGAGAGTTCCGTCCCTTGCGGGAGTATCACGGCCCACACACACGCCTGCCCCCTGGCGTTGAGCAGGGAGAGGCACTGGCCGCTTCCCTGCAAGAGGAAGAGGAGACTCTACTCCCCGTCCAACTTTCGCTGCTAGCAGGCGAGGATGGTGAGCCATAACGTGCAGGCACGTGGGACATCAGGAGGTGACTTCGCCCGCTGTGAGACACAACCAGGGAGATGCAGCCGCATGACTGCCCTCTAGCAATCAAACGGCTATGAGAAAGCAAACCATCTTGTGCAGTTATATGGTACGTCGTATCTTTTCGTCAGGATCACACTGACAGGCCGTCACTAGGCAAGCCCTGGGTAAAGACATCCCACTGCGGCAGCGGCTGCGGGCCTGCTCCTGGCTCACGCGCGTCTGGAGCTTCATCATCGCTCATCAAGCCACCTCTTTCTCTGGTTGGGTGCAACTACTATAGTATGCTCACAACTTTGCTGCAACCAGAGCAGGCTTGCCCCCTCCTGTATACTGGAGGTGCCTGACTGAGCACGGGGAAAGCAGACAGAACAGGAGTACACCAGGAAACGCCATGCAGCAGTTCGACGAACTCCCGCAGGTGGAAGCCGACTGGATGGCTCAGGTGCAAGCCGCCTACGCCGCCAGGGCGGCGCTCCACAAGCTCGACCCCGCTGCCGCCCTCGACGATGACCAGCAGAAAGCCGCGTGGCGTGTTCACCTGACCACGCTTCTTGACGCCCGCCTTAGTCTCCTCCAGGCGGCGGAGACGCTGGGCGCAGCCCTGCGACACTTCAGCGCCCAGTTGAGCGCGGCAGGTCTGGACGCGGACCCCGATCTGGCCGAGCTGGGGCAGCGCGCGCAGGCGCCCACCACCCTCATGGAGGCCGGGAAGCGCGGGGGCGGGAAGGTCAAGGAAAAGTACGGGCACGCCTACTTTGTAGACCTGGGCAAGCAAGGTGGAGCCGCGCTGAAGGACCAACATACAGACGACCAGTATTACGCAGAGTTGGGGATGCTCGGCGGGCGAACGGTCAAAGAACAGCGGGGATCAGCGTTCTTCTCCGCGATTGGCAAGAAGGGCGGCGCGACGGTCGCCGCGCGGGGGCCGGAGTATTACTCCCGCATCAGCAAGCTTGGCGGGTCCGCACCCAAGCGCGCCCGGCGGCGCAATGGCACACCGCTGGAAGGGGAGGCCCCAGAGAGCGCTCTTGGGCTGGTGCCTCCTGCCCAAGCAGGCAAGACCAAGCGACAGCCCCCCTCTCAGACTGAACAGGAGGAGGCACAACGCCAACGGGCAACAGAACGCCTGGCCCAGCTCGCGGCCTTGCCGCCAACCACCCACGTCAGCTTCAAGCAGCACCAAGCTGCGCCTGGCCGCCAGTCCTATTGGTACGCCACCTGGCTGGACCGGGAAACCGGCAAGACACGCACCCTGTACCTGGGCAAGGAGCGGCCTCAGAGCCACTCTTGCCTGGAAGGCACCTGTACCCATCCGTTCCGGCGTCACCAGCCCAAGAAACTTACCGGGCGTGGCGGTCCCCCGATTGGCTCCCAGCCCAGCCCGGAGAGCATTGAACGCATGCGCCAGGCGCACCTGGGCAAGAGCAACTTCGCACGAAAGCGGGCAGAGTGAGCGTTGCACCCCTCCCCCAGAAGCTCTCTCCCCGACAGTTATTTTTAGAAGCGAAGGGTGAAGACCAGAGCCGCTCCCTGGCGGTGAAAGGGTAAGCAGTGTGCCAGCGAGGCCGCCCGTTCTGTCCGCCGCAGCAGATCGT
>Ga0070734_10004172_pt1 | contig 14025 bp, 12 predicted proteins | sample Coa_R1_8_FD_66444 | JGI IMG/M metagenome (GOLD analysis project Ga0070734, IMG submission 66444) | Surface soil microbial communities from Centralia Pennsylvania, which are recovering from an underground coalmine fire - Coalmine... | ecosystem: Environmental > Terrestrial > Soil > Unclassified ...
CGCAATATGGACGCAAACGCCTCTCCAAAATCGGGAAAAGTGCCTTTCGACTCTCTGACGCTTCGCGCGGTCGTCTGGGAGCTACAATCACGTCTGGTCGGCGGGCAGGTGCAGGAGGTACGTCAGCCGGATCCGACCGAAATCTGGCTCTCCATTCGCCATCGGGGCGAAAGCCATTATCTCACGCTCTCCGCCGATGCGCGCTTTGCCCGCGTCCATCTCATGCATGCAACCCGGAAAAACGCTCCTACCCCACCGACTTTCTGCATGGCCTTGCGGAAATATCTGGAAGGGGGCCATGTTCTCTCCGTGCGTCAGCGGGATTTTGATCGTATCTTCGAGATGCAGGTCGGGTTCACAACGGATGCAGGATCCCCGGCGACGGTTACGCTGATCGCCGAACTGATGGGCAAGCATAGCAACCTCATCCTTTTAGACGCGGAGGGGCGCATTATCGACGCGGCCAAGCGTATTTCGCTCCGTGTCAACCGCGTTCGCCAGACCCTGCCCTCGCTGCCCTATCAGTTGCCCCCACAGACGCCGGGGCAGCACGATCCCTTCGCTCCGAACGCACTGGAACCGCTGCTTGCAGAACTTCCGGAAGGCTCCATCCTCCGCCCGGACGAACTCGCGGAGCGGCTGATGGCGCTGTATTCGGGCATGTCGCCCTTTCTGGCACGGGAGTTGAGTAGGAATAGGGCGCAGCAAGCAGCGCCCCTACAGGAAGCATGGGAGCGGATTATCGGCGCAGCGAGCAGAAATGAATACGCGCCGATGGAGATTTCGTTTGCGAATGGGAGATTAGCCGCCTATCCGTTTCCTACGGTGCAGGCGCCCATAGAGAGCCAGAAGGCAATCCCGGACTTGAATGCGGCGCTTGATAAGGTTTATCAGCAGGAATCGGCGTGGGCGGAGTTTGAGGCGGCGACAGGGGATCTTCGCAGTCGCCTGGAGCGTGAAACCAAGCATTTGGAGAAGCAGAAGCTCTCTGTAGAGCGGACGCTTCAGGAGGCGCACCGGGCTGAGGAGTACAAACAGGCCGGGGAACTGCTGCTGGGGAACCTATGGCAGATCGAGACGGGGATGACATCGGTTACGGTCCAGGACTACTATAGCGCGGAACAGGGAGAGCGCACGATTGCGCTGGACGCCAAACTGACGCCCCAGGAAAATGCCAAGGCCTACTTTCGACGCTATCGCAAAGCGCGGGATGGGCAGGAGCGGGCGCTGGAGCGGGGCATCGAGATCGAGGCAAAGCTGGAGCGACTGGCGGAGGTGAAGGCACGGTTTGCGGAACTCCAAGAGCGAGGCGTTGAGGCGACGCTTGATATAAGGGAGTTACAGGGCAGGCTGCTAACCGAGGGTCTGTTGCGGGAGCAAGAGAAAGAGCGCGAGGAGGAGCGGCAGAGCGGAGGGCCGGATTTTGCGGGCCATAAGATCAGCCGTGTGACCACTCCGGAGGGTTATGAGATCTTTATTGGAGAGACAGCGACCGCCAACGATTATTTAACGACGCGCCTATCGGCTTCCAACGATATCTGGCTGCATGTGCGTGCCGCTCCGAGCGCCCACGTCATCATTCGCACCCACGGCAAACCGGATGCCGTTCCACGCTCTGTGTTGGAACAGGCTGCCCTGCTATGTGCCAGACATAGCAACCAGAAACATTCGTCCCTGGTTCCGGTGGACTATACTCTCAAGAAGTATGTGCGGAAACCACGCGGGGCGGCTCCCGGCAGCGTCCTCATACAACAGGAGAAGACACTCCACGTCACTCCCTGAAGTAAATAAACTTAACACGCACCTTACACAGCCGGACAATTGCACTGATTTGGAGGTCGGGTACAGAACGTACCCGCCTGGAGAGCCTTCGGCTAACCATCCTCACGGACGGAAATGCTCCCAACGCTGAGAGGCGTCCGGAGGACGCTTGGCCGCAGGCCCGTGGTCTCCGCCCCCGCCACTGGTCCGAGGGGGTGGAGGAGACGGGTACGTTCTGTACCCGGAATAGCCCGTCTGCGTACGGTGAGTATAAGTTTCAAAAACGATCTGGCCTTCGACGTTCTCATCCATATAGAGAGCAATTATTCCGGCTGCTTTGCCTCTTGCCGACGTTGCCAGCGCTCGTGTAACTGCTCTCGTGTCAAAGGATTGGGAAACTCAGCGCGCAACCGTTCGTACTCCTCGGTATCTTGAGCGATTTGCGCGTCAATTGTATCTTGATGGTCATAGTAGTATGCGAGGGCAGCATGAATTTGCGAAAGAGACAAAAAGGGATAGTTATCTTGAATCTGCTGGGGTAACATCCCCCATGTTTGCGAATCAATGGCGATATGCGCCACCTTCATAGATGTCCCGTCAATATATGCAATGCCACGTTCGTCCAAATTGATGTGATGGATAGGTGCTGCTACCATTGCTTCGCTCTTTCCGATACCATGCTTTCTGCGGGGTTCATGCGCTGGATCGCTCGGAAAAACAAGCAGGACGGGTGGTCGGCGTGACAACGTACCATGGATCCGCTGAGCGCGGATGTTTTCCCTGTCTTGGAAACAGATAGGCTCTACGTCGCACCCGACACAGTTCCTGCTTGTATTCAGTATACACTACCTTCCTTCCAGTAACAACCAAATTCCGTTGCGTCCGCATGGACGCTTGGCCGAAGGGCGTGGTCTCTGCGCCGCCCAAGGTCGCACCTTCGGTGCAGTCCAAATTCGCTATTCCTTCGCGAATTTGGTCCGAGGCGTGGAGCGAGACGGGTATTTTCAATGCCCGACATGGATTGAACCGCATTCACATCCCGATTCGTGCCAGGTATTCGGCTCGGGCGAAGAGGGAGAGGTAGGCCAGGTGTTTCTCTTCCGTGGCGGACTGCTCCGGCGCTCTGGCCCCGAAGAGCCGTCGAAGCATGAGCGGCAAACCCTCCTCAATCCGCTGAGAGACAAGGGAGGGTTCGATGACTTCTACCAACTGCCCTGCAAAGTTCTTCCCCTGCAGGGTGTGAAGCCGCAAATTACCGTACCGCTCCTCCTCCTTGATGGCATACTGCTCTGCCGGCAAGTCGTTCAGCCAGGCGAGCGCCTGCTCCTGCCGTTCTCGCCGACTGCGAGCCAGTTGCGTCCGCACCTCCGCCAGGCTCAGTGCGGGGAAAGGCACGGGAGGCCCGGCCTCCCGCTTGTCGCGCCGCTCGGCATAGAGCGCCGACACGCCATAACAGAAACAGACCAGCGGCATCCAGACCTCCGCAAAGTAGGCGGAGGTCGGCGCAACCTCGATGCCAACCAGGCTCGCTCCGAGGAAGAAGAGCGCTCCGATCTGGCCGGTCAGGAGTTCAAACCGGCTCTGGTAAGGGTTCAGGGCGGCCCGCTGCCGACTGACGATCTGCTCCAGGTGGCCCCTTGGGGGCAGGCCGACCTGGGCATTCAACCGCTCGATCCCCTTCCAGAGCTTCGTGTAGTTTGTTACCCCTCGGAGCGTCAACGCCTCTTCGCGTAGTCCCAAGGGCAGGATGAAGAACCACTGCTCCCGCCCCTCCAGGTAGCCGCTCTGTGCCTCCTGGACACAGCAGGCATCCTCGAACATCAGCTTCTGCCCCGCGCCGAGGAAGCCGGAGCGACAGAGGCAGTGGTTCTGCGCCCCATCCTGGATATACCCCATGTGGAGCGGGACGATAGCGACGCCCTCCGCCGCGCCGTTGGTCAGTTCCATGTTGCCGTAGCCCCGCACCTGGGAGAGTTTGAGCCCCGTCAGCGGCGGAACGAAGCTTCCGGGGCAGTCCTGGCCGAAGAGCGGCAGCACGGTCAACACGCCGGAGCGCTGCGGCGCACCCAGGGTGTAGCCGCTCAGATCGAAGGCGCTTCCTGCCAGGTTGGGGAGCTTCATAGCATGCATTCCTGTTCGATCCGCTCCAGACGCCGGAGCAGAAACGCGCGGAGACCGGCCCGCGTTGCGGGGGTATCCGCCAGCAGGTGAAAGTTCAGCAGCAGGTCGGTAAAATCATCCTGATGCCAGAACGCCAGTTCCGGCAGGTTCCGGGCCGGTCTCCGGAGGGTCAGGTCGTCGGCAGGGGAGAACTTGCTATGGCAGAAGACCACCGGAGTTTCCACACCGAGGCAGGGGAGGGTCGCAACCACGCGCGCAAGATCGCCTTCATAGCAATTCTCATACCCATCCGAGACGATTACCACCAGGTCGGGTTGGTGCTCCAGGGCGTCCAGCAGAGGCTTCGCCAGATCCGTAGGGCCTTCGGGCGCAGGCGGCCAACCGAACCCTCCTACAACCAGTACCTGATAGGCGTCGCACCGTTGCTGCAGCACCCGCTCCAGGGCAAAGGATTGCGCCAGCGTACAGTAGGCGCGTTCGCCATAACCGCGCATAGATGAGGACGCGTCCAGCACCATGACGAGTTTGCCGTGAAAACGCGGCAAACGCACGCTGGCGCGCGCAACCGCCGCCTCCAACGCGGATACCAACGCCGGTGTCGAGCCACCGCGATACAAGTGCGTCAGCAGCGAAGCAATCTCCCCCCGGTTCGTCGCCGTGACGGTCTCCGGCGGAGCGGTTACTCCTTCCAGTTGCGTTTCATAGTGGGTGTAGTGGCGGCGATAGTCGGCACTCTCGGGGAAAGTGGGTTCTTGCTCGTGCTTTCCCCTTCCCAGCAGCGCTGCGAGGGCTTCCACGCGCGCCGGCTCCCAGGTGAAGCGGAGCAAGTGGCGTCGGACGTACTCCCGGTTTCCATCCGGCTCTATCAGGTGGCGCATACTGGCCCGCGCGGTAGCTTTGCCCAGCGCGTGTTCGAGGCACTCCTGAACCGCCGGGCATCGCTTCGCCGCCATGTCTTCCATGTCGGGATGGTTGAGCAGATACGATGCGATGGCACGGGTGGTATGCTTGTGGTTGGCGCGTGCCCGCCGCAATGCCAGAAAGACCGTCAGCACGGTATCCGGATTCAGAGAGACCAGCAGCAGTACGCCGACCCGCTCAAGCAGTTTCCGATCTCCCTCGCTCATTCCATGGCGAGAGCGCTCCAGCAACTGATAGAGGATCCTGGCCCGCTGCCAGGCCGTCACACCCTGGGCCAGGCTATAGAGCGCAGACAGCGTCGGATCGGCAGCGTAAGCGGCGCGATGGAGCGCCTCGTCGCTCCAGTGCACGGGTTGCCCATCGCGCCGCAACGTCATCGGCTCCTGCTCGGCCCGCAGATGCTGCCAGAATGAATTATCCCCGCGCTGTGCCGGTTGCATGGGTCGTTACTCTGCTATAGGAATGGTTACGGGAACGGCTGTTCGGTGGTGGCGAGGCGCATTCCCCGTCGGGTCAGATCGGCGACGAAATCGATCTGGTTCTGTTCGAAGCCGGTGACGGGCGAGACGGCGTCCGTCAACAGGACAAGCTTCTCGATCTCATTGTGATGGCCGAAGGCATCGGCGAGGTCGCGCACCGTGTTGGCGACGCAGTGGCTCCCCGCCTCTCCGGCGATGAGGACCCTATCCGCACTCCGCAGCGCCGCGATCAGGTCGGTATTCTGCTCCGTGGCCGGGTCGTCCTGATCGGGCACTTCCGCCCGGATGGCACTATAATGTTCGGTCCAGAGATTGCTCCCCTTCAGGACATAGTTCACCACGGCATAGCGCGATTCCCACTCCCGCAGGGCCGCAAACAGTTCCGGCTGTACGGCATGCCCCAGGCTGCCTATGAGGCAGTGATAGGGCCAGAGAAACAGGGTATAGCGCCCGGTCCTCTCCAGGGCATGTACATACTCCAGCGCCCTCTCCCGATTCTCCGGAAGGGTCGTGGTCCAGTGCCCGGCTTCTACATCGGCAGCGCTGACCGGCGTAAAGGGCGGAGGGTGTTTGCCCTCCGCATCCTGCCAGAAGATCGGATGGGCGATATGGACCGTGTGGTGGCTATCCAGAGTGACGTGGATTGCATCCACTTGCGGCCCGACCCGCAGGATCATCTGCGCAAGTCGGGCCATGTCCTGCTCCGCACCAGGCACATACAGCGCGCCCCGTTCGGGGTCGCAGAAATCCACCTGGGGATCTATAATCAGTAGAGCCGTTCGCATGGCTTCTCCTCCGTTATCGAATCGCCAGCATCCGGTTCAGGGCGATGCGCGCATCGGCGGCGATGTCGGGCCGGACCTTCACCTGGTTTACGACCCTCCCCTGCTCCAGCTCTTCCAGCACCCAGAGCAGGTAGTGGGGATGGATGCGGTACATGGTCGAGCAGGGACAGACCACGGGGTCCAGGCAGAAGATGGTCTTATCCGGATGCTCATGGGCCAGGCGGTTGACCAGATTGATCTCGGTCCCCACAGCCCAGGTGGTTCCGGCAGGCGCTTCCGAGATGACTTTGATGATCCTCTCCGTCGAGCCGTTGAAGTCGGACGCCTGCACGACGTCGAGTGGGCACTCCGGATGGACGATCACCTGGACGCCGGGATACTCCGCACGCGCCTGGGCGATCTGCCCCACATGGAAACGGCCATGGACGGAGCAGTGCCCCTTCCAGAGCAGCACTCGGCTGGAGCGCACCTTCTCGGGCGTCACGCCTCCAAACGGTTTGAAGGGGTCCCATAAGAGCATGTCCTGTTCGGGATCGAGGCCCAGGCTGACGGCGGTGTTGCGCCCCAGATGCTGATCGGGAAAGAAGAGCAGCTTATCGCCCTGCTCCAGCGCCCACTCGACCACCTTGCGGGCATTGGAGGAGGTGCAGGCCGCGCCGCCGTTGCGCCCAACAAACGCTTTGAGCGCGGCGGTGGAGTTCACATAGGTGATGGGGACGATGCGGGACGTATCCGTCGCGGTGGCGAGGTCCTCCCAGCAGTCCTCCACCTGCCCGCTGTTCGCCATATCCGCCATCGAGCAGCCGGCGCTCATGTTGGGCAGAACGACGATCTGCTCGTCGGTGGTGAGGATATCGGCGGATTCGGCCATAAAATGGACGCCGCAAAAGACAAAAAACTTCGCTTCGGGATGTTCGGCGGCGAGTTGGGAGAGTTTGAGGCTATCGCCTCGAAAGTCGGCCCACTTGATGATTTCGTCGCGCTGGTAGTGGTGTCCGAGAATGATCAGGTCGTCGGCCAGGCAGCGGCGAACGGTAGCGATACGAGCGTCGGTCTCCTCCGGCGTGAGTCGGGTGATCTCCATGGGGAGGGGTTGCTGCAACATGGAATTATCTCCTCGGGGCGAGCAGTCTGAACAGAGCCGATCTTCAGCGAGATTATTTCTCGCCTGCTATCATTATTGGCCCTTCAGACGGGGATGTTGACATCGCCCTATGTGTGGTTGCGTTCTGCACAACGCCGCAAGCGCTGCGCGAACTTCGATTGTTCACTCATTGGTACGCTTCACAACGCAAAAAAGTGTCTTATCCGCCTACAAACGCGAAGATTTGTCGTCGGATTAGCTCTCACGCTGTGTCTGCGTCGTGTCACGATGCCGTGTGATCTCGACACCGACGGAGGCTACAATGGAGTTCATGGGCGGCGCGAGTTTCTGGACGCGCAGTTGGATCGCCTCGACAAGCGAAAATTCCACAAAGAGGTCGGAAATGATGTGGGCTGCCAGAGCTTCGAGGAGGCGATATTGCGTCTCCGTTCCCACCTGAACGATACGCTTGGCGACACGCGCATAACTTACAGTATCATGAAGGCGGTCACTCTCGCCTGCTGCGCGGGTGTCCACGGTTAGACGCACATCCACCAGATAACGATGCCCCACGGTCTGCTCCGCGTCGGAAGCGCCATGAAAGGCATAGAACTCCAAGCCGTTGATGATAATGGCGTCGGTGGTTTCGCTCATTTTTGATCCGTGTTCAGGGAAACGCGCTATTCCGTAGCTACGTAGGGTAGATTGTACCTGAGAAATGGGGCGTGAAAGGCGCAATCGGGTTCGGGAGAACATAGCATATGGCTCTGATAGCGGGACTGGCGTTGATGTTTTCAGGCATGCTCTGCCTGTTGTGCGGCGGCGTGATTGCGGTGGTCCGCAAGCAGGTGACCGGCTTTATGGGCAAAGTACCGACAGAACTACATGGGATGGTGACGGAGAACGTGCCGGAGGTCAAAAGAGGCCTGGCTGCCCTGAAGCTCATGCCGCGTATTGTTCAGATCCTCTTTGGGATCGGCGCAGTGCTGTCCGTGTTGGGCTGGGCCATCCTGCCCACCTGGTGGCTGAAGCTCCTCGTCCTACTCGGCGGCGTCGGCCTGGCCTTCGGCGCAAAGCCCCTGATGAAACGCCTGACGCCCCTGATCCGGCGGCGTCTCCACCAGGAGTTGGACGCACGCCTGTAACTTTTTTAGCTCTTCCAGCGCTTGCCGAGGGTGATGGATTGGGCTCGCAAGGGGTCTTCCGTTCTCCCTGTTTTCGCCAGACCAGCACCGATCCACCCTTCCAACTCGGCCTCTTGTCGCGCTGCCTCCTCCGGCTGCTCCTCCGCGAGGTTACGCGTCTCCTCCGGATCGGTAGTCAGGTCGTACAGTTCGCGCATGGGCATGCCATGATGGTCCGACTCCCGGGCCAGGATGAACTTGGTGGTCTCCGTGCGTATCCCCCACTTTGCTTGCCAGGTGTTCTCGCAGCAGATCACCCGGTCCCAGCCGCCCGTCTCCTCCTGCCCAGTCGCCAGCGGCCAGAGGTTTCTCCCCTCCATCTTCTCCGGCACAGGCGCACCGACCGCATGGAGCAGCGTGGGCGCCAGATCCAGATGCTGGACCAGCGGGACAACGGTCGTATTCGCCGGTATAAGACGTGGATGGCGCATCAAGAGCGGAACATGGATCACATCATCGTAGAGACCGTGATGATCGAAAAAGATATCGTGCTGGTACATGCTCTCGCCATGATCGCCGGTCAGCACGACCAGCGTATCCTCCGCCAGTCCCATCTCGTCCAGAGCGCTCAGGATTTCGGCGATTCCATCATCCACATGGCGGATCTCGGCGTCATAGAGGGAGGCGACGTACCCCGCGTCCGTCACCGGCCCCAGTTTGTTGAACCAGACGTCGCAGAACATCTCCCAGAACGGCTGCCTTTTAATCGGTTCGAAGCTCGTATATTCGGATGAGAAGGGGTTGCGGTCTTTCGGGTAGAATACCCGATACCGCTCCGGAGGCAGATAGGGCGTGTGCGGCTCCCAGTAGTGCAGGAACAGGAAGAACTTCTCGTGCGCATGGCTCTTGATCCAGGGGATGGCGCGCGCATTGATCTCCTCGCAGGAGACGAGCAGACGCAGTTTGTGATGGAACGAAGGATTGATATAGAACTCATAGCCCCGCGCCAGCCAGGGTTTGATGTCGTAGAGATTATCCACCGCCGCCGTGGTATATCCCGCGTTCTGCAGGAGTTCCGGCAGCACGGGGATTTTCCGGTCCAGCTCCGCCTGGCCTCCATGGCAGACGATATTGTGTGTGAGCGGATGGAGTCCGGTGTAGAGGGTCGTATGCGCGGGCGTTGTGGGAATGCCTGGTGCAAAACAGCGGGAGAAGCGGGCGCCCTGCGACGCCAGGCGATCTATGGTCGGGCTGGTCGGCTTGGGATATTGGTAACATCCCAGGCGGGTTGCACGTAGAGTATCCACAACGATAATAATGATATTCATGGCGACTATTATAGGCCCGAAGGCATGGGAAGTCAATGCAGCCCACTTCTCAAGCGCCCCACGAGGGATATTTACCGCATTCTGGCTCCCTGTCAAACGCTGCCACAACTCAAGAAATTCCGAAGGCGGGAACTTTCCCGCCTGTGGCAATCGCTTGACAGTTTAGCGCCCTCATGCTATAGTACATCGTATTGTGATTGCAGACCCTGTCACAAAAGGGCTTGTGTCTGCCCTCCTCCCAGGGAGGATTTTTTCAAGGAGGCCGTATCGTGAAGGACTCGGACAAGCCGAGCAGCGCGGATTCTCATCTGGACAATCCGGCAAATGAGACCCCAACGGTAGTGAACACAGGCACGGTGACCAGAGAGCGTTTCGCGCGTCAACGTAGAGCCACGTTCTGGAAAAATACTCGCTGGACAATGCTCGCAGTTGCCAGCCTCTTCACGATGGCGTTTGGCACCATCCTAGGTAATTTCTGTCTGCGCAGCCCTGCTCTTGCCCGAATGTTCTTTCACATTAACCCAATGGTCGCTTTCTCACATCCGGGCGATCCGCTACTGGCAAGTTTTGACCCCAAAAAAGAGTTCCCGAACGCACACACCATCAACGTGCTGATCCTGGGTTGCGACGTAGATTATTCGGACACCAGGCCCGTCGAGTTGAAGAATTCTCGGGGACGAAGCGATTCCATCATGATCGCGCATGTAGATTTCGACAATCAGACGATCAATATCCTGAGCATACCTCGCGATACCGCCGTCAACATCCCCGAACATGGCTTTCATAAGATCAATGCCGCGCACGCCTATGGAGGTGCGGATCTCTCCCAACGCACGATCCGCGATACGTTCGGCATAGTTCCCGATTACTATGTCGGACTGAACTATGATACTTTTGAAAAAGTCATAGACCAGGTCGGCGGTGTCGATATCACCGTTCATAAGAAACTGGACTATGACGACAATTGGGGCAACTTACACATCCACCTAAAGCCCGGATTCCAACACCTCAACGGTAGGGATGCCATGGGTTACGTCCGTTATCGTCACTCCGACGGCGATCTGGCACGGGCGGAGAGGCAGCATGAGTTTCTGGAGGCCCTCAAGCAGAAAGTCGGTCTGGCAACCTTTTCCAAGTTGCCGGAATTGGTGAATACCGTCTCGGACAGCCTCGAAACCAATATGAAGACTGAGCAGATCCTCGCGCTGGTACACTTCTCGCGTAACCTGCCGAAAGAGAGGATGCAGTCGGAGACGCTTCCGGCCCTGGAAGCCAAAAACTTCGTCTATCTCGACCCCATCAAGAGCGAGAGCGTGATTCGACGGCTCTTCTTCAATAATGAAAATCTCGTCGCCATCAACGTTAACCTCCCGGAACGCTCTACAATAAACCGTTCCGGCAGTAAGAAACGGCATACCTCACATTCGGATGATGAGAACGTGCCTCGCGATGACGATGGTAAGCCGCTGATCGATAATGACAATAACGCTCCCAAGCCGTCAAAAGACGCTCCGCCTGATTCGACCTCCGATGGCAGCGGTAAACCCGATGCCGGGGAGAAGAGCGATCCGTCGAAGAAACCGGACGCAAAACCCGACGAGAACAAGGGCGATGGCGACAAATCCGGTGGCAAGTCCGGTGATGGCAAAGATAACGGCGCCAAGCCGGCTGCCAGTGGAGAGATGGTCGGTTAACCTCGTGCTTCCGTAATCCTTTTTTGCGCATGGATATTGACATTTGCCCCAATAGGTGTATATACTCCTATTTGAGGAGAGACGACTGAATGGAAGAGACGACCAAGATCCGTATACCCGAGAACCTGAACGGACAACTTATGGAGGTAGCGTATGGGTGTACCTGTGGACGCATACGCATGGCCTCGCGGGCGGTGACTGCGCTCTTTGAGGAGACGATGCGTCCCGCCGGCATTCAAGGAGCCTCTCAGTTCTCGCTGTTGTGCGCCATCACTCTGATGGGAGAAGTCCCTATCACCCGCCTTGCGGAAGTGATGCTGATGGACCGGACCACCGTCACACGCACCCTGCACTCCCTGGAAGAGGCGGGATGGGTACAGATCTCTCCCGGAACGGACCGCCGTGTCCGCATGGTTGCGGTCACCGAAGCCGGTCGTGAGAAGCTGGCGTACGCGCTGCCGCTCTGGCGCCAGGCACAAGAGAAGATCGTAGCGCATCTCTCCCCTACCCGCTGGGCGCATCTGATGGAAGGACTTCAGGCCGCAGCCCGTATCGGCCCGGGCGCCGACCGATAATGTCTGGCCTTTACCCATGCCCTGACCGATGGAGGCAGGGCAGAAAGGTGCATATACACCTTTTGTGAGCGAAGAAGGAGGACTCCATGCCCGCAACACTGCCGATCCTCGTATTTCTCATCGCCTGCTGCGTGATCTACGGCACCGCGCTCGCCGTTTTCACCATGACCCCCTACGGCATCCAACACGCCGCAGCTCTGGCGGGACTGCCCCCCGCTACACGCAATAGAGTGACCACATTCTGGGCGGGGCTGTTGATCTTGTGGTTTCTCTATGCCTGGAACTGTCTCGCACCCCAAATGTTCGGCAATATCCTGCCCGTGTCGTTTCCCATTCGCGCCCTGACCAGTTTCCTGATCCCCGTTGTCGTCGGCAGCCTGTTGCTCTTTACCTTGCCGGTCCTTCGGAGCATCAACCGTACGATGCCCTCCCACTGGCCGGTAGCGATCCAGACCTTCCGCCTTATCGGGGCGATTTTTCTGCTCTATCAGTCTTTCGGCTCCCTTCCGGCGGAGTTCGCGCTCTGGGCGGGTTGGGGCGATATTCTGGTGGGTGTGCTGGCTCCGTTTGTCGCCTGGAACCTGAAGAAGCGAGGACGTTATGCGATACCGCTGGCCATCGCCTGGAACTGGTTAGGCATCGCCGATTTCGTGTCCGCTATCGTGCATGCGATCCACAGCGGCGCGCGCCTGGACTACCCTATCGGCATCATCCCCGGCTACTTTGTCCCGCTCTGCATCCTGGTTCACCTCTTCTCCCTCCGGAATCTGGCGCTTCAGGGTCGGGGCAATCCGGCTGGATCGTAGACGCTAAATCAGAAGGGGGGAGCCATCGGCCGATGGCTCCCCCCTCCTGATAAATCATGACAACTCTGGCGAGAATACCGCGCGATTAGCGGCTCTCGCGACCTTCGGCCTGGCGCTTGGCTTTCGCGATCTTGCGAAGGCGGGCAGCGGCCTCACGGCGGCGTTTGTCGCTCGGCTTCTCATAGTGCTCATGCGCACGCGCCTCTTTGAGGATACCACTCTCCATCGTGATCTTCTTGAACTTACGCAGCGCTGCATCGATGCTTTCGCCGGGCTTGACTGTCACTTGTGCCAACTGGTTCGATTCCTTTCCTGATTGCCCTCTTCGCCGGGCGGAACGGCGTCGTGAATCGACGCAAAATTTCTAATGTTCATTATACCTCAAGTCCGCGCCATCTGGGTGACAATCGAGAAAAGATTTTCCCTTTTTTTCTTGGGGCGCGCGGTGGATCGAATTGCGCAATCTTCTCCTTGAGAAACCTGCGCAGGAGTTGCCAACGGACACAAAAACTGCTACAATACTATCACTGAAACCCAGCAAATCCAACAGCGCTATCGTTTTCCATCCGGGAGGATCCGACCATCGCACTCCCCCAGCCCTGCAAACGTATCAAACAGCCTCAGCGCCGCCCCCCTCGCGGTGTCCTGGGTCTGCTGACCGCCGTGCTGATGCTGCTCGGTGTGGGCTACGCCACGTATACCCACTCCGCGCCCTCCCTGCCACGGAAACCCGCGCGTCAGACCTCTATACCGGCACAACGCCCCAATGCGCAACCAACCGATTCGCCCGGCCTGCCGGGCACGGTCGGGCGTGCGCCGGAACTGCCGCCGCATCTGCGCCCACTCACGCCGCCCGTCATCAAAGCGCCCTGCGCCATCCTGATCGATGCGGTCAGCGGCCAGGTGCTGTTCGAGCAGAACGCCGATGTGCAGCGCCCGATGGCGAGCACCACCAAGATCATGACAGCGCTGCTCTTCTGTGAGAACGTGCCGGATACCGCCGTCATCACGGCGAGCAAATACGCCGCCTCGATCCGGGACAGTTCGCTGCACATCAAAGAGGGCGAAAAGATCTCCGCGCACGACCTGCTGCGCGCCATCCTGATGCGCTCCGCCAACGATGGCTGTGTCGCCGCTGCCGAGTATACCAGCGGCACGGAGGCGGCGTTCGTCGCCAAAATGAACGAACGCGCCCGGCAACTGGGCGCGACCCACACGCACTTCACCAACCCCCACGGCCTGCACAACCCGCTGCACTATACCACGGCCCGCGACCTGGCCCTCATCGCCCGCGCCGCCATGGAGGAGTCGCGTATCTGCGAAGTCGTCCGGATGCAGAAGTGCCGG
>Ga0070734_10004173_pt1 | contig 14024 bp, 15 predicted proteins | sample Coa_R1_8_FD_66444 | JGI IMG/M metagenome (GOLD analysis project Ga0070734, IMG submission 66444) | Surface soil microbial communities from Centralia Pennsylvania, which are recovering from an underground coalmine fire - Coalmine... | ecosystem: Environmental > Terrestrial > Soil > Unclassified ...
CGTTCCAACCTGAATCAGTCAGCACGTTGGCGCGGCGGACAAGAGCCGCCAGACGCATGGCGTTCAATCGCCACCGAGCGAGGAAGAACAAGGAGCCGACGATCCACAGGCCAAGCAGAAGTTTTGGGACGTACGTTGGTATCAATCTGGTGGAAGATGTTGCTTCACCAGACGGCTCGATGGATCTGGTTTCGGCCGGAAGTGGTGAGATTTCGGGCGCAATGCCGCTGCTGTTGGTCGATGCTACAAATTGGAGTTTCCGCGGCCTTGCAGCGCCATCTTCCCGCTTAGAACGAAAATTTGCGGACTCGGCAGAAACTACTGCTCGCTTCGCGGGAGCCGCTGCCGCTGTGCGTTGGGGCGCTGGGGAAGTTGTGATTGTAACGTGCTGCGCCAATGATTGTTGCATTGCAGGGTGGTTCTTTGGATATTGAGGGAGCCCCTTTATATGCCATGCTGGCACCAGCATTACGGAGAAGGGAAGCAGTAGCAGCGCGGCCAGCGCAAACGCGCGCACCATGTGCTGCGTTGCGGCAGAGCGCTTTTTCAGGATCAACGCAGCACCCCAGGCGATCGCCAGCAGGAGCGTTGATTTCACGACTGTATCAAAAATGATTGCGGATGATGAAAGAGCGTGCATGCTATCGTCCCTCCTGCTGCGCCTTTTTGATCAACTGAGAAAGATATTGCTTGTCCTTGGTGGAGAGCGTGCTGTCAGACATTTCCAGCAGCGCGGCCACGGCCTGCTCCGGTGAACCGCCAAAAAATGTTTTCACCATGTGCTTCAGGGCATTCGCGCGGACCTGGCGCGTATCATCGGCCGGCAGGTACATATACTTCAAGCCTTCCTGCTCATGCCGGAGGTATCCTTTATCTTCCAGCAGGCCCAGCATGCCGCGCACGGCAGAATAGCTGGGTGGGTCCGTTAGATCGGCCAGAACCTCAGTCACTGACGCGCGACCACGCCGGTAGATCACGTCCATAATCTGGCGTTCTCGCCGGCCCAATTGAAGGTGCTTTTCGTTGCTCATGGCTCTCCTGATCCGAATGCCGCTCCCGGTTATGTGCTAATGCACTAGCACATGCTAATACATTAGCAGGAGTTGTCAAGAGGTAAAACCGATATTTTTTTAGACGAAATCCCAGACGCCTGGTCATGGGACAAAATGACCGCTCTTTGTGATAAGTCGCCCCGAACTGCTGAAGAGACAAACTGCCGATCCAGTTAAAATGAGTCCGTCTTGCCAATTCCTTCTGATTTCGACCGCCTTTGTGTTGTGCTGGTGTCCACGCGCAATCCGCTCAATATTGGCGCGGCCGCACGGGCCATGAGCAACCTCGGCTTTTTGTGGCTGCGCGTAGTGAATCCTTACGAAGCGTCCTTTAGAGAGGCTCGCTCCGCTGTGGGCGCAGCGCCGCTGCTGGCCAAAGCCGAGCAATACTCGAGCGTGGCGGAAGCGGTGGCTGATTGTGCGTTGGTGGTTGGAACAACAGCCATTGGAAAGAGGGAACTACACCATCCGCTTAGGCTGCTGGAAGATGCTGCGCCGGTGATTCGCAAGAGGCTTCGCACGGGAGGCCGCGTGGCGTTGTTGTTCGGATCGGAAAAGCGGGGGCTGTCCAATGACGACTTCAGCCATTGCCATTGGCTCGTGCACATACCAACGCGTGAAGAGCATACGTCGATGAATCTTGGGCAGGCGGTCGCCGTGTGTCTGTATGAGCTGGCACGCAGTTCTAAGACCAGCAAGTCCACTAGCAGCAAACCAATATTCAAGACAGAGAAGCCAAAGTCCGCGACCTCTGCCGAACTCGAACGCATTACCACCATGCTGATCGACGCGCTCCGAGCCAGCGGCTACCTGAGTGAGCGCTCCTTTGCGACAAAGGAAGAAAAAATCCGCCGGATGGTCCGACGCCTGGAACTCTCCTCGAACGACGCCGAACTCTGGCTGGGCATGCTACGCCAGATGCTCTGGAAGATGAAGGGGACCGGAAACCGCCAGTAAGAAACGATCGAAGCGGGCTAAAAATTGTGCTGTGACTGACCGGCCTTGGGATATTATGAGTCCTTCAACGTTGAAAGATCTATGAAGCTTCCCTCGACCACGTCCAAGCTGCTCGCTCTGCAGGAGGCAACCAATGCTGAATTGCGCGTGCGGCTAAGCGGAATTTTCCAGCGTTATCGCAAGCTGGCATTCATCGGTCGGAATGACAATCTTTTTACCGAACACTGGACGCCTGAAGTAGCCGCCGCAGGGTATGACTTTGATGGATTTGAAATCAAGGGTACCAAAATCGTCCTGTACGGCGTTGAGAATGCCTGCGGTTTTATTTACCGCATTAATATCAGCCTTCCTCTGGAAATAATCGACGACGCCGCTGCCATTGAAGCGCACTTCCAGCGCCAGTTGACCGAAAGCAAAGCTGAGTCAGAACTTGCCACTGCAACGTCCGGACCCGCCAATCCTACAGCTTTGTAATCCGCTTACGATCTGAATATGGGATAGTGGCTGGCAATGGCCATCATCAGCAGCATGGGAAATGACAGAATGAAATTTGTCTGCGCTGCCAGATGGGCGAGACGTGCAAGCTTTGCTGCTTCCGGCGGCATTGGCGTACCGTTCGCGGCGGCTTCAGTCCAGCGAATGATTTTTTTCTGCATGCGCCAGACAATTCCCCAAACATTCAGTAGCATGAACCAGCCCAGCCCGCCGCCGATGCCAATGGCCAGCAGTCGATTGCTTTCCCAGCCGTGCGCGTTGAGAGCCAGATAAAGCCACGCGGCAGCTATTACCACAACTGCCATCAGGGTTCCAAACACCGGCTTCTTCTTTAATGCTTCGGCTGGGGACATTAGAAGACCCATTTCTATCGCGAATGCCACGGTCCATATGCCGAAGAAGGTTCCAATGGCTCCGCCGCCGCTGACCTGCGCGTTGCGTGCGTCGGCAGTTACGATCATCATCCAGTACCAGATGCCGGCAAACACCGTAACAACCGAACTCCAGCGAAACCACCACAGCGCGCGCGGCATAAGCAGGGGCATTACTTTTATGCGAGTAGGAGCGTCCAGCGCGGGAAGAAATTTGGCGTTGATAAGAACAAAGAAATAAAGCAGCCCTACCCAGGTAATGCCTGCGGCAAAATGGATCCACCGCAACAGGAGCTGGATGTGCGGCGTTGATCCTTCAGGAAAAGCGATCTGCGAGGAATGAAACATCGTCAGCGCCAAGGCTTGCATGTGGCCTCCCATCTGGTTATGAACGCGAGATCATAGTAGCTGATCCTGTATGAAGTCTCCGAGATTTCAACGTACATTACTTGACAACTCTTACTATTTCGATAATGATAGAAATATGGAAATTAAATTGGCATCGGCCAGTGAACAGAAAGTATCGCGGTATGCGGAGATGTTTTCCGCCATGGGCGCGGAGCCGCGGCTGCGTATCCTCCGGTTGCTGCTTGCGGCACATCCCGGAGGGATGGTGGTAAATGAGATTGGCGAGGAATTGGAAATCGCGAACTCAACGCTTTCTCACCATCTCGACAAACTGAAGAATGAGGACCTGGTGGAAGTGCGGAGGGAAGGGACCTTCCTGCGTTATTCGGCGAACACCAAAGCGCTGGCTGAACTGCTGGGCTTTTTGTACGCCGAGTGCTGCACCCGCAACAAAGCAGTGGAGCCGCAGCGTATTACATGCTGCAAGTAATCTGTATTCATAGATTTGAGGAGAAACAAAATGAGCACACAGGATATTAAAGAAGTCGTAAAAGAGCGTTATGGCGCGGCGGCTCGTCGTGTGACCACAGGTGAGGGAAGCTCCTGCTGCGGTGCCTCCGCACAGTGCGGCACAGATATTGACCCGATCACGCGCGATCTCTATGAAGATTCACAGACCAGCGTTTTGCCGGAAGAAGCGGTAAAAGCTTCGCTGGGATGCGGCAATCCCACGGCGCTCGCCGAGCTCAAGCCGGGCGAAACGGTGCTGGATCTGGGATCGGGCGGCGGGATTGATGTGTTGCTTTCCGCCCGGCGCGTGGGGCCTACCGGCAAAGCCTACGGCCTAGACATGACCGATGACATGCTGGCGCTGGCGCGTGAGAACCAGAAGAAATCAGGCGTTACCAATGTTGAGTTCCTGCGTGGTGAAATTGAAAACATTCCGCTGCCGGCGGACTCGGTGGATGTAATCATCTCCAACTGTGTCATCAATCTTTCTGCCGATAAAGATCGCGTCTTGAGCGAGGCCTTCCGTGTGCTGAAACCGGGTGGTCGCCTGGCCGTTTCCGACGTTGTGGTGCACGGCGAAGTACCGGAGGAGATACAGCAGAGCTTGCTGTTGTGGGTCGGCTGCATTGCCGGTGCGCTGCGCGATGAAGACTACGTGAGCAAATTGAAAGCTGCGGGCTTTGAGTGCGTCAGCATCGAGCCCACGCGCGTTTACCAGATTGAAGATGCGCGGACGTTTCTTACCGGCCAGGGCATGGATGTGGACGCAATCGCGCCGCTGGTCGATGGCAAGTTTATGAGCGCCTTTATCCGCGCCAGCAAACCGTCGTTCGGGACGGTACTGAAGCAAAGTCTAGGACTCAATGTCTTGAAGTGCTGCTAGCCCGGCAGGCGAACGCCGCCGATACGATCCTTATACTCAAGCCCTGTGACAAAACGGCTGGGCGCATGGCGCAACAGCCTGTGCCAACTTGTCACAGGGCGTCCTGCCTTCCGAGCAGCCCCTTTATTCTCATTGACTTACGCGAATCATCGTTTGGCCGTGGTCTTGCAATAAGAATAGGCAGACGGTAGCTGACTAAGAGCGTCGCGCACTGTGCTTGGGTCGGTAGGTGAAGAGTGGCGCTGACGCTGGTAGCAAATGAGCTTTGCGGAGGAGAAGTATGGTGGGTGAGATAAAAGGACATCGCCTGTGGCGTTTTCCGGGGAAGGTGCCTCCAAGCCTTTTCTTACGTCCGGATGTCCTTTTATCTCTTTTTTCCGAATTACTCTACGGCACGGTCCCAAAAGCAATCACATGGGCTTGCCGCCTGTAATATTTTTCAAACCTAAAAATCCTTAGCCCGATTTGACCAGGTCTTCCTGAGCGGATGCGCCTCGGTGTTGAACACCACTTTGTTCAGGTCCATGGTTTCCCGCGGCGCAAACAGCAAATAAAGATACTTGAGCGTCTCTGCCAAAAAATAACTTTCCATGCTGTCTCGCTTGGCCTTGGTTTCCACATTGCTCAGCGCGGCATAACCAGTGTCTGTCTTACAGTAACGGACGAGGCTCAGCAGAAAAGTGGATCCCATCTCCTGGTAGCGATCATCTTTCGTATAAAAAGCCAGATAATAGGCGGACTCAATAATCTCCGGCCGCAGTTGATATCCCGGCGCGACAACCTTCATGGTGCTGTAGTCCAGCGTCTCCGGCTCAATCCCAAAAGTCGTCCACATCTTGTAAGAGGATTCCTGCAATTTGCGCGCGCGATCCAGATTGCCTGAACGCGCCAGCACTGCGGGAAAGAACGCATCCAGCGCGCCATACTGTGTGGAAGTGCGCTTGCCGGTATTCATGTCCGCCTGTCCGTACCAAAGGCCGTTGCGGTCATTATCGGCCAGATATTTGTTTACGGCCTTCACACTGTTTTCCCACATCTTTTTGCAATCCTTATCACCAAACAGCAGCCATGATTTCAACAGGTACTCGTAATAGGAATCAATGCCTCCGCTGATGTGGCTTGTGGCGTCAATCCACTGGCCGGTTTCAACGTTGATGGTGGAACCGACCAGTCCGATCTTTGATCGGCGGCTGTACAACGCGACTACAGCACTTTTCGCCTTGTCGTAATAAATTGGCTTGCCGGTAAGTTTGCTGAGCGTGCCGAACTCAAGTAATAGCGTGCCGATTTCCGCAGGATTGCTCTCTACGCCGCGCGTTTTGCCAGTCTTGAGATTTACAAACATGTACGGCATGCCGGTGGGAGAATTAAAGACCGGCAGCAGGCGATTTCCCAGATTGTCCGCCAAATCCAGCAGCCGATGATCGCTGGTCAACTGATAGCTGCTCAGCAATCCTCCAAGGAGCCGTATGGTGATTTCAAAATTCTTGACTTCAATGTCCTGGTCGAAGGAGAGGTTCGTCGCGATGAATTCCCGCGTCTTGTCGGCTTCATCGGTCAATCCCATGATGATCATGGTATCCAGGGCATCTACGGGCGTCATGAGCAGGGATTTGCTGTGCCAGTCATGATGGCCTTTGCTAAGTGGCGTGAGCTCATCGTGTCCCCAGGCATATTGCTTGTAAGCATTCCATGCGTAGAGAAACTCAGACCGAACCTGCAGCGCCATGGGGCCAGGCGCGGGAACAGCAGATTTTTGCGCGCCGGCGCCGGCTGGCGGAATAAGAGTGCCAAGCAAGCTGAAGATGCATAACCATCTGCGCATGACGCGAAAGTCTCCCTGCTAAATCCGAATGAAATCGCATCCATGATAGCGCAGAGCAAGTCTGCCGGAGTGTCAAGCTATCTTTAATCAAAAGTTATGCCTTCATCTGGGGCTGTTCACTGAGCCGGAATCCCGCTCGATTCGGGCAATGAAGCATCCCGCCTCAGTGTTGCGAATGTGAATGTAACGGACGCCATTGGTTTGCAGGAGTCGCTCCACGGAGTTTTCAATCTCATGTGCGGAAGGACGTTCACGGGCGATGATCCAGCGGTTATCGCCGTAGGCCTCCAGCGTCAGAGGGAGAGATCGCAGTTCTTCGGGAAAGGTTCGCTGATCGTCATAGCTAGAGCACGATTTTGCATGAATAAAGACAGGACCCGGCGAAGGGTAACTGTCCAGGCTCTCAAACGGGTTATAAGTGAACAGAATGCGGTCTTCTGCGCCAGTCCGAAACTGTTTTAGACACAGGCGGCACGGGCCATAGCCGGTGGCAAGCTCTTTATGGGCAGGGTGCCCGTATCGTGGCGACTTCAGTGTGCTGCGGACTTGTTCTGCAATTTTAGAGTCGATAGGTAAAACGCGAAATCCAGCCAAGCTATCCTCCTCTGCGGCGCCGATTGCGCCGTGTTAAGAGGCTAATGCCAAGGCTGGATCTCACACACTCCGTAGCTTGCGTTCAAATTATTTATTGATGTCCTGCTTCGCTTCCAGGCGCTTTACCAGCCCTTCCAGGGTCGACTTTGCCGGATCAGGAGCGGCAGCCAGCGCAAGCTTCATTTCCCTGGTTGCACCGTCATAATCCCCCTTGGCCACTGCCAGCCGCGCTGCTTCTGTGCGGACGAGCCAGTGATTGGGGTCTTTCTTGATGTTGTTGCGGAATACCGCAAAAGCCTCATCCTGCTTGCCGGCCAGTTGCAGCTGGCGGCCGTAGGTGTGGAGTTGCGTGATGCTGGCCATCGCCAGAGCCTTGTTGCGGGCGCCGGTTGCTTCTTCCTTGCGGTTCAGCGCATCAAGAATCTGCGACTTGTTCATCAGATTGTCAAAGCGCTCTTCCACGCCGATCGAGCGATCTTCATACTTGAGCGCTTCTTCCAGATTGTATTTGTTGGTCAGAAAATAAGTGGCGGCGTTGTTCCACCCCTCCCAGGTGTACTGGGCCAGCCCGCGGAGTTGCGAATGCAGGTTCTGGGCGACGATCTCATGGGTGTTGACCTCTACCTTGAACGGCACAGCAAGTTTTTCCCAGCGCATGGTCACCACTGCGGAATCAGGAGTGATCTCGTCAAAGTCATAACCAAGGGCTTCACGCATTTCGGCGGCCTGCGGCTTTACGGTCACGCGAAGCGCATCCTCAGACTGGTTATACGTAAAGCTGCCCCAGGCCGTGGCGACCTTGGAAAAGATGATGGTCCATTCATTTTCCGCCGGCAGCATATGCAGACCGTAAATACCCTTGGCCAGCGGCTTACCCTCCACGGTCACAGGATCGGTGAATTCAATCGTTGTGTTTTCATTGGCGCCGGCACGCCACACCTGGCCGTACGGCACAAGGCCGCCCCATACTTTTCGGCCTTTCACCAGCGGGCGATGGTAATTGATGGTGATGTCCGTGATACCGACTCGCTGGATGACCTTTGCATGCTGGCTGTCACGCGGCAAATCAAGTACAGCGGATTGCGCGTGGCCCAAAGTTGCGGCGAAAACAATGGCGATGAATACCGGGGTAAGCGCGAAGTTCCTGCGCATGTTAGTGCCTCCAGGGGGATCAATTTTACTGACGAGGAATGACCGAAGTTTAGACGCGAAGCCTGCGCGGTTGTTAGCGCAGGCTTCGGCAGAGCGGATGGTTAATTTTCCAGTTGAGCTTCCATGGTGATTTTTGCATTGAGCAGCTTTGAGATTGGGCAGCCCTCTTTGGCGTTTTTGGCCGCTTCTTCAAACTTGGATTTGTCCGCGCCGGGAATCTTTACTTTTACCTGAAGGTGGGACGAGGTGACCGCGAAGCCGGAGTCGAGCTTTTCAAGCGTGACTGTGGCCGTGGTGTCAATGGACTGAGCCGTCATTCCCGCGTTGCCGAGCTGGGCTGAAAGGGCCATGCTGAAGCAGCCGGCGTGGGCCGCGGCAATCAGTTCTTCAGGGTTGGTGCCGGGCTGCGATTCAAAACGGGTGGCGAAAGAATATGGCGTGCTCTTTAAAACTCCGCTGGGGGATGTGAGCGTGCCCTTGCCGTCTTTCAGCCCGCCGCTCCAATGTGCGCTTGCATTGCGTTGCATGAGTTATTTTGCTCCTCAAATGAGATAAGAAGAATTGTATACGGGAGCCACCGATTGGGGAGACCGGGCTGCCGAGTCAGGTCAATGAGTCAAGCCGCATAAAAATGGAATTTCTCCAATGGAGGCGCAGGACACGGAGAAAAGCAGCGAAGAAGAAGGATCCTGATTGCCAGCGATATACCCTCCAAAATTTGTACAATGATCGGCGCTAGTGCAAGAGGACGATCCATGTTTGAAAGATATACAGAAAAGGCGCGACGTGTAATCTTTTTCGCTCGGTATGAAGCCAGCCAGTTCGGCAGCCAGGCTATAGAGACTGAACACCTGCTGCTGGGCCTGTTGCGTGAAGACAGGAGCCTGGCGCGTCGTTTTCTGCCTGCAAAGACCGAGGACATCTACAGAACCATAGAAGCCGCTACGGTTAAAGGTGAAAAAGTTTCCACGTCCGTGGACATGCCGCTCAGCAATGAAGGAAAACGCGTGTTGGACCATGCCGCGGAAGAGGCTGAACGGCTTTCCCATAAACATATCGGAACAGAGCATCTGTTGCTGGGACTGCTACGCGAAGAAGCGTCTTTCGCCGCACGGATCCTGAACGAACATGGTATTCGACTCTCGGCTTTGCGGGAGGAACTGTCCCGTGCGATGGAAGACGTGCAGCCTATTGCGCCCAAAGCATTCGTATTGCTCTCAGAATTCAGCGGATACATGACGCGAATCGCACGCGAAGAACGCTATTCAGCACTCATCGGGAGGGAGAAGGAGTTTGAGCAGATGGTCCACATTCTTGGCCGCTCGAACAAGAATAACGTTGTCCTGGTAGGTGAAGCCGGGATAGGGAAAAAGACGATGGTGGAAGAGTTGGCCCAGCGGGTGGCAGACAATAAGGCATCGGCGTTTCTGCAGGACAAGCTGTTTATCTCGATTGATCTGGCGATGGTAGTCGCTGCAGCCCAGCATAGCCGGCGCTCCACAGAGTTTCTTAACGCGATTACGGCGGAAATGGTCAAGGCGGAGAAGGACACTTTGTTCTTTTTCGACGAACTGCACGCTTTACTCGCGGCAGGGCCGGAAGGTGGCGCGAACGAAATTACTTTGCTGCTCAAGCCTGTGCTGCTGAGCGGAAAAGTCAGATGCATTGCATCCGCCACGGCGGCTGAGCATCACGCGGCGCTTGAGCAAGCTCCATGGCTGAACGAGCGATTTCTTGCGGTAAAGGTGGAACCGCCAACCGAAGAGACAGCTGTCAAAATCCTGCAAGTCGAGAAAGGCAGGTTTGAAAAGTTTCATTCCGTTCAATTCACTGACGAAGCGATCACCGCAGCCGTAGTTCTATCCAACCGCCTGGTTGCAAATCATTCCCTGCCAGACAAGGCCATTGATGTAATTGACGATGCCGGCGCTTACATGAAGATGAAGCAGGAGAAAGCGGTGCTGCCGGAAGAAGTGAAGGAGGCGAGAAAGCGGCTCAAGTTTATTATCGCCCGCCGCGGAGGTGCCGTGGAAAACCACGAATTCGAGAAAGCACGTTTTTATGCTAACGAAGAGCGGATCCAGCGTGAAGCCCTGGCGCAGTTGCACCTGAAACACAATATTCCGGAGAGGCACGTCGTCGCGAAGGAAGACATTGAAGAAGCCCTGGCGCGATGGACGGGAATGCCAATCGAAGCCGTGCGCGAGGTCTCCGGCAATCTGGAAGCCGAAAAACAGAAACCAAAGACGTCGCCTAAAAAGAAACCAAAGAAGAAAAAGTCTTAAGTAACCGCCCTTAGCTTTTCACAGGAATGGAAACGAACTCAAGGGTAATGTTCCCGTCGCGCAAAGTTGCTTTCACATCCGCCAGATTGCCAATGATGGCATGGGCAGCTTGCAATTGATTTGCCGGATAAGTGGTTTGCAGAGCGATAGCTTTCATGCCGGCTGATCGTGCCGATGTGACTCCCGCCGGAGAATCCTCAAACACCAGGCAATCCGCCGGCACATAGCCGAGCAATGCCGCGCCTTTAAGGAATGGTTCAGGCGAGGGCTTGCCATGGATGACGTCATTAGCAGTGATGATGTGGCGAGGAACTGGAATCCCGGCATATCCCAAACGTGCCACCGCTAGTGGACGCGTTGCTGAAGTCACGATGGCAAAGCGGTCAGAAGGCAGATGGGCAAGCAGTTCCGCCGCGCCGGGCAGAGCCGTTACGCCTTCTTTGTCATCGATTTCCATCTGCTCCACAACAACATTTTCTGTTTCTGCATCCAGTTGGGGAGCCACCGCGCGGATGGTTTCAATGCTGCGGCGGCCATGTGCCAAAGACGCGACACGCTCTGGATCGAGCCCACATTTGGCAGCCCAGGTTCGCCACACGCGTTCCACGGACGGAGTGGAATCCATCAGCACGCCATCCATATCAAAGAGAATTGCTTTGGCGGAGAAGATCATCTTCCAGAATAACAGCTAGAGCCGTGATTGCCGGCGGCTGGTCTTAACAAAACAAAACGAATGCCCGAGCAAAAGGCATGAAACCAGCTTGATACCATCGGATTCTGGACATAGTTTGCCGCTGGTAGGATAATCGGCCATAGTTGCTGATAGATCGAGGGGTGGATAGATTTGGCATTTAAGCTCATCCAGCCTTCACTCATTGGAGAGAGACTTGAAAAAACTATCGTTTCTTGTAATGACATTTGCACTGATTTTTCTGCTGGGAAGCCCTGCGCTGGCACAGCAATTTGATCTTTCGGCCGGCGTCTCCGGGTTGACTGGCCCATCCAGCACTCCGGATTTACAAACCATCGGCGGAGGCGCCTACCCGACTTTTGGCCTTGATTTTCTGTTCTACCACAACCTGGGAGTCGGCTTTAATGCGGCTTTCCGCGCCAACCAGAACCTTTATCAGGGACAGTTACCGTTCCGGCCCTTTTTCTATGATGTGGATGCGGTGTATGCACCGCCGCTGGGCAAGCGTGCGCAGTTGGAGTTTTCCGCCGGAATCGGAGCTGAGAGCGTCCGCTTTTACACGCCGAGTTTCCAGTGCTCATTCACCGGCTGTACGAATTTTGTGAGCAGCAATCATTTCCTGGGACAATTTGGCGCGGGCTTCCGGCTCTACGTGACCCCCAAAATTTTCATCCGGCCAGAAGCGCATCTGTATGAAGTGCATAACAATGTTGAGTTCAGCGGGGCGCGCGCTACCCGCTTTGGTGTATCGATCGGTTATTCATTTAAGAATCAGGAGTAAGTCTGCAAGACATTGCATTCAGGAAGGCCCATCTGGCGAGGATGGGCCTTCCGTACGATGCAATACCTTCCAACCGGACAGCTGCCTACCGCTCATCCCTCTTATATCTTTTCTGAGTGTCCAACGATACGGAGTCAAAAAACATCCAAGTTGCTGGAGTAGAAAATGGCGACCCGGATTTTGTTCGTCGACGACGAGGCGGGGATACGCAACACACTAAAGCCAATCCTAGAACAGCATGGGTTTGAAGTGACTGCGGCAGCAACCGTTCCTGAAGCGCTGGAACACATGAACCATGCGACGTTTGATGTGCTGCTTTCCGATTTGAACATCGGGCAGCCTGGAGACGGTTTTACCGTGGTGAGCGCCATGCGCCGCGTGCAGCCGAGAGCGGCAACCTTTATCCTTACGGGATACCCGGATTTTGATACCGCGCTGCAAGCCATTCGCAGCCAAGTGGACGATTACCTGCTGAAGCCTACTGACGTTCCAACGTTGATTCATACCATACAGGCTCGGTTGGAGAACCGCCGCCATGTTCCGCCGGACAGGCCGATCAAGCGGGTATCTGATCTGATGGAAGAAAGCCTTGCGGAAATAACCAAGGAGTGGCTGAGGCTGGTAAAAGCGCATCACGAAATAGGGGCGATCCGAATCAGTGACAGGGACCGCATTGATCATCTGCCTGTGCTGATTGATGAAATGGCAAAGCGGGTAGATAAAGGTTCTGACATCACGACAGAGCAGGCAAAATCAGCGGCTGTGGCCCATGGAAAACAGCGTGCCCTGCAGGGATACAGCATTCCCCTTGTTGTGATTGAAATGCGATTACTTCAGCATGTTCTCTCCGCGGTGCTTCAGCACAATCTCATTCGCATGGACCTGAGCACGGTGATTGGAGACATGATGCTGGTGGGCGAAAGCCTGCAGGAACAACTCGAATTCTCCATTCGAGGATTTCAGCAAGGCGCGCGCGAAGCTGCGTAATCCCATCCTATTGTTTTGGTGGAACGATTTTGGGCTGTGGGATCACCGGGACGTGCCCGCGCTTGTAAATCATCATCGTCCGGACAAATTCGATCACCACACTGCCGTCCTGTTTGTATCCGGTTGTCCTTACCTTAACGATACCCACGTTCGGCCTTGATTTGGATTCGCGCTTTTCCAGAACTTCACTGCGGGAATAAACCGTATCACCTTCAAAAAGAGGATTAGGCAGACGGACTTCATCCCATCCCAGATTGGCCATGGCATTTTGTGATACGTCGGCGACGGACTGTCCAGTAACCAGAGCGAGAGTGAACGTAGAATCCACTAGCGGCTTGCCATACTCAGTTTGCGCGCTGTAGGCGGCGTCAAAGTGAATGGGATTGGTATTCTGCGTGAGCAGCGTGAACCAGATGTTGTCGGCGGCAATCACAGTGCGTCCCAGTGGATGCTGGTAAACGTCACCCACTTCGAAATCTTCAAAAACGCGTCCGGTCCAGCCTTGTTTAACGGTCATGGTTGTTCTCCGTTGCTAATACGAACGCGGCAATCCCAGCACGTGTTCGGCAATATAAGAAAGAATAAGGTTGGTGGAAACCGGCGCCACCTGGTAGAGGCGCGTTTCACGGAACTTGCGTTCTACGTCATACTCCTCGGCGAAGCCGAAGCCGCCATAGGTTTGCACCGTGGCATTGGCCGATTCCCACGATGAATCCGCTGCCAGCAGCTTGGCCATGTTGGCCTGCGGGCCGCAAGGCTGGTGCGAATCGAACAACGCGGCGGCTTTTTCCACCATGAGCGACGCAGCTTCAACATTCGCATATGCGCGGGCAAGAGGGAACTGAATACCCTGGTTCTGACCAATAGGCCGGCCAAACACGACGCGATCCCTGGCGTAACGGCAAGCTCGCTCCAGGAACCAGCGTCCGTCGCCAATGCATTCAGCGGCAATCAGGATGCGTTCGGCATTCAGTCCGTCGAGCAGATAGCGGAAGCCATGACCCTCTTCGCCGATTAGATTTTCCGCGGGAACTTCCACATCATCAAAAAAGATTTCCGTAGTTGCGTGATTCATCATGGTGCGGATCGGCCG
>Ga0070734_10004175_pt1 | contig 14016 bp, 12 predicted proteins | sample Coa_R1_8_FD_66444 | JGI IMG/M metagenome (GOLD analysis project Ga0070734, IMG submission 66444) | Surface soil microbial communities from Centralia Pennsylvania, which are recovering from an underground coalmine fire - Coalmine... | ecosystem: Environmental > Terrestrial > Soil > Unclassified ...
GCTCTTCGGCCAGCACGCGCGCCGCCAGCGTCTGCGGCGTATCGTCATCCAATACCGGAACAGCCGTCTGGAGCACGATGGGGCCGGTATCGTACTCCTCATCCGCGAAGTGGACCGTGCAGCCGGACACCTTCATGCCGCTCTCCAGAACGGCCTGATGCACGCGCTCGCCGTACATGCCGTGCCCGCCGAAGAGAGGCAGCAGCGCCGGATGGGTATTGAGGATGCGATGGCGGTAGGCGGCGATGATTGCGGCGGGCAGCTTGCGCATATAGCCCGCCAGGCAGATCAGCCCGATGTCATAGCGTTTCAGGACGCGCTCGAGCGCCTGCGCATAGCCCGCCTCATCTCCCTCGTACTTGCGCGGAGAGATCACCACCACCGGCGCGCCCGCCGACCGGGCGCGCTCCAGAGCCGGGGCGTCGGCGCGCGTGCCGATCACCACCGCGATGCGCCCGGCGATCTGGCCGGAAGCGCACGCATCCAGCAGCGCCTGCAGGTTGGTGCCGCGCCCCTGACCGGAGACCAGGACGGCGATCGCTAATTCTCCCCCCACGCAGCTCCTTTCGTGGTTCCCTATGTTTTCTGCCGCTCGCCTCGCTGCTGCTGGTACGCAGAGAGGTCACGTCTATGCCTGTTAATTATACAGATACACAGGCGCCTCCTTCGTTTCGGGGTGGAAACATACGGCAAACCGGTTGCAAACGCTTTTCAGGCAAACGGCGCCGCAAAGAACTGGAACCATCGAAAATCGAGACCGGTAGGTAAGGAGGGACAGGAGGAGAACGATGGAAGCCAGATTACTCTGTTCGGGAACCGAGAAGACCTACGTGCTCATCTTCGACACCGGCGACGAGGTCATGCAAATCCTGGAAGAGTTCGCGCGGCGCAACGGCCTGGGCGGCAGCCATTTCACGGCTATCGGCGCGTTCCAGGATGCCACCTTGGGCTACTTCGAGTGGGACCGGAAGAAGTATAAGCCGATTCCGATCCACGAGCAGGTCGAGGTCGTATCGCTGATCGGCGACATCGCCCTGGACCAGAAGGGCGCGCCCAAGGTCCATGCCCACGTAGTCCTCGGCAAATCGGACGGCACTGCCTGGGGCGGGCATTTGCTGGAAGCCCACGTCCGCCCGACGCTGGAGCTGACACTGATCGAATCGCCCGGCCATCTGCAGCGCAAATACGACCCTGCCGCCGGCATCGCCTTGATAAACCTGGACGTCTCCGAGGGCGTTCCCGCCTGATTTGTGCCGGGCCGTGAACGACCCGTCTGGCAGGCCGCTACGCGGCCAACCGCCCTTCGGGCGGAAATGCATTCAAGCGCATACCCTATCCGAGGGCCTCCAGCCGGGCAGTAAGACCAGCGCGCGTGATGTCGTCCCTGAGTTGCCGGTCGTGTTGCTCCTCGCTCCAATCATACCGGCTCTGAAACGCACCGGTTTCCATGCGCATCATCTCACCAATACGGATACGCATTCGCACGGCCTTAAGCCCGAATCCAAGTTGGTGATACTCCTCAACCATCTCCTCATAGAGCAGGTAATCCGGATTTGTCTTGACGTATTCGGCAAGCGTCAGGCGCTTACGCCTCTGCCAGTAAGGGTCGTGGCAGTCCGGCAGCATTTCGTCAGGCAAGCGCTTGAGTTGCTCGGCTACATTCCGCCAGTAGGCCCACCCGCCAAACACCATCGGCGTTGTGAGAAACTCCAGCATGGCTTGAGCCGCTTCGGCCTGCCGGCGCAGCCTGCGCAGCATCTGCGCCCGATGCGCCAGCGCCGCGCCGTATTCCGGTAGGTCCGCCAGGGCGGCATCAGTCAGCCGCAGCGATTCTTCGATCTTCCCGCTCAGTGCCTGCTCCTTCGCCGCAAGCAGCAGCAGGTGCGGGGAATCCGGGTCAACCGGCAGCAAGTTCTCAGCAGAAGAAACGCCCCAGAACTCGATCCCATCTTCTCTCGCCCGCTGTTTGGCGATAGCGGCAGCGCGGTCTTTCAAACCTAAACCGCGCAGCATGCGGGACATCACATGGGCATCATACCCTGTCGCGTGCATGAGGAGCAGGCAGGCTCCCAGCCCGGAGGCTACCGGAAGAAGGGCCGATTCATCATGGAGCGTTGTAACGGCGATAGGCGGTCTGTCTTCCCGGCCCAGCGGCCAGTAGTATCCGAAACTATCGCCATTACCGACCGCGAGAATTCCCCATTCTACATATCCAGGAGGGATATAATCGAACGTATGCTGCCTGGCATACTGCCAGTCAACGGTGCCATCTGCCCGGCATGGGCTCTTCGTATCAGCGAATTCCACCAATCTGCGCACCTCATCCTCGGGAATCCACATGCCTATGCCTCACGTTTTTCCTGACAATCCTGCCCGAAAGGGCGATTGGCCGCTGCCTCAAAGTTCCCCCTCTCCCGCAGCGTGGGAGAGGGGGTCAGGGGGTGAGGGCGGGCAGTTGGGCGGAATGGGCTGCATGATGCGACGGCGCTCCGGCGTCAGGCGGTCCAGCAAGGTCTGTGAGTAGGTGTAGCCGAACCGGGTCGCCGCCCAACTGACGCCGTAGCGGTAGATGACGATGCGGCGCTCGCCGGGGTTAGTGCGGCTGCCGCCGCCATGCATCAAGCCATCCACGAACAACAGCGCATCGCCCGCCTTCATAGTCACCGGAATGGCGCCCGGCAGATCGTCCATGCGGTCGCCGCGCCCGTAGTCGCCGGCCAGCGGATGCGGGAAGTTGGACTTGTGGCTGCCCGGAACCACCATCGTCGGGCCGTCGCCGGGGCCGATGTCGGTCAGCGCCATAAGAATGTTGCACTGCCCGCAGCGGAAAACGCCGTGCTTGTAGCCATAGGACCCGCGCAGCGCCCCGCGATAGCCGCCGGAATGGACCGGATGGTGGCCTCCCGGACCCCGAATAGAGGCGATGCATTCATCAATGAACAGCCCCTGAACATAGGAATCCTCTTCGCCACAGTAGCGGCGCACGTAGGCGATCCAGCCGGGATGGTCTATCAGGCGCTCGAACGGCTTTCCCGCCTCCACGCAGTTGTGCAGTTCGAAGCCGGTCTCCTGCGTATAGTCGCGGCGCTGCGCGTTGCCCCACCACTCGCCCGGCGCCAGGGGCGGGAAGGCATCGAAGGCGCGGTTGAGCGCGGCCAGCAGCTCCGGCGCGATGGCTTGTTCTAAAATCAGATAGCCCCGCAGGTCGAAGAGAAAGTCGTCCAGCGCGGACGGCTGTCGTGGCTCCATAAACCTTTACTTTCCCATCAAGTTCTCTCCTGCCGCGAAGCGAGCCGCAATTGCGCATGCCGAGCGGAGAGGTAAAAACGTGGGTCACCCCCTTCCCTTTAGGGAGGGGGGAAGGGGGGGTAGGTAAGGATTCCCATCTTGCCGGCGAGGAACCGGGCGGAGCGCTGCAGCTCTTCGATGCCGCTCACGCCGTCCTCGATGGAGACCCACCCGTCGAAGCCAACAGCGCGCAGGAGGGAGAAGATGGCGTCGTAATCAATGAGGCCGGTGCCGACCTCGCCGTGAATGAGTTGCGTGTAGTCCGTGATGCCTTCCGGCCCGATCGGAACGCCCGGCTTAGGCCGCCGGTCGGAGGCATGCATGGTCACCACGCGCGGCGCGACGCGCCGCAGCAGCTCCAGAGGGTCCTCGTTGGCAAGCAGCGTGTTGGACGGGTCGAAATTGACCCCGAAGAAGGGGCTGTCAATGCGCGCGACGATGGCGCAGAACCGTTCCATCCGCTGGGCAAATTCCGGGTACTGCCAGTAGTTATCCTTGAAATGGTTCTCCATCACCAGGGTGATGCCCTGCTCTTCCGCAAAGGGCAGTAGGGCCTCGATGCAGGCGACCACCCAGTCACTCCCCTCCTGCTCGCCCACCTCGGGCCGGCGCTGGCCGGAAAGCACGCGGCAGGTCGTTCCGCCCAGGGCGGCGGACACGGCGATCATCTGCCGCTCCTTCTCCACTTCCGCGCGACGATGGGCCGGATCGGGCGAGGTGAAGTCGGGCGAGGCGCAGAACATAGGCATCGCAAAACCCGCCGTCTCCAGGGCGGCTTTCACCTCCGCCAGGTACGCCGGCGCGAAGCTCGTAAGGAAACCCGGATACATCTCCAGGCCCGTGACGCCGAGCGGCTGGAGCGCCTCCCGCGCCAGCGCGATCCAGTCGAACACGCTCATGCTGCGGTGGACGCACAGGTCATCCATAAAGCACTTGGGAAATGCCGCCAGTTTCATAGTCCTATTAAACCCTATTCAGGGCATTTCATCCACTCTTTTGTACCGTTGGGAGAAGCGGGATAAAGGAATTTGTATCCAATGCCGATATAGTGGAAAACTATTCTTTGCAGGTTAACGTTCATGGCAACACAAAAAACGCTTTGGAATCCCTCCGCGCGCTATGGCGCAACGCGCCAGCGGATATTTTGCCGGCTTCTCAAACCGCTGGGCTGGCTCGCGCTTCCGATGGTGAGCCTTTCCCTGGCCTGTCACGCGATTACGCCAGCTCTGTTGTGGATTGCTTATTTGCTGCTGCTGGACAGAATCATGCGTAATCTCTACCGGCCGGTCCTCCCGCAAGAACGCATCGGCCCGATGGTCATTCATTATGCACGGTCGGCAGAACAGGCAGCCTCCGGCGAGTGCCTCTTTCCGGGCGAGCGCCTGAAGCTTGCGAATACGGCGCATGGCGTCGGCCTGCTGACCGGCGCGATGCTCGCTGCCACGACGCTCTGTTTCGGATGGGCCGTGCCGGCGGCGGCCGCTGCCGGGGGCGGGATCTATATCCTGCTCTATCTGTTGGCTCGCCTGGATGGCGCAGCCGGACCCGCAGAAGGCGCAGCGATGGAGCGGGCATCCGGCGACGGGCAGGCCCTCCTGATCTCGATAAGCGCCGGAAGCCCTCGACACAGCCCTTGCCGCGCCGGCAAGGGCTGTGTCGTTTAACAACGCTCAGGCAAGCCGGTCCGCCTCGTTCTCCGCGCCGGTTGCCGCCTTGTCGGCCGTATTGGTCGCCGCCGTCTGGGTGCGGTCCCAGGCGTTCTCGGCGGTCGTGGCTGCGCCGGAGAGGGGCCCGGTGACCTGCTCGTCGCGACGGGACTCGCGCTCATGCTCGGCCGCGTCGCGCAGGTCGGCGCGCTGGTCGGCGTTGATGGTATTGGCCGTCTGGTCAGCCTGCGGCACGTTGGTCGCCGTGGCGTACGACTGCTCGGAGTCATAGACGCGCGGCGGCGGGTTCATCTCGGTCGTGCCGGAATAGACCGGCGACTCCGTGCTGGGCGGGATGGTGGCGTTTGGCGGCGCCGGTGGGTTGACAGGCGTGGTGGTCGTCGCCGTGTAGACGTTCGGCGGCGGGGTCAGGTCCGTGTAGCGCGAGGCGTAGCCAGGCGTCACGTAGGAGGGCGTATTGTAGCCGCCCCAGGCCACGGAACCGCCCTGCAGAATGCGCTGGACGCGCGCTTCATCGCCCGGATGGCAGGCCACGGCCACCACGACGCCGCCCTCGTTCAGGCCGCGCTCGTAGTACGGCATGACGTCCGGAGGCAGCCCGGCATCCACCAGCCCGCCGATGATGCCCCCCACGATGCCGCCGGCGCCCACGCCGGCCAGGACCGTCGCCAGGGGGCCGAACACCAGCCAGCCGGCCGGCCCGGCGACCAGGGCGGCGATCACCGCCCCGAAGGCGCCGCCCCACAGCGCGCCGGTGCCGAAGCCTTCCATGGTCCGCGAGCCGGTCTCATCCGCCAGTTCCTGCGCGGCCCGGCGGTCGCGCATAATGATGCTGATCTCGTTCTGCGTATAGCCGATCTGCCGGAGCGCCACCACCGCCTGCTCCGCAGCCGCCTCGGTGTCGAACAGACCTGTAATCAGGTTTGCCATCGTATCGGTCTCCTTCTTCCTGAGCGAGACGGCAGGGCGGCGTCCAGCCGTAGATGCCGGCGCGTTCCGCCGGACCGGTCCCCGGTCCCCTCGCTCAACCATTTTTGAGCGTTCGACGCGGAAGGGCAAAAGCTTGTTCCAGGATTCGGAGCGTCTCTTTGCCGGCGTCACCACCTTGTGACCGCAGCAGCCGGAGCGGGCCGGACTTGCGACATGCCTATCTGGTCAGCCGAGATGTCTTGCCCATAGCATTCAAGGTTGGTAGCAGTTGGGGCCGATCTTCGCTGTGGTACTGGACGTATATTTGGAATGCGCCATCAGGCGTGAAGTAACTCCGTCCCATGACGTAAACCAGGTGGGCAAGTGTACCATTAGGCGCAATCCACTTCTCTCCAGGCTGAGGAGGGGATTCCTCCTTCCAGGCAAGCGAGCCGCCTGATGCTGGCGCCCGGAGGTTTCGAGGCAGCCTTCCCTCAGGCAGCCTGAAAATCTGCACAAGCAAGAATGGACGGGGCTGGTTGTTTCTGGGCCACAGCTTCGCAAGCCACTTCGGACGCCAATCCATATCGCGCTCTCCTATCATCAACTCCGCACGTCCCCATGTACCACGCGGTGTCATCGGCTTGAAGTCCATGACCTCCCATCCGACGGGAAGCTCCATGCGAAAACGGGTACCCCTCCTGTCAAAGCTCGGACTGATGTATGGCATCGGATGTGGAATCACCAGCTTATACCACAGCAAAACGATACCGATAAGCGCGCAGATGACCGCGCCGCCCAGCAAACGGCTCCCTTTACGGTTGCGGCGGGCGCCACTCACGACAGCCTCGTCGTCGTTGCTGTTGGACGGGGGATTGGCTTTCATATCGACGGGACCGTTCCTCCTGAACAATTAGCCACCTCCTCCGCTTAAAAGTATGGATTAAATTCTGCGGCAATGATAGAGTGCGATCGTTAGACGAAGAACGAACCGGGCGGGTTGAAAGTTTCGCGAGACTCTGCAGGGCCTTGACAGGACCGCCGTCGGAGTGTAGAATAAGCCTGCTGAATCCCATTCCGGGCGGTTAGCTCAGCGGTAGAGCGCTACGTTCACACCGTAGAAGTCGCTGGTTCAAATCCAGCACCGCCCATTTTTGTCGGTTTGCATCCCTCCTGCAATCCAGCCAGGAGGTTTTATTTTGCATTCAACAGGACTATTATTTCATCTTGAAAAGATATTTGTTTGTCTGGTACAATGATTGGCATGAAGCTAGTGCTGAAGATCAAATTGCTGGTAGATGAGCAGACGGAGCAAGCCCTTAAACAGACCCTTGCTGCCTACCATTCCGCCTGTTGCTATCTGTCCGACTATGCCTTTCACAATCATGTATTCTCCCGGCATAATCTTCAAAAAGCCTGTTACTACGAAGTCAAGCATCGCTTTTCCCTGCCTGCCCAATTGGTAATCCGGGCCATCGCCGAAGTCAGCTCGGCATACAAAGCTCACAGGGTCCTGGTACAAGAACATAATAGAAACAATCCATCGGAAGATAGGCGTGATCTTGCCCATATTGTATTTCGGCCCGATCTGGCCGTTGTTTATGATGAGCGCGTTCTCTCCTATACTCGCAACGAGCAAAACCTCTCCCTAACGACTGTATGTGGCAGGATAAAGCTTGCCTTTCAGGTCGGAGAGAAACGCAAGGCGCTTCTTCCTTATATCAAGGGGCAGGCCGATCTCAAACGATATGGTAAGAAGTGGTTCCTGCTGCAGACCCTGGAAGTTCCGGAAGGGCATGAGCAAGAACCACAAAACTGCCTGGGAGTGGATCTGGGCATTCGCACCCTGGCCTCCTGGCACGATGGCAAGAAAAACCACCGTCATTATGGCAATCACGCCAGGGCCGTCAGAAAGCATTACTCGTCGGTTCGCAGAAGTCTGCAGCATCGCAACACAAAATCCAGCCGCAGAAGAGTCAAAGCTATCGGGCAAAAAGAGGCCCGAACGATCCGCAACATCAACCACCAGCTCTCCCGGCGTATCGTGGAACACGCTCAACGCACGAACTCGCAGATCGTTCTGGAGGATCTGTCCTCTTTGAAAGATCGCGCGAAGGATAGGGTTTTCAAGAGCCTGCGATACGAGCAGATGAGTTGGACGTATGGTCAACTTCAGGCGTTCATCCTCTACAAGTCCAGGTTGGCAGGCGTGAAGGTCATCTTTGTTCCTTCTGCCTACACGAGCAAGACCTGCTCGCAGTGCTTCTACTGCTCGGACCAGAACCGCTATGGAACCTGGTTTACCTGCCAGGGCTGCGGCTCTTGCTGCCATGCCGATGAGAACGCCGCCATCAACATCCGATTTCTGGGGGCGGAGTCAACCCGCCAGAAGCGTGTTGTCGGTATGCAAGACTTTCTGCATACGGACGGGCGCGAACCGCTCGCTTTGGCCTTGCGGTAGTTGACACCGAGGAGGTCGAGGTTTTGCAACTAGCAATGTCTCCCAATTAGAACCAAATACATCAAGTTCGTTTGTAGCATCTTGGCTGGCTCATATTCTCTTGAAGAGGATTATGCCAGCCAAGACTTCTTTAGGCCGACTTTGCTTGTCTGCTTGCATTATATTGCCGGACGTGCTATAATTGAAGCATCCAGAAAATTACATCCTAAAACTAGGATGTAGTTCCTCATCAAGGAAGGAGAAAAGAAATGGCAAAAGGCTCCACAAGGCTATCGAGAGCTTCAAGGAGATGGGAAGAAATGTCCGCAGAGGAAAGGCAGCGCAGAATCGAAGAGGGGGCGAAGCTTATCTACGAACTTCGGACTGGCAGCGATCCAAACGCCCCCTCGTGGCGCAAAGTCAGCGAGGAGACACGACGAGCGATTCGGAACTATATCCGCGAAAATGCCCTGGGGGAACAGATCGAAACTAATCAGCACATAGAGCAGGACATCACCATCCAGGCAATTCGGGTTAAACAGAATGACCATGAATTGTTCATGGCCGATTTATCCGCCGATATCTTACTTAAACGCGCGAAAGTGAAAGTGGACAAATGGATGCACGCTTCAGCGAAAAATGATCCATCTAATCAGGGTTACCAACGCGAGGAGCTAAGGACACACTACAGCAAGGTAGGTAACTATCTGGTTAAAAATAAGAAGGCTATCTTGCCCACGAGTGTACTGCTCAGCGTCCGAGGAGCCGTCCAGTTCGAGCCTGTACAGATGGAAGATAAAGGTAACTGCATGATAGGTTCTCTGACGATCCCAGCATCTGAGCCACTCTGGATTGTTGATGGTCAACATCGTATCGCCGGGCTACGCTATGCCATCGAGGAGCTAGGGAGCGAGGATGCCCGCAACTTCTCCCTCCCTGCAGTAATTATGGCTGGAATGCCGAAATTCGACGAGGTACAGCAATTCTTTATCGTCAATTCCACCTCCAAGAGAATCAAGACTGACCTGGCTCAGCGCCTCCTGACCGAAATGGCTGAGCAAGATGAGGCGGTGCGCACGAGTGTTGTGGCAAAGGGGCAGTCATGGCTTCTCCGAGCGGTCAGAATCGCCGAGAAGTTGAATGAGAAGACAGGATCTCCATGGGAGGGGAGGATTCAGCGACCAAATATGCGCAAGATTGGGAAGGTGATGATTGTCGAGTCCTCCTTCAACCAATCCCTCAAACCTATTTTGTCCATCTCCTGGATGCAGAAGATGCCGGACGAACAGGTAGTGGAGATAATCGATCGCTATTGGCGCGCCATCATGGAGTATCTGCCTGATGCACTGGATAATCCGCGCGATTATGCCCTTCAAAAGACTACCGGTGTCTACCCTTGGCACATGGTTGCTCCAGTGATCTTTGAGAGGTGTCGAAGCGAGAAGTTCTCGGTGGAGCGCATGGTCGAATGTCTCAAACCTCTTCAAGAGGATTATTTAACGGCTGAGTTCTGGGCATCTGGTACCGGGACGGCAACCCAGTACAGTTCACGTGCGGGATTTACCGTGCTTGCTCATCAGATGATGGAACATCTACCGGAGTTGGAATCAGAGTTCCTCTTATGAGCACCCAACTTAGGGCGGAAGCGAATAAGTGTTATCGTCATAAGCCATGATAATAGGGAGTCGCACCTTTTTGCCAGTTTGTATCCCTCCTGCAACCCGGCCAGGAGGGTTTTATTTTGCCTGAACGGCTACAGAAATACGGTCCGGGATTTTCTCGTACATTGACCGGTATGCGCTCCCGCCTGAAAACGGCATAACCTCCATACGACCGTTCCCGGTCGCATTCCTGACAGGGAATTTCCACCGCGAGGCTGCCTCTTCGCGCCGAGCGGAGTCCTATATGCTATCCTTCGCAATCGACAAGGGCAAACCGCTCGAAAGGGCGGGACGCAAAACCACGGGCCTACGCTCCTTCTGAGATTTACTGAGTAGGGCGGCCGGGTTACCGAACTGCGACGATTACGAAGGAGTAGACTATGTTCGGCAACAGAATCGGCTGCCGTCGTCCGGCCCGTCCGCATCTCCAACGACGGTGCGCGCCGGGTTGCAGGCTTTTCCTGATCCTTCTGCCTGTCGTGGCCCTCGGCGCGCCGGCATCCGCCCAATCCCCGGCGCAGCCGCTCGCGGGCAAAGCCGACCTCTTCCTGCAACACACAGTCTCTTCCGGCTCGCTCGCAGGGGAGACACAGGTCATCGTCCGGCTGGATGGCGGACTCACTCCTGAGCGCGAGGCCGCGCTCCAGGAACTGGGCGCCTGCATCTACCGCCGTCTCGACCTGATCGCCTCCGCAGCCGTCCGTGTCCCGGCCCGCAACCTTCCCCGGCTGGCGGCGCTGCCGTTCGTCACCCGTCTCTCTGCGGATGTCCAGGTCCATAAAAATGACGCGTTCACCGTCGGGCATAGCGGCGCCGGCGCCGCCTATGCGCAGTATGGCCTGACCGGCGCGGGCGTGACCGTCGCCGTCGTGGACAGCGGCATCCATGCCAACGCGGACCTGCTCGACCCGAGCACGGGCCGCAGCCGGGTCCTGGCCAACGTGGACTTCGTGCCTAACGCCTCCAGCACAGACGATGCCTTCGGGCACGGCACGCACGTGGCCGGCATCCTGGCCGGCGACGGCGCCAACTCCACCGGCAGCCAGTTCTATCAGACCTTCTACGGCATCGCGCGCAGGGCCAATCTGCTCAACGTGCGCGTGCTCGACTCCAACGGTTCGGCGGCCGTCAGCTCCGTTGTCTCCGCCCTTCAGTGGGTGGTCAACAACAAAAGCAAGTACAACATCCGCATTATCAATCTCTCCCTGGGCCATGCCGTGGGGGAAAGCTACGCCACCGACCCGCTCTGCCAGGCCGTCGAGCAAGCCTGGAAAGCCGGCATCGTGGTCGTCTGCGCCGCCGGCAATGACGGCCGAAAGTCGGACATCCCCAATATTTTGAGCGCGGACAACGAGGGCTACGGCACCAACTACGGCTCCATCGAGTCGCCCGGCAACGATCCCTACGTCATCACCGTGGGCGCCACGAAGAACTACGACGGCAGCCGCGCCGATGACCGCATCGCCACTTACTCCAGCCGCGGGCCGACTCGCCTGGACTTTACTCTCAAGCCCGACCTCGTCGCGCCCGGCAATAAGGTCGTCTCCCTGCGGGACGCCGGCAGCACGCTGGATACGCAGAACTGCCTGACCAATGAAGAGCCGCTATCCGCTTACGAAACGAATCCCCCGCTACTGGGCCTGCTGAGCCAGCCGCAGTATTTCGTCCTGTCCGGCACCTCCATGGCCACGCCGGTCGTCTCCGGCGCGGCGGCGCTGCTGCTGCAGGCCAATCCCCACCTCTCGCCCGACACGATCAAGGTCCGCCTGATGCTTACGGCGGACAAGTGGGGCTTCCCGAACGGCGCCGCGGATGCCTGCACCTTCGGGGCCGGGTACCTGGATATTCCCGCCGCTTTGAGTTGCGCCGTGACCCCCACAATGTACGCCCTGAGCCCCTCGCTCTATCGCGACAGCGCCGGCAATGTCTGCATCAGCACCAACAACATCGGCAGCAGCAACGCGCTCTGGGGCACCAATGCCATCTGGGGCACGAACGCCATCTGGGGAACCAATGCGATCTGGGGCACGAACACGCTCTCCTCCAGCAACGCCATCAGGGGCACCAGCGTCTGGAACGACGACTCGACCTTCCCGGTCACCTCCATCGTCTTCAACCTGCTGGACATGCTCCTGGGAGATCTCTTATAAGCCCTTCTTGGAGTGCGGGAGCTTGCTCCCGCTTTTCTGCAAGGCGGCTTGCCGCCGTTCTTGAAAAGAGACGGCAATCTGCTGATGAGCAGAAGGGGCAGCAAGCTGCCCCCAATCCAAAGCGGGAGCTTGCTCCCGCACTCCAAATTGGCAAGCCACCCCAATCCAATGGAAACGGAAAGGCCCATCCCGCCTGCTTTGCGCAAAGCAGGCGGGATGGGCCAGTTTGTTGTATGGAGCCGTCCGGGTCTGCAGGGAAACGGCGATTATGGCAGAATATGTATTGACAACCTATGTGCGAAGCGCCCCAATCCACAGAGAAAGGGTGTTTGATTGAAATCTATCGAGAAGACATGGACATGCGCGCTCCTGCTTGCACTGACTCTTAGCCCGGCGTGGTCTCTGGCCGGCGACCATCCGCAACCCTACCATCAACTGACCTGGAAGGACTTTCGCATCAACGACGACGCGCCCGCGGCGCAGGATACGGCCGCCTGCACGGCCTCCCGCCTCGCCTATCAGTACCGCATGCGCTGGTGGGGCCGCCGGGGCGCCTATATCGCCACGGTCAGCCAGATACGCATTCTCTCGGAATTCGATCCGGCGCGCTCCTGGCGCCGCTCCTATCTGGGCGACGATCCGGACCGGATCCTCCAGCACGAGCAGGGACATCTGGATATCAACGAGATCTATGCCAATCGCCTGCGGCAGATTCCCCTCAGCGCCTGGCCGGCCGGACGGGGCGCGACGGCCCAGGAGGCGGTCAACGACCTGGAGCGCAAGATCAAAACCTACTTCGATCAGACCCTGGCCCAGGAGCACAGGGACCAGGAGATCTACGACCGGCAGACCGATCACAGCCGGCGGGCGGAGCAGCAGGAGATCTGGACGCAGCACATTCAAAAGCTGCTCCATCAAGCCCTGACCGCGCGCCGCTGAGAGGTTCCTTGAAGTTCCCTCGTCGTTGGTGATTCCGTCAAAAGCGATCTGAAAAAAGGAAAGCCAGGATAGCGATGCCGAAAGTGCATTCTTGTCCTGGCGTTAGCAATGGGGAACCGTTACAAACGAATATGATGCCCGCGATGGCGATGATGGGCCGAATGCTGCGCGCGGGAGGCATGCTTGACTGCCGCAGGCGCAGGGATCGTGGGCGCGGCGGCTTGCGCCGCGTTCGCCCGGAAATAACAGGGAATGACCAGAGCCAGGAGCGTCAGGCACAGGACACTCAGCAGCCCGGTAACGACCAATCCACTCTTGCCTCTCGACCGGGGGCGCGCGCTGGCTGAACCCGCGCTCCGATGGCTTCGAGGCTTAACGCCGCAACGATTACACAAAGCGCCCTGGAAAGGCACCTGCGCGTTGCATAAAGGACAGAGCTCTGTTGCCATAGAAATAACCGTCCTTCACTACTCAGCGGCCATGCTCTTCAATTGTAGGATGCGTACCGGCGGCTTTGCCTCCTGCGCTTGCCGGCGATGCGCTGAAGCGAAGGGGAGAGGGACCCCTTCGAGAGAGTTATGCCATGTCCGTCCCGCCTCATTCGCTGTCGAAACTGCTGGAATCTGCCGCAAAAGATCGATTCGGGCCGCTTCCCCTTCGCGCGATCCTTCGGACGGCCCTCCTCGCCCTCGCCCTGCCGCTCGCCGGCAGGGCGTCCGGGCAGGCGGCGCCTCTCTCCCCGCCCATCGAGGTGACGCTGCCGAGCGCCGCGCCCAGCGGCAATCCGATCGTCGATCGCATCTGGCTGACTTTCTATCCAGCCGCCGCTGCCGCCGGAAGGCCGGCGCCGGCGGTCGTGGTGCTGCCGATGCTGGGGGAGGAAGGGGACGCCTATCGGCTGATGCAGCAGTTCGGCCGCTATCTGGCCCAGCATGGTATCGGCGCCGCCGTGATGACGCTGC
>Ga0070734_10004176_pt1 | contig 14012 bp, 15 predicted proteins | sample Coa_R1_8_FD_66444 | JGI IMG/M metagenome (GOLD analysis project Ga0070734, IMG submission 66444) | Surface soil microbial communities from Centralia Pennsylvania, which are recovering from an underground coalmine fire - Coalmine... | ecosystem: Environmental > Terrestrial > Soil > Unclassified ...
ACGGCCGTCGCGATCGCGCTGCGCCGCGCCGTGGTCGAGCGCCGTACGAGGAACCAGACGCCGTTCAGCACGAGCGCGACGAGCAGCACGTAGCCGTATTCGACGCGGCTCAGCGCGAGCGCGGCGAGCGCGACTCCGGCCCAGTAGGGGTCACGCGGCCGGCCACGGGCGGCGAAGAAAACCGTGAGCGTCAGGCACAGAGTGGCGAGCGGCTCGACGTAGATGTCCCCGATCACCGTGAAGAACGGGAGGTAGAGCGCCAGGCCGTACGTCGAGAGCAGCGCGGTGCGCTCACTCACGTAGAGGCGCGCCAGCGCGTGGAACACGCAGAGCGCCGCGAACATGAGAACCGGACCCGCGAGCACGCGCATCAACCAGAGCGGCGCGTGCAGCGCCACGAGCGGAGCGAGGAACGCCGGAAGCCCCGGCCCGTGCCACAGGAACGCGCTCCCGTTGAGCGTGTGCGGCTGCGCATAACGGCCGTGCGTGAGGTTCTTCGCGTACCCGATGTACGTCGGCTCGTCCGTTCCCGCCGGGTGCGGCTGCAGCACCGAGACCAGCGTGTACGCGAGAAAAATCGGGAGAAGGGAGCGCCAGCGCCGGATTCCGCTCATTGCTACATTCTCGCGAGTGAAGGAGCTGCTTCTTAGCTAGGCCAGGGAGACAAGCGCGGCAACGCCGCGTCCACCTCCCGTGAACCTCTCCTCGGAGAGGTTTTTTCGTTCCAGAGGACATTTGCGATGACAGACACGCCGAGATACGAACCGCACGACATCGAGCAGAAGTGGCAGCGCGTCTGGGAGGACGAGCGCGCCTTCAGCGTCCCGAACCCGGTGGAAGGCGAGCCGCAGGCGGAGAATCACTGGTACCAGCTCGAGATGCTGCCGTATCCGTCGGGCCCGAGCCTCCACATGGGCCATGTCCTCAACTACACGATGGGCGACGTCCAGACGCACGTGCGGCGCCGCAGCGGCTGGCACGTCGTGCGTCCGATGGGCTGGGACGCGTTCGGTCTGCCGGCGGAGAACGCCGCGATCAAGGAGGGCCGCCATCCGCGCGTGACGATCGAGGCGAACATCGAGACGATGCGCGCCCAGATGAAGCGCCTCGGCTGGGCGATCGACTGGGAGCGCGAGGTCGCCGCGCACCAGCCGACCTTCTATCGCTGGACGCAGTGGCTCTTCCAGCAGTTCGTCGCGCACGACCTCTGCTACCGCCGCGAGGGGCCGGTCAACTGGTGCCCGAACGATCAGACCGTCATCGCGAACGAGTACGTCGTCGACGGCCACTGCGAGCGCTGCGGCGCCGAGGTCGAGCTGCGGAACATGACGCAGTGGTTCATGCGCACGACTGCGTACGCCGACGAGCTCCTCGAATACCCGGGCGCCGACTGGCCGGAGAAGACGAAGGCGATCCAGCGCAACTGGATCGGGCGATCCGAGGGAGCCGAGATCCTGTTCCGCTGCGAGGAGACGGGCGACGACATCGCCGTCTTCACGACGCGCCCCGACACGCTCTTCGGCGCGACGTTCATGGTCGTCGCGCCCGAGCATCCGTTCGTCGAGGCGCACGCAGGCGACGAGGCGAAGGAGTACGCGAAGCGCGCCGGCGCCCGCTCGGTCGAGGAGCGCTCCGCCGCCGTGGAGAAGACCGGCGTCTTCACGGGCCTCCACGCGGTCAATCCCGTCAACGGCGAGAAGCTGCCGATCTGGGTCGCCGACTACGTCCTGATGGACTACGGCACCGGCGCGATCATGGCCGTCCCGGCGCACGACGAGCGCGACGCCGAATTCGCGGAGACGTTCGGGCTGCCCGTCGTCCAGGTCATCGACGAGGACGGTAAGCTCGTCAACAGCGGCCGCTTCAACGGCCTACCGGCCGACGAGGCGAAAGGCGCGATCGTCGCCGAGATCGGCGCGACGGCGACGGTGAACTACCGCCTGCGCGACTGGAGCGTCTCCCGCCAGCGCTACTGGGGCTGCCCAATCCCGTTCATCCACTGTGAGACGTGCGGCGTCGTCCCGGTGCCCGAGAGCGACCTCCCGGTGATCCTCCCTGACATCGAGGACTACGCGCCGAAGGGCATGTCCCCCCTGGCCCAGAACGAGGAGTACATGAACGTCGCGTGCCCGCAGTGCGGCAGCGCCGCGAGGCGCGACCCCGACACGATGGACACGTTCGTCGACTCGTCGTGGTACTTCCTCCGCTACGTCGACCCTCACAACCACGAGGCGCCGTTCGACCGCTTCGTCGTCGACTACTGGCTGCCGGTCTCGCAGTACATCGGCGGCGTCGACCACTCGACGGGGCACCTCCTGTACTCGCGCTTCTTCGTGAAGGCGATGAACGACTGGGGGATGGTCGGCTTCCGCGAGCCGTTTGAGCGGCTGTTCCACCAGGGCTGGGTCACGCTCGGCGGCACGAAGATGTCTAAGACGAAGGGGAACGTCGAGGGGCCGGACGAGGTCGTCGCGCGGTACGGCGCCGATGCGACGCGGCTCTACATCCTCTTCATGGGCCCGGCCGACCAGGACATGGAGTGGACGCCGAGCGGGGTGGAGGGGATCGTTCGCTTCCTGCGGCGGCTGTGGCGGCTCGTGCACGAGGTCGCGGCCGCGGCGCCGGCGCCCGGCGAGCGCCAGGGCTTGCTCGCGCGCAAGGCGAACGAGACGATCGCGAAAGTCACCGACGACGTGCTGCGGAGGTTCCAGTTCCACACGCCGATCTCGGCGGTGATGGAGCTCTGCAACGAGATCTCGGCCGCGCCGGACGCGGCGGATGCGCGCTTCGCAACGGAGACGGCCGTGTCGCTGATCCAGCCGTACGCGCCGCACATCGCCGAGGAGCTGTGGGGCGTCCTCGGCCACGAGCGGCTCTGGGAAGCGCCGTGGCCGGAGGCCGACGAGTCGCAGCTCGCGCGCGCGACGTTCGAGCTCGTCGTCCAGGTGAACGGCAAAGTGCGCGACCGCTTCCAGGCCGACGCCTCGCTGAGCGAGGACGAGCTCGTCGCAATCGCGCGCGACTCGGAGCGCGTCGCGGGTTTCCTCGACGGTGCGGAACCGCGGAAGACGATCGTCGTCCCCGGCAAGCTCGTCAACTTCGTCGTCTGATGCTGCGGGAAGTCGCCGAATATCCGAACACGTTCGGGCCGCTCACCGAGGGCGACGATCGGATCGACACCGGCCGCTACACGCTTTTCATGGGGCCCGGCTCGACGTGGAACACCGTCCAGCGGCAGCGGTTTCCGGTCGACGAGATCGACGAGGTGCTCGAGGAGGTGCGCGCGACGCTCCGCGCGCGCGGGCGCACGCGGACGCAGTGGGAGGTCGGCAGCTCTGCGCCCGAAGGGCTCGTCGAGGCGCTGCGCGAGCGCGGCCTCGTTCCCGACAAGGATCCGTACGCGGTCGCGCTCGTCCTCACGAAAGAGCCGCCGCCCATCGAGCCGCAATTCAGCGCGCGGCGGATCGAGACGCTCGCGGAACTCGAGGCCGCGTACCGCGTCCAGTCGGAGGCTTTCGGCGCCACGCCCGAGGAGCTCGAGGAAGGACTGGCCATCCTGCCGAGCCGCTTCGGCGACGTCTATCTCCGCCACGCTGTCTGGCTCGACGGCGAGATAGTCTCGACGGGCACGGCCGCGCCGACCGAGCACGGACTGCTTCTCTACGGCGGCGCGACCGCCGAGCATGCCCGCGGCCGCGGCGCGTACCGCGCGCTCAACCGCGCGCGCTGGGACGACGCCGTCGCTCTCGGCACGCCGGTGCTGATCACGCAGGGCGGATCGATGTCGCGCCCGATCCTCGAACGGCTCGGCTTTGAGCCAGTCGGCGAGGTGCACATGCTCCTCGACGTCTTCGAGTAGCTAGCGCTCCCGCGGCTGCGGTCGGTCGACGTTCCAGTGCCGGCCGACGGACGCGAGCCAGTGGACGCCGCCGTCGCTCTCGCGCGGTGTGAAGAGGAACCGCGTGATCATCCGCTGGCCTCCCTCGAAGTCGCCGTAGAGAACGTCGACGCTCATCCGTTGCGGGGCCTCGACCGCCCGCCGCGCGTCGCGATAGCCGTCCGACGCGGAGTCGCGGAACGTCCCCTGCCAGAAGCCGACGTCACCCGGAGCGACGTAGAGGTCGCGGCTCAGAAGCGTGAAGTCCTTGAGCGGCGTCGGCACGATGTCCGGCCCGAGCGGGAGCTCCGGGAACAGATTCCAGCCGTGGAGAACAGCGATTCCCGTGCCGACGTTGCGGACTGCGATCGCGAGGTACACCGCCTCGTCGGTCGCCAGCGCGGCGCCCTGCCCGCCCGGAGCGTAGAGCCAGACGTCGTCCTGGAAACCGATCTTCTGCGGCGGATCGTCGGTGCGCGAGGGGACGAGGAGCGGACGCTGACCCGCGAGCAGCGAGAGCTCCGCGACGCGGGCGGCGCGGTTCGCCGAGCGGACGGACGCGACTGTCACGCCGGCGAGAACGAGCGTGCCGCCGGCTGAGGCGAGAGCGGAGATCGTCACCCAGTCGGCCATTCGGTGACCCTATCTCCGGGAAGCCTCGACGGACACGCGACGCTTCTCCCGCCAGGCTGGAGGCATGGATCTTCGGCTCTCGAATCTCACGCGACGGCAGCTCTTCGGCGGCGCCGTCGCGGTGGCGGTTCTCCTCGTGCTCGCGGTCCGGCACTTCGGCGGCGGGAGTGGCGTTGCGGCGCCGGGGACATTCGCGCCGGTACACGCCGCGCGGCGGCCGGCGGCGGCGAAGCTCCTCGTGGTGGACGTCGCCGGGGCCGTTCGCGCGCCTGGCCTCTACAGCCTTCATCCCGGCTCGCGCGTCCAGGACGCGGTCGTCGCGGCCGGCGGAGCGACGCGCAAGGCACAGCTCGACGCGGTCAACCTCGCGGCGCCTGTCGCCGACGGGGAGCAGATCGTCGTCCCACGAAGCGGTGCGGACGGCACCGCGGCGGCTTCCTCCCCTGCCGGTTCGTCGCCGTCCGCCCCGCTCGACCTCAACTCCGCGACGCTCGAGCAGCTCGAGGCGCTGCCGGGGATCGGGCCCGTGACTGCGCAGAAGATCCTCGACTACCTGCAGCAGCACGGCGCGTTCCACACGGTCGCTCAGCTCGAAGGCGTGCCCGGCATCGGGCCGGCGCACCTCGCGCAGCTGAAAGGGCTCGTGATCCCGTGACGTGAGGTGGCGGCCACCGCATGTCGCCATGGCGGCCGCGTGCGCGGGGTGTGCGCTCGCGAACGCGGCGCGCGTGCCGGCGGTCCCGGCTGTGCTCTTAGCCTGCGCCGCTGCAGCCGTCGCGTTCGTCGCCGCGGGCGAGCGAGCGCGCGTTCCGGCGGTGGCCGTGGCTGTCGCGGTCGGCGCCTGGGCGTGGGGAAGCGCCCGCCTCGTGGAGCTCGACCACAGCGTGCTCGTCTCCCGGATCGGCACGGTCGAGCGCGCGATCGTCGAGGTCGACGAGCCGGCGAAGGCCGGGAGCTTCGACCAGCGGGCGAGAGCCGTTCTTCTCCGCTGGGGAACGCTGCGGCCGAAGGAGCCGGTCTATCTCGAGCTCCCGCTCGGCCGCGCGCCGCCCCAGGGCGCCGACATCTCGCTGCTGGCTCAGCTCCGCGCGCCGACCGGCCCGTCGAACGACTTCGACCAGGCGACGTGGCTCCGTCGGCAGGGCATTCACGTCGTCCTGCGCGCGAAGGGGCCGTGGCGCGTGGTCGGGCGGCGCGGCGGGATCTACGGCGTCGGCGACCGAGTCGAGCGATGGCTCGCCGGTGACAGCGTCCGCGGTCTGAGCGGAGAGCGGAGGGACGTCATCGAGGCAATCGTTCTCGGCCGGTCGAGTCTCGTCAGGGCGCCGCTCCTCGCCGACTTCCGGGCATCCGGTCTGTATCACTGTCTCGCGGTCGACGGACTGAAGGTCGCGGCGATCGCCGGGAGTGTCGTCGCACTCGCATTCCTCGCCGGCCTCGGCCGGCTCGTCGCCGAGGTGGCGGCTCTCGCAGCGGTTGCGTCGTACGCACTCGCGGTCGGGCTCCATCCGTCCGTCGTCCGCGCTGCGGTGATGGCGGGGCTGGGCTCGCTCGCGTGGCTCGCGGCGCGGCAGCGCGATCGCTGGCAGGCGCTCCTCGTCGCGGCGGCAGTCCTGCTTGCGTGGAATCCGTACTCGCTGCTCGACGCGGGGTTTCAGCTCTCCTTCGCCGCGGTCGCCGCGATCTTCGTGGTCACGCCGCGGGTCGTCCGCGCGCTCGAGGGCTATCCGGTTCCGCGGTCGCTCGCGCAACTGATCGGCGTTTCCACGGCGTGCGGTCTGGCCACCGCGCCGGTCACCTGGCTGCAGTTCCGCCAGATCTCGCTCGTGACCGTCCCGGCCAACGTCATCGCGGTTCCAGTCGTCGTCGAGGTGCTCGCGCTCGCGCTGCTGTCGGCGGCGATCGCGCCAATCGCGCCTCCGGTCGCGGCCGCGCTCGCGTGGCTGAACGGCTGGGGAGCGTGGTTCGTCGCCGCGTGCGCGCGGGTCTTCGGAAGCCTGCCGGCCGCGCAGATCACGTCCGGCCGGTGGGCGGTCGCGCTCGGCCTGGGCGCGGTCGGGGCAGCCGCCTATGCTTGGCGGCGTGGCGAACGAGCGCGCGCTGAAGCCCGTCTATCTCTTCACGGGGAGCGATCGGCCGAAGATCGCGCTCGCGCTGCAGCGGCTCCGAGCGCGCGTCGGTGAGGACGCGACCGAGGGCCTCCACGCCTCCGAAGCGTCCGGCGCCGACGCCGTCTCGGCCTGCAACTCGCTCGGTCTGTTCGGCGGCGAGTCGCGCGCGGTCGTCGTCGACGGGGTCGAGTCGTGGAAGGCCGCGGACGTCAAGGAGATCGAGGCGTACCTCGCGTCGCCCGCTCCCGACACGGTCCTCGTGCTCGTCGGCGACGGCTTGAAGAAGGACGCCGCGCTCGTGAAGCTCGTCGCCAAGGCCGGCGAGGCGCACACGTACGAGGTCGGGAAGAAGGAGCTGCCGCAGTGGGTCGGCGAGCAGTTCGCGCGGCTCGGCGCGACGGCGGACCGCGACGCCTGTCGCGCGCTCGTCGAGGCCGTCGGCGACGACGTCGGCGATCTCTCCTCCGAGATTCAGAAGCTCGCGACGTGGGCGAACGGGGAGCCGATCACACGTGCCGTCGTCGAAGAGCTGGCCGTCGGCCGGGCCGAGACGCCGATCTTCGCGGTCACGGACTCCTGGGGAAGTCGCGACGTCGCCGCCACTCTCCGCGAGACCGAGTCCCTGTTCGAGCGCTCGCACCGCCCGCGCTCGGGAGAGCTCATGCGAGTCATCGGCTCCCTCGTCAGCCACGTCGGCCGTGTGCGCAAGGTCGCCGCGCTCGCCGACGAAGGCGTCCGCTCGTCGGAGATCGCGTCGCGCCTCAAGATGCATCCGTTCGTCGCGGAGAAGTCCGCGCGGCAGGCACGCAACTTCTCCGCCGACGAGCTCGCACAGGCGACGGTCAAGCTCGCCGAGCTGGAGGCAGGCACGCGCGGCGGCTCACGGCTCCCGGCAGATCTTCAGCTCGAGCGGACGCTCGTCGAGATCACGCGGCCTGAGAGACAGGGAAGCTAGCTCGCGTCGGCGGTCTCGCCGGCGGCGAGCTTCGCGGCCTGCGACTTGCGGCGCGCGACGGTGTTCTTGTGGAGGACGCCGCTCGACACCGCGCGGTCGAGCCAGCGGACGAGCTCGCGGTGCGCGGCCTCGATCGCCTCGGTGTCGCCGGACTCGACCGCCTCACGGAGGCGCCGCATGAGCGTCTTCGCAGTCGACCGCCAGCGGAGATTCTCCTGCCGCTGCCGCGTCGCCTGGCGAACGCGCTTCTCCTGTTGCTTGATGTTCGGCATCTCGTGAAAGCGCCCGCAGCGTGCGGGCGGGGCGATGGTAGCAACCCCTCTCCCTATGCTGCCTTCCGTGGAAGAGGCCGAGCGGGAGCGACACGAACGGCGGCTTGAGCGCGACCGGCGCCGCCGCGAGCAGGGAAAGAGCACCTACTTCGCCAGCGACCCGGATTTCGACCGGTGGTCGTCGGTCGAGGAACCGGCGGGCGCTCCCAAGGAGATCGTCGGCCGTCGTGATCTCGAGTTGCCGGTCGAGGAGCCGCCGATCGAGGGCGAGCTTCCCGAGGCGCAGCGCGGGCTGGCGCGGTCCGGCGTCATCTTCGCAATTGCGACCGGCCTCTCGCGGATCGTCGGGCTCGTCCGCGAGATCCTCCAGGCGGCGGTCTTCGGCATCCGCGGTCCGGTCAACGCCTTCGAGGTCGCGTTCCTCGTCCCGAACACGGTTCGCGCGCTCGTCGCCGACTCGGCGCTGTCCGGCGCGTTCGTCCCCGTCTTCAGCGACCTGCTCGTCAAGGGTGAGCGGAAGCGGGCGTGGCGGGTCGCGTCGTCGACCTTCTGGCTGATGCTGCTCGGGCTCGGCGGGCTGACGGCGCTGTTCGTCGTGATCGCGCCGTGGGTGATGGCGATCTTCCATTACGGCCCGGGGCAGCGCTACGGCGCGCTCGCGGCCGGGCTGGCGCGGATCCTCTTCCCGATCGTGCTCGTGCTCGGCCTGACCGGGATCGTCGTCGGGATCCTCAACAGCTACGACCATTTCAGCGTGCCGGCGCTGTCGCCGATCGCCTGGAACCTCGCGATCCTGCTCGGCCTCGGCCTCGGCGTGGAGAGCTCGCGCGCCTCGTCGACGCGGCTCTACTGGTACGCGGCCGCGATCCTCGTCGCGACCATCGTCCAGTTCCTGCTCCCGTTGCCGTGGCTCCGCGGCCTCGACGGCCGGCTGCAGATGGTGATCGACATCCGCGATCCCGCCGTGAAGCGGATGTTCACGCTGATGCTGCCGGTCACCATCGGACTCGGCCTGATCAACATCAACGCGGCGATCGACCAGCTGTTCGCCACGCATTTCCTCAACCCGGCTCTCGCGCCGGCCGCGATCGTGCGAGCGTTCCGGCTGTACATGCTCCCGCAGGGCATGTTCTCGGTCGCCGTCGCGACGGTGCTGTTCCCGCTCATGTCGCGGCACACGGCGCGGGAGGACTGGGAGGCGTTCAAGTCGACGATCGCCACGGGCCTGCGCCTGATTTCCTTCCTCCTGCTGCCGGCCAGCGCGGCGGCGGCGGTGCTCGCAACGCCGATCGTGCGCCTTCTCTACCAGCACGGCGCGTTCACGGCGAGCCAGACCCACATCGTCGCGCCGTGCCTGGCTGCGTTCTCGCTCGGCCTGACCTTCAACGGGACGATGCTCATGCTCAACCGCGGCTTCTTCTCGCTGCAGTCGCCGTGGATCCCGACCGTCGTCGCCCTCATGAACCTCGGGATCAACGCAGGCCTCGACGCGTGGTTCTTCCGCTTCGGGATCTGGGGGATCCCGCTCTCGACCTCGATCGTCAACATCGCCGGAACCTGGGCGATGCTCGTGCTCTTCCGCCGGCGTGTCGGCGGCTTCGACATGACCGAGACGGCTCGGAGCTTCGTGCTCGTCGCCGTCTCGTCGGCCGTGCTCGCGGCGGTCGCGTGGTGGGTGTGGCATCTCCTCGACGCGGGTCTCGGACAGTCGCTGCCCGCGCAGATCGTCTCCCTCGGCGCCGGGCTCCTCCTCGGCTACGCGGCCTTCTTCGGCGCGTGCCGGTTGCTGGGCGTGCAGGAGCTGGAGACGATGCTGCGATTGCGGCGCCGGGGCATGTAAGACTCGCGCCGACAACGACCAAGGAGGTGTCCGATGTCCGTGATCATGACTCTGTGGATGCAGGGTGACCCGGCGGGGGTCGAGCGGTACGCGGCCGAGAATCCCGAGAAGATGCGCGGCGTCGTCGCGCATGCGGTCGAGCATGGCGTCATCGCCCACCGGTTCTACGGAAGCGACGGGCAGATCCTCGTCATCGACGAGTGGCCGGACGAGGAGAGCTTCAACTCGTTCTTCGCGCACATGCAGGGCGAGATCGGACCGATCATGGAGGCGGCCGGCGTCACGAGCGAACCGCGGGCCGTCTTCTGGCGAAAGCTCGAGACGAACGACGACTACGGCTGGGACGCGTAGGCCGCAGAGCTCCGCGCCGGCCGGCTCTGCGTCGGGCCGGCGCGCGCCGAACCGATCCTTCCGGAATCGCGAATATGCGGGTGATGAGCCGCCAGCTCACCCATCTCTCCGACGAAGCGCTCGTCCTCATGGCCGCGCGGTCCGAGGAGTCGGCGCTCGCGGAGCTGTACGACCGCTACGGCCGCGCCGCCTACGGCCTGGCGCTGCGCGTGCTGCGCGATCCGGCCCTCGCCGAGGACGCGGTGCAGGAGGCGTTCCTCGCGGTCTGGCGCTCGGCGGCGCGGTTCGTCCCGGAGAAGAGCAAGGCGAGCACCTGGATCCTCACGCTCGTGCACCGCCGCGCCGTGGACACCGTTCGGCGCGAGCAGCGCCGCCGCGCCGACACGCTTGAGCGGGCGCCCGAGCCGACCGTGGGCGGTGTCGACGAGGACGCCTGGCTACGGCTGCAGCGCGAACGCGTGCAGGAGGCGCTGCGCGCGCTCCCGGATACGCAGCGCGAGGCGCTCGAGCTCGCGTACTACGGAGGCTTTAGCCAATCGGAGCTCGCCGAGCGGCTCGGGCAGCCGCTCGGGACGATCAAGAGCAGAATGTTCGCGGGGCTCTCGAGCTTGAGAGCGCTCCTTGGCGAGACCGGAACGGAGGTGTCGTGGACGTCCACGATCTGACCGCCGCCTACGCGCTCGACGCGCTCGGGCCCGACGAGGCGCAGGCGTACCAGGAGCACCTCGGCCAGTGCGAGCAGTGCCGCGCGCAGCTCGCGGAGCTGAACGAGACTGCCGCGACGCTCGCGTTCGGAGCCGTCGCGCCGCCGCCGCCGCCGCGCCTCCGCGAGTCGATCCTCGCGGCGGCCGCCGCGGAGCGCTCGAACGTCGTGCCGCTCCGCCGCAGGAACTGGGCGCCGCGCGCTCTCATCCTTGTCGCCGCGGCTGCCGCGTGTGTCGCCGTCGGGTTCACCGTCGCCGCTCTCCGGCCGGGCGGCACGACCCGCGTCACCGCCGCGCTCGTCCTCGCCGCCGACCGGACGGCGACGCTCCAGGTCACGGGCCTCGCGCACGCTCCGACGCAGAAGACGTATGAAGCGTGGATCATCCCGCCGGGCGGTAAGGCGCGGCCGGCCGGATTGTTCGCCGGTGGCACCGCGGGTAGCAGCCTGAAGCTGAGCGGGAAGCTGCCGCCGCACGCGGTCGTCGCCGTGACGATCGAGCCCGCCGGCGGCGACTCCGTCGCGACGACCGCGCCGGTCGTCGTCGCCCGCACCTAGCGACCGAACCGATCCTGCGCGAGGGACGAACCTCGTGCATGAAGCCGTTCATCGCAGTCGCAGCGGTCGCAACCGCAGCCGCAGCCGGGATCCACTTCGCCGTAGCTCCTGAGCACTTCCAGGAGTGGTGGGGTTTCGGCACGTTCTTCGTCGCGTCCGGCGTCGCCCAGCTCACGTGGGCGGTTGCGCCGAGGAACGTGGCGATCGGAATCGCCGGAAACGCCGCGCTCATCGCGCTGTGGGCGATCTCCCGCACGACCGGCCTGCCGTTCGGGCCGGACGCCGGCACGCCGGAGGCTGTCGGCCCGGTCGACCTCGCGTCGATCGCACTCGAGCTCGTCGCCGTCTTCGCGCTCGTCGCGAACCGGTTCGCCGTCGTCGGCGAATGGACGCCGATCCACCTACTTCACGAGGAGAACACATGAAGAACGCACGCAGAATCATCCTGACTCTCGCGGTCGCCGCCGTCGCAGCGGTCGCCGCTACTGCGGCTCTCGGCTCGGGATCGAACCATTCCATGTCGATGGGGCCGCACTCGGCCAAGACGCTCACCGCTGCCGACCTGCGCGTCACGCTCGACAACCTGCTCGGCGAGCACGCCGTTCTCGCGATGAACGCGACCGATGCAGGCGTCTCGGGCGCGAAGTCCTTTCCCGCCGTCGCGGCTCAGCTCGACAAGAACTCCGTCGCGCTCTCGAAGGCGATCGGGTCGCTCTACGGCAAGAAGGCCGGCAACACCTTCCTCAACGGCAAGTACATGTGGCGCGACCACATCCGCTTCTTCGTCGCGTACACCGTCGCGCTCGCGCACCACGACAAGGCCGGCGAGAACAAGGCCGTGAAGAACCTCGGGAAGTACATCTCGACGTTCGGCGCATTCCTCGCCGGCGCGACGGGGCTCCCGAAGCTCGAGGTCGAGGGCGACCTGGACGCACATGTCGCGCAGCTGAAGGAGCAGCTCGACGCGTACGCGGCCGGGAAGTTCAAGAAGGCGAACAAGCTCTACGACCAGGCGTACAACCACATGTTCATGACGGGCGACCTGCTCGCGAACGCCATCGCGAAGCAGAAGGGTCTCAGCTAGGCGCTCGGGTTCCGAGCCAGCGGACTACCCAGCGGCGGCGCCCGGAGACGGGCGCCGCCGTCTAGTACTTCGCACAGCCCGGTTCGCCTACCTAAGGCCCGCCCTGAAGGTAGCCGTGTCCGTGCAATTCAACGATCACGATGTAGAGCGCGACGCTACCCAGAACCCACAGCCCGAACGCCGTCCCGACGCGTCTCCAGCTCGCGCGACACCAAAGCAGAGCGGCCGCGCCGCCGAGCAGCCCGGCCCACACCAAGTAGGTGCCGAATCCTCGCGCCCAGCTTTCCGTGAGAGCGACGACCGCATAGACGAAGCTGGCTACGGCGAGCCCCGCGCAGACGATGACTCCGATCAGCCGCAGGGTGTGCATGTGCAGGTGATAACACGAGCGTGCGCGCGGGTCATCGGGAGAGAGCACCGATGGGTCGGGGCACTAGACTTGAGTAAGTCGGACCCGTCTAGCGCGTCCCTAGGATCGCTCTCACGACGGACGCGTTGGCGGTGTTGTTCGCGGCGGCGAGCTTGCGTCCTCGAAAGCCAGGGGCTACGCGCCAGCATCCGCCGAGCTCGATGCTGGCTCCCAAGGTGCTCCCACTCGCCAAGATCATCGCGAAGGTGCGCTGGTTCGGGCAATGGCTCTTCGGTGAGCCGGTGAGTGCCCCGAGCAGGTCCCGTGTCTGCGCGGGACCGAGACGCATGCCGCGCACGAACTCCCCGTCCGCGAGGTCATCCGCGGGAGCCCGATAGATGCAGACCCGGGCCGTGCGCGGCGTCGGCGCGAAGAAGGACTCACCAGACCTCAGTTGCGGCTCTCCCTCGGCGACGACGTTCCCCCACCTCATCGGGCAGTTGGCGGCGACCGCGGCCGCCGAAATGGTCTGCCTGATCTTCCGCACCTGGACGGTACGCCACCGAACACGAATCATCTGCTCGCCCGGAGCCAGACCAAGCGGATGATCACAGCGATCCACCGGTGCCCGCGGCACGAGCGCGTGTCCCCGCCTGTCGATGAATACGGGCACCAGGACGAACTCGAGGTTCATCGTGCAGCCGTCGTTCTTGGGCGGGACATTCGGATCGTTCGGCTGCTCGAAGTACCGCTGCCAGTTGGGGATCCCGCTGACCGCGACCTTGCGGGACATGACCAGCCACTGGCCCCGTCCGGGATAGGTTCGGAGGCCTTCGCTGCACATCACCGCGGTCACTGCGTGGAAGCGGCTGAAGGCCTTCGGCCCGACTGGATGGCGGTAATACGAGCCTTCGCAAGGAACATCCTTGGCCAGCCGAAGGTCAGCGCGCGGCGGCAGCGGGCGAGACACGCCCGGCGTCGAACTCCGCGGCGTGCTTCTTCCGAATGCACCGGCCGCGTACGCGCTCCCGAGACCGAGCCCCAAGAGGAGAGTGACCGCTACGAGAGCACCCCGCATGCATCACCTATACGTCACCAGCGGGCGCTTTCATCACCAACTCAAAATCGACGCTTTCTCTGCACTCCGCCCCGGTCGCGACCACTCCGCACCCACCCCAGTACCATCGCTCGCGGGATGGAACAGGGCCGCATTCGCAACTTCTCGATCATCGCGCACATCGACCACGGCAAGTCGACGCTCGCCGACCGCATCCTCGAG
>Ga0070734_10004177_pt1 | contig 14007 bp, 10 predicted proteins | sample Coa_R1_8_FD_66444 | JGI IMG/M metagenome (GOLD analysis project Ga0070734, IMG submission 66444) | Surface soil microbial communities from Centralia Pennsylvania, which are recovering from an underground coalmine fire - Coalmine... | ecosystem: Environmental > Terrestrial > Soil > Unclassified ...
GCTCAAGCCCGCAGCTACATGCAGACGTTGCTTGTCGCTTCCGGATGCAAGCAACTGATCGAACAGGAAAAGACAACCAGCATCCGAGGATTATTCTACCTGCTGAAGCACACCATTGAAGGGACGAGCGAAGAGACGTTCGATACCCAGGATGAATGCGATCCCGTTATCGAGGACATCGAGGTTTCACTCGACTCCATGCGCGAAGAACTTCACCTGTACGCCAAAAACGCGGGAGCGATGGTTGGCCCGATCACGCTGGTCGACAGCGGCGATACGATCGACTGTGCCCGCATGGGGTCTGGCGGCTATAGTATCCCGTCGATCGTCGAGCAGGACATCGTGCAGTTCAAAAAGAGCACTGCAAAATTCATCTTGCACGTCGAGAAAGACACGGTTTGGCGGCGATTCAACGAGGATAAATTCTGGCGGAAACACAACTGCATCCTGACACATGGCGGAGGCCAACCGCCCCGCGGCGTTCGCCGTATACTGCACCGCCTGCATCACGAGCTGAAACTGCCGGTGTATTGCCTGTTGGACAACGACCCCTGGGGGTATTACATCTACAGCGTGATCAAACAGGGATCGATCAATCTTGCCTACGAATCGCGTCGCATGGCCATCCCCGATGCGCGTTTCCTGGGATTGCGCAGCCTGGATTATGGCCGCTGCCAGCTGAGCCCCAGCGTGCAAATCAAATTGAACGAGCAAGACATCAAACGCGCTCGGCAGATCGCGCAGTATCCCTGGTTCGTCAACAAAAAGCCCTGGCAAAAGGAAATCGAGCTAATGTTGAAGAACGGCTTCAAGCTCGAAGTCGAAGCCCTGATAAGCAAAAACATCAGCTATGTTACGGAAGAATACGTGCCGGCGCGGCTGAAGGAAAGGGAGTTCCTCGACTAGCTGGTGGGGTTAGGGATTCAAAACCAAGAAGCTACGGTGAGCGACGGTGCGCCATGATTTTTGCTGTCAATTCTCCGGGGATAACGGTGGCGTGTCAGCGCCCCCGGGTTAGCGACGCCGATTTTCGTCTTATCATCCCTTGACGCCGGCTTCGCGAATGAATGTACGTTCCATTGCTCCGTTGACCGGACTCGTCCCTTTGACAGCGGCGGTCGCGAGGTCCGGATAAGCTGTGGTATCCATTCCTGAACTTCCCCTACGCTCAGATTCTTTGGACCCGGAGGCCGCGTGAATTGCTAAAACATTTGAGCAGAACACCAATCGCCCCCTCAGTCTTCGTCGGGAAGCATGAAGGTGATGCATGGCTCCATGCGGTCTCCTGGATGGCTGATCGCTTTCAAGCGCACGGTTACGTGCGGCGATCCGCCTATCGGTTTCTCGTTAGCCCAGGCAATCGCGGCTATTTGGGATACAGATGAACTTGAAGATTAATTGCTGACTCCCCTGGCCTTTCGCGCCGGAAGCCGGAGGCATGTACGCAACATTCAACCAATCAAATAGGATACAATCCCGCTTTTCCGGAGGAATTTGTGGCGAGCAAACAAGAATTGGAGGACCAGCTTAAGAAAACGCAAGACACAATTTTTCAGGAACGCGTCGAAATTGAGCGCCTGAAAATGGCGTTGCAAAAATCTCATCACGCAGTCAGCCGCGACATCATTTTAGCTGCTGTAAGCTTGGTGCTTGGAGTTATTGCAACCCTAGCGATCGATTCATATTTTCACGAAAGCACGATCCGCAATCTGCACGAGAGGATTAACAAATTAGAAGGAAAAATTGTGTTTCCCGGTGTCGGTCCGCGGCCTGAAGAAACGTCCCCTAACCGCACAAAAGGCGTCTTAGAGAAACTTCTTCCAGATCTCAAGGATTCCGATCATTTGATGATTTTGAATGATTTTCTCGGCTACGAGCACTACTCAAAGCCGGAAACGTTCGCACAGTACATAGCAAAGTTACGCGATGCTCACCAGAATCATAACGTGAATATTGATGTGATAGTAGCTGGACCTAGAGCGGCCAGAGAGATGATTTCAGACGAGTTTAGAGAAGAATATTGGATGGAACAAGGTCCGGATGACAAGCCTGGAAATAGCGGCACGTTCGGCTACTATGATCTAATTGATCCTGATCACCCAGCAAGCTCGAAACGGTCCTTCAAGCAATACAACAACTATATCAATTACTATAAGCTCGTTCGAAATGTGATAGATGAACAAAAGATTAAGACCCCAGTGACATATGTTGGATTCCTAAATCTTTTGACCACAACACAAAAAGCTTGGTGCGAAGATTTGAAAGGATATGCAAGCGTGAAAACAATGCCTTATGAAGTGGCCAAGCAACCCGTTCATTTCTGGATGATAGAAGGGAGAAAAGTCCTTTTTACGTTCAGTGAGTTTTCCACTGTCGGCGTCGGAGAGGGGCGTTCTTTCACAGCCGAGAGTTCCGTCAGTGAACCTTTCTTGGAGATGCTGCAACATCGATTCCAGGCCCTCTGGGAACCGACAAAACCGGAATATCTGGCGCTATTTCGTCAGCAACTCAACAAGGCATCCTGGAACCCCACGAAAGATTCGGATTTTAGATATATCTCTGAGAATAGTGGTCCATGCTATGAGAACTTGTTCAATGGGAGAACCCCAAGATAAAGGCAACGCAATGCGCATAGGCGAATGACTCTCGAGTCTAATGCTGCGTTGTGCTTTATATAGTCCGTACTAATATCTCCAAGATAATTCATCACAAGCCGCGTCGAGCATCTAAAAAATAGTCTTAGCCTTGTGGCAATTTCATTCGGATGCCTGATTCCTCGTGTAAGTGTTGCTGACAGATATTTACGGGCCGAAGACGGATCTTCAACAACGTCATGCGTTTCCAGGGCCTCTGAAATGGTGTGAAAATACGAGCACCATGTACGATGGTTGTCCCGTAAGCGCCTGCAATTGGGGTATATTTCGGGTGCGGAAACAGTACTAGTCATAGTGCCCTCCAAAATCATGTTGGGGAGAAAGATGCGGTCATTGAGCGCCGCACCCCCGGTGGGAAAGGATTCAGTTCCAGGTGAACAGGAAAGCCTGTTGCGGAACTCCATGCTGTGGGCGATTTCTACTTTTTCGCTTGCCCGAAGGAATAGGCTGCCCAAACAGGACGGGTGCTGGCTGCTCGGCGGCAGCCAGCAGCTCATTTTGAACATGAACGATTGAAATTGGAGCCTCGGGAATGGCCGCAACCGGTTCCGGTTCTGCAAACGGAACCTGCTCATCCTCAATTACAGGTGAGTTGGCGGCCGTGGGCAGCTTGTCGTAGACATCGCGAAGCTGGCTCCATATCTGATCGGCCGTCTCGCCAATGCCGTTTTCCTGAACCAATTCCCGCGCCATGGCCGAGAGCATGTCGTCATCGTCCTCCATGTCATGCAGCCCCTCGGACGCAAACTTGCCCTCCAGCGTCAACGCAACCAGAAGCTTCTTTCCCATCAGTCTGAGGCACTTGGTCTGCATGGTGCCCTCTTGGCAGAAAAAGAAAACCTTAACTGGGCGGCCCTGCCCGATCCTCCACGATCTCCTGCTCGCCTGCCGCAAAGTGTGCAGCGAGTATCCGGTTTCATAGAAAATCAGCGTTGGAAATTCGAGCAGGTCAAGTCCCGTCTCGACCAGTTTTGGATGACAGATAACGACCTGGACGCCCTCGGCCACTTTCTTTGCATACCAGGCCTCCCGCTGGGTCGTAGGAATCGTCGATTTCAGAACTGCTGTGCGTATACCCGCTCGGGAGAGTATCTCGTTGATACGCGCCGTTACATCGTGTTTTTTTGTATAAACCGCGAACACATGGCATAGGCGTCCCTCAGCCAATTCGGCCTTCACTCTCTCGATCAGCTTTCGCTCTTTGGAATACAGGCGGTCCTGTGGCAGTTCTTTAGGCCGAGCAATCACGAACGTTTCCGAGCCCCTGTCCGTGCGCCTCTTGCCATGGAGCGTCCCGATTCCAAACGGGTGATCGGGATATAGAAGCAACGTGTTCAGCATCTGACTCAAGACGGAACGATTCTTCCTGTTTTGCTTCAGGCACTCCTTAATCTCGATTTCGAGTGCACTGTAAGCTGCAAACATCTCCGGGTCCATCGGGACGCTGACCAGGTTCTCTTCGTAAGAAGGAAGGCGGTCCGCGATGTCTTCAAGGAAAACAAAGGCGCACAGCCCCATCAGGAATTCGCCAAACAGGAGCGGCGATGCTCCTGGTCGCTGCTTGACCGTGGTTGTGACTCGCGCCTCGGAGCATGCGTTGTCGGCTGGACGAATCGTTTCGATGGTTTCAAGAACGCCATACTCGGAGACGAAAGCCGACGATCCATTCGCTCCCCAGATGAAACCTTTCTGTTTCATCTTTGCCGCCTCGAACCGCCACAACAGGTTGTTCAGATCTTTGGCATAACCGCCGCTCAGGGTGCCTGTCAATCCAACTAGGCGTCCGGCACACGACGCCAAAGTTCCCAGCGCATTGCCCTGCGCCGTGTCCCCGGCCAACTGGTGCATCTCGTCGCAGATTGCATAGTCAAAGAATCCATGCATGTAACGTCCAATGAAGTCGATTGGCGCTTCGCGGGGAATCTTCTGATTGTCGGCCTGCCACAACGGGCTGAAGAGCTTCTTGCAGGAATGCCCTGCCCGTTCTTCAATGACCTCGGCGATCTTCACGGTGTCGAAATCGGATGCCAGCAGCCTTTGCTCATTGGTCACAATGGGTTGTCCAGATTCAGGATTCACCACCGATCCCAGGTAGTTGCCAGACGCCGCAACTTCATAGGCATGTCTCCAGAAATAACCAAGTTTGGCCCGCTCACGCCCCACAATGAACAATGATGGCTGTGAACAGATAGAACGCCACCTTTCACGGGCAGTACGGTGCGACTTCGAGAGCCGCAAATCCGTGAGTGAGGTGTGCAGCCCCTTGCGCACGATCCGTTTGCCCTGCAGTCGGACCTCATTGACGCCGTGGGGAGCCTTGGGATCGCCTTCATTCCGGAGATCGTCGACAATAAAAACGCGAATCCCCGGAATGGTCTGGATCGCCTCTCTCGCCCATTTCTCCACGAGATGCGGTGGGACCATGGCAATCGCTGTGAACGGCTGGCCTTCGGCATGAACGTGAACCGCACCCAGGGACATGAGAGTCTTTCCCGTGCCGCACTCAGCCACGATGGCAGCCGATCTCCGCTGCTCCCATCGCTTCGCCACTCCCATCATGGCGATCGCCTGCGCCGGAAACGGCCGTCGCAACAACTTCTTGATGAGCGGCGAAATCGGATCTTCAAATCGCTGCAGGGCTGGGAAGTCGGCCAGAATTCTTTGGCCGAGCTCTGCCGAGAAGCACTTCATGTACGAGTAGATATCAAGGATGTTGGAGCGATCCATGTAAGCCCTCCGAATGAGGAGACGGGAAAATGTCGCTGGAATTTGGGAAAGCGTTCTTTCACAAACTTTCCTCACGTGGTTCTTCTGTTGCCGGAACCTCGGCACTGGATCAGTGCCGGATGCAAAGCATAATTCGTACTCAATTTCTCATGCTTTGGCCCCATTTTTGTTCTAACATTGGCTGAAGGAAAAGAAAGGAAGAGATGAGCACTGAGTCAAGCGAATCCCGACTTCAAATGAGCTCAATAGAATCTGATAATAGCAACAAACCCTCTACCAATATCGAATGGGCAAAGCACCTATTCGATGAGTGGAAATATCGGCACGATCTATTTTGCCAATATCTATTCCGCTATCTGCTGGCGATAGGTATCCTCGCAATCCTTCCGATGACGTCCCTTCTGCAAGGAATGCATAGAGGTGGAATTGCGCTCTTCGCGTACTGGTGCCTTATCTGCCTATTTTTGATTGGATCAAGTATATCTCTTCTAGTCCAATTTATATCCTGCCGCAAATTATTTGATAGAGTACAACGGCTTAGAGGGTCACAAGAGACACTAACTCTGCGTGACTTTTGGCCCTATTCTCCCTCTAAAGCGACGCTTTATATTCTTGGATTTGTGTTGATCGTTGTCATCTGTGTCGTTGCACCATTCATCATGCGTCAATCTGGAAGTCCAGCAAGAGCAGATGCGGATGAAGGAATCGACGTATCGTCATTGGTAGATCAGCTTAGGCGGGAGTTGATCGCTTCTGATCTAGAAAGGACGGAGAAGCACATGCCGTCCCTCCTTACAGCCAAGAGCGTCGACTTGGAAGTCTCATTTGTTGCAAGAAGGAGCGACAATACAGGTTCAAAAGTGTCCATCCAAGTCATCGATGCAGATTCCAAGCAGGAAATCACATCTGAAAGAACTCAAAAAATGATTCTTCACCTTGATATTGAGCAGCCTAAACAACTTGTTATTTCGCCTAAAGGAGTGAACCAATGATCGTTCGAGCTGCAGTTGTGCTTCTCTTTCTGTGCGTTAGCGTTTCTGCCCAACCATCTGGGAACAGGCACACTGGAATCTTCCGTTATGAGCTTAATGGGAAACCCATTTGTGAAGGGCCCGATGGCCGAATTGAATGGAGCGCAAAGGTAATAGGAAACGATACGGTGAGATTTATAGTCGATGGTCATCAGGTTGATACTTGCACGATATACTATGATTTAGAGTTTATAGCTGAGATTTTTGACTCGGGAGGAGTATCTAAAGGTATACATCGATACTCCTTTGCGAATCAATCAATTAGAGGGCCCATGATTCTTTCGAATGATTTTAGCCATCCTGGTCTGAAGATAGCCAAAGTTCGAGGGATCTCATTAATCTGCAAAGTGCGAAATCTTGGTTCCCTACCAGGGCCTGCTGGCCCTGATAGCCCAGCGATGGAACAGGCCAAATGGCTTCAAGCGTCATTTGCAGCCGACAAATTGACATATGAAACGTGGAGTAATGTAAAAGAGGTTGAATATACTGAAGATTATATCGTAGGTACAGATGAAATGGTTTGCAGTTCTGGTTCTCTCCAAGATACGGCACTGCCAAACGACCAACATGCTTGCGCCAGGGAACATCAGGCTACTCAGGCCCTAATAGCCGAACGCGAAAAGAAATTTGGCAAGGTCATATTGCCTAACTAGATAAAACCGATTGTACTTGTCGGCCCGAGCTTATGCCATTTTTCTGGCTTCATTTGGAGTTTTCATAGGAGCTTAGGCCATATTTCTAGCTGGTAATGATTTTAAGATCGACTATTGGTATGTTTCCTATGCAATTTCGCAATTTTGCCGGATCGCTCTAGCTGCCCATTGATTTCACATCATTTTTCAGTAGTGTCCCAACGTTTGTGGTGTTGGGCAGTGTAAGTCATTGATTGGGAAAGAATAAATGTCGAGTCTGTTTGGTCTCGATTTGAACTGTCGAGACGGATTCTGCGACCCTGCCAAGGATAACTTCGTGGGGACAACGAATGAACCAAGGCAAGCTGGTATTTGCGCAGGTGATGGAGCATCTGCCGCTGACCACCTTTCGGCGATGTGTCGCCCGTTATCAGGGCGAGCGCAAGGTCAAGACCTTCTCCTGTCTGGATCAGTTCCTCTGCATGGCCTTTGCGCAGCTAACCTATCGTGAGAGCCTGCGCGATCTCGAGGCTTGTCTGCGAGCACAACGTTCCAAGCTCTATCATCTCGGAATTCGATCGATGGTTGCACGCAATACTCTGGCTAATGCCAACGCCGTGCGCGACTGGCGCATCTACGCCGATTACGCTCAGAGCCTGATGGGCATGGCTCGAACGCTTTACCGGAACGAACCGTTTGGCGTCGATTTGGCAGACTCCGTCTACGCCCTGGATGCAACCACCATCGATCTGTGCCTGTCGGTATTTCCGTGGGCACCGTTCCGTTCCACCAAGGCTGCGGTCAAACTGCACACGCTGCTCGATCTGCGCGGCAATATCCCGTCCTTCCTCCACATCAGCAATGGCAAGATGCACGAGGTTCATATCCTCGATCAACTGATCCCCGAGCCCGGTGCGTTTTACATCATGGATAGGGGCTATCTCGATTTCGAGCGACTCCATCGGATTCATAAGGCCGGCAGCTTCTTCGTGACTCGCGGCAAGTCCAACCTCAAGATCGAGCGTCGCTACTCCAATCCCGTGGATCGATCCACCGGTCTGATCTGCGATCAGACGGTCGTCCTCACCGTCTTTTACTCGCAAAAAGGATTCCCGGCACCACTGCGACGGGTTCGATTCAAAGATCCGGAGAGCGGCAAGACGCTCATCTTTCTCACCAACAACTTTACCCTTCCAGCCCTTACCATCACACAACTCTATCGTTGCCGCTGGCAGGTCGAGCTGTTCTTCAAGTGGATCAAGCAGCATCTGCGCATCAAAGCCTTTTTCGGTACTTCCGAGAACGCGGTCAAATCTCAAATATGGATCGCGGTCTCGGTCTACATGTTGGTTGCCATCGTCAAAAAGCGTCTGCAGATCGCAGCCAGCCTGTACGAAATCCTACAGATCCTGAGCCTGACTATGTTCGAAAAGACCCCATTGGATCAATTACTTAACCGCTCAGTCCAGGACGCAATCTTTACCGATGCACCTAATCAATTGATTCTGTTCGATTAACGTTGGGACACTACTGATCATTTTTCGCTAATCAGTGTTTTCGTCCTTCGATAGGCATACCGTTTATATAGGACGGCAGCCTCACTTCATAAACAGGAAGCGGACTGAGTCAAGCGCAGGCCATGCTACCGGCCCGTTAACTTCAGGCATAGTGATTTCGCCCTTCTGAATCCCTTTGCTCATCCAATCGAGGAACTCCTTCTTAGTGCCCGTAATCAGCACAGGTCGAAGCCCGAATCCCTGCAACGGCACAATGGCGAAGTTGTCTTCGAGCTTCGAATAAAACCAACTCGCCCACTCGGGGACGCATGGAAGACCAAAGGTTTGAGCCATCGAAGCCCAAATGAAATTTACCTCCGAGTCGGCTAGCAGAGTCCTGCCTTTCGATTCCGAGATGGCAGTTGCGCCGAACTCTTCCGACACCGCCACCAAATGCCGGAGGGGCCGTTTCCTGCTCGAAAGCTGAATGGAAGCCCGATAGCACCCCGCGTCTTTGCCCATCCTGACATTAATGGTCGGAACTCCGGGACCTTCTATAGAAAAGGGATGGTTTTCCGAGAGGATGGCACCGGCGGCCGCGATCTGCGCATCTCCGCCAATCACTGACAGGAAATGAACCTTTGCCCCTCCGTCGACTTCCCGCTCTGCAATCAATCTGTCGGCACGGAGGCTGAAGCTGTTCTGAGAATTGCCCACAGTCCTATGAAAGCGCATCGAGCCGAATCGCAAATGTGCATTTTTCACCGGGCTCCTCCTTCAATTGATACGTCCTGGCATGACGATTACTTTGGAACTGCTACACGACGGCTCGGGCACACCGGTTTGCGGCGATGCCGATTCATCGACGAGAATATCTTCTTGCTGAGGCTCGTGAGTCAGAATTTGCGTGTGCCCATCCGCCCAGAGGAGCGTGCATTCGTGGGTGAAATGCTCACGAGTGTGATTCACGATGTTTCCGTCTTCGATCTCGCTCCACGTCTTGGTAAACTTCCGTGACTGCCAATTGGCGACATGACGTAGATCTCCCTCGCCAAAGACGCCGTTTAGAAGACCCGCGGTGCAAAGGAGACCTACGTGACCGCCATGCAGCGGAGTAAGTGGACGGGCACGAACCGTCTCTGTTTCCCTGAGAAGCACCCGCCTGACTTGCCGGTACGCCGCCGAATCCTTTAGCTTGTCCTCAATTTCATCCAGGGGAAGGCCATTGTGAACCAGAGTTATCGGCCCGGAAGGCGGCGGGCAGTACCGCGCTTCCGCGACATCCGGAAGCAGATCCAGGTCCGCTCTTCGTGAAAGCCGTTCTATCTGCTCCATCTGCAGGGCCAGTGCATCGTCCCTCAAGCGCCGGTTCCTGCCCCTGCGTATTGCCAGAACAGCTACCTGGTTGTACTTAACCGATTCTGGGGCGGTAAGACGATAGACGCGGATCATCTCGAAATGTTCTGCGAGAGTCCTGGAGCAAGCCGAAATTTGTTGCTGTGGAATGATCAGGAACAGAACACCACCGGGCATCAGCCAGCGTCCCGTATGACGAAGGAAAATGCTCTCCATTCTCTGGTTGCCGGTTTGGCCGGCTTCAAAGTCGTAGGGTGGGTTCAGGTACAGAAATGAAAGGGTATCGACCTTGCATTCAGTGTCGAGAGTATTGCCGTGCACTACTTCGATTCCAAGCTTACGGGCCTGCTCGACCCGGTAGGCATCGAGTTCAACGCCGTAGCGTAAAGCCGGCGTCGAATCGAGAATTATGTGAAAGGCAGCACCATCGCCAACGCAAGGATCAAGAGCGGGGAATGATTGATCCGGGAAGGCGAGGTGCTTTCTGAGGCGCTCAGCCTCGCGATGCGGAAGCGGAAAAAAACCTAGCTTAAGGCGGCCATAGTTTCTCATGGATCCTCTCTTTGACTTAACTTGGGCTGTGTGTTTTGAACCATCCGTGGCGACGGTTTGACCTATGCCTTGGCCACGGCCTCTTGGACATGATCCGCTGCCCCCAGTATTCGCGGGAACTGTGCTGCTTGCGCCCGAGGCGAAGGATATATTGTTATACGTTGTGCGGCCGTAATGGCCGTAAGGCCCCATTGGGACTTGCTCCAGAGAAGTCGATGCCGATTTTGCGCAACACGCCGACGCTACGTGTACACATGTGCCGGTATAGCAGAAGTCTCCGCTCTTCAGAATCGGAAAACATCGCCGAACGAGCTGATTTTAGTCTCTCAATCTTCGACCGGACTGACGTCTTCCAGTGGCATCTCGTTAAATGAGCCGTCGGGCCTCAGCAGTACGGTTCGCGAGACGCGCGTTTGAAGGGTTCCAAAACATCTCAGGCTCGCCACCAGCGACTTGCGCAATCCAGAACGCTTCTTCTGCTTGGTCTGCCTGAGGTCCTTTTGTTGGGCGCGGCGCAAGACTCATCGTGACATCGTGAGGTCCTTCGATTACAGGCAACGATGTCTCGAGTGGTGTGACATATGCGTGGTAAAACATACGGCCCGCCAGTTCCCAGAACTGGGCCGGATGGAGCAATCTGCCTTTTGAGGGCAGACGCGACCTTTCGTTTGTAGTACGCTTCGGCCTCTCCGAAATCATCAAAGATGCTGATGATGCCAATCGCTCCCAGTTGCATAGCGACGGCCCCGAACAGCGTTGCATGTCGAAGGCGGAAGGAGTACGAAGGATCGCGTCCTATAAGGAGCGGAAATACGAGGACTGAAAAAGGAGGATGCGGATAGCCAAAAAGCATGACGCGCGTGCGAAAGCCCTGCAAAAGTCGAAGCAGGAATCTCAAGTCTGCCAGAAGGCTTGGAGATGAGATCGGTTTCAAGCGCTTCTTTGGTCAGCACATCGCGCGGATTGACCTCGAGATGAACAATTCCGTAATAGATTTTGGCGCACCAGAGAAAGATGTCAGCTTTGCGCAACTGAGAGAATCGCTGAAATCCGCCCTCGCGTGTTCTCAATTCGATTTTCAAAACGCGACAGAAACTCGTTATTGCAGCGGGCGCAACTCGGCATGAAAAGCTCGCTGTATTTGCGTTGACTGCCGTCGCTCAGTGTAACCTTGAGTTCCGCAAGATCGAAAACCGCCTGCATCCATTGCGGGAAAACGTGCTCCACGGTATCTTGCTGCTTCGATTCCCGTTTCCTTGTCAGCCGACGCCCGCATAGAAAACAGTTGAAGGCTACCAGCTGTGCTAGTCCCCCTGCGTCGAATTCGGCGTGCGGAAGCTGTGTACTCTAGGGGATTTCTTGCAATCCTACCTCGCGTGCCTGGAAGATTCCGCATCTCGTCAGATTGACGGGCTGCCTTTTCGATTCTCTTTGGCCTTTCTGCGGCTGCATGCACTTTTCTAACTGCTCAACGACAGTTTACGAGCGCTGCGGCCACGCGGAAAAGAGAACAAACAGTGACTTGAGTCGCGAATGAGTGACGCAAATTCACGCGTTCAGCTTTGGGGTGCTGTTGCGATGCCCGGTCTACAGTCGGTGTCTAAATGCCAGGAAACGACTCTCCAATCTCAAGCCCAAGAAGCATACCGCTGACCTCAAAAAAGGGCTCTGCGCAAGAATCTGTAAAAGCATGCATCTGGCGTGGCTTTCGCGAAAAGCCCTTTAAGTCGAAAACATGGATAAAAACCGAGATTCTGCCCAAATTTGCTTTGCTTGCTGTGGAAATGACGCACCAAGGCACAAGAAAGGCTCAATCGCCCGATACATTCTGGATTGCCTTGGTGCTTGGAACCCGCATAAAAGCACGGGTTTCCACATTCCCCACAGCAACCACCACGGCTGCTGTTTTTTACCTAAAAGCCAAATACGCGCCAGATGCATGCTTTTACAGATTCCTGCGCAGAACCCAAAAAAGTAACTCTATCTGGGAGTGGGACTCGGCGGTGGATGCGGGGATGACTCATTATATTTCCGTGCACGATCCCTTTCTCTGTCCTGCTCCTTCCTATTTTCTGTGTCAGCAATACTCTTGGCGGTATCGCTGGAGGTCTTAACGGTTGACGTTGATTCCTGGGGAAGGTCGGGTTGCCTAATATGATCAGCAGTATCCTTTGCCCTAGTGAGGTCAGTTTTGTGCTCCTGCTTCTGTTCATTCTGGTTATTGTTCGTGGTCTGATTGTTGTTTGGAGTCTGATTGTTGTTTGGAGCCTGATTATTGTTTGGAGTCTGGTTGTTATTCTGAGTCTGGTTGGTATTCTGAGTCTGGTTGTTATTCTGGGTCCGAGAATATGTCGAACTCGCAGAAAACGCTAGAACTCCGGTGAGAACAGTCGCCGGAACACTCCTGAGAAATTTCATGGAGATTCACCTCATTCCGCTACTTGAAATTCCGCCACGACCACGGCCTTCCTATTGGATTTGAGGGAAATTATTAGGAATAGCCCTCAGTGGAAGAATCTGTGGCAAGCGCAACTCCTCTACCCAATTTTATGCTCGCAGGCGGAACGCGTTTAGCAAATTCAACCTTACAGTAGTTTTACGGTATTGAGGCAGACAAGGTCTTAGACACAGACCGATCATCCAACAGCACGGAGCATGTTTCGGGGGTAGTGATGCAAGTCACCTCTGCAGGCGCTTCAATGCCTCACCCAACAATAAGACCTCTCTTTCCGTAAAAGAAAAGCCAATCTCGCGATCCTCACAAGTAACGCGATACCTGCCAGGAGAAATCTTGCTGGCCAGTAACTATCAGTTATCGAAGCTGATCGTCCACAATTGCCAATTTCTGCCACTAGGCCCCAGATCACACAACTGGTATCATCATGATGAATCTTTGAAAATTCCAATTAATTTGCTGGGGTTGATTTGCACTAATTTCTCTTCGTATATCTTTGCTACCTCAAGAATGGTCATCATTAGTGTCGATTTCAACAACGAGCGAACCATTTAAGCTTGAATTTCGATTCCTTGTGAATAAAAGAGTCCTTCTGATTTCCCCAAAATAGCCGATCAGTACCCCGATCGGCTTGAAGTGCCGCACTCGCGTCGCACCATCGGATCAAACGCCATTGCCGCCCCAAGGGATCTTTCTCTGACCTTCCGCATCAATAGCTGCAGAGGAGCTGCTGAGCCGATAAATCTCGTGAAATGGCAAAATCCTGTTTGTCATGCCAGGGCATAGAACGGTGAACGGACGCCGCTTCCTACAAACCGGACAGAGCACCGTCGCCGTCTTTGGAAGAGATGAGATCGCTTCGCGCAGTTCAAAGCCCGGCGCGGCGCACGGGCAATTGATCACGATGTAGTGGCATTTATGTAGCATTGTCAGTTTCACCTCTTTGCTGCTGGAGTCCCGCAACTGATCGTGGTTGAATTCGCGATCCCGTAGCACGTACATGGCGGCGTCGAGCGATATATCGGTTTTCGTCATTTCCTGAATCGAAACCGACGACGCACTGGCAGACGTGGCGCGAAACGCAGGTCTGGAACGGGATGCACA
>Ga0070734_10004178_pt1 | contig 14005 bp, 15 predicted proteins | sample Coa_R1_8_FD_66444 | JGI IMG/M metagenome (GOLD analysis project Ga0070734, IMG submission 66444) | Surface soil microbial communities from Centralia Pennsylvania, which are recovering from an underground coalmine fire - Coalmine... | ecosystem: Environmental > Terrestrial > Soil > Unclassified ...
GCCGCGGAGAAGCAGCCGCGGAGAAGCAGCCGCGGAGAAGCAGCCGCCCGCGTCAACCGTCGGCTACTTCTTCTCCGCGGCGCCCTTGTCGCCGGCTCCGGCCTGCCCGGAACCCGCGCCGCCGCCGAGCTCCTTCTCCAGGGCTTTGGCGGCGTCGTCCTGCTCGCTGTTGCCCGACGCTCCGCCCGACGGGGCGGGCGCCGCTCCGCCGCCTCCCATCTCCTTCTCCAGCGCCTTGGCCGCTTCGTCCTGCTCGTCACGGCCTGCCCCCCCGCTGCCGCCGGGCGCCGGCTCGTCCGGGGCCACCTCGATGTGGATCTTGCGGATGTCGACTTTCTCCCGCACCTCCAGCCCCCCGGACACGATACCCGGGAACGCGATGATCAGTCCCACCATGACGATCTGGATGAGGACGAACGGGACGGCGCCCCAGTAGATCTGGCCGGTGGTGACCGGTGCCGTCCTGCGGCCGGTGTGCTTGTCGATGAATTCCTTCGCCGGGGCGACGCTGCGCAGGTAGAACAGGGCGAAGCCGAACGGCGGGTGCATGAACGAGGTCTGCATGTTCACTCCCAGCAGCACGCCGAACCAGATGAGGTCCACACCGAGCTTCTCCGCCACCGGACCGACCAGCGGCACGACGATGAAGGACAGCTCGAAGAAGTCCAGGAAAAACGCCAGCACGAAAATCAGCAGATTCACCACGATGAGGAAGCCGAGCTGGCCGCCCGGGAGGCTGGTCAGCAGATGTTCCACCCAGACGTGGCCGTTGACGCCATAGAAGGTGAGGCTGAACACCCGGGCGCCGACCAGGATGAACACGACGAAGGTCGACAGCTTCGCCGTCGTGTTCATCGCCTGCTTGAGCAGCGACAGCGTCAGCCGGCGGCGGGCCAGGGCCATGATGAGGGCGCCAGCCGCTCCCATGGCGCCGCCTTCGGTGGGGGTCGCGACGCCGAGAAAGATGGTCCCCAGGACGAGAAAGATGAGGGCGAGCGGCGGAATGAGAACGAAGGTCACCCGTTCGGCGATGCGCGACAGCAGGTTCATCCCCAGCAGCTTGTTGATGACGGCGGCGAAGAATGCCGCACCGACGGCGACCGAGGTGCTCATGACGATGCGCTCGTCGGTGGTGACCTCCGGGTGGCGCTGGTCGTAGTAGAGCTTCCAGAAGGCGACGGCGATGGCCGCCGAGATCACCACCAGCACGAGCAGCGAGCGGCTGCCGGAGGAGCCGTCGGCCTCGCGCATCGTTCTGGCTTCCGCCGGCAGGGCGGGTGCCCAGGCCGGCCGCGCCAGGGTGATGGCCAGAATGAACACGGCGTAGAACGCGGTGAGGCACAGGCCGGGGATGAACGCCCCTTCGTACATGTCCCCGACGGAGCGGCCGAGCTGGTCCGCCATGATGATCAGAACGAGGGAGGGCGGGATGATCTGGGCGAGCGTGCCCGAGGCGGCGATGACGCCGGAGGCGATGCGGCGGTCATAGCCGTAGCGCAGCATGATGGGCAGGGAGATCAGTCCCATCGAGATCACCGATGCCGCCACCACGCCGGTCGTGGCGGCGAGCAGGGCGCCGACGAAGATCACCGCGTACGCAAGGCCGCCGCGCACCGGGCCGAACAGCTGCCCGATGGTATCGAGCAGGTCCTCGGCCATGCCGCTGCGCTCGAGGATGAGGCCCATGAAGGTGAAGAACGGCACCGCCAGCAGGGTGTCGTTGGACATGACGCCGAAGACCCGTTCGGGCAGCGCCTGCAGCAGCGTCGGCTGCAGCAAGCCGAGCTGGATGCCGACCAGTCCGAAACCCAGGCCGACGGCGCCGAGGGCGAAGGCCACCGGATAGCCGATGAGCAGAGTGACGATCAGCGCCAGGAACATCAGCGGAGCGATGTTTTCAACGAGGAAGCCGGTCATGGGCGTTCCGTCCGGCCTTTGGCGATCCCTTCGATCTCGTCGGCGATGGCGCGCTCCCCGCGGGCGCGCAGGATTTCCTCGGCCAGTTCCTCCTCCGGGGTCTTGACGACGATTTTCTCGCCGGGATCGGCGATGCGGCCTTGCAGGAACGCGATGCGCTTGATCAGTTCCGACACGGCCTGCACCGCCAGCAGAAAGAAGCCGACGGGCACCATCAGGCGCGCCGGCCAGATGGTGAGCCCGCCTGCATTGGTCGACACCTCGTTGCGCACCCAGGCGTCCACGAACACGGGCCAGGACAATCCCATGATGAGCAGCGCCACCGGCAGCAGGAAGAACACCGTGCCCAGGATGTCGATGACGGCGCGGGCGCGCGGCGTCAGGTGTCCCGAAATGATGTCGATGCGGACGTGCTCGTTGTGCTTCAGGGTGTAGCCGGCGAGCAGCAGGAAGATCATCGAGAACAGGTACCACTGGATCTCGAGGAAAGAGTTGGAGCTGTAGTTGAAGAGTTTGCGCACCGTGGCGTTGGCGGCGCTGATCACCACGGCGACCAGCACCAGCCAGTAGAGGGCGTGACCGATGCGCTCGGTGACCGCGTCGATGGCGCGGGACAGGGCAAGCAGAGCCTTCAAGGGTTTCTTCCTCCTCCGCAGCGGCGGCCGGGTCGCGCGCCGCCGCGATTGTATCGTTGGCGGGAGGGTTTCAGGACGTTTCCGCGTTCCTCTGGCGAAGTCGCGGCCGCTGCGTGGTCGCGGCCGCGGGCCTGGCGGCACGCTGCGAGCGCGGCAGCGCCGGGGCGGCCTTCTGCGGATGGCCCGGGCACCTGCGGGGCGCCGCCTATGGACCGATGGGCGCCTGCGGCGCGGCCGCTTTCGGATCGACCGGCGCCGGCCGGACGGCGCTGCTCCGGCCGCAACAGGTCAGGATGGATGGCGCCGTGCGCCGGCTGTCGCGCGGCTCTGTCGAACGCGGCCGCCGGCTTTCAGATCAGGACGGGTCGAAATTGTTGCGCCGGCCCTTCTTGACGTAGGCCACCGAAGAGGCGATGTGGCTCTTGCCGTGCATCGCCCGCTTCTTCGCCAGATGAGCGAACATCTGGATGCCGAAGCCGCCGTCCAGGTCATCGACGATGCGCTGCTTCCAGCGCCGGCGGACGATCTGGGTGGTGAGCCGCCGGGTGATGCGCGGCTGGGTCATGATGTGGTCGGCAATCTGCCAGGCGCGCTCGAGCAGCCTGTCCCTGGGCACGACTTCATTCACCATGCCGTATTCCAGCGCTTTGCGCGCCGTGATGGCCTCGCCGGTGAGCAGCGCGTAGGCGGCTCTTTTCACCCCCAGCAGCTCTTCGAAGCAGCTGTGGATTCCGTCGCCCGGCACCGAGCCGATGTCGTAGTGGAGATCGAACAGGACGGCGTCTTCGCTGCACAGCGTGATGTCGCACATCAGGCAGATCTCGGTATGGAAGCCGGGGCCGTTCAGCACGCCGATGGTCGGGATCTCCAGATCGTTGACGAGCGCGCTCACGTTGATGCGGCCGTCCTTGTACGCGTATTCGTAAGCCCAGTGCGCGAGATCCTCCTCTTCCAGCCTGAAACCTTCGGGATCCGCGTCCATCATGAAGTCATCGCCGGATCCGCTGAAGATCATCACTTCATTGTCCGGGTCCGCGCCGATGGTCTTGAACAGCTGGCCGAGGGAGCGGTGGTTCTCGACACTGAGCTGCACCGGGCCGCCAAGAGTGTGGGCCTGCGCGAGCAGGACCCCGTCGGTGCGGCGTTCAAGCTTGTAGTGAGCGCTGAAGCGCTCCTTGTATTCGTCGAACTTCGGCGTGGGAACGAACGGTTGCAGCGACATGCGCCGTCTCCTCTCCAGTTGAAATGCGAGCGCCGCGGCGCGGGCTCGCGGATATTTTCGGCGAGCCAGGCTCACGGAGGGTCCAGGCGAGCCGGGCTCACTGAGGGTCCAGGCGAGCCGGGCTCACGGAGGGTCCAGGCGAGCCAGGCTCACGGATAGTCTAGGGGAGCCCGGCGCCGCGGCGCGTGATCTCGTAGAACGCGCTCCAGTCCGCTTCCTGCAGTCCGGCGGCCACGCCCGCCTGCAGCTTGGGCTCGACGATCCGGCCGATCTCGAGGGGGGCGCCGACCTCGTCGGCGGTAGACAGCATGAGCCGGACATCCTTCAGCCCCCCGCTCATGACGAAGCCGCCGCGGCCGCCGAAATCCCGCCCGCGCAGCTTCTCGGCGTACATCCGCAGCGCCGGATGGGCGAACGCGAGCTGCTGATAGAAGTCGCGCATGTGCTCCAGAGGCACGCCGCATTTCTCGGCGAAGACGTAGGTTTCACCGATCAGCTCGAGAATGGAGACGATGTTGTAGTTGATCGCCAGCTTCAGGCAGTTGGCCAGCCGCGGCGGACCGGGCATCGCCATGACACGCGCGGCGTACGAGGCGCAGACGGGGCGCGCGCGCTCGATGGCGCTCTGCTCACCCGCCACATAAGAAGCGAGCTGACCGGCGCGAGCGGCGTCGGGGCGGCCGACCACCGGTCCCGACAGGTAGGCGCTGCCGTGGCTGCGGTGGAGGCTGTCGAGCTCGTCGGCGCAGCGCGGGGAAATCGTGGTCACGCAGATGTGCACGGCATCCGCTCTCATGCCGCTCAGCAATCCGTCCTTTCCCTGCACGGCATCCAGCACGGAGCCGTCATCCATCAGGCAGGACACCACCACATCGGCTTCACGTGCGGCCTCCGCCGGGGAACGCGCTCCGCGGGCGCCCCGCTCGGCGAACGGACGGATTTTTTCCTGCGTCCGGTTCCAGACAGTCAACGCAAAGCCGGCGTCCATGATGCGGCCGGCAATGCCGGCGCCCATATTGCCCAAGCCTGCCACAGCCACCTTCATACGTCAGTCTCCCGTCGCGCCGGCCGAACACGCCCGCTATTCTGCGCCAGGCTGCATGATGCGCAAAGGCTTACTACAATGCCGCTCGCGGATAAAAAAGGAGGAGTCGATGAGGAAAGGCCGGCCGGTAAAATCGAGCTCGTTGATCGCAGCGGCGCTGGCCGCGGTCGTGCTCGGCATGAACGCGTTGGATTCGATCGCCGAAGAGCCCATCAAGATCGGCTTTTCCATGCCGCTCACCGGATCGCTCGCCTCCACCGGCAAGGCGATTCTCGCCTCGTACCAGATGTGGCAGGACGACATCAACGCCAAGGGAGGGTTGCTGGGACGCCAGGTGAAGCTGGTCTATTACGATGACCAGAGCAATCCCGCACTGGTGCCGGGCACCTATACCAAGCTGTTCGACATCGACCACGTCGATCTCGTGCTGACCAGCTATGGCACCAATCTGTCCGCGCCCTCCGTGCCCGTCGTCAGCGGCCGCAACTACGTCCTCATGGGGCTGTTCGCCCTGGCCATCAACGAACAGTTCAACTACCCGTACTACTTCTCGATGTTTCCGGCCGGTCAGGATGCCGTCCACGAGTTCTCGCGCGGCTTCTTCGAGGTGGGCCGTTCCCTCGAACCGAAAGCGCAGACGGTGGCCATCATCGGGGCCGATACCGATTTCGCCAAGAAGGCGGCCGACGGGGCTCACGACAACGCGCTGAAGGCAGGGTTCAAGATCGTGTACGAGCGGGGGTATCCGCCGAACACCCTGAACTTCACCCCGATTCTGCGCGCCGTGCAGGCGGCCGGCCCCGACATCATCTACGTCGCTTCCTACCCGACCGACACCTCGGGCATCGTGCGGGCCGCCAACGAGATCGGCATCAAGGCGCGATTGTTCGGCGGGGGCATGGTGGGATTGCAGTATGCGAGCCTCAAGACGCAGCTCGGCGAGCAGCTCAACGGCATCGTCAACTACGATTTCTACGTGCCGGAGCCGACCGTGCCGTTTGCCGGCATCCAGGATTTCCTGCGGCGCTACCAGGAGAAGGCGGCCGCCGGGGACTTCGACGCCCTCGGCTTCTTCGTGCCGCCGTTCGCTTACGCCAACGTGCAGGTGCTCGGCCAGGCCGTGTCGGCGGTCGGCAGCCTGGATCAGAAAAAACTGGGCGAGTACCTGAAGACCCACAGCTTCAAGACCATCGTCGGCGAAATCCGCTATGCGCCGAACGGCGAATGGGTCACGCCACGCGTGCTGCAGATCCAGTTCCAGGGGGTGAAGGGCAACGGCCTGGACCAGTTCAAGAAGGCCGGCACGCAGGTCATCATTTACCCGAAGGACATCGCGTCCGGCACGCTTCACGAGCCTTATGCGGCGGGCAGTCACTGAGCGGCGGCACCGTCCGCGGGTTTTCCGGCACTGCCACTGGACAGAGGAGGCGAGATGGCTTCTACCCCGACTGTGACCGAGATGGAGAAACGGATTGCCCGCTTCAAGCGGCTGACACCCCATCCCGTCACGTTCCTCGATCAGGCGCTGCCCGAGAACGAGCGCGACGTTTTCAATATCATCGGTCGCGGGGTGTCGGAGGAAAAAGGGGCGAATGCGGAAATCACCGCAGTGGATGGCTTCAACGTCCAGATGTCCCGCTGCAAGCCCGGCCGCGGCAACGGGCTGCACTCGCACGCCACCGTGGAAACCTTCATGCCGCTGAACGGACGCTGGAGCATCGTGTGGGGCGATGAAGGCGAGAACGAGGTGGTCCTGGAGCAGTACGACCTCATCAGCGTCCCTCCGGGAGTGATGCGCGCCTTCCGCAACATCGGTGATGAAACGGCCTATCTGTTCACCATTCTGGGCGGGACGGACGCGGGCCGGGTCACGTGGTCGCCGCAGCTCATCCAGCGGGCTGCCGAGCGCGGCTGGTCGCTCGATTCAGAAGGCAACGTCAGCATTCCGCCCGCGCTGCCGCGTTGACGGGGCGGTGGCCGCGGCCGAACCCTGCAGGATAGCGGCGACCACGGCGATGGCGCACCGCTCGAGGATTGCGTCGAGGGCTGCGCGCAGGAAGATGACCGCCTGATGACCCGGCGGCTGCGCTCCCCGTGTCGCTACAATGGACGCGTCCCCGCATCATCGGCCGCCATTCATGCGTTCAGCAAAGGGAATTGGTTCGCCCTTATCCGCCCTGGCCCTTTTCTGCCTGCTGGCCGCATGCGCGCACGGCCCGCCGCGTCCGGACGAGGGCAAGGTGAGAGAATTCGCCAGCCACGGCTATACGACCGAGGAGAGCTATCCCACGACAACGACTCTGCTGTCGTGGGCGAACCCCGATGGCACGTTCGATGCGGCCGTCACCGTTCCCAGCAAAGCGGCCTCTTTCCCGCTGGTGATCTATCTGCCCGCCCTGGGAGAAGGGCGCGACGCCGGCGCGGTGTGGCGGATGGGCTGGGCGCAGGCCGGCTATGCGGCGCTGGCCATCCAGCCGCTGCTGGACGACGCCACGGCATGGTCATCGGACAGGGCCCGCGCGGGCGAATTCGCGGCGCTGGCGCGCGGCCGCTACGCCGGCAAGATCATGGCGGCGCGGGTGGATGCCCTGGCGGCGGCGCTCACCGACCTGCGGCGGCGTCACGACGAACATGAAGCGCCGTTCGACCGGATCGATTTGTCCCGCATCGCGGTGACCGGCTACGACCTGGGCGCCTACACGGCGATGGCGATCGCCGGCGAGCACATCCGGGACGCCCAGCCGCCGGCGGTGCCGATCCAGCCGCATGCGGTCATCGCGTTCAGCCCTTACGCCGACTTCTCCGGTGCCGGCTTCGCCACCCGCTATGGCGATATGCGCCTTCCCGTGCTGCTGGTCACCAGCGATACCGACGCCGATCCGCTGGGCGTGGTGACATCTCCGTCGGTGCGTGAGGCGCCGTTCCAGTACATGCCCGCCGGCGACAAGTACCTGCTGCGGCTGTGGGGCGTGCCGCATCGGACGCTGGCCGGCACCCTGGAGCCGGAGGCGGGCGATGAAGCGCGCGCGGAGCGCTCGCCGGCCGGCGAAGGGCAGGGCGGTTCTCGCGGCGGCGGCCAGGGCCGGCGACGGGGAGCAGGCCTCGGGCCGATGGGCGCCGGCCCGCCCGGGTCCGGCGAGGCCGCAACGACGCTGACCGGAACGCGCCTCACGGCCACCGCTCAGGCCATCGATGTCGCCGCCATTCGGAGCGTCACGACGGCCTTCCTCGACGCCTACGTGAAAGGGGATCCGGTGGCGCGCGAGTGGCTCGCCCGCGACGCTTCCCGCTGGATCGGGGAGCACGGCGAGCTCAGAAAGAAGTGATGTACCGCGACCACGGCGCGCTGCAGACGGCAGGACAGATTTTGCTGGCTTTCGCCTATCTCGCGACCGGCGTCCGCAACGCCGGATGGAAGTTCTCGCAGCACGCCGGCCGCATGGCCGCTCTCGGCGTGCCGTATGCCAGCGCCGCACTGCTCGCCGGGCTCGTCCTGCAATTCGCCGGCGCGGTTCTTCTGCTGCTCGACTATCAGCGGGCGCTGGCCGCCTGGCTGCTGGTGGCGTTCACCGTGCTCGCCAGCGCGATTTTTCACCGCTGGTGGCTCATCCCGGATCCCCTGCTGCGCCACCTCCATATCGCCAACCTGCTGGCGAACTGCGGACTGGTGGGCGGACTGCTGCTGGTCGCCGCGATCTGAGGGCGGCCTGCCGTCACATCGCCGATACGCCGCCGTCGAGCTTCAGTTCCGCCCCGGTCATGAAGCGGCTCTCGTCGGAGGCGAGGTAGAGGACGGCATAGGCGACGTCCTCCGGCACTCCCAGCCGCTTCAGCGGAATCTGGCGGGCGAGCTTGGCGAGCACGGCTTCACGGTTTGCGGCGCCGGCCAGATGATCGAGCATCGATGTCTGAATGTAGGCGGGATGGACTGAATTGCAGCGGATGTCCCAGCCTTCCCGCGCGCAGTGCAGGGCGACCGACTTGGTGAGCATCCACACGGCGGCCTTGCTGGCGTTGTAGGCCGCCAGGTTGTGCGCGGCGATCAGCCCGGAGATGGACGAGATGTTGACAATGGCGCCGGGCTGGTGCTCGCGCATGATGCGCAAAGCGTGCTTGCTGCCGAGGAACACGCTGTCGACGTTCACCTCCTGCACCCTGCGCCATTCTTCAAGGGACAGCGATTCGACGGAACCGGTGGCGACGATGCCGGCGTTGTTGACGAGGACGGACAGGCCTTGCATGGCGCCGGCTGCGGCCTCCAGCACCGCCAGCCATTGCTCCTCGGCGCGTACGTCCAGCCGGAACGCCCACGCTGTGCCGCTGCCGCATTCCTTCTCGATGGCGGCCGTCGTTTCGCGCGCGGCCGCCTCATCGATATCGGTCACCGCCACCCTGGCGCCGTGCCGCGCGAGCATGCGCGCGACGGCGGCTCCGAGGCCGGTGCCGGCGCCGGTGACCAGCGCTTTTTTCCCTGCCGCACGCATCAGCGTTTCTCCGCGGTGTATCGGCCGTACGCGAGCCGGGACGGCAGTGAAGCGCACGACGGAGCGCCTTGCCGATGGCGGCGACCGGCCGCAAGCTGCGGACAATGCACGAGCGCAGGGCCTGCATTAACATCACGCCGATGACCGACCGCGATCCGCCCGTGACCCGCGAGGCGATTGATGAAGTGTATCGCACGGAGTCGCGGGCTGTTCTCGCCACACTCATCCGCCTGCTGGGCGGATTCGACATTGCTGAGGAGGCGCTGCACGAGGCGTTTCGTGCCGCGCTGGAGAGCTGGCCCAGGGAAGGCATGCCGCGAAATCCGCGCGCCTGGCTGGTCTCGGCGGGCCGCTTCAAGGCCATCGACCAGATCCGCCGGCAGTCGCGCTTCGAGCCCTTCGACGAGGAGCTGCACGACGTGGCGGTGGACGAGTCCGCCGTGGACGGCGACAGCGTGGAAGACGACCGCCTCAGGCTGATCTTTACCTGCTGCCATCCCGCGCTGGCGGCAGATGCGCAGGTCGCCCTGACCCTGCGCGAGGTATGCGGCCTGACGACCGAGGAAATCGCCAGCGCCTTCCTCATTCCGGCGAGCACCCTGGCGCAGCGAATCGTGCGCGCGAAGGCGAAGATCCGCGATGCGCGTATCCCCTACGAAGTTCCCGAGCGCGACGCACTGCCGGAGCGCCTGGACAGCGTCCTGCGTGTCATCTACCTCGTCTTCAATGAAGGCTACGCCGCCAGCCACGGCGGATCGCTGACGCGCCACGATTTGTCGGCCGAGGCGATCCGCCTGGGCCGCATCCTCGTGCAACTGCTGCCCGAACCGGAAGCGATGGGGCTGCTCGCCCTCATGATCCTGCACGATTCCCGCCGGGCAGCGCGCACCTCCTCCGACGGCGACGTGATCGTGCTGGCCGAGCAGGACCGGAGCGCGTGGAACCGCGACCAGATCGCGGAGGGCGCGGCGTTGATCGAGCGGGCGCTCGCCTCGCGCCGCTTTGGTTCATACACCATCCAGGCCGCCATCTCCGCTGTTCACGCGCAGGCTTCCCGCGCCGAGGAGACCGACTGGAACGAGATCGTCGGACTTTACGACGTCCTGATGGGACTGGAGGCGTCTCCCATCGTCGAGTTGAACCGCGCCGTGGCGATCGCCATGCGCGACGGCCCCGCCGCCGGCTTGCCGCTCATCGAAGCGATCCTGGAGCGCGGCGATCTGCGCCGGTATCGCCTCGCGCACGCCGCCCGGGCGGACCTGTACCGGCGGCTGGGCCGGCCGCAGGAGGCGCGCGCCGCCTACGCGGAGGCGCTGGCCCTGACGCACCAGGAGGCCGAGCAGCGGTTTTTGAAACGCAGGCTGGCCGAGCTCGAGCCCGGTTCGGCGGCGCATTAGGGGAAAGATTCGCGGCATGTCGAATGGCGCCTCGGCCGTTCGACCAGTGAGCAGAGGGGCCGTTGGAGCGCTGAGTGAAGAGACACGTGGTGGCAGCCGGCGAAGAGGCCCGCTCGAGTGGTCAGCGCAGAGGCGCGTGCGGGGTTGAGGCGTAGCTTAGCGCGATACTTCCCTGACAGAACAAGGAGATAGAGCATGAGATTCATGATCATTGTGAAGGCAACCAGGGACTCCGAGGCCGGGGTGATGCCGCCCGAGAGCCTGATCGCAAAGATGTACGACTACCACCAGGAGCTGTCCCGGGCCGGCATGCTGGTGGACGCCTCCGGCTTGAAACCGACTTCCGCAGGCTGGCGGATCCGTTATGCGGGCGAGCAGCGGACCGTGGTGGACGGCCCCTTCGCAGAGGCGAAGGAAGTCATCGCCGGCTACACCATCATCCAGGCCAAATCGCGCGAGGAAGCGATGCAGTGGGTGCTGCGCTTTCCCAATCCCGCCATCGACGGCAACGCGGGCGAGATCGAGGTCAGGCCGTTCATGGAGCTGGAAGATTTCGGCCCCAGTGAAGCCGTCGACCGCTTCCGCGAGCTCGGCGTGGGGCCCGGGCAATGAAGTACCTGTGCCTGGTGTACGGTGAGGAAGACAAGATCGCCGCCGTCGACGACCGGCACTGTCTGGCCTATGACGCTTCCTTGCGCGAGCGCGGGTACTGCATTGCCTCGGAGGCGCTGGAGCCGGTGGCCACGGCGACGACGGTACGGGTGCGCAACGGCAAGGTGTCCATCCAGGATGGTCCGTTTGCCGAGACGAAGGAGCAGCTGGCCGGCTTCTACCTGGTGGAAGCGCGGGACTTGAACGAGGCGATCCAGCTGGCGGCGAAGATTCCGCCGGCGCAGGTGGGCAGCATCGAGGTAAGGCCGATCCGGCCGATCCGCGAGAAACCGCGTACCGGGCCTGGCCGGGCGGAGTAGACCCGTACGCGCTGCGCCATTGCGGGCCCGCTCTTCGTCACATCGGGCCTGCATGTTCGCCGTCGCGGCGGGGTCACGAGCCACTGCCCGGGCCCGTCCGCATGCGGCGGGAATTTTCGTCGCTCCGGTAGACAAGGACCGGCTGCGCCATCGGTTCGTCCGGGATGGCGGCGCGCTCGCGGGCCTCGAGCACGACCCCATGATGGAGCGATTTGTCGCACACCGGGTCGGCGTTGGCGGCGTCGCCCGTGAGCAGATAGGCCTGGCAGCGGCAGCCGCCGAAATCCCGGGCTTTCTCCGGACAGGTGCGGCAGGGTTCGCGCATCCAGCCGTCGCCGCGATATGCATTGAACGGCGGAGACTGCCGCCAGATCCAGTCCAGGCTGTGCTCGCGCACGCTCGGAAAGGCGAGGCCCGGCAGCATGCGGGCCTCGTGGCAGGGCAGGGCGGTGCCGTCCGGCGCCACGTTGAGGAAGACTGCGCCCCAGCCGTTCATGCAGGGTTTGGGACGGTTCTCGTAGTAGTCCGGCACGACGAAGTAAACCTTCATGCGCTGCCCGGCCCTCTCGCGGAATCGTTGCGTGACCTTCTCAGCCCGTTCCAGCTGCTCGCGCGTCGGCAGCAGGCGGGCGCGATTCGCATAGGCCCAGCCGTAGTACTGGGTATTGGCAAGCTCCACGTACTCCGCCTGCAGCTCCTCGGCGAGGTCGAGAAGACGCTCGACGTGATCGATGTTCAGCCGGTGCAGCACGACGTTGAAAACCATCGGAAAGTCGAACTGCCTGATCATGCGGCCGACGCGCCGCTTCAGCTCGAAAGTCCGGGTGCTCGACAGGAAGTCGTTCATCTCGCGGGTGGAGTCCTGGAACGACAGCTGAATGTGATCGAGGCCGGCCTGCTTCAATCGCGCCAGCCGCTGTTCGGTGAGGCCCACGCCCGAGGTGATCAGGTTGGAGTAGAAACCGAGGCGGCGCGCTTCGCCGACCAGCGTCTCGAGATCGTCGCGCAGCAGCGGCTCGCCCCCGGAAAAGCCCAGCTGTGCTGCGCCGAGACGGCGTCCTTCGCCCAGGACGCGCAGCCAGTCCGCGGTGGACAGCTCCGCGCCGGCGGAGGCGTAGTCGACCGGATTGGAGCAGTAGACGCAGTGCAGGGGACAGCGGTAGGTGAGTTCGGCAAGCAGCCACAGCGGCGGCGGGACTGCGGCAGGGACCGCGCCTGCGCCCGCTGCGCCCGGCGGCGACTGCTCAGGGCTGACGGGCATGGACCCAGCCCTTCGCTTCGGCGTGCTCGAGAAAATGGACGACGTCGCCGCGCAGCTCGGCGCCCGGAAACGCCCGCTGGAGGTCGGCGATGATGTCCGCAACGGCCGCCACCCCGTCGATACGCTTCAGGATCTCACCGGCGCTGGAACCCAGCTTGACCATGCCTTCGGGAAACAGAAGGACGTAGGCGTTCTGCGCCTGCTCCCACTGGAAGCGGTAGCCCCGGGAAAGCTGGAGGACTGTGGTGTCAGCGAGTGCCATCGCTGGCCGTCCGGCCGCCTTGCTCGGCGCCGATGCCGTAGGCAAGCTGCATGGCATCGAGCATCGACCACAGGACGTCGAGCTTGAACTGCAGGATGTCCAGGGCGCGCTCCTGCTGCTCGCGCGTGCGGAAGTGATCCAGGGTGACGGCGAGCCCGTGCTCGACGTCGCGGCGGGCCTCCGCCAGGCGCTGACGGAAATAGGCGTATCCGGAGGGCTCGATCCAGGGATAGTGCTGCGGCCAGCTGGCCAGCCTCGCCTTGTGGATGTCCGGCGCGAACAGCTCCGTCAACGAGGAGCACACCGCCTCCTGCCAGGGCGCGCGGCGCGCGAAATTCACATATGCATCGACGGCGAAGCGCACGCCGGGCAGTACCCGCTGCAGCGACAGGACTTCGCCGCGGGCGACGCCGACCGCCTCGCCGAGGCGCAGCCACGCCTCGATGCCGCCTTCATCGCCCTGCCTGCCGTCGTGGTCCAGGATGCGCTGGATCCACTGGCGCCGATGCTCGCGATCGGGCATGTTCGCCAGGACGGCGGCGTCCTTGATCGGGATGCTGATCTGGTAATAAAAACGGTTGCACACCCAGCCTTGCACCTGCTGCTTCGTGCAGCGCCCGGAATTCATGGCGACGTGCAGAGGATGGTGTATGTGGTAGCGCGACTCCTTCGCGCGCAGCGCCCGCTCGAACTCCTCCTTCGACCATGCGGGCGCGCGCTCCGCCGCGCTCACAGCTCGATCTCCATGCCGTCGAACGCCACTTCGATACCGGCTTGCTCGAGGGTTCTGCGCGGCGCCGAATCCTCGTCG
>Ga0070734_10004179_pt1 | contig 14005 bp, 10 predicted proteins | sample Coa_R1_8_FD_66444 | JGI IMG/M metagenome (GOLD analysis project Ga0070734, IMG submission 66444) | Surface soil microbial communities from Centralia Pennsylvania, which are recovering from an underground coalmine fire - Coalmine... | ecosystem: Environmental > Terrestrial > Soil > Unclassified ...
TCAGCGAACAGGCCGAAGGCCGCGCCCTGGTTCTGGACGTGCGTCAGACGGAAGACGCCGGGGACAATGTCAATGCTGTCATGCAGGGTGATTTTCTGCGACACCAGCCACTTCGTCATCCTGTCACAGAGGACGATGAGAGCGGCAATCATGATGTGGTACTTCCGCATTGTCTCCATTAGACGCTCATGGCTGCCCCCAGATTCAGGGCACCCCGTCAACTTACCAATTCTTTTTCAATTTCGGCCAGGGCCGCGCTGCAGCGTTCGCATACTGTGGGGTACCGATCATTTTCTCCCACATGAGTCGAGTAATTCCAGCAGCGATCACACTTTTGTCCCGGGGCTTTCTGTATAGATACCTGCAAAGGCGTGCTCCCGTTCCCGCCTGAGCCGGGTTTTACTTCAACACCAGAGACAATCAGCAGGAAGCGCAGGTCATTGCGATAGCGCTGCAACAGAGGGAGTATCTCGCTGGGGCCAGAAATGGTGACTGCTGCTTCCAGGGCGCTGCCGATGATTTTTTCCTGGCGCGCAACTTCCAGGGCTTTCAGAGCAGCGTCGCGTACTTTCATCAAAGTCTCAAAGTCTTTCCAGACAGCCTGACCGCTGGTTGGGTCGCTTACGGTTCCGGTGATTTCTTCGGCTTTGGGGAAGTGCGCCAGATGCACGCTCTCCAGTCGCCCGGAAACGTTGGGCAGGAATCCCCATATTTCGTCGGCGGTAAAGCTCATGATGGGAGCCACCAGCCGGACCAGGGCTTCTGCAATGCGCCAGGTCGCCGTCTGGGCAGAACGTCGCCCCTGCGAGTTTGGCGCAGAGGTGTAAAGGCGGTCTTTGACCACGTCGATAAAACCAGTGCTCAAGTCCACGGCAAATTCGTTCACCAGATGATAGATGCGATGGAACTCAAACCTGTCATAGTATCCGCGCACGCGATCGGCCAGTTCAGCGGTGCGCAACAGCCAGTATTTGTCGAGAGCCTGAAGATCGTCAAACTTGACCGCATGCTGCGCGGGATTAAAATCCGGCAGATTGCTAAGCAGGTACTTGAACGTGTTGCGGACCTTGCGGTAGTTTTCCGCGACCTGCTTCATCAGGTCTTCTGACACGGTAACGTCTTCCTGAAAATCCACGGAGGCGACCCACAGGCGGATGATCTCGCCGCCCAGCTTTTTGGCAATATCTATTGGATCGATCCCATTGCCCAGAGACTTGGAAGTAGCTTTGCCCTGAGGATCGAGCGTCCAGCCATTAGTGGCCACAGCGCGATAGGGCGCGTGACCGCGCGTGCCCACGGCAACGAGCAGGGAAGAGTGAAACCATCCGCGATACTGATCACCGCCTTCAAGATAGAGATCGGCTGGCCAGGGAAGATCAGGCTCATGGCCCAGCACGGCGGCGTGGCTGGAGCCAGACTCAAACCATACGTCGATAATGTCAGTCTCTCTGCGGAATGCAGTGCCGCTGCAGCCGGGGCACTTGGTCCCGGAACGCAGAATGTCTTTGGCTTCTTTTGTGTACCAGGCGTCCGCGCCTTCACGCGCGAAAAGATCCACCACCGCACTGTGAGATTCTTTCGACTCCAGCAGCTTTCCGCAGCCTTCGCAGAAAAACACAGCGATGGGAACACCCCATACGCGCTGGCGAGAGATGCACCAGTCAGGACGCGTAGCAATCATGTTGCTGATACGCTCTTCACCCCAGGCCGGAATCCACTTTACTTTTTTGATTTCATCGAGCGAGCGCAGCCGCAAAGTGCTGCCATCCACCGGAGCTTCCATGGAGATGAACCACTGTTCGGTGGCGCGGAAGATTACAGGGTTGTGGCAGCGCCAGCAGTGTGGATATGAGTGCTCAATTTTGGCTTCCGCCATCAACACGCCGCGCGACTTCAGCAATTCGATGATCGGCGCGTTGGCCTGAAAGACAGTCTTGCCTTCATAGTCCGGCAAGCCATTTTGCAGATGGCCCGCTTCGTCCACGTTGGTGCGCTGGTCAAGCTTGTATTTTGTGCCGGTGTAGAAATCGTCCGCACCGTGCGAAGGCGCTGTATGCACTGCTCCTGTGCCTTGTTCCGTGGTCACGTAGTTGGCCAGCACGCCAAGGATCGAGCGATCCAGAAACGGATGCGCAAATGTTGCGTACTCGAGTTTCTGGCCAGCGAAGCGCGCTGCGATCGAAGCGCCCGTGAGCTTGCAGGCTTCGATTGTCGTTTTGGCCAGCGCATCGGCGACAATGTAAAGCTCGCCATTGTGTTCCAGTGCCACGTATTCAAGATCGGGATGAAATGCCACGGCCATGGAAGCGGGAAGCGTCCAGGGAGTGGTCGTCCAGATAATAGTTGAAACTTTTTTGCCGGCCAGCGCGGGATCGATCTTTGCCGGATCGCTGGTGAGCCGGTATTTCACCCACACACTGGGGCTTGTATGGTTGGAGTATTCGATCTCGGCTTCCGCCAGAGCAGTCTTATCGTGTATACACCAATAGACTGGACGCAGGCCTTTGTAGACAGCGCCGTTTTCCATGAAGTCGAAAAGCTGACGCACGATGACCGACTCATATTGCTTTGACATCGTGGAGTACGGCTGGTCCCAGCGGCCAAGGATACCGAGGCGCTTGAACTGGTCGCGCTGGATGTTGAGAAATTTTTCCGCATACTCACGGCATTTCCAACGCACTTTGATCGCCGGCATCTCCAGCTTTTTGCGGCCAAGGGCTTCATCCACTTTGATTTCGATGGGCAGTCCGTGGCAGTCCCAGCCGGGAACGTAGGGCGAATCGAAGCCCGCCATGGTCTTGGACTTAACGACAAAATCTTTCAGGCATTTGTTCAGCGCATGGCCCTCATGAATGGCGCCATTGGCGTATGGAGGCCCGTCATGTAAGACGTAACTCGGCGACCCTTTGCGTGACGCCCGGATCTTCGCGTAAATATCCATCTTCTCCCAGCGCTCAAGCCATTTGGGCTCGTTCTGAGGCAGGTTTGCCTTCATGGAGAAGTCGGTTTTAGGAAGATTCAGGGTCTTCTTAAGTTCAAGCGGCGGCCGCATTTTCACTCCGAATGGGTTAATTCTTCATTATAACGAGTCAAAGTCACAGGTTGCCCGCGGACGCGAAAGACCAATGACCGTTTAGCCCTGACGTTACGAACGTTTCGACGTAATTTACCAATTCTTTACAGACCCTGGGGCACAATATGAATCTAAATGAAACACGCGCCCACTTTGAATCCCAGGGAATACGAGGACAGAGAATTGCCCAAAGAAAACTCCTCGCCGACGGCGAATCCGCACCCAGGCGAAGATGAGGCACAGAAACTTCACCTGAGAAATGCAACTCTCACGGCGAATCCCTCATCTGGTATGAGTGTAAGCAGATCACAATCAGGTAGTGAAAAGGTTTCTCGGGTCGGACCAATGGCGAATCACGTAATCGTTCCCAATCAGTTCTTCGGTAAGGATGTTCCCAAGCTCAACGGCCTTCCGCAGATGCATCAGTCGATGCTGACGTCTCTATTCCTGAACGTCAAGGAAGCGATCTTCCCGGAAAAATTACCGCCTCTCCGGCTTACCTCACGTCCAGTGAACGTGGGCCAGATCTGGACAACTGCTCGCACCAAGAAAGCGACTTCAGGCTCGCTGACTTTGCATGCGTTTGCTATCGCCGGCCTGATCGCCGTTTCCATCTGGGGCGGACGGTCCGCGACCGTGGTGAAGCCGGAAGAGCATGTCACGCTGATTGCTCCGCCTCTTACCGATTATCAACCTGTGATGAAGCCGGTTGAAGCTCCAAAAGCCTTGGCGGGCGGCGGTGGCGGCGGCAACGCTTCAAAGATTTTTGAAAGCAAAGGTCACCTGCCCAAAGTTGCGCCAGAGCAGATTGCGCCTCCAACGGTTGAGATCCTGAATAATAAACCGAAGCTCGCGGTGGAAGCGACCGTGGTTGCACCGGCGAACGTGAAATTGCCGGACAATCCCAACATGCCGAACCTGGGTAATCCCATGTCAGCCCGCGTGACTGGACCAGCTTCCAACGGTAGCGGCACCGGCGGTGGTATTGGCTCCGGCGCCAGCAATGGTATCGGCTCCGGCACTGGTCCGGGACATGGCCCGGGACAGGGTGGCGGATTTGGCGGCGGCACTTACAAGCTTGGCGATATCGGTGTAACCGCGCCGGTGGCGAAGTTCACGCCTGAGCCAGACTTCACAGAAGAAGCCCGCAAGGCAAAGTATCAGGGCACCGTGGTTCTGGCTGCCGTGGTTGGTCCGGATGGACGCCCGCGCAATATCAGGGTCGTCCGCGGTCTGGGTATGGGGCTGGATGAGAAAGCTGTGGAGCGGGTAAAGACTTGGCTGTTTGAGCCGGGAAAAAAGAACGGAACGCCCGTAGCCGTAGCCATGAATTTTGAGGTGGATTTCCGACTGTTTTAATACTGCGTTTATCCACACACTTGAGAAGGAGAGGAGAACCTGCCTCTCCTTTTTGGTTTTTTTGGGAGTCGACAGCAATCAGCTGAAGAAAATCGCCGCAGATTTGCGCTGATAGACGGCAGATAAAAATCAGCCGCGAATTTCGCGAATAAACACGAATCAGAAATCAAAACTATGATTCGCGTGTTTAGCGTTGTTCCGATAAATTCATGTGAGTCGGTGATAGTGCATGAGGCTCGATTTCGGATCTTTACTGTCTGTTGCAGCCAGCAACCCAGGCTTGCCTAGCCGCCGGATGTGGTGACGTATCAGACGACCGTAGCCCATGCTCTGGCTCAGGCTATTTATACATCCAGTATTGATGCTCAGGATTTTGGATTTTATGGCAGCATTCAGCCTTGGCGGCACAATCCTGGGTAAAGATTGTGCCGCCAAGGCAGATTATTCAATAATTAGGGACCATCCGAGCCGACGGGGCGGCTAGCGCTGTTAGCGTTCACGTTCGTGTTCGTGGGCACCGTATTGGTTGCAGTGCGGGTGTGGTCGGGCTGAAAGTGGTAAACAAAGCTCTTAAACTCGGGATGCATGAAGTCCGCTCCGAATTTGTACTGCTTCATTTCCTTGAATGCCTGGTCTGAGTTCCATCCATCTTCCGTCATGCGATAGATCGCCGTCATTACGCCTGTACGATGTTTTCCTCCCACGCAGTGGACGAAAACCGGCTGGCTCGCAGGATCTTCCACCAGCGAGAGAAACTGTTTGATCTGCTCAGGGGTGGGCGGGGTGCCGGTTGTCATAGGAATGTGGACATACTTCATGCCCATCCGCTGCACGGTCGCTGCTTCCTCGCTTTTCTCATCATTGATGAGGTTGATAACCGTTTTCACGCCGAGCGACGCGAGATCGTTATAGTCCTGGCCTTCAGGCTGCGCGCCACGATAGTAATTTTCATTGATTTGCCCAAAGTTCTTGATGTGAACGCTGGGAAGAGTGACATTCGCGTGTTTGATGGAACTGGTTGGATTGGTCTGGCCGATTAGTGGAAAGGAAAAAGCAACTGCAAGTACCGCTGCATACAAACGTATAGACGAAGATTTACCGCTAAACTGCAAAATACACCTCAACTGCTTTTAGATTCGAGCATCACCAAAGACACAACGGACCACGGCCGGGAAAGACCGTTTCCAATCAACCGCAATGGATTTTTTGGTGAATGTCATATTGTTACACGCTGATGGAGAACCCATCGAGAATGAGCGTGTGACGCAACGATTGTTCTCGAGCTAATTAGACACGGGTGATCGAGTAAAGTTGCGCTAAAACTGCCAAGCCAAAACGTCAATTCGCCCGAAGTGCACTAAATTGCAGCTATTACTGCAAACAGTTGCAATCTCGTAGTTTATTTAGTTAAGGGCGCATCGATATGTGCTTCATTGGCATTCGTGGTCTTGGCAGCAATGCAGCACTCGCCTGCGGGAATCGGACTGCCGTGAGGGCAAGTGCGCGGATGGCCCAGGAAAGTACAGATGCGCTCCGTCGCTTCCGGAGAAAGAATGTGCTCGAATTTGCAGGCTTCTTCCGCGACTTCGTTTTCATCGTGCACGTGAAAAGTCTGGGTAAAGAGGCGTTCTGCGAGCCGATGGCGGCGGATCACATCTTCAGCCCGCTTACGGCCCTTTTCCGTGAAGATGATCATGTGATCGCCGTGGCCTGTATGTTCGGTAGCCGGACGGAACGCCACATGGCAGCGGTTGAGCACCTGCTTGTGCGTGTGCGGCTCCAGGGCGTGCTCTGTGAGATCGACCAGCCCCATGCTTTCCATCCGCTCCAAGGCCAGCCGCATGGGCAGCGCGCCTTCAACCTCCACGCGGCCTAGTTCGGCAGGCTCGCCATTTTCCGCCAGAACCCAAAGCTCTTCCAGAACTTCATCGAACTGTTCGTCGTCTGCAAGCGCAAAGATTTCCTGCGCGGTGATCTTGCCGTGATGCAGTTCAAGACGACGGTCAGCGAGGCGCGCCACAACAGGATCATGCGTGACCATGATGATGGTGCGTCCCTGGGCGTGCATTTCACGCAGCTTGCGCAGGACGATTTCTTCATTCACGGCGTCAAGGTTGCCAGTGGGTTCGTCAGCCAGGATGATGTGCGGATCGTTGATCAAGGCGCGGGCAATGCAGACACGCTGCTGCTCACCGCCGGAAAGCTGCGACGGCAAGTGATCGGCACGATCTTTGAGACCAACGTGATCGAGCGCGGCCAGCGCTTCGGATTTGTCCGTCATGCTGTGGAAGTATTGCGCCAGCATGATGTTTTCAAGGGCCGTGAGATAGGGGATCAGGTGGAATTGCTGGAAGATGAAGCCGATCTTTTCTGCGCGGAAGCGGTTCAGCTCCGCCGGAGTCATCTTGGAAATGTTTGTGCCGTGAATCCAGATTTCGCCGGTGGTGGGCTGATCAAGGCAGCCCATGAGGTTGACCAGCGTGGACTTGCCCGAGCCGGATGGACCCATTACAGCCAGCCATTCACCCGAGGCGACCGAGAGCGAGACGTCATCAAGCGCGCGCACTTCGACGTTGCTCTTGTACACCCGCGTCACGTTCTTGAGTTCAATCGGCATTATTCTCCTCGCAGGATCCCTGCGGGCTGTATCTGCTGCAACAATCTTAACGGAGCTGTGGACGCGATCAGCGCCAATACGACGCTACCCAGCAAAACCGGAACAAGGAGCAGCGGCTGTGGCAGGATGGCGGCGTCAAAATTTGCTTTGCCGATCCAGAACGCGATGGCGCAGCCCAAAATGTAGCCTGCGATAGAGCCGGTGAGCGCCAGCAGGGCAGATTCGGAGGCGAACAGGAAATTGACTGTCTGGTTGGAAGCTCCCAGGGCTTTCATGACGGCAAAATCTTTGCGGCGCTCAAGCACAGAGCCGGTAAACGTGGCCACCATGCAAAGCATGATCAATATCACGACCACGGCAGAAGACGCGAGCACGACCGACCGGGTCTTGCCGACAACGGCAGTCTGGGCCTGCGTGACCTGGCGGACGGGTTTTACTTCGGCGTTGGGCAGCGCAGAGCTGAGCCGGGAAATAGCGTTGCGAACTTCCTGTGGACGGCCTTCCACGTGGACCAGAGCCGTAGCGGGCTGAATGCCGGTCAGGCGAACGAAGTCGTCAAGAGGGATGTAGACGCGGCTGTCGTCATCGGAGCCGGAATGGAAGAATCCTGCCGGCTTGATCACGGCAGAGGTGTTGCCGAATGAGAGTTTTAGGTCGCCGCCATGAGTAATTGTTTCATCCACGCGTGCACCCACTAAAGCGCTGCCTTGGCCAGTATTGCTGAAAGACCATGATGAGTTGAGGTGGCGAAGCTTATCGATGTCTGCGCCGCCGACTACGATTCTGGATTTGCTGGTGGCTTCTGTGGCGATGGCATAGGCAACAGGCACAATATCGCCCGCATGGCCGAGGGTCTTACTAATGCCGGCCAATTCGCTTGGAGTCAAAGCGCCGGAAGTCTTTGTGACAATCACGTTCGCGCCAAACCCGCGGAACTCGCGGCTGAGCTTGCTTTCAAGATCGGAATAAATCGTAAGAGCCGCGGTGGCAATGGTGGCAACCACGGCGACAGAAACCAGCGCGGTGAGAGCCCGGTCCTTGCGCACCCAGGCGGCTTTGAGAAGCAAGCGAAGAAGAAGCTGCGTGCGGGTCATGCATCGCCTCTGAGGACAACCGCAGGATCAAACTGCATGGCTTTGCGGACGGCCCCGGCGCTGCCAACGAAAGTAACCAGCACGGCAGCAAAGAGAACGACTGCCAGCACCACGGGATGAACGACAATGGCGGAGCCGAAGATGCTTTGTCCGATGCGATGGGCCAGAATCGCGCCAGCGATGAAGCCGATGATGCCGCCGGCGAGGGCCAGGAACGCGGCTTCAGTCAGAAAGAGTGAAGCCACGGCTGTGTTCCCCGCGCCTAGAGATTTCATCAGCCCTACTTCCTGCCGGCGTTCAAGAATAGTGGCGGCCATGGCGGCAGAGACCGCTAGTGCTGCGGCCAGAAGCGCCGCAAGCGTGAGCATAAGCATGAGTCCGGTAACGTGCGAGAGCACCTTTCCCTGATTCTGCTCCACTGGACGGATCTGTTCCACGCGCGCGTTGGGCAGCACTTCACGAAGCTGGTAGGCGATAGAGTTTGCGTAAGGGGAGCAGTACCAGCGGTCGCGCACAGCAGGGGACATCTTGTCTGGGTCTTTGCGGGCGAAGGCATCTTCCGGTTTGGTAAGGGCGCTCACAGTCACGCGGCGCACTGCGTTAGGCTGGTGAAGAATGATTTGCGCGATGTGCAGTGGAGCGACGATGGCCTGGTCTTCATCGCCACCGGAATTCAGGATGCCGCTGATGCGCAACTTGCGGCCACCGACCTCAATCTGATCGCCGATAGCGAGTCCAGCTTGCCGAGCCAGCTTGTTGCCAGCTAGTACGTCGGGCGGAAGCTGCTCAGGGGAGTCGCCATAATCTTGCGGCCACGAGCCTTCAACTTTCCACCAGGGATTTACGGTACGAACGCCGGTAGTAAATTCCTCTTTGCCATAGCGCAAAGGCTGGGCGAAGTATGTGCCGATTAGTTCGGCGTTGACCTCGCCGTTGCGCGTCTGGATTTTCTGCGGAGCGTTGAGAAAAGGCGCGTAGCCTTTGATGTTGTGTCCCCAGAAAATGCCCTTTATCTTGATGAGGTCCTGCTCGTTGATGAAAGCGCCTTCACTGGCGGGCTTGAGATTGACGCCGCCAATGTTTACGTCGAGCGTATCTTCGATGGGAGTTACAACAAGATTGGCGCCGAGGCTGCGCAGTTCCTGATTAATTTTGTCGCCAATATCGTTTCCTACGGCGATCATGGCTGTGGCGATGCTCATGCCCAGTGCAATGGCCAGAAGGGCTACGCTCTTGCGCCGCTTTTGCCTTCGGAATGATTCAAACAACAATCGCAGGAACATTACTTTGAGAATTGCCCAACCTGCTGGGCCAGGTCAGTGATGGAAATCACAACGGAATCGCCATCCTGAGTGGATTGCAGAGGAATGGGATTGCAGCCGCCGGGCTGTCCCACGCTCTGCGGGTTAATGGGTGCGGCGCAGTTCTTGCAGATGAGGCCGGTTGCGCCTTTATAAAAGCCGATGCCGCCACAGATCTGGCAGGCGTCAAAGACTGAAGCAATTTTGTTGTCGGGTTTGCGATACAGCAGGAAGCGCACGCGGGTGCCGTTGACGTTGGCGGCGTATCGCTGCAACTCTCCTTGCGGTAGGTCCTTGGTGGAAATTGTGACTTTACCGTTGGTGAACGTGATTTCCGTGGCTTGCGAGAGCGGCGGCGGGCCTTCCGCGTAAATTACTTCGGCGGTGATGGTCGTTATGAAGATGAAAGCTGTAACGCAAACCAGCACAGCCCACAGGCGTTCGCGGCGGGCGGTCCATTGGAGCTTGCGCTCTTCAGCCTTCGTGACCGTCCGAGTGGCGACTGCGGCTTCCGGCTTGCGCCGGCGGTACTCCAGCAGCACCATCATGGCGACCAGTGCCAGCATGGTGAGAGGGAAGAAGTAATCATTGCGGGCGATGGGGCCGATGAGCGCCATCTCACGCTTGCTGGACCAAATGACGCCGGACTCAGACAGCTCATGCAAGCCGGAGATTGTGAGCTGGGCCGCAACAAAGAACAGAATCACCGTGGTGACTTTGAAAAACTTGCGCAGGTCGATACGCACGCTACCCTTGACGAACATTACGCCAAAGACCACGGCCAGAGCGACGCCAAGCAGCGTCCCCAGAAAGCTCATGAGTTCGGTGGAGTTGAGCGAAACGCCGGCGAGAATGGCTACGGTCTCAATGCCTTCACGAAAGACCATGAGGAAGACAAAAGCGAACAGTCCCAATTTGGAACCCGTGCCGGCCAACGAGCCGACTTTGTTTTCAATTTCGCCCTTCAGCTTGTGGGCGGTGCGCATCATGAAAATGACCATGCTCACGACGAAAACGGCGGCCACCAGCATGACCCAGCCTTCAACTTTGTCCTGATTGATGGGCGCGTAAGAAAGTGCGACCGCGCCGGCGATGCTGCCAAACAGGGCCGCGACCAGCGCATAATAGACGGTGCGGCGCAAATCTGGGCGGCCTATTTTGGAGAGATAAACCAGCGTGATGCCCACGATTAACGCGGCTTCAACGCCTTCACGCAATGTAACCACCAGGGCAGAGAACATGGGTTAAGGCTCGATTATGAAAATGAAATTCAATTTCATTTTCAATTAGAATTGTATCGAGCGGGCAGGCGGGCAGTCAACAAAATTGAAAAGACATGATCCCAACGCAATGTCAAAATGGGAATTGCTTCGACCGGCCGCAAGGCCCCGATTTCGGCGTATCGAAGCGGCTACTATAAGTAATACCCAAGACCGGAAAACACTTTTCTGAAGGAACCGCCCTGGATTTTGTCCACTTCGAGCCAGTGGTCTTCGTAGGCGTCTCCTTCCAGGATGATTTCTAACTGACCGTCGCCGTCCACGTCAGCTATGCCCATAGGGAACCACGTGGTGACGGTGGGCTTGTCAGCATTAGTTTTTTGGAACGGAACTTTTCGCAGCGCCTGGATGTGGCCGCCGGGATCAACAACAAGAATGACCTGGCAGAGCGCTAGGTCACTGCCATTTGCCTGGCCATAGTCTGCCGCGGCAAGGAACCACTTTGCGGACGGCGGCTGCCAGACGGTAAAGTAGATGTCTTTTTCCGCTTTTGCCGGCAGGCCGAGCCGTCGCATCTCCCGGAGCAGCATGCTTCGGACTGCTGGCGATGGCTCACTGCGCTGGCGGCATTTTGGCCGGCCGGTTGTTACGTCGGTTTCGCAATCGAAGGCTGCGATTACGTTGACTCCGGTTATCAACGGTTTTGCATAACGAGTATCGCAGCCATTTTTAGGACCATTCCCGAACGGTGAAGCGCCGCAAAACCTGGACCTTAAAAAGGTCTCGATCTTTTGGCAGGGAGCGCTGGTACAGGACGGGCGATGTGGGTCGTTCCTGCGTTGGCCCGTGAGGCGTGGAGCAACAACGCATAGCAACATTACAGCTGCAACAATTGTTTTGGATCTCAGAACTGACATCGTTCGCTCCCGATTGATATTTCGATACTAGTTGCGCAAAGTGGGATGTGTGCCTTACAGATCGTCAGGGCTGCCGGTGCGCCGACCTACGAAAGAAGGCCAGCGCATTTTGGACGAACTGGGGAGCAGAGTCAAAGAATACCGGCCCATGTCCGGCGTTGGGCACAATCCAGAGCGCGGGTCGAGGGATAGCGTGATACATCTCCACGGCCATCTCCACCGGATAGAGAGGATCGCGGTCGCCATAGACGATCAAGGTCGGCGCGGTGATTCTGGAAAGTGATTGGGGCGTGAAATTCATGTCGTCATGGCTGTTTTTCATCTCACGTGCCCAATCCCAGAGAGCCATAATCTGCTCGTCGCCGTGCTTGTGGCGTCTGCGCATGATCTCCCATTCCGCAAGCGGTTGGTCAGCAGCAGACGGAATTCGAGCCATGACCGCCCGAGCCTGTTCCGGAAAGTGCATGGTGGCGCTGACGAGAACCATGGCTTCAATTCGGTCCGGCTGCATCGTAGCCATATGGAGAAGAGTATTTCCTCCCATGCTCAAACCGATGGCGCGGCACTTCCTGATGCCAAGATGATCCAGAAGAGTCAGGGTGTCCAGGGCGCACTGGCGATGGGTAATCGTCTTGCCAGGATTGGTGCTCCTACCGTGGCCGCGAGCGTCCGGCAGAATCAGCGTGTATTCACGCGCAAACTGTTCGCGACCCGCATGGGCCCAATTTTCCTGGCAGCCAGTGCCCCCATGTAAAAGCAGCAGCGGATCTCCGGCGCCTTCAGTTTCGTAATACATCTCAATGCCGTTGAGGGAAACGCTTTCGGCCTTCATAGCGCGCATTATGGCGTTGAACGTCGAAAGAAACAATCTGGTAAATGCGCGTGATAAAATGCATGATCCACCCGCAGCAAGTGCGCATTACCCTGATGCCGAAACATCCCGGTACTCCCATTACAGCGTCTTACCTTAGGTGACTCAGCGTCCTAAGATCACTGTTTGCAGAACCCCCGATGAGATGCTGCGGATTCGTCCGTTGTGGGAGGCACTATGTGCGGATGGCCGATACACGGTGTTTCAGAACTTTGAGTTGAATCTGCTGGCGGCGGCGCGGTTTGCCGAAAGGGAAGAGCCGTATGTAGTGTGCGCGGAGTCTGAGCGCGGTGCGGCTATTGTGCCTGCGGTGTTGCGCCAAAGCGATGGATCGATCCGATTGCTGGGCGAGGAACTGTTCGACTATCGGACATTTCTGCACCGTGGCGATGATGAAGTATTGCGGGCGGCGCTGGGAGCGCTGGCTAAACTGGGTCGCCCGCTGGAAATTGTGGCCATGCGGGAAGGCGATCGGAGCGTTGTTAGCGACGGTTTCGAGATTGTTCCTTTTGCGGGCGCGCCGGGTGTAAGTTGCGTACACGTTTCCGCGGAACAGTTTGCGGCAGGGCATAGCAGACTGGCGCGCAATCTGCGGCGGATGGAACGTTCAGGCTTTGCTTTGCGTGCTTATGATGGCGACAATCCGCAGCTGTTGCGTTTGATTTACGCCGCAAAAGCGCAGCAGGTTGAGGCAAGTTTGTTTCATGATTCCGCGCGCGTTGAGTTTATGGTGAGCGCCGCCGGTTTGATGCCGGACGTGTTCGAGGTCTTTACGCTCGAAAGCAGTAGAAAGATGGCTGCGGCAGTGGTGACGCTGCGGGATCGAAGTTGTCGGCGGTTTTATACAGGATGGTTTGACCCTGAGCACGAAAAGCACTCACCGGCGCTGGTCTTGATTTTTGAAATTACACGACAGTCACTTGCGGATGACCTGGATTGCGATTACATGACCGGCGAGCAGCAATACAAGATGCGGCTGGCTACGAATTCGGTTCAGCTGTATCGCGTGCGGGCGACGGCAGAAAAGTTGGTGGCATCTGCCAGAGCGGAAGAGTTGCCGCTGGCGGTCTGAGATTGTGGCGCGTTTGAAAGAGGCTCGATTTTATTTTTGACGCTAACCCACCCTTGCGGCTTCTCTGCGTTCAGGGTGGGTTCAATCATCTCGCGGCTTCGACTCGATTTTCTAGGCGTCGCTCACGCGCTTGAAAACCGGGCCATTTTCAAATCTTGGAGCAGCAGCAGCGGCGCTGACAAAAAAGCAATCAAGCAAAAGAGCTTCCATTGCAGGCATAAGCTCCCGCGCGGCAAAAGATTTTACGACGTAGCCCTGAGCGCCGGTGAGGAGCGCAGCCTGCACAATCTCCGGCGCGGTGTTTTCTGTAAGAAACAGGATGCGGGTTTTTGGCGCGAGTTCCAGTATCTGCTTTGCTACCTGGATTCCACTGATATCAGGAAGACCGATATCGAGAACCACGACATCAGGTTCAAGTTCCACTACTTTTTGGATCGCAGTCAGCCCGTCCGAGGCTTCACCCACGATCTTGATTTCGGGT
>Ga0070734_10004182_pt1 | contig 13997 bp, 7 predicted proteins | sample Coa_R1_8_FD_66444 | JGI IMG/M metagenome (GOLD analysis project Ga0070734, IMG submission 66444) | Surface soil microbial communities from Centralia Pennsylvania, which are recovering from an underground coalmine fire - Coalmine... | ecosystem: Environmental > Terrestrial > Soil > Unclassified ...
GCCGGGTGTACTACTTCGAAACCACCAGGACCAGGCACACGCCGTCCCACATCTCCCTTCCGGCGCTGCGCGGCGCACGGCTGCCAAACGGTATGGCGCCGATAAATTTCGGATCGATGTGGAATTTCGATTCGAGATATTCCTGAACCGCGAGGGCCCGCTGGCGCGACAGCTCGAATTGCTGGTCCGGCTGCGCGTGGAAGCGCGGCCCCCCCGGCCGCTCCTCCCGAAGCTGTATACCCCAAATAGCAGGAACGGTTCCAATGATGAACCCGAAAACGATGGTTTTGAGCGTGGGTGGGATGTAATCGGACCAGCTCATCATGCGGAACGCGTCGTTCGTAAACAAGCGGGGCCACATACCCGCCGACACCTCCTCCGAAATGATTCCGCCGCCAAGCCCCGCGAAGTCCAGCAAAACAGTTAATAAGGGCACTGCGACCACGCACGGCACTATGCGCGTGACGACGAGGGCCCGCGAACGATCTCCCGGGCCGCGCGAAAAGCGAAGATGCCGAGATCGCCGGCTGAAAGGAAGAACCGGCTCAATAAAGAGATCGGGTGCACAATGAGCAGAACCTTACGATCCAGTTGGGCGCGAGTATCGGTTCGATACCAGGCGGCACTGACAGCCGCCGCAGCTTGTGCGCGCTGGCCCGAAGCTCCCGAGCGAGCGCCTGAAAGACACCACGCAGCGGACCGGCCGGCGGGTTTGCGAGATCGTCTACAGTCTTGTCAGATTTGGTGATAAGATTTATCACGCTTCGCTGCACTGCGGCGCGCGGCTTCGATAAACTGGCCGCTATTGCTTCACGAGGCGGGGAAGCCAGCATTTCGGCAGCAAGGGGGTTTGTTGATGCGTCTGCTTACAATCGTCGTCTGCTCCATCCTGGCTTCTACCGGTCTGTTTGGCCAAGCCGCGACGGGCACCATTTCGGGTACCGTTACGGATCCGGCGGGAGCATCGATTGCGAATGCCTCGGTTGAGGTGCGGAATGCGGATACGAACGCGCCTTATCCCACCGTCACGACGGAAACTGGAGCGTACAGCGTGGTGCAGCTGCCGCCCGGTCCGTACACTGTCACGGTCTCGGCGACGGGATTCAAGACGCTGATGCGCACCGGTCTGACGGTTGCCGCCGGCCAGGTGCTGCCGCTGGATCTGCGGTTGGAAGTCGGCTCCGCCACTGAGTCGGTGACGGTCAGTGCGGAAGCGACGCTGCTTAAAACCGAGACAGGCGACGTGGCCCACAACATCACGCTCGAGCAACTGGATGATCTTCCCATTCTGGGAATCGGCACGGCCAACGCGGGCAGTATCGGGATCCGGAATCCGTTTAACTCAGTGGTATTTCTGCCGGGAGTCAATTACTCGGGCAATTTCGCCATGATCGTGAACGGCGCGCCGAACAACACCGCGGGTTACCGCATCGAGGGCTTGGATTTCACCAACCACGTAACGCCGCCGAATAACTTCGCGATCCAGATGAACCAGCCGAGTCCGGACGCGGTGCAGGAGATGGCGATTCAGACCAGCAACTATGCTCCCGAATTCGGGCAAGCCGGCGGCGGCCTGTTCAACATCACGATGAAGTCGGGCACCAATCAATTTCACGGCACCGGGTACGAGTATTTCGTGAACGAATTTCTCAACGCGGGCGAGCCGTTCTCATTTAACAGCGGCAACCCCGGCAATCCCTCCGGCGGCAAGTTCCGCCCCTCCAACCGCCGCAACGACTGGGGCGGCACGGTCGGCGGCCCCGTATGGATTCCCAAGGTTTATAACGGCAAAGATCGGACCTTCTTCTTCTTCTCGTACGAGCGCTACAAAGAAGACCAGGCGCTGACGTTCACTGACACACTGCCGAACGCCGCGTACCAGAGCGGCGATTTTTCGGCCATTTCGCCGAACGGAGGTCCAGGTTTCAATCCGGCGCTTGGCATTCCGGCAGGGCCGATCTCGACCGATGCTCGCGGGAACCCCGTGTACGCGAACGAAATTTTCGATCCGCTGTCGCGAACGGTCACGGCGGGAGGCGTGGGCGTTGCCGATCCATTCAGCAACAACATGATCCCGAAGTTCCGCTTCAGCCCGGTTGCAAATGCGATTCAAGGCCTGCTGCCGCCGCTATCGAACGGCGGCCTGTACAGCAATTACAACGGCTACAACCTGCAGGAGCGCATCACGGACGTTCCCTCGATCAAGGTCGACGAATTGATCAGCGCCCGGCATAAGTTGTCCTTCTTCTACCAGCACACGAACACCAACGTCCAATACAGTTCTCCCAACGGCAACGCCGACGGACTGCCACCGCTGCTGACGGGGGCTCGCGGTTCGATTCCGATCGGCGGTCCCACCGAGCGGCTCAATTATGATTACACCATCACGCCGACGCTGTTGTTTCATACCGGCTTGGGCTACTCGATGATTTATTTCTACGATGACGGGCCCTATACGAAAAGCGGGAAGACCGTCAACTGTCTCAATATGCTGCAATTGCAAGGCTGCGAAGGCAGCTTCAACTTTCCGACTGTGGTTGCGGGGAATGTCACCGCTCCCATCCCGTTGGGCGGCATGCAGCAATTGGGGAATGCTCTGGCGCACGCGCACACCCATGTGGAGCGGCCGGCTGCGAATGCCAACATGACCTGGGTTCACGGCAACCACACGTATAAGGCCGGAGCCGAAGTGTGGTGGCAGGCGTTTATTCAAGCGCCGCCAACCGGTGTGGGTTTGAATTTTGCCGCGCTGACCGACCGCGGGCTTCCGAACCAGCCGCAGGGGACTATCACCAATCCTGGCGCTACGGCCGTACCTGCGTCTCTGGTGCCGATCACGCCGGCTCTGGGCGCATTCACGAGTGGTTTTCCGTATGCCAATTTCCTTCTGGGTGACGTCACCTCAGCCACACAGTACGCGCCGGTCGATTCGCGCATGTCCAAATCGCAATGGGGGCTGTTCGTCCAGGACTCGTGGAAGGTATCGCGGCGGCTGACGCTGGATTACGGCGTCCGCTGGGACTACGGAACTGTCCCGAGCGAAGAACACGGCCGTTCCGCCAATCTGGGCCTGACGACGCCCAATCCCACAGCGGGCGGACACCCGGGGGCGGCGATCTTCCAGGCGACCTGTCATTGCAGCTTCGCTTCCACGTATCCTTACGCGATTGGGCCGCGGCTGGGCGTGGCATTCCAGCTCAATTCGAAAACGGTATTACGGGGTGGGTGGGGCTTCGCGTATGCCCCGGGTCCGGATCTGGCATTACAAAATTCGGCGAACATCACCAACGCCCCGTCGGGCATCAATTCCTATTTGACATTGAACGAAGCCGGAACGATCCCGCAGCCGGTGTGGCCGCACTTCGATCCGGGGCAGACTCCGGCGCCGGGCCAGACCACCAGTGGTTTCTTGTCGTACATCGACCCGCACGCCGGGCGGCCGGCGCGGCAAAACCAGTGGAGCATCGGGATCCAGCGCGAAATTACTCTGAATACCGTGATCGAGGCCGCGTATGTCGGCAACCGCGGCGTCTGGTGGGGTGGCGGAGGATGGCCGGGCGCTACGGCGATCGGTCCGTCCGGATTTATCAACCAGGTTTCTCCGCAGGCGTTCGCGGCCTACGGTCTATCCCCCTACACGAATGCGAACGACAACCTGCTGCTCGGACAAACGATCGGCAGCGCAGCCGTGATTGGCCGGGTGGGGACAATCACCCCTTATGCAGGCTATGGCACGAACAACACGCTGCTGAATGCGTTGCGGCCGTTCCCGCAATTCAGCACGATCACCGTGAGTGATTCGCCCACGGGTCGCACGTGGTATGACTCACTACAGGTGAAGGGAACCAAGCGGCTGTCGCGCGGGCTACAGATCAATGGCACGTTCACATGGTCGAAGGCGATGGTGGGGATCCGGCCGAACCTGTTCGTGCCGTCGACCAAGTCTCTGGAATCGACGGATCAACCATTCCTGTTCAACGCCAACGTCGTGTACACGACACAGAAATACTTCGGCAACCGGCTGCTGGCGGCGACCACGCGAGACTGGGCCATCGGCGCGTTTTTACAATACGGCAGCGGCTTCCCGCTGACGCCGCCGGCGGCGACGAACATCAATTACATCGGCGGTAGCGAGCAGTTCCGCGTTGCCGACCAGCCGCTTTATGTGAAAAATCTGAACTGCGGCTGCATCAACCCTTATACGGATGTCGTCCTGAATCCCAAGGCTTGGCAGAATCCCGTCAATGGGACCTTTGGTCCGGCAACCGGAACCTATTACGACGATTTCCGCTCGGCGCGGCGTCCGCAGGAGAACATGAACTTCAGCCGGACCTTCCGCTTCAAGGAGCGCTTCTCATTCCAGATAAGGGCCGAGTTCGTGAACATCTTTAACCGGACGCAGATTGGCAACCCGATCACCACAGCGCCGGGAGTCGCGCCCAGCAAAAACCAGTATGGTCAATATTCCGGTGGATTTGGCGTCGTGAACCTGACGGTCGCGGGCGCGCAAGTCGCGCCGAGTTACACGCTGAATCAAGTAGTAGGTCAGCTCTATCAGCAGCCCCGAACGGGAACGCTGATCGGCCGGTTCACTTTTTAGCCAAACGCAGAGTTACTCGCTGCGAACTTCGAGATCTACCCTCGCCGGATTGTGCTGATCAAACCGGCTGAGCGTTTTTGTCGGTCCGAATTTGCCGGATTTCCCGGCTTGGCTTTCAGTCTTTGGCGGGCTCGGCGGTCGCCGCCGCGGGCAGCAGCGTGGGTGAGCAGGCGTGTGCCGCCAATTACAGTTCTGTCGGCCCGCTCCGATTGACGGAGAGATTCGCGGGCGCCCTCATCCGGTTGATGCGCTTGCCCGGCCTGTGCCAATATGTAATCTCAGTAGCGCAAGGGAAATCATGGGAGGAATCGATGCGAATTCAGTTCAGTGCAGCCGTTTTGCTGTGTGTGGCGGGCCTGGCCGGCGCGCAGGCTCCACCACAATCCGGCGAAGGCGGCGTCAGCCCGGTAGTGACCAATCCGACCTATGTCTCCATTCCGATGGAGATCATGGTCGACCGCCCGGCCGCCGAAGTGTGGAAACGCGTCGGTAAGTTTTGCGATATCGGCGAATGGTTTCAAATCCCCTGCACGATCACACAGGGCAAGGACGGCGAATTCGGCGCCGTGCGCTCGGTCGCCAACGAGGTGCTGGTCGGCAAAACGGAACTTTCGTACACATACACGCAGCCCGTACGGGCCGGCCGTCCCTACAACCTTTACCACGGCACACTTGAAGCCCGGCCGGTGACACCGACTACATCGAAGCTGGTCTACACGCTGACGTTCGACAACTCGATGCTCGCTGACGATGAAGCCCGGCAAAAGGACATCGCGCAAAAGACCGCGCAGTTCACGCGGGGGCTGCAGAATATGAAAACGCTGGCCGAAGGCGGCACCCTTCCACCGCCCCCGCCCCGCGGCGGGGCCCGGCCCGGCAACCGGTAAATCGGGGCGCCTTTAGAAATCGAGCCGCAGGACGACCTGACCGGACCGGGGTGGAGCAATGACCGACGAGGTGTTGATCACGCCAAACCCGGAGGCGAGCTGCAGACCGGCAGAGCATGGTCCATTGCCACCGCCCGGCAACTTGCAGGTTGGTGCAGTCTGCGGGCTAACGCCGACTCCGGTGGTGGACGGGTTGTTCAAGTAAGTCCGGTTGAAGATATTGGTGAACTCCGCCCGAATGTTCAGGCCGAGCCGCTCTTTATACCGGAACTGGCGGCCGATCCCGAAGTTCTCCACCGGCCGGCGCTCGCCGCGAAAATCGCTGTAATAAGTGGCTCCGCCAAACTGTCCGGGAGCCGGATTGGTCCACGCGAGCGGGTTTAGGACGACGGCCGTATTGGGATCGAAGCAGCGGCAGTTGAGATCCTTGATGTAAAGAGGCTGGTCCGGCACCCGGACCTGGTATTGTCCGGGCTGGAACGTGATGTTGTTGAGCGTGCCCTGACCGCCGAGTGCGGCCGGGTAGCCCGTCGTGTTGGTGGCCGGCGGAAGCAGCGGAATACCGCTGGCATAATAGCCGAACGCATTCATCTGCCAGTCGTGGAGGATGGCTGAGATGTATTTTGGCCCCCACTTGGGTGTCGAGTAGACGATGGCGAAACGGGTGACGAACGGCTGATCGTATTGCGAAAGCGACTTCGCCAACCCGCGGTTTTGCACGTCGGGCGTGCCGCCGAACGTGTTTTCCGCCTTGGACCACGTAAACCCGAAATTGAACTGGAGGCCGTGAGAGAAGCGCTTGTCGGCCGTTAGTTGAAGCGAGTTGTACCAGGTGTCACCAAGCGGGGCGTTGACGGGGCACGGGCCGATTACCGCCAACCCGACACAGCTGGTGCTGAATTGCGGGAACGGCCGCAGCGATTGAGCCACGGTTTGGTTCAACGGAAAACCAGGGAAGGGAAGTTTGTTCTGGAACCGCCCCGCGGCCGTAGAGCCGATGGGGGCGAGCAGGATCGCCAGATCCGCCGGATTGCTCAAGCTGAGGCCGTTCGCGGCCAGGATCGAGCCGCTGAGGTAGTTATAGTTAATCAACTGGCCGGACGCTCCGGCGGGCGTGAGATAGCTCGGCCACCAGATCCCCCGGTTGCCGATATAGGAAGCCTGCACTACGAGATCCCGCACCAATTCCCGCTGAATGCCGAAGCTGTATTGATACTGGCGGGCCGGCCGGCCGGCATTGGGATCGTAGTACTGCGGGCCGTTGCCCGGGACGACACCGGCCAGCGGGTAATAACCGGGGCTGAGATTCGGCCATGCAATCTGTGCTGCCGTCAGTGGTGCCCCGTTGATGGTTACGCCCTGGCCCAAGATCATGAGCGGAGCGCCAGGCGTCGATGAGGGGGGCAGCGGATTGGCCGCTTGGGCGTTGCCACTGGCCGATCCAAAGCTCTGGGCGACTCCCGTCGGCGTATACTCGACCCCGAAACCGCCGCGGAGCACCGTCTTAGGCATTACTTGATAGGCGAATCCGAAGCGCGGGCCTAGTCCCCATGGATAATTGCGGGCGAAGTCGCAGTGGCAGGTGGATTGGTAGATCACCGCGCCCGGATATCCGCCGATAGAGGGGTTCGGCATGGTTGGCGCAAAATTGGGAGAGCGCCCGTACTGCTCCTTGTACCAGGTTGAGTAGTCGTAGCGGAGGCCCAAATCGAGCGTAAGCTTCCGCGTCACTTTCCAGCTGTCCTGGGCGTAGAATCCCCACTGCTGTTTTCCGAAGCGCGCCTCCGAAGGTGGATCCACCTCGTATTTATCGACCGCGCCCAACAGGAAACTGGCGTAGGGGAAACCGACGTTGTAGGCGCCGATCGTCGACACGCTGCTACCGGTCGAGGTGTTCACGTTATAAGGTAATCCCGTCTGTGCGGCGCTGATGTTATAGTTGCCCTGCAAATCGGTGACGGAGATCGTGTAGCTTCCCATAAACTCGGCGTTGCCGCCGAATTTGAAGGTGTGGTTGCCTTTCACCCAAGTCAAGCTTGCGATGGCATCGGTAATGTTATCCGCATTATCGACCCGCGCCGGAGGTCCGAGCTGAGGCTCCCCGTTCACCGGAAGATTATTGCCGAAGCCGCCGCCGGTGGGGCTGGACAGGCCCATAAAACTGGGAAACGTACCCAGCTGGAATGCCTGACTGCAGAGCCCAATGCCCTTGCACGCGTCATATTGCGGAGTGACCGAGGGCCGGCCCAGGTAGTTGCTGTCGTAGCCGGCGCCTACGTGCAACAGAATCGTGGGCGAGATCGTGTGATCGTAGTTGAGCCGTTCCCGATTGGCGTAGATGCCGCCGCCGAAAGTGTAGGAAACGGGTTGCGGCAGCCCGTCCTGGCCGTATCCATTCGAAGTGAACGTTGCGGTGCGGCTCCAGAAGAAAGAGAGTTTGTCTCTCGGGCCCAGCAATTGGTCGAGCTTGAGAGAAGGCGCTTCGGTGTCCCGGGAAACCGGCTGCGTATTCTGATAATTGTTAATCACGCCGTTGGGATTGCACGGCGGCCCCGCCACGCACAAGGGCATTGGCAGCATGCTCTGGATTTTCTGGGCGACTGGATCCAGCATCTTGGGCGGGATGACGTTTCCCGTGAATGGATCCGTGACGACCTGGCCGTTGGGTGCGAGGTGGCGCGAGTTGGGATCGTAAATTTCATTCGCGAAGATCGGCCGGTTCAGCGGATCGCAATTGGGAGTCGCCGCCGGGCACAGATTTCTGGGGACGAGAATTCCGTTACTTACGACACCGGCAGCCAGCTCCGCCTGGCTAAAATCGCCCTTGCGGTAGTCCGCGGTCGGAACCGAGAACGCGTTCGGCAAGAAGTTCTGGTTGCGCAGGAATTGCTCCCAACTGAAAAAGAAGAAGGTTTTGTCTTTTCCGTTATAAACCTTGGGAACCATGATCGGCCCACCCATCGTCAACCCGTAGTCGTTCTGCCGGTTCGTGGGTCGAAGCAGATGGCCATTACCGGAGGTGGTGAACGGTTGGCCGGCGTTGAGGTCTTCGTTTTGTGCGTACCAATATCCGGTGCCGTGATATTGATTCGTCCCCGACTTCATCGTGACGTTCATCACTGCACTGCCGGCCTGTCCGAATTCCGCGGAGTAATTGCTGGTTTGCACGGTCCATTCCTGGATTGAATCCATGCCAGGCTGGTTTTGCTGATTGGCACCCTGACCGACAATATTGGTACCATCCATGCCCTCGATCAGCAGCGTCTCGGAGCCGCCCGGGCTGCCGTTGATGCTCACGACCGGCCCGGTGAACGGCGGCGACGGCTGGTAGTATGCCCCCGGCAGCAGCGCGACGAGATTAAAGGGATTGCGAATGCCGGAGGAGTTTGAACCGATGGAGAGCAGCGGCAGCGTGTCCATGGTTTGCGTCGCGATCGTGTTGCTCAGCTCGCCGCTTTCCGTTTTGAGCAGAGGCGCTTCCGCATTCACCGTCACCGATTCGGTCGTGTTGCCCACTTCCAGCGTCGCGTCGACGCGAATGGTCTGAGCCGCCTGAATGATCAGGCCCGGCCGGACGAATTTCTTGAACCCCGGCACGGTAACCGTCAGTTCATAATTGCCCGACGGCAGATTCGCGATCGTGTAGTTGCCGGTAGTCGAGGCGGAGACAGGGTATGTCGCCCCGGTCTCGGTGTTGCGGGCTTCCACGGCGGCGCTCGCAATCACGGCTCCAGCCGGATCGGCCACCGTGCCCGTAAGAGTTCCGCGGTCGCTCTGCGCAATTAGTACGCCCGCCGACATGATCAGGCTGATGACAAATCTCAAACGCATCGTAACTTCCCCCTGTCTGGAAACGCCCTGAATCACTGAGCCGTGGTGGGAGTTTACTTCGACAGGAGGGATGTGTCAAGCGAAAAACCCCGCTTGAACGGACCTCGATTGACACCGGAGTACGGCGATGATATAGTCGCGCCAGTCGCGCTAACGGGGAACGTGTGTAAATTGGGAGGGATCGCATGAGAGCGAAATCGATAACCCTGGCAGCCGCCTTCGGGCTGCTGGTTTCCGCGGCGCCTTTGCTGGCGCACCATTCCTTTGCGGCTGAGTACGATACGACGAAACCGGTTAAGGTGACCGGCGTTGTCACCAAGATGGAGTGGATGAATCCGCACGCGCGCTTTTACGTGGACGTGAAGGAGGCCGACGGCACCGTGGCCACCTGGAATTTTGAGCTGGGCGCAATTCCGGTTTTGCTGAAACAGGGCTGGCGGAAAGAGGCCCTGAAGCCCGGCGACCAGGTGACCGTAGAAGGCAATCGCGCCAAGGATGAGTCCCATACCGCCGCTGCGCGCGTGGTGCTGTTGCCGGACGGACGGCGGGTCTTTGGCGGCTCGGCCGCCGACGGCTCGGCTCCCAACCAATAAATTTCGAGCAGCACCAGGGAGACCGTCCATGTTTAAACGAGTGACGCCGCTGCTGACAGCGGCGCTGGCGCTGGCCGTGGGATCCGGCTTGGCCCAGGATCCGGCTGCTCCCCAAGGCCCGCCGCGCGGCCGCGGAATGCGCGCCCCGCGCCGTGGTCCGGCCGGACCGTTGCCGCGCTTGTCCGACGGTCATCCCGACCTCACCGGAATCTGGAACGGCTTTGGCGGCAGCGGGCAGCCGAGTCCGAGTCTGCTGCCGTGGGCGGCTAAGGTGGTCGAGGAGCGCCGCGCGAAAAACGGCGCCGAAGATTACGAAGCGCGCTGCCTGCCCGGCGGACCGCCGCGCGCCGCTCCCTATCACACAATGCTGTTCGCCACTCCGAAACTGGTATTGATGCTGTTTGAGGGGAACACCCATATGTATCGCCAGTTCTTCGTTGACGGCAGCAGCCACCCGAAAGATCTCAAACCCGCGTTTTACGGCGATTCGCGCGCACATTGGGAAGGCGACACGCTGGTGGTCGATACCGTCGGCCTATTTGAAAAATCCTGGTTCGATTTCCCCGGCACTCCCCATACCAAGGCCATGCACCTGATCGAAACCTTCCATCGCACTGATTACGGCAACATGGAGATGGATGTGACGATCGATGATCCCGGCGTCTTCACCGAACCGTTCAAGTTCCACCGCACCACCACGCTGGAACCGAGCTTCGAAATGACCGAGTACGTCTGCAACGAGAATAATCAGGATCCCGATCACTTGAACAAGGCGTACAAGCTGGAAGGCGCCAACGGTACACCCGCGCTGAAGGATGGGGTACCCCCGCCGAAGCCGCGCAAAGCTCCCCCGCCGCCTGCCGGCGCGACGCCGCGCGCCGAAGACGGCAGAGTCGATCTTTCAGGTGTCTGGGTGCCGGTAAGCACTGGTTTGCCGGGCGACCCTTCTTATACGCCCGAATACAAGAAGATCTACGAAGCACGCAAGGCAAATAAAGGGAAGGATGATCCGGAACGCCTGTGTCTGCCGAACGGGGCCGTGCGCATTAATCCGCTTCCTTACAAGATCGTGCAGCGCTCGAACCAGATTGCCCTGCTTTGGGAAGGCAACACCCACAGTTACCGCCGCTTTTTCCTCGACGGCCGCGAACACAATCTCGAAATCGAGCCGGAGAGTTGGACGGGCCAATCGATCGGAAAGTGGGAAGGCGACACGCTGGTGGTCGATACCATCGGTTTCAACGATAAGACTTGGCTCGATTCCACCGGCAAGCCGCATAGCGATGCGATGCACCTGGTGGAGCGCTACCGCCGGCCGGATCTGGGCCACTTGAACGTGGAATTGACGATCGATGACGCCAAGGCGCTCACGAAGCCGTACACGTTCAACCGGAGTTTCACGCTCGCGCCCGGCTGGGAATTACAGGAGTACGTTTGCGAAGCGATTTTGCAGGGAGTCTATGAGTAGCTGTTTGCAGGGATGTGTGATCGCAAGAGCTCTCGCCGCCGCCTCGTTAGCGCTGCTCCCGCTCGCCGCACAGAGCGCCAGGCCGCCGGCCGATGCGGCGGCACAGCGCGCCGTTCTCGACAAGTACTGCGTGGTGTGCCATAACGCCAAGCTGAAAACCGCGAATCTGATGCTTGATCAGCTCGACCTGACGCATTTGGGCGATCACGCCGAGACCGCCGAGAAAGTGGTGCGCAAGCTTCACGCCGGTCTCATGCCGCCGACCGGCATGCCGCGTCCCGAACGCGCGGTTCTGGATTCAGTCGTCACCGGCATGGAGAACGAGCTCGATCGAAGCGCGGCAGCGCATCTTCCCGCCCCGGGCCTTCATCGGCTCAACCGCACCGAGTACACCAATGCGATTCGCGACGTCCTGGATCTCCAGGTTGACGCGACCAAGTTCCTGCCCGCCGACGATTCGACGCACGGCTTCGATAACATCGCGGGCGCGCTCACGATCTCGCCGGCGTTGATGGAAGCCTATCTCTCGGCCGCCGGAAAAATCAGCCGCCTTGCCATGGGCGACGTCTCTTCCCCTACCCAGGCGGTGTTCGAAGTGCCCGCCGATACCGCGCAGAACTATCACATTGAAGGCCTGCCGTTCGGGACGCGCGGCGGCATTCTGATTAAATATCAGTTCCCCGCCGACGGCGAATACTCCTTCAAGGTGAAAGGCGTCACGGGTTACTTTCAGGCTGTGCTGGGCGGCATCAAGGGCGAAAAGCTCGAAGTGCTGGTGGATGGCGAGCGCGTCCGGCTTTTCGATTGGGACAAGGAAATTTCCAACACCACCGGCAACGGCAAGTCGACCCAGCGCGTTCCCATCCGCGCCGGTTTGCACACCATTGGGGTGACGTTTCTTGCCACCAATGACGTGCCGGGCAGCGAACTGAACCGTCCGTTCGAGCGCACTATGAACACGCCGGGCTCGATCCCGGGCTTCCTGTTCTACCCGCACGTCGGCCAGGTCTGGGTTGAAGGTCCCTACAACGCGGCCGGCGCCCGCGACACCGCCAGCCGCCGCAAGATTCTCGTGTGCCGTCCCGAGGCGCCTAAGGACGAAGCGCCATGCGCGCGCACCATTGCGGCCCACCTGGTGAAGCATGCGTTCCGGCGCCCCGCCACTTCCGCGGACGTAACCGCGCTGATGAACTTCTACCAGGAGGGTCGCGCCGATGGCGGCACCTTCGACGACGGCATTGAAGCCCTGGTGCAACGCGTGCTCGCGGATCCGGAATTCGTATATCGCCTCGAGCCCGAACCGGCCGGCTTGCCGCGCAGCAAAACCTATCGTATTACCGATCTCGCGCTGGCTTCGCGGCTCTCCTTTTTCCTATGGAGCAGCGTCCCGGACGACGAACTGCTCGACATCGCCGCCCAAGGCAAGCTGCGCGAACCCGCCGTGCTGGAAAAGGAAGTACGCCGCATGCTGGCCGATCCGAAGTCCGAGGCGTTGGTCAGCAACTTCACCGGCCAGTGGCTCAGCGTGCGGTCGCTCAAAACCAGCGAGCCGGTGGTGAACCTTTTCCCGGATTTCGACGACAACCTGCGCGCGGCCTACCAGCGCGAGATCGAGTTGTTCTTCGGCAGTATCGCTCACGAGGACCGCAGCGTCCTCGACCTCCTGACCGCGAACTACACCTTCGTGAATGAACGGCTCGCGAAACAGTACGGTATCCCGAACATCTACGGCCCGCAGTTCCGCCGCGTCACGCTGCCGGCCGATCTCGACATGCGCCGCGGTTTGCTGGGCAAGGGCGCGCTGCTGACCGTCACATCGAACGCGGCCCGCACTTCACCCGTCGCGCGCGGCAAGTGGTTTTTGCAGACATTTGTCGGCGTGAGCCCCCCGGATCCGCCTCCCAACGTGCCCGCGATCAAGGAAGCCGCGGCCGATGCCACCGGCAATGCGCACGTGCCCACCATGCGCGAGACCATGGAAGCGCATCACACCAATCCGGCCTGCGCCTCCTGCCACAAGATCTTTGAACCGATGGGTCTGGCGCTTGAAAATTTCGACGCCGTCGGAACCTGGCGTACCCACGATGGCGAAAGCCTGATCGATGCCAGCGGCGTCCTGGTCGACGGCACGAAGGTTAATGGCGTCGCCGATCTGCGCCAGTGGGTTGTGAGCCGGTCCGACCAGTTCGTGCGCGTGGTCACCGAGAAGCTGCTCACGTACGGCCTGGGCCGCGGCGTGGAGTATCAGGATATGCCCATGCTGCGCTCCATCGTGCACGAGGCAGCGCCGGCAAACTATAAATTTTCCTCCCTGGTGTTGGGGATTGTAAAAAGTCCCGCGTTCCAGATGAACATGAAACTAGAGGACGGCAACCCGCAGCAGGCGGCCCGCAAGTCCGCGCCTGAAACGATCAAGAATTAGGAGCGATGATGAACTTTCTTTCGAAGAAGCACCTCTCCCGCCGAACGGTTTTGCGCGGTGCAGGTTCTGTATTGGCCCTGCCGCTTCTCGACGCGATGATCCCGGCGAGCACCGCCCTGGCGCAGACCGCCGCCACGCCCAAGCCGCGCTTCGTCGGCTGCTTTGTGCCGCACGGCATGGCGCCCGGCTATTGGGT
>Ga0070734_10004184_pt1 | contig 13989 bp, 13 predicted proteins | sample Coa_R1_8_FD_66444 | JGI IMG/M metagenome (GOLD analysis project Ga0070734, IMG submission 66444) | Surface soil microbial communities from Centralia Pennsylvania, which are recovering from an underground coalmine fire - Coalmine... | ecosystem: Environmental > Terrestrial > Soil > Unclassified ...
GCCTCCCGCGGCGTGATGCTTTCGTCGAAGACGGCGTGGAAATCGCGGTGCCGCTGGCCGGTCTTGCTTTCCCGCCGCGGCACGCTGAAATCCACGCTGCCGGTTTCGGTGCGGAACAACTTCACGACGCCGAAGCTTTTCCCCACCAGATCGATTCGGCCGTAGGAGGCCAGGAACCCGGCCAACCGGTCGTAGGCGATGCCGTAGACCTCGATGTCGAAGTCCTTCGGCTCCATTCCGAGGAGGGCGTCACGGATCGCACCACCGACGATCAAGGCGCGAAATCCAGCGGCGTTTAGGTCCCACAGGATCCTTTCGAGTGGCGCTGGAATCGTCAGCAGCATATTGCATCATAGCGTCAACTGACCCTGTTTCATTCGCAGCTCAGCGCGTGGAAACCCAATTTTGATGGATATAAGACCAGTTCAGTCCGAGATGGTGTATGCTAGGAATGAAGTTGCAAGACGGATCGGTTTGGGCTTCCAGATGCAAATGGCTATCGCTACCATGATGCTCCAAGAAGTTGACTTCAAACAAACGCGGTTCGTGATTCGGCTGAAGATGCAAATGGCTTTCAAGAAGCAAGCTCGGACCAAGACGGGTGAAATGGCCCGGAATCTGACGGAACTGAAGCGTGGCGAGCACGGTGTTCTGGACCGAATCGATTTGCCGGAAGAGGAAGCCCAGCGTCTGATGGAGATTGGGTTCTTACCCGGCCACACGGTCACCCCAGCGCATTCGGCGCCCGGGGGAGATCCGCGCGTATTCCGAGTGGACGGCACCGAAGTAGCGCTTCGAAGGGAGACGGCCCGCAAGTTACTCCTGCGGCCCAGCGCAAAGTAAACAAATGGGCGATTGCCACGATTGCTCCGCCATAACTACTCTTCCTCCTCCTCCGCTCATTCCAAACACCCGGCAGCGAGTGGTGGCGATTATCGGACCTCCCAACTCGGGAAAGTCCACGCTATTCAACCGCCTCACCGGCCTGCGTCAGAAGGTGGCGAATTTTCCCGGTGTGACCGTGGAACATCGTATGGGCAAGGTCAAACTGGACCCTGGACGGGAGGTTTTCGTGGTGGACCTGCCGGGCGTGTACAGCCTCAATCCCCGCACCGAGGACGAGAAGGTCACGCACGATGTTTTGCTGGGGGAGATGAAGGGGATTCCGCGGCCGGAAGCCGTGCTGCTGGTTCTCGATTCCACCAACTTGAGCCGTCATTTGGTTTTGGCCGCGCCGATTCTCAGCCTGGGCCTGCCCACGTTGGTGATCCTCAACATGGCGGACGATCTGCTGCGCCGCGGAGGGTTAGCCGATCCGCTCGAACTTTCTGAGCAGCTCGGCACGCCGGTGGCGCTGGTCAGTGCCGCCAAGGGTCAGGGCATGGAGAAAGTGCTGCAGTTTTTGGACGGGGCCACCGCGACTCCTCACAAGCCCGCGCTGATGCAGCTACCGGTAATTCAGGACATTCCCAAATGCCGTGCATGGGCCGCCAAGGTCGGCGATCAATCCAAGTATCACGCCCCTGCGCCTCCGATCTGGACGCGCCGTCTGGATGCGATTTTTCTCCATCCCGTGCTGGGCCCGTTGATCTTTGCTTTGGTGGTGTACGGCGTCTTCTGGACGATTTTTTTTGGCGCGGATCCGATGATGAACGCAGTGGACAGCCTCCGCGAGGCTTCCGGCCAGTGGATGGGATCGATGATCCATGTGGAATGGATCCGATCGTTACTGGTCGATGGCATTTGGAGCGGAGTGGGTGCGGTGGTCAAATTCCTGCCCCAAATTCTGTTGCTGTTTTTGTTCATTGGAGTTTTGGAGGATTCAGGATACCTGGCGCGGGCGGCCCTCATCGCGGATCGCACCATGGCGCGCGTCGGATTGCAGGGCAAGAGTTTTATTCCTCTGCTTTCGGCATACGCCTGTGCGGTTCCCGCAATCATGGCCACGCGCACCATCGAGAACAAGCGCGACCGCATCGCAACCATCCTGATCGCGCCGTTTATGACGTGCTCGGCGCGGCTGCCGATTTACATTTTGGTGATCGAGACCTTCATTCCCAAGCGGCGGGTCTGGCATTTCCTGGATTCGCAGGTGGCGGCTTTCATCGGACTGTACATTCTCGGATTCGCGATGGCCGTACTGACAGCGCGGGTTCTAAAATCGACGGTTCTCAAGAGCGGACGGTCATCCTTCATTCTGGAAATGCCCGCGTACCGCTGGCCGACTCTGCGATCGCTGGGCTTGCGGTTGCTGGACCGGTCCAAAGTCTTCATGCGCCGCGCCGGGACGGTGATCCTGGGTGTCGCGATTATCGTGTGGGCGTTAAGCTATCTGCCGCTTTCGGGAGGGAAGCCTCCCGCGATCGCGGAGAGTTTCGCGGGCCAGATTGGTCACGTGGTTGAGCCGGTGATTCATCCGTTAGGATTCAACTGGAAGATTGGGATCGGGTTGATTACCTCGCTGGCGGCGCGGGAGGTGATCGTCAGCACGCTTGGCACGATTTACGGTGTTGAGGGTGGAGAACACTCCCAGGGCTTGCAGGAGGCGCTGCGGCATGATTTGACTCCGGCGGGTGGCGCGGCTTTGCTGGTGTTCTTCGCGTTCGCGATGCAGTGTATGTCTACGCTCGCCGTGGTGCGCCGTGAGACCGGAGGCTGGCGTTGGCCGGCAATCCAGTTTGCGTATATGACGGGCGTGGCGTACGTGTGCGCCTTCCTTACATTTCATCTTTTGTAACTGCCCCACAAAAGGCGCTTGGTAACATAAGTCGTGCGAAACGTCATCATTGTAGGCTCGGGCTGTGCCGGAAACACAGCCGCGATTTACACCGCGCGCGCCGGCCTGAATCCTCTGGTAATGATCGGTCACGAGCCGGGCGGGCAGCTTTCCGTCACCTCGATGGTAGAAAACTTCCCCGGCTTTCCCGAGGGCGTCAACGGCCCGGACCTGGTCGAGAACATGAAGAAACAGGCCGAGAACTTCGGCGCGGAATACCTGTGGGGCACTGTTGCGGAAGCGGATCTCTCCAAGCGTCCGTTCCGCCTGCGTGTGGATGAAGAGTGGTATGAGGCGGAGGCGTTGATCATCGCCTCCGGCGCTTCTGCGCGCTGGCTGGGACTTCCCAATGAACAGCTGCTCATCGGCCATGGCGTCAGCTCCTGCGCGACTTGCGACGGCGCGTTCTACAAAGACCGCAAAATCATGGTGATCGGCGGCGGCGATTCTGCCATGGAGGAAGCCATGTTCCTCACCCGCTTCGGTTCCGAGGTCACGCTGGTTCACCGCCGGGACCGCTTTCGCGCTTCCAAGATCATGCTCGAGCGCGCGCAGGCGCATCCCAAGATCAAATTTCTGCTCAACACCGTCGTACAGGACGTCTACGACCCGCATAAAAAATGCGTAACCGGCGTCACGCTGAAAGATACCGTCACCGGCCGGGTCTGGGAGCAAGAAGTCGATGGTTTCTTCGTGGCCATCGGCCACATCCCCAATACCAAGCCTTTTGTGGGGCAGATCGATCTTGATCCGGACGGCTACATTTTGTCGAAAGGCGGAGCGCGGACCAACGTCGAGGGAGTCTTTCACGCGGGCGATGTTCAGGACCGGAATTATCGCCAGGCCATCACGGCCGCGGGCGCCGGCTGCATGGCCGCCATTGAAGCGGAGCGGTTTCTAGCCGGACACGAAGGGCATTGACTCCACCCGACGCCGTTCATAGAATGACGAGCGTGAGCTGGCTGAAATCTTCGCTGAAATCTTCGATCGTTCTCGCGACTTCTGTGTGTGCTCTCGCTGCCGGACCCGTGCCCAAAGCTCCCGACGGCAAACCGGACTTGAGCGGCGTCTGGGACCATCCTTTCGCCATGAATATGGCTGTTGCCGGGCGCAGTGATGCCTGCGGAACCGGCGCGGTGAGCGGTTGCAAAATGATCGGACCCGAGGGCGGCGCAATCCCCATGACCCCGGAAGGCGAGGCGTGGTTCAAGAGCTACGACGCGACTAACTACGACGCCACGGCGCACTGTAACCCGATGGGCTACACGCGATCCATGAATGCTCCTGTGCCGACGCAAATCGTTCAGCGGGCCGACGTGATTGTCTTTCTGCACGAATCCATGTTTGCCTTTCACAATGTGTACATGGATGGACGGAAGCATCCCACGAAGGCAGAGGCGCTTGAGACCACCTGGTACGGGCACTCGACGGGAAAATGGGACGGGGACACGCTGGTGGTCGATACCGTCGGGCCGTTTTTTGGTACGCCCCGGATGTTACTGGACACCGCCGGTCATCCTATGAGCGAGGATCTGCACCTGGTAGAGCGCTTCAAACGTCTGGATTCCGATCATCTCCGATACGACGTGACGGTAGAAGACCCGAAATACTACTCCAAGCCCTGGACCAATTCGCGCGTGTGGACGCTGATGCCTCCGGGGCAAGAGATCCTGGAATACGTCTGCACCGAGAATAACAAGGAAGTGGACGAGCACCACGTGAAGTAGGCCGTTTCGGTCTATCATTAGAGATACATCCGCGGATCGCGAAACCTGTTTTCCGGCCAGCCGTCCAAGGTATTATTGCGCTTCGGGATGCAAAGGGAGAAAAACAAGAGTGTTCGGCGGGAGAGGAAACAACCAAAGTGTGTAAACGCAAGCTGATCCATCTAATACTGGCGTCTTTGGCTGGATTGTCTTTCTCGGTCGCGTGCTTGGCGCAGGCTCCGCCCACATACTACATCACGACGGTGGCTGGAACCGGAGGATCGAGCGGGTTTTCCGGAGACGGAGGTCCGGCAACCGAAGCTCAGCTCAGCAGCCCGGCGGGAGTAGCGGTAGATGGGGCGGGCACGCTGTACATCGCGGATCAAGTCAACAACCGGATCCGAGAGGTCACCAAGGGTGGTCTGATCTCGACGCAGGCGGGCAATTCCGCTACGGGAGGTTACTCAGGGGACGGCGCTTTGGCCACGGCCGCGGACCTAAACCTGCCGCTCGGCGTGGTCGTCGATTCGAGCGGCAATTTTTATATCGCCGACAGCCAGAACGACGTGATCCGTAAGGTGACTGCAGCGGACGCAATCTCTACCTTCGCGGGTGAATACGGGCTGGGCTTCGCGTTTACGGGCGATGGCGGTGTGGCGACTGCTGCCGCCTTCAATGAGCCGGGCGCGGTCGCTCTGGATAACGCGGGCAACATGTACGTCGCGGACGTGGTCAATAACCGCATCCGCAAAATCGTGTTGAGTTCGAACATCATTACGACCATCGCCGGGTCGAATGGCAAGGGCTATTCGGGTGATGGAGGCCTGGCGACCATTGCGAACCTCAACCGTCCTCTGGGAGTGGCGGTGGACTCGAGTGGCGCCGTGTATATCGCGGATAGCCAGAACCACCGCATCCGCAAGGTGGTGGGCAACACCATCTCCACCGTGGCAGGAACCGGTACGGCGTCCTTTTCGGGCGACGGCGGCCCGGCGACCAGCGCGACTCTGAACAATCCTTCCGGGGTCGCCGTGGATGCAGCCGGCAATCTCTATATCGCCGACACAGACAACGGGCGGATCCGTGTCGTGATCAAGGGCACCATTTACACCATCGCCGGCAACGGCCGCTTGGGTATTTTTGCAGGCGATGGCGGCCTGGCCAAGAATGCTTCTCTCAGCTTTCCGTACGGCTTGACCGTGGATTCGAGCGGAAATATTTTCGTCGCGGATACGCAGAACCACGTGATTCGCGAGCTTACGGGCAGCCTCAGCTCGATCGCTCCTCCTCCGGTAGTCCTCTCGGGAGGCGTGATCAGCGCGAGCCAGTTCGGCGGGTTTCCTTCTACGACTCCCGGCTCCTGGATCGAGATTTATGGCGCGAATCTTGCGACCGACACACGCTCCTGGGCCACGAGCGATTTCAAGGGCATCAATGCCCCGACGGTGCTCGATGGCACCAGTGTGATGATTGGCGGGCAGGCCGCATTTCTCGATTTTATCAGCCCTGGCCAGGTAAACGCCTTGGTTCCATCCAATGTCACCCCGGGTCCGCAGTCGCTCACTGTGACAACCGGAGGCGGCACGAGTCCCTCATACGTGATCACCGTCAACCCGAACCAGCCCGAATTGTATGCTCCCCCGGCGTTGTACATTAACGGGAACCAGTATGTGGCGGCGTTTCTTTCCGACGGTGTTACTCGCGTTCTTCCACCCGGGACGCTTCCGGGCGTGACCTCGCGACAGGCAAAGCCGGGAGAGACGATTACGATTTATGGGATTGGGTTTGGGCCCGCAGTTCCTTCCGGGTCAACGACACCGATCCCGGCAGGCCAGATCGTCCAGCAAACCAACGCCATCACCGAACCCTTGCTTCTATTGTTCGGGAACACTCCGGCGACGACTACTTATGCGGGGCTGGCTCCGGGATTGGTCGGGCTGTATCAGATCAACGTCGTCGTGCCGTCCAGTATCCAGAACAGTGACTTGGAGCCGCTGAGTTTCACTTTGGGTGGGTCGGCTGGGTCGCAGATTTTGTATACGGCGGTTCATAACTAACTAGAAAGACAGTCCACGAAAAACCGATGGACTGTCCTACATTTGTTATCATTAGCTGAGGAGGGCATGCATGGGTACGCTCGGCGTACAAGAGATGGTTGTTATCTTCCTTCTCGCCCTCGTTCTGTTTGGGCCCAAGAAGCTTCCAGAACTGGGGCGGACGATCGGGAAGGCACTAACCGAATTCCGCCGCGCTTCGAGCGATTTAAAAGCTACGTTCGAGCGCGAAATGCAAACACTGGAGCGGGAGAACCAGTCCTTGAGAGAAGTCACCCATAACGTGGCGAATGATATTCAATCCACTTTCGTCGACTATGGGTTCAGCGATCATGGCAACGAAGCCGCTGTAACCCAGCCGGCAATCGCACCCCCCGCAACCGAACACCCACCTACCGTAGGCGCTTCCGCAGTACCAGGCGCCGAATCACAGGGGAGCACCGAGACCGCAAGCGTCCTCGTGGCGCATCCGCCGGTCGAAGGCACGGTTCCCCGCTCGGGAGATCCCGAGACGCCCCAACACAGTTAGGTAGTCGCGTTAGGTAGAAGTATCGATCGAACATGGATGAAGTGAACGGCGGAGGACTGCCTCCGGACCAGCCTCGCGGATTTCCAGACGACCCTCTTGCGCCGTCTCCGGCGGAGATATTGCCTCCGCCGGTGCTGGCCACGTCGGGGGGAGGCGTACGCACGCCTCCCCCTCCGCCCCCACCGGATGATGAGGAGGACGAAGAGGAGGGGGGCATGCTGCGCATGTCCTTCCTGGAGCATCTGGAGGAATTGCGCGCTCGCATCATCAGGGCGCTATGGGGCTTTGGGGTCATTTTCTTACTCTGCGTAATCTTTAGCCAGAAGTTGTTCGACATCGTGATGGCGCCGGGCTTTGTGGCGCTCAAGGCCACCGGAATTCCGGAAGCGCGCTTTATCGCTATCGACCCGATGGAAAATTTTTCCATTATCTGGGTGTGGACGCCGCTAGTCGCCTCGCTGTTTTTTGGCGCGCCCTGGATCGGGTGGCAGGTCTGGTCTTTCATCGCGCCCGGGTTATATCAGCGGGAAAAAAAGTGGGCCGTGCCGTTCGTGGTGGGAACGGCCGGCTTGTTCATTCTGGGCGGGCTATTCGGCTATTTCGTTGCGTTCCGCTATGGGATGACGTTCCTGTTTGGCCTGGGCGGACCATCGGGCATCATTCCGGAAATCACGATCGAAAACTATTTCGACAAGTTCGTGGACGTCATGCTCGGCATCGGGCTGGTGTTCGAACTGCCGGTGCTGATTTTCTTTCTGACGTTGATCCGCGTGGCTTCGCCGAGTTTTCTGCTGAATCACTCGCGCTACGCGATTCTGGCGATCGTGATTGTCGCGGCGATTGTGACGCCGACTCCCGACGTTTTCAATCTGATGCTGTTCGCGGTCCCCATGTGCCTGCTGTTTTTTCTGGGCATCTTCGCGAGCTACCTGCTGGTGCTGAAGCGGGAGAACCGTAAATTCCCCTGGCTCGACTTCTTCAGATGGCTGGCCGTGGTGATCGTGGTGCTCGCACTGTGCGTGCTGGTCGCGGTGGTTGAATTCCACTTCCACCTGACGTGGCACTGGCCGTTTCTTGTGAAGTAAGAAATTCCCTTCGTTGCCGATGAGAAGACGTAATGAAACGTTTTCTCATCGCTGCGTTGTTTCTTTCGGCGGGCCTGGGCTTCGGCCAATCTACGGATGCGGGTGTAGAGAAATCCTGGAAGCTGAGCCTGATTCCGTTGGTTGCGGCGCAGTCGCTGGACGTGGCGAGTTCGTGGGGCCACTTTGAAAGCAATCCCCTGCTGGCCGGGCCGGGAGGGAGGTTCGGGCCGCAATCTGCCGGAATTAAGTTAAGTTTCTTAGGCGCAGCGACGCTGACGGAATACCTCATCGTGAAACACCATCCCGCAAAAACGAGGCTGCTGGTTCATGCCAATCGCGCGAATGCGATTCTCACCTTCGGTCTGGCCGCACATAACTTTGTTGTGACTCGCTGACGTTATCCTCAAGCGCTCAAGGTTCTTCCTTCGCCGACGATAAGCAAGGCGTTGATCTTATGTCAGCCCTGACGCGCGGGAAGTTCAGCCCGGAGGAGCGTGAGCGCCTGATCCTTGAGCATTTGCCGCAAGTCCGCTGGATTGCGCGCCGGGTGTACGAAAACATTCATCGCCGGGTGGAATTGGACGACCTTATTTCCATCGGCACGATGGGGCTGATCGCGGCCATTGACCGCTTCGATCCCGCACGGCGGCTCCAACTGAAGACCTACGCTGAATATAAGATTCGCGGCGCGATCCTGGATACTCTGCGTTCGCTCGATGGGCTATCTCGCGAAAGCCGCCGGCGCAACAAAAAGGCGGAGTCCGCACGAGCGGAAGTGGAGCGCCGGTTACAACGTACGGCGACCCACTCTGAGGTCGCGGACGAGATGGGGCTCAGCCCAAGGGAGTACGCCGAAACGCTTACGGTTCCAGGAGCCGAACCGCCCATGTCGCTCGATGCCGGCGTCAGGAGTACCGACGGCGCGCGAAAATTCTCCGAGATGCTGCCAGACTCCGTCGCAGCGTCACCGGAGCAAAAGCTGGCCGAGTCCGAATTGCAGGATTTCGTCTCTCGCGCCGTTGATACTCTCGAGGCCAAACCGAAAAGCGTCATCACGCTTCACTACGCGCACGGCCTAACCATGCGTGCGATCGCCCCGATGCTGAGTATGAGCGAATGGCAGGTCCAGGAAATGCGGCGTAAGGCTGTAGGAGCGCTGCGGTCGCAGCTGGCCCAAATTCACCTCCATGCGCCGCCGGCGAATCGAGCGGCACGATCGCGCGCGCTGTGAGATTTTCTCGCCGGGTCGCAAAAGCCGCCAAGTTTTTCGCTAAGAAAGAAATCGTTGTGTTCTTTGCGGCTTGGCGAGAGAATTCAGGCTGCCGCCGCGAATCGCAGGCCTGACGTCAGAGTTTGGCTCGGCGAGGACAGGGATGGATCATTCATCCGGATCCGTAGCCTCTTACGGGCCAGTTCGCTTCGCCAGGCGCTTTCCAGCCCGCAATCCACCTCCGCCAAATACAAGATACTGCAGAGTGGCGAGGAACTCCGCTCCGGTCTGTGGTGATTCTCAACGGCGGATGCGATGCACTCGGCAAAACGCCAGTTGCGCAATACGCGCGCCCCGATCGAGGCGTGATCCTCGCCGAGCACGATGCGTTCGATGATGGGATCGGGGCATCCGCTCTGCGCTAGACGATCCCGGCACTCGACGCCCGCCGTCGGCAGATTCAGAATGACCAACTTCCCCACATCGTGCATCAGCCCGGCCAGAAACGCTTCCTCGCGATCGACCAAGCCGCATCGCGCGGCCAGACTTGCCGCGGATTCGGCCACATCCAGTGAATGATTCCAGAGCGCGCGCGAATGCCTCGACTCAAATAACTTCCGCAACAGAGCGGCGCAGACGATGTGACGGGCGGCTTCCATGCCGATGCGGACGACAGCCTGATGGACACTCTTCACTCGCGTTCGCGGGCTCATGCTGGCGGAATTGGCTGCTCCGATGATATGCCCGGCCAGCGCCTGATCAGAATGAATGAGAGATTCGACGTCGCTCAGCTTGGTTTCGATGTTCTTAAGCAAGCCAATCGCCCGGTACGCCACCGCAGAAAATACCGGCAATTTGGATGCGGCTCGGTCCAACTCATCCGCCGGCACGCCAACGAAATACCGGCCGACTTCCGCGGCGATGCGATCGAGTCCATTCAATTCCGGCTCACCCGAGATCGTGGCGTCAAACTCGCAGGCAGTGTCCAGGTCGTCGCATTGATCCAGAATGAACGCGAGCGTCTTGATCCGGCTGGACGAGGGTGGAGCGCCGTGAAATGCCCTCATCAGCTCTGCCGTGGTACTTTCGCCATCGGGACCTTGGGAGATTCCCAGTTCCTGACGAAGATCTGCCCACGCGGCCTGGTCTGCGATCAACTTGCTTCGCTGATGCAGCGGGACAGCTTGCTCCAGAACCTCGCGTTCCTGCCTCGGCAGGTTCAGCTTCGCGGCGATCTCAGCGCACCACGCGGCAACCCTCCGCTGATGGCCCGATTCAGAACAATTCGCCGCATTCATTCCTAGAACTCATCGACCAGCGTACGGAATTTCTAATATACTCGGGAGGAAGCGAGGTGCTTGCCATGAGTCACACATCCCGGCGCCAATTTCTGCACACGGGGGCCGTTGCCCTCGCCGCGCCATTAGCCGCTGCCACCCAGCCGGTCATGGGAATGATCTTCCCGCCCGCCAACTACCCGGTTCCGCCTGAGGCTACTCTGCTCTACCCCACAGGCGTTACGTTTCTCGCCGAAGGGCTGGCCTTTAACGGCATGACGATCGAGAGCTACGACGAAGCCGTGCCGCGAATCGTCCCGGCGGCCCTCAAACTTAAGGAGCGGGGGGCGACCGCGATCTCCATCATGGGAACGTCGCTCACGTTCTACAAGGGCGCCGCTTTTAACCAGGAGTTGATTGACAGGGTGCACCAAGCCACAGGGTTGCCTGCGACATCCATGTCGACGGGGATTGTGGACGGGCTAAAGGTGGCCGGCGCGAAGCGTGTGGCCGTGGCTACGGCTTACACGGACGTGGTGAACGCGACGCTCGAGCGGTTTCTAAAAGAGAGTGGGTTTGAGGTCGCGACCATAAAGGGACTAAACCTCATCCGCGCCACCAACGCGGTTACCCAGGATCAATTGTTCGATTTCAGCGCGGGTGTTTTCGCGGGCGCAGCTCACGCCGATACATTGCTGGTCTCTTGCGGCGGATTGAAGACCATCGATCTTCTGGTCCCTCTCGAAGCCAAGTGCAAAGTGCCTGTAGTGTCGAGTACGCCACATGCCTTGATGAATGCTGTTCGGTTGGCGGGAATCAGCCCGCGTGCGAAGGGCTACGGCAGCGTTCTAGCCAAAGCTTAAAGCAAACTGGGGCCTAAAGCTTGCGGGCAACCTCGGCGGCGGGAAGGTCCTTCCAATAGCGCGCGTGGTTTTCCAGGGTTGAAAACGACCGCGACTTCATCCGGTCGAGATACAGCGCACCGTTCAAGTGATCGATTTCGTGTTGCAGAATCCGTGCGAACCAGCCGGTTGCGTCGATGACCACCGGCTCCGCCCGCTCATTTAGGCACTCTACCCGAACTTGCTTGGCGCGGGGAACCAGGGCAGTAAAGCCGGAGACACTCAGGCAGCCCTCGAAGAATTCCGCTGTCTCGGATCCGACGATTGTGAGCGTTGGATTGATGAGAACCTGGAACGGAACCGCACGACGCTCCCGCGCCTCGAGCTGCTCCGCAGGCACTTTTTCGAGATACTGCGGCTGATCTTCCACCACGACGAGCTGAAGCGAGACTCCGATCTGCGGCGCCGCCAGACCCACACCAGGCGCATCCTGCATGGTCTCGCGCATGGATTCGATCAGGTCCCGCGTTGCTCGATCCAGAATCTCCTCGACCGATAGCGGACGCGCTTTCTGCCGTAAGACTAGCTCGCCCGTCTGGCGAATCTTAAGTATCATTTTCCAACGGTAACAGGCGGCGGTTTAGCGGAAACTATAGCGAGCCGGCACCATCGCGAAACGCTCGATGAAGCGCGCCCGTTTTTCCTGCACAGGCTTCTTATCCATCAGTTTCTCGGCGAAGCGCTGAAAGTTGGGCGCGAGTTTCGTCACGGCCCGGCCTTCGCGGGCGGCCGCGGCCATCCCCGAGTAGTCCGACGGGAAGGACATGCACACGGGCAATCCGACCGTCTGCTCGATTTCCTGGAGCGAAAGCTCATTGCTCTTCGCCACCCGGTTCACCACCAGACTGGCTTTTTCTTCCAGCTCCAGCTTCTGGAGGAGGAGAGCTTTGAGGCGGGCCATTCGCAAAGCGGACAGTTCCGGGGTGGTCACCAAAAAGATCTGATTCGCCTCGCGCATCACCGCCAGCGAGATGTCGTCGAAGGTATCCGGCAAGTCCGCGTTGATGACCGAATAGTTGCGCCGGGCGAAGTCGATCAACTGAGAAACCTGCAACCCCGAAAGAGTATCGCGCAGCTTGGGAGCGCCGGAGAGCAGCAAGTCGACGTCGCCGGATTTCTTGGTCAGCCTTTGCCAGGCTTCATCGTCGAGTTCGCCGCGTGTGGCCGCGTCGTTGATGGAATAGTCGTGATCCCGATTGAACAAGAAACCCACGGATCCCGAGTGCATGTCAAAATCCGCCAGGAGCACCTTGGTTTCCGGCACTTTGGCCAAAGCCCAGGTTGCGTTGGCTGCAATACTGGATGCGCCCACGCCCCCTTTGGCGGGTAGAAACGCGAAGAACCTCTTGCTCGTTCCGATGTCCGCCGGATGAGCGTCCAGGTGAAGGGCGAGCTGATCGAGAGAGTGTGCCAGCTCTTCCGGGCTTACTGGAGACACGAGCAACTCCCGCATACGGAGGCTCAGGACGTGCCGGAAGACCCATGGTTCCTGGCTGGAATGAAGCGCTACCTGCTGGATCGCGGGAAACTCCTTGGTGAGTTGGCGGCTGGTGGCTTCGGCTGCCTCGGTGTCCTCCATGCTCAGAAAGATCACCTCCGGCGCCCAAGCCCGCACCAAGCGGGCTAACACCTCCGGCGCAGGATACTTCTCAAGAATCTTGGACAGCGCTATCCTCCGATGCGGCTCAATGGCCGCTTCAAACTGTTTCCGTTGGGTTTCAATAGGACTTATTAGAAAGGCTCTCATCGTGGATTTATACTAGCGTCCAGTACGACGCGTACCAATCCGTCTTTAGGTCCAATTTGGACTAGCCATCAGGACTAGAACTATCCGTGCCCTCTTTCACCTAGAGCATCCTAGGGCCTTTTCTTAGGGTCTTCTAAGGATTCCGCACCTTAAAAATCCTCAGCAAACAGCCGTATTACAGGTAGAGACGGGACCCATGAATAAATCGTGTTTGCATTGCCACCAGAAATTAGGCTTTCTTCAAGCAGTACGGGGTGAGCTGTTTTGCTCCTCCGATCACCGTGAGGCCTATTTTCAGGCCGAAGTGGCGCTTGCTTTTGAACGTGTTACTTCTTTCGATAAGCCCAAGCCCGTGGCCGTTGAGCCGCCAGAGATCGGAACGCCGCAGGCGGCGGTAGAGATCGAGACGCCGCAGCCAGCATTGGAAGTGATGCCCGCACCCATCGTGGCGGCGGTAACTGTTCCGGAAGTGAGGTCGGAATTGAGGACCGAAGCCCTGCCGATGATGTTGACGGAGGCGACAGAACTCGTACCCGTTCCTGAGCTCCAAGAACCGATTCCCGCGGTTGCGTCTGTTGTGCCCGAACCCGTATCAGAGCCGGTGCCGAAAGAGGACACCCCGATGCCGGTCGTGATGCCGGAGCCTCCCGGCATTCTCGATGCGAAACCCGACGTAAAAGAAGAAGTAGTGGTCCCAGAACCG
>Ga0070734_10004185_pt1 | contig 13989 bp, 12 predicted proteins | sample Coa_R1_8_FD_66444 | JGI IMG/M metagenome (GOLD analysis project Ga0070734, IMG submission 66444) | Surface soil microbial communities from Centralia Pennsylvania, which are recovering from an underground coalmine fire - Coalmine... | ecosystem: Environmental > Terrestrial > Soil > Unclassified ...
GACTGCCGCTTCACGGTGCACATGACCGCGCAGGTGTACCCGTCATATCCGAACGACGCATCGTCGTATCCGACCTTGCGAATCGTGTCGCGAACCAGTTCGTCGTAATCCACGTGCGCCGAAGTCGTAATCTCTCCCGCGACCACTGCCAATCCAGTCGTCACCAGGGTTTCGCAGGCTACGCGGCCCCTTGGGTCCTGCCGCATCACCTCATCGAGCACCGCATCCGATATCTGGTCGGCGATTTTGTCGGGGTGACCTTCCGTAACCGATTCCGAAGTGAAAAGAAAATTCCTTAGTCCTTGACTCAAAACGAACGCTCCTCTGGGGTTAGCCTCTCTTAGTAAATTACATCCGTAGGCTATGCCCGTACACAGTTCGATTTAGACACCGCTTGTTTTGGGACTCGCGTATGTCCGCGTAGTGCGTGCCGGAGGCACACCACCTCACCTTTTCAAAATACCATCCCCGCCACTCTCAAGCAACGCATTGAATTCAAATGCCTTAGAGCGCGGTTGAACGGCGAAAATCAGGGGTCGAACGGCACAAAGCCCGCACAAGCCACCCGCCGAATCAATCTTCCCATGCAACGGTTACCCAGTTACAATGCGCCGGGCATTTTTTTTCGAGGTGACCATGGCGGGCTTGCAGCGTCCATACGGTATGGTTTCAAAATCCAAGCTCCTGCGTTTCGCCGTCGTATTCGGATGCGCTCTGCTCGCCATCCGCGCTCAATCCCAGCAGCCGGACGCCAAACAAGCCGCTGCGGCTGCCGCCGACCGCGGCAAAAAACTCTTCGGCCAGTCCTGCGGCTTCTGTCATGGCGCGGATGCCACCGGCGCTCGCGGCCCCGATCTCGTCCGCTCCACGCTCGTCGCCCACGACGTCAACGGCAATTTGATCGGCGAAGTCATCAAGAACGGCCGTCCCGACAAAGGCATGCCGCCAATTCCTTCCACCGACGAACAAATCGCGGACCTCTCCGCCTTCCTTCACGCGCGCGCCAAAGAAGCGCTCGAATCTTCCGGAGTGCCTGCCGCTTATCCCGTCGAAAAACTTCTCACCGGCAATCTCGAAAAAGGCAAATCCTTCTTCGAAGGCACCGGCGGTTGCAAGAATTGCCACTCTCCGACCGGTGATCTCGCCGGCGTCGCAAAAAAATATTCCTCCATCGAGCTCGAAGCCCACATGCTCTATCCCGATTTCAAGCCCCCGACCGCGACCATCACGCTTGCCAACGGTGAAAAGCTCTCCGGCGTCGTCTCTCACCTCGACGAATTCTCCGTCGCCATTCGCGTCGGCGATAAATCCGGCTGGAACCGCACCTTCGCTCTGAATGACGTAAAGCTGGAATTGAACGATCCCGCCACCGCGCATCGCGATCTGCTGCCGAAACTCTCGCAAGACGACATGCACAATCTTTACGCGTATATCAGCACGTTGAAATAACCAGAAAATATGGGAGCCAGAATGAATTCTCGGTCCGCAATTCTCAACGTCCTGTACGCGATTACATTATTTTCTTTCCCGCTCGCCGGCTCCTCGCTCGCTTCCGCGCAAGGTCTCGACCCCGCAACACTACTAAATCCTCCCGCCGACTCCTGGCCCACCTACAACGGCGACTACTCCGGCCGCCGTTTCAGCAAGCTCGACCAGATCAATGCCGACAACATCAATTCGCTCACGCTGGCCTGGGTTTTTCGCACTCCCACCCACACTCTCAAATCCACTCCGCTCGTCGTCAACGGCATCATGTACTTCACTTCGCCAGACCACGTCTGGGCCATCGACGCAAAATACGGCCGCCAGATCTGGCACTACCAGCGCAAATCCGAAGGCGACCACATCGGCCAGCGCGGCGTCGCTATTTACAAAGATTGGCTCTATTTTGAATCGCCTGACGCGCACTTAATCTGCCTCAACGCTAAAGACGGCACCGTTCGTTGGGACATCGTTCTCGCCGACGAAAAACTCGGCTACTTCGCCACCATGGCGCCGCTTGTCGTAAAGAATCACGTCATCGCGGGAGTCTCCGGCGACGTCACCGACATTCCCGGCTTCCTAGTCTCGATCGATCCGGACACCGGCGCAGAACAATGGAAATGGTTCACCGAACCAAAACCCGGCGAACCCGGCTCCGAAACCTGGCCAAAAGATTCCGACGCCATCACTCACGGCGGCGGCATGACTTGGATGACCGGCACCTACGATCCCAATCTAAATCTTCTCTATTGGGGCACCGGAAATCCCAATCCCGTCCTCGCCGGCGAAGGCCGTCCCGGCGACAATCTTTACACCTGCACCGTCGTCGCGCTCGATCCCGACACTGGAAAACTCGTCTGGCATTTCCAGCCGTCGCCTCACGATGTTCACGATTGGGACGCCGTGCAAACTCCCGTTCTCTTCGACGCCGACTTCAAAGGCAAGCGGCGCAAACTCCTCGCACAAGCCAGCCGCAACGGCTTTTATTTTCTCCTCGACCGCACCAACGGCGAACATCTAGCCACCGCTCCTTTCATCGATCAGACCTGGGCTTCCGGCATCGACGCAAAAGGCCGTCCCATCGCCAAGCCCAGCTCGAATCCCACTCCCGACGGAACTCTCGTCGAACCCGGCTCCGACGGCTCGACCAACTGGATGGCGCCCAGTTTCGATCCGCAAACCAATCTCTTCTACGTCAACGCCCGCCGCATCTTCAGCGTCTACTACAACACGGTCACCACAAAAGCCGAAGGCTGGGGCGGCCGCGACCGCATCTTGTGGGCCAACTCCACCATTCGCGCCCTCGATTACAAAACCGGAAAAGTCGTCTGGAATCACGAAATCGGCGAAGACGAAAGCATCGCCGGAATCCTCACCACCGCCGGCCATCTGCTCTTCACCGCCGACAACTCCCACAACCTTCTCGCGCTCGATCCTGCCACCGGCAAAACTCTCTGGCATCTCAACATGGGCGGCCCGCTCCTCGCCTCTCCCATGACCTTCCTCGCCGACGGCCGCCAATACCTCATCATCCCCATTTACGACACCCTCTACGCCTTCGCCCTCCCGCCAAAGCCGGGTAACCAGTAGCCGCGCCCGGCTTGCTGCGCCTTGTTTTATTATTCTTTTGGAGGTATATTCTCTTGAAGGAATGGGAGGTCGAGTTCACTGACAAGTTTGAGGAATGGTGGGCTGCCCTTTCGGAAGGAGAACAAGTGGACGTGCGGGCTTCCGTCAATTTATTGCGCCGATTCGGTCCAGCCCTTGCCCGGCCACACGTAGATTCCATCGCGTCCTCTCGACATTTCAACATGAAAGAATTGCGCATCCAGCACAAAGGCAGGCCATACCGGGTGCTCTTTGCTTTTGATCCTCGTCGCACAGCGATTCTGTTGCTTGGTGGCAATAAAACTGGAAATCTTCGCTGGTACAAACAGTTCGTTCCCATCGCCGATGAACTGTATATCGAACACTTGGCAACACTTCGCCGGGAGGGTTTACTCGATGGCTAGAAATTTTCGAGAACTCGAAGCAAAGATGTCGCCCAAAGCTCGCGCCCGTTCGGATGCAAAGTCTGCAAAACTTATCCGTGAGATGGCTCTCAAGGAGCTTCGCCGCGCGATGGGCGTTACTCAGGAGCAGCTAGCCAGGGCTCTGCGTATCAACCAGGCTGGCGTGTCCAAGATCGAAAGCCGCTCCGATATCTTTCTCAGTACTTTGAGGAAGGCAATTGAAGCGCTCGGCGGCGAGCTTGAGATTCGTGCCCGTTTTTCCACTGGCGAGATAAAGATTAAACAGTTCGGCGCCATCGCCAGGCGTAGCGCGATTCGCCGCGTCAGCCGAAGACGACGGCCGAAAGCCGCCTAGTCGCGGCTGCGCTTTCCAGCAGTTCTTATTCCCCACTCACGCCGGTTTGCTAACATTCTCCCCATGCAATTCCTCGACAACATTCCCATTTGGGGCACGCCCGACCCAGGCGCGGTCTCCCAAATCAAAACCTGCGCTCTTACCGCCGACAAAGTCGCTCTCATGGCCGATCATCACAAAGGCTACGCCGTTCCCATCGGCGGTGTCGTCGCCTATAAAGACGCCATCAGCCCGTCTGGCGTCGGTTACGACATCGCCTGCGGCAACAAAGCCGTCCGCGTCGATATGCCAGGCTCCGAACTCCGCGCCAACATCCAGCGCATCATGGACGACGTCTGGACCACCATCAGCTTCGGCGTCGGCCGCAAAAATAACGAACGCGTCGACCATGCCCTCTTCGAGAGCCCCGGCTGGAAAGCGCAAGCCGCTTCTCCGCTAAAAGAAATGGCCCGCCAACAACTCGGCACCGTCGGCTCCGGCAATCACTACGTCGATCTTTTCACTGACGAGCAAGACCGCGTCTGGATCGGCGTCCACTTCGGCTCGCGTGGCCTCGGCCACAAACTCGCCACCTGGTTCCTCGAAAAAGCCGGCGCAAAAGACGGCATGGACGTCGAACCCTGCGTCATCCCCGCTTCCACCGATCTCGGGGAACAATATCTCGTCTGCATGAATCTCGCCGGCGAATACGCCTACGCTGGCCGCGATTGGGTCTGCCAGCGCGTCGCAAAAATTCTCGGCGCGGAAATTCAGGAAGAAGTTCACAACCATCACAATTTCGCCTGGCGCGAATCCCACGGCGGCGAAGACTACTGGGTCGTCCGCAAAGGCGCCACGCCCGCTTTCCCTGGCCAAAAAGGTTTCGTCGGCGGCACCATGGGCGAAACGAGCGTCATTCTCGAAGGCGTCGAAAACGAATCCGCCAAACACTCTCTGTCTAGCACCGTCCACGGCGCGGGCCGCGTCATGGGCCGCATGGAAGCCAAAGGCAAAGTGGACAAAAAAACCGGCGCTGTCTTACGCCCCGGCAAAGTCTCGCAACAAATGATGAGCGACTGGGTCTCTCGCGCCGGTGTCGAACTCCGCGGCGCTGGCCTCGACGAATCTCCCCACTGCTACAAACGCTTACCCGAAGTCCTCGCCGAACACGGCGACTCCATCCGCATTCTCCACACCCTCACCCCAGTCGGCGTAGCCATGGCCGGCGCCAGCGAATTCGACCCGTACAAAGACTAGCGCCCGACTGAGAAATCCACGGGCGTGTCTTTTCACAGACTGTATTTGCGCGGTGATCTGCTTTTCTTTTGGCGTTTTACCAACATCAGCGTGCTGAGGCCGGCTCCATCGGCTGCACTTCGCGCTCGACCTTGACAGTCAATTCATCTTCGGCAACTTGCAGTTCGTAGTGCAATTGCATATTCATCCAAAATTGCGGCGTGGTCTTGAAGTAGCGGGCAAGACGGAACGCCGTATCGGCAGTGATCCCGCGCCGCTCGTTCACAATTTCCGCGATCCGCGTTACCGGCACGCGCAAATCCAGCGCCAGCTTGTTCATGCTCAGCTCATACGGTTTCATGAATTCTTCGCGGAGCTGCTCCCCTGGATGAATCGGCTTCAATTTCTTAGCCATGCTCGCCTCCTACCCGTGGTAATCCACAATTTCAACCTGGTACGCGTTGCCCTCGCTCCATACGAAGCAAACCCGCCACTGGTCGTTGATCCGAATACTGTGCTGGCCTTTTCGGTCTCCGCGCAGGCTCTCCAGCCGATTCCCTGGTGGCGCGGTCAGATCGCTGAGTCTTGCAGCGAAATGCAGTTGGTCAAGCTTTCGCCGGGCAACACGCTCAATCGCCTTAAACCGGCGCACCGATTCTCGGCGGAAGAGGCGCTCGGTGTCGACGCAACGGAACGTGCGGATCACACTTCAAGCCTATAACGCACAACGTTAAACGTCAATGGGTATATGCCGCAGTGCGACTCCTGGAGCGCAACTCGTTGTGCTTTTTCAGGGCCGCTTTCTGAAGCGGGCCGCCTTTGCTAGCACAGGCACTCTTGCCGGTGCCGGTTGTAGCCACGCCAAGGACAAACTTTTTAGTCAGGCTCGTGTGGCCTACACTTTGCGCTTTTGCTCTTCGCAAAGGGTGAGCGCTTCTTCTTTCCGACGCACGCCTTCGACCTGCGCGGACGAACGTCTGGGGACTACCCTTGCGCTTTGTATTTCGGGTCGAGCACTTTCCGCGCACTCTCGGCTCCCACGACGGGCAAAGACGCATCCTTCAACAACCCAATCTGTTTCAGCACCGAAGCCTGGTCCCAATAGATGTGCTCGTGCGCCAGCTTGCCATCGCGAAAACGAACAATGGCCACCAGTGCCACTTCCACGCGCCGATTCGTCGGCGGAACACCGGGTAACATCCACGGCATTTCCTGCGTGTGTGTGAAGGAGAAAATGATTTCGTCGACGAGTTGATCCTCGCCCACCGTTCGCGACACCGGCGTGAGCTTCGTGTCTGGCGGCATCACCGGTATGAAGTCGGTCGAATAAAAACGCCGCAGCGCGTCCTTGCCGTGCCCGCCCGTCATCACCGGAATATGGTTTACGTACGCGTCGTCAACCATAGTGGCCACTGTGGCTTCGGCATCGCGAATCTCGAATTCGTCCGCAGTGTGTTCTTCCCAAAGTTTAAGCAGGTCGTGTTGTGCCATGGCAGGGATTATACTTGCCTTCTCGCCCGCATCCATTGCACCGAAAGAACCGATCTATGCCGGGGCGAGCGCGACGCTTATCCTTCAGTAGCGTAGGCACTCTTGCCTGCGACGGTTGTCGCGCCCGCTACCTGCCCTGAGCTAGGTCGAAGGGTCTGAAACGGCCACCTCGCGGCTTTTTTCTTGACGCCACGTACCTCCTGTGCTAAGGTATCAGTTGGGAATTTGTGTGAACCTCCGACCGCGGCAGCCACCTGCCGCTTTTTTTATTTTCCAGCTAAGCCCCTTAGAATGATATTCCTACAAACTGCTCCGTCCATAACCCCTTTGTTTTGATACTCATCTGAACTGCCCGGGGGTGGGACAGCAAAACGCAACCTTGCCCGTTGCTGGTCAACCGAATCGACCTAAATCGCCTGTTTTCAACCGCTTGCGCACTCTTTTGCGCTCTTTTGCCGTCCGCGGCAAGTCATCTATCGCCTTTTCAACAACTTGCGCACTCTTTGCAAAAACACCGGGGGTGTACCCCCAACGCCACCTATACTCGGATTGGCATCGATAATCAGCAAGCGCTTTAACCAAGAACTGTCGTCCTTGATAGACTAAATTCGAGATGCTCAATTGGAACCGAGCTCCTGTGGACTATTACCGGGACCGGTTTCTAATGTGGCCCGTTCTGCTGTTCTCGATCCTTGCCATTTCCAACATACTGCGCCCGGAGTCAGCACAAGATCGTGCCTATGGGTACAAACTGGCAATTTGCGCAGTAGTTGCCATATTACTGGCGAAGGAACGGGTTATTGTTCTTTTTGCAGGAACTGCTTTTGTAGCATTGAGGCTAGCTGTCGCTATCCTGATTACCGGGAACTGGCGAACGTGCGGCGTGGGATTATTGCTCTCCCTTGGAGTAATTTTCGCACTTGTGCCCGCGCTCCGCCGTTGGAAGCCGAACTACGAAGATCCGCCGCAAACGAATGTTCCCAGGCTCGTGTGCGTAGTAGCCGGTATTGCTGCAGCGGTGACGGTTGTGCTGCTTCTTAAACCCTGAGTGGCGCGTTGCAAACTCTCTGCGCCGTACGCCTCATGACCGCGCGTGTGCTGCCAGTGAGATGACGCTCTACGCCGCGTCGTCGTCCACTTCGACGGTCAGCTTGCCCTTCGTTTTCTTCGCCATCAGGTAGGAGCGAATAAACGGATCGAGATCGCCATCCAGCACGCGATCCACGTCGCCCACTTCAAATTTCGTCCGGTGATCTTTAATCAACCGGTACGGCTGCATCACATACGAGCGAATCTGGCTGCCGAACGAGATTTCCAGTTTCGTCTCGTCGAGCTTGTCGCTCGCATCGCGCCGCTTCTGAATTTCCGCGTCATACAGTTTCGACCGAAGCATCTTCATCGCAAGTTCGCGGTTCTTGTGCTGGCTGCGCTCCACCTGGCACGCCACGACAATTCCCGACGGCAAATGTGTGATGCGAACCGCCGTCTCCACTTTGTTGACGTTCTGGCCGCCCTTGCCACCTGCGCGATACGTATCCAGTTTCAATTCGTCAGGCTTGATGTCGATTTCGATTCGGTCGTCCACTTCCGGAATCACAAACACGCTCGCAAACGAAGTGTGCCGCCGCGCCGCTTGATCGAAAGGAGAAATCCGCACCAGCCGGTGCACACCGGTTTCTCCTGCGAGCAATCCGTAAGCATTCTCGCCGCTGATCTGAATCGTCGCGTTCTTGATGCCCGCTTCTTCGCCCGGTGTTTCGTCCAGCACCACCGCATTGAATTTTCGGCGCTCCGCCCAGCGTAAATACATTCGCATCAGAATCGAAGCCCAGTCTTGCGATTCCGTTCCACCCGCGCCGGGTTTGATCGTCATGATCGCGTTCAGGTGATCGCTCTCGCCGGAGAGCAGCGTCCGCGTTTCAAGTTCCGAAACAAACGTCTCCGCAGCCGTCAGTTCCCTGTCGAGATCCTTCAGCAAATCTTCCTTCTGCGCCGCATTCGTTTCCTGCGAAGCCAGCTCAATATAAGTCTCGATGTCGCCGCTCACCGAAGTAAGCTTCGCATCCGCGCCGACCTGATCTTCCGCGCGCTTTCGTTCGCGCAACACACCCTGTGCCTTCTCCTGGTCGTCCCAGAAGCCGGGTTGCGCGATTTTTTCTTCTAGGGTTTTCAGTTCTTCGCGGAAATGCGCGGCGTCAAAGATAGCTCCGCACAAGCGTGATGCGCTGCTTCAGTCCTTCGTATCGATACTGCAGATCTTCCAGAATCATTTCGTTTTCGCTTTTTCCGTTTTTCTTTGCTTCACTGCTTCGTTGCTTCCTTGCTTCCCAAAAGTTTGCCCCACTAGAATAACCGAAACCATCACGCACAGCCACGCGAACCAGTCGCCGAAACGCGAGTACAGCGTCTGGTCTGTCCGGAAGTCGTACGGCAAATCCGCCGCTCCGCGCACGTCTCGCGGGATCGAAGTAAATGTCCGCCCATACGGATCGACCGCGGCCGTAATTCCGCTGTTCGTCACGCGAATCAGCCAGCGCCGGTTTTCCACCGCGCGCACGCGCGCCATGCGCAAATGCTGTTCCGCAGCCGCTGATTTTCCGAACCATCCGTCATTGGAAATATTGATCAGCAGATTCGCGCCTCTCTCCGTGAACTCGCGAATCTCTCCGGGATAAATCGCTTCGTAACAAATGTACGTGCCGAATTTCATTCCATTCGGCAAAGCTCCGACAACGCGATTCTGCCCTTTGCGGAATCCGCCGACTTCGCTCGACACGCTTGTCACGACGCGGTGAATCAGCGGGAACGGTTCGTATTCGCCAAACGGCACCAGATGCATCTTGTCGTACTCGAAGACTCGCTGTCCTTGCCGGTCGACAAGAATCGCGCTGTTGTACGGCGCTTGCCCGAGTCCGCCCGACGGCAATTTCTCCGTCTTCCATTCGATCGTCCCGGCAAGAAAAGGCCGGTCAGCCTGAATCGCCAGCCGCGATCCCAGCGTCGAAAATCTCGAATCCTGCCACGAAAACGGAGCTGGTGCTTCCGGCCACACGATCAAGTCCGGATTATTTTTCGATTGCGCGAGGCTCAGCTCTTCCAAATCTTTCAAGTCATCGCTGTGTGCGCCAAACCAATCCGATCCGTACGATTCCACTTCCGGAAAATTCGGCTGCACCGCTCTCGCAAAGTGATTCGCGGTCGCATTCGGCACCAGCCGCACGCCCAAAAACAATACGACCATGACCGCGGCCGTCGCAGCGCCAAGTACAAGCAACTTCTTTTTCATCGCATGCGCCTTCGCCACATCCACCCACGCAATCAGCGAGTTGAACGCGGCGACTAAAAACGAAAGCCCGTAAACTCCGGTAATCGTCGTCGCTTGCACGAGCGCAAGATTCGCGCCCGCCGGATATCCCAGCAGATTCCACGGAAAACTGATTTCCGGCAGATGCGCGCGGATAAATTCAAACGTCACCCATAAAAATGGCGCCGCGATGCAAGCCATTGTCGTATTGCGCGCGCCGATCCGATTCACGCTCCACGTAAAAGTTCCAATCAACACTCCCCACGCCGCTGCAATCAAAAGCAAAACACCCCATCCGCCCGCCGGAGAAAGTCCACCGTGAACGCTTAACACCGTGGCGATCCACGGAACCGAAGTCAGAACAAATGCAATCGCGTGAACGAATCCGCACGCAAACGCCACGCGCGGCTTCGGCCCAATCACCAGAATCACCAGCAAGCCAACGCTGACCCACGAATAAATCTGCAGATACAAACCGGTGAAGGCGAGAGAAAGTCCGGCGCCCGTGATCGCAGCAAGCAAAATACGCGCGGCAAAAGGAATTTCGGCAATGGATTTGGGATTAAGAAACGCCAACCACTTGGGCGCGGTCATCCGTGCTTCACGATGGCCTTAAAGCCGGCGGTTTCGATGCTCTTGCGCGCAGCATCCGCAGCTTTTTGATTCGGGAACGGACCAACTTGTACGCGGTAATACTTGTCACCCTGCGGCGGAATCACGTAGGCGGGAAATTTCTTCTTCTGCAAACTTTGCGCAACGGCGATCGCGTCGGCCTGCTTGGTGAGCGCGGCCACCTGCACGGTAAATGCCCCGCGAGAATTTTGCGCCGTGTTCGCAACGCTCTTGCTGCTTGTCGCAGCCGGCGCAACGGGCTTCGCAGCCGGATTCAGATTCTTCGCAGGGTTCGCAGTCTGCTTCGCTGGAAGATTTGTCGCAGGCTTCAAACGATCGTCGACAACTTTGTTTTCGCCCGCATGATAAAACTCCCAATCGGAACTTGGCGGCGTCACCGGATCGGTTGCCGGCTGCAGTTGCGGAACTTCTTTCGTTCGATTCGGCTGAACTTCGGGCTTCGGTCTCACGACCATGTCCGCGGGCTGCGCCGCGCCTTCCGCGCGCACTTGCCCGTCAAACTGGTTGCGGCCCATCACATAGCCCAGCGTGAAAAATACGCCGGAAAAAAGCAGCATCAGGAAAAACAGCCCAATCACGTGCCGCCCTTCCAGCACGCGATCGCCCGCGCCCCCTCTTCTCGATGAAGCCATGCTTACGGTTTTGCCCCCAAACAAACTTTCCCAGCTATCAATGATATTCGCTAACCGGCGAAACACAATCGTTGTGTTCTTTTCGATACCTGCGGCAACGTGCCGCCTACTTCTTTGTTTCGCCGCCCTTTGCGCCTTTCAAGTGTTCGAGCAGCTGCTTCGCTTCGGAATAATTCGGCGCCAGCTTCAATGCGCGATCCAATTCCGAACGCGCCAGATCGCTTTTTTTCTGCTCGATATAAATTCGCGCAAGCGAAACGTGATCCACCGCCGAATCGCGCCGCGCCAGCGCTGTCTGCAATTCCTTCACGGCGTCATCCAATTTATTTCGCCGCCGCGCAACATCCGCCAGGCCGCGATGCGCCGACGCATCGCCCGAATCGATTGCCAACGCAGCACGGAATGCGGCTTCCGCCGTATCGAGCCTGCCCGCCGACATTTCCTGCCGTCCATGCCGCACAAGCGCCGTGACCGAATCACTCGCACCGACCGCGCTCGATTTCGCGCCTGGATCCTGCATCAAATTTTCCAACTGCAGCGTTGACGTATCGAGCTCGGTCTTCAGGCGTTCGAGCTTCGCGAATCCGTCGGGCTTCACAACGGGCAGCGCGCCCGGCCCAAGAGCTTCAGCCGCAGAATCTTTCTCTTCGTCCGCCTCGTCTTTTTTACCCGCCTTCTCCAGGGCAAAAATCAGCAGCGAACGGTCTTCCGCCGTTTCCGGCTCACGTTCCGCCGCGTCGCGAAATTCATCTGCGGCCTTGGCAAATTCGCCGCCGCGCAGAAAAATCAGCCCCAGGTTTACAGGGTAATCGTCTTCTTCGGGATCGAGTTCCGCCGCGCGCCGCAGCGCCGCGACTGCTTCCGCGGATTTTCCCTGACGCGCACGTGCCAATCCGAGGTTGTTCAAAATCTCCGGCAAGTCCGCGCCGGAAACGAGGTTGTCTTTCAACGCGTCCTGCAGTGACACAAAAACCGTTTCCGCTTTGTCCGGCTGATCCTGCCACAAACGGCAAACGCCCATCGCAAAAACCGCTTCCGCATAGCGCAAACTCGTTCTCGGCACGCGACTCAACCACGGAAGCGCCGAATCGCAGTCGCGGCGGCCGTAATAAACTTGCCCTAGCGCAAAAGCCGGATCGGGCCACTCTGGTTCCAGGCGCGTCGCTTCGCGCAATTCGCGGACTCGCGCGTCGTCTTCGTTCGCGAGCAGGCCGCGAATGTAATGTTCAAACGCGTCCAACCGCAGCGGCCGCTGCAATTTCGAAAAATCGGCGAGGCTCAGCGGATATTTTCGCTCGTTCCCGGCCAGCAATTTCCAGATGACCTTCGCCTGCAAATCCATCAACGAATCGAGCCTGCCGGTTTCCTGAACCGCCGGCTGGAGTGCCGCTGGATTCACGCGCAGCACCCTTGCTTGTAGTGTGAGCGAGGTTCCATCCGTGACGAATTTTCCGAAGACGACGTAATCGGCATCGAGCTCGGCGCCAATGCGAAGCATCGTTGCGTGACTCAAACGCGCGGTGGAGGGCAGTCCGTAGCGATCGAGTTCGGCGATTCGTCCGGCGTGCGAATAGACCTGCTGGCCTGCGGCGGACAATCGCTGAATCGTGAGTTCTTCGAGACCTTCGCTGAGCCAATCCGTGCGGGAGCTTGCGCCGGCATTTTCAAATGGAAATACGAGAAAAATTCCCTGTCCCGGCGAAACTGCTTTCGGCGAAGGATTGGTTTGCGCAGCCGTGATGGCCGGCAACAACAGCCACACAGCTGCAAGAAATTTTTGCGCTTTCTGAATTCGCATGCTCACAAAAAGTGTAGCAGAAGCAAACGGCGACACTTCGGCGCTCTCGCTTCGGTGTTCTATAAAAAACGCAATGTGCGGGGTTGTTCCGGACTACTTCAGTGCGGCGCGTCCTGCACTCGCGGCGCAAGCACTTCCTGCATTTCCGGCAGCTTCAGCATCGCGGAGAACGCCGGATCGGATTGCACTTCGTTCATGGTCTTGTAGCCTTCATCCTTGGCCTTACGCAAATAGATCATGCTGCGCTCGAAATTTCCGGACTCTGCGAACGATTTCGCGAGCAGGAAATAAAACTTGGCGCGGTCTTCGACGGAGCGATCCTGAACGGTGGAACCATTTCGTCCGGCACCGTGATCCAGAACCGTGGGGTCCAGCTTCAGAGCCTGCTGGAACGAGGAGATCGATTCTTCGTATTTCTTGTCGGCAAAATAGGCGTAGCCAAGATTGCTGTACGACACGGCGAGATCGGCGCGCATCTTGATTGCTTTCTGGTATGCGCGGATGGCGCGGCTGAATTTTTTCTTGTCGTACCAGATGACGCCGATATTATTTTGCGCGTCGGCGTAAGTGGGATCGAGCTTGACGGCGCGTTCATACGATTTCAGGGCGCCGGTGAGGTCGTACTCTTTGTGCAGCGCGATTCCGAGCTTGTTGTAAATGATGGCGTTCCTGGGATCCTGCTCGGCGAGCTTTTTGTACGCGACAACCGCTTCGCGAAATTCCTTTCGCGCCATCATGAGGTCGGCCATTTCTTCGGCCGTCAACTGATGCGAAGAAACGGGCGCACTGTGATTTACTTCCTGCGATGGCGCCTGAATGAATGGAGCATAGCTGAGGCTCGATTTCGAATCGTCGTTGATCTGTCCGGCGGAAATAGCGGAAACGCTGAACAGGAGAACAGCGGCTGGAATCGCCAGTCGGTGAAAAGTCATGGCGAAACTCCTTTATCCGGCTTAACCCGGATTCGGACTCGGATTGGACTGGCCTGGGTCGGGCTTGCCCGGCTCGGGCTTCTTCTTGCCTCCAAAGATACCAAAAATCTTCTTCAACGGATTCTTTTTTTTGTC
>Ga0070734_10004186_pt1 | contig 13979 bp, 11 predicted proteins | sample Coa_R1_8_FD_66444 | JGI IMG/M metagenome (GOLD analysis project Ga0070734, IMG submission 66444) | Surface soil microbial communities from Centralia Pennsylvania, which are recovering from an underground coalmine fire - Coalmine... | ecosystem: Environmental > Terrestrial > Soil > Unclassified ...
TTGGGTAGCTTGCATGAGGCACCTCCCGTGTCAGATATGGCCAGAGGTTGTTCACAACTGACCACAGCTGCACAGGCGGTGCCTTTCCGATCAGCTTCAGCCTGTATCGCTGTTCAGCATAGAGCGCCTTACTTCCGGGAAACTACTGATTATGGGGTGAGTTGGGGATTTGACCTGCGCCAGTAAAGGAATTCGCTCTGCTTTCGGATTTCTCAAAGGGAGGCTACCAATCGAAGGAGGATTGAGCTGTGAACCTGAACATTTTAACCCGTGTTTCAAGTGTTGCACCCGCGCTGATGTTTGTCTGCACGATTGTTCCCGCGTCAATGAGCGTGAAAAACGGCTTCGCGCAAAATCCCCAGGATCTCGTTGGACACCAACGCCCCGCAAAATCCTTGGCCTTCAGCCCGGATGGCAAGATGCTCGCATCTGGCAGCGAGGATGGCACCATCCGATTCTGGGATATTCCGTCTGGTCAACCGCGAGCAATCATCCGAGCGCACACAATGCCTGTTTTGGCGGTCCGATTTTCTCCGGACGGTAAGACGATCGCTTCGGGATCTTTGGCCGATGGCCTCAAACTTTGGAACGTCGGCGACGGTAGTGTGGCGGCAAACCTGCCCTTGCCGCCGCAGCCGCGAGGCCTCGTATCTTCGCTCGTCTTTACGTCCGACGGCAAGAAGTTGGCAGCCGGGGTCGGCCACGGTAATCGCTTAGCAGCATCACGCAGCGAACTTTTCGTCTGGGAACTCCCTAGCGGGACACAGCTGCACAGAGTCTTCACCGCTTTTAACGAGGGTCCCTTGGTAGCCTTGACAGCGGATGAAACTGAACTGGTATTGGCAAGCGGAAAAAAGACCGCCGTTTACGATCTGGTTACTGGTAAGGAGCGGCCGATCTCGCTTAGCTTCAACCCCGGCTTCGCTACCGCAATGGCACTTTCTCCTAACGGCACCGTTTTGGCACTGGGGAAGTCAGACAAGGTCGACTTTCAAGGACAAAAAATCGATAAGCACCAGATCAAACTCTACCAATTCGCGACCGGCCAGGAATTGGTTGCGTTAGAAGGGCATGAGGGACTCATCCTATGCTTGGCCTTCACGCCAGAAGGGAAGCGCATTGTCTCAGGCAGCCGGGATGGGACTGTCAGGTTATGGGACGTCGCTTCGGGCCAAGTGTTGGCTACCCTCATGGGGAACATTGGCTACGTGCATTGCCTCGCGATTTCCCCGAATGGCAAGATACTGGCTGCGGGTGGCCAGAACGGCACCATCCAGCTCTGGAACCTACCCACTCCCTAGTACAGCGTTGCGTAAATCCATCGGTTATGCGGCCAAGGGCTGGCCGGTGTAAGACGCCGAAGAGTTAACAAAACCTACAAACGATCCTGCCAATCACGGGCAAAACTCGAGTATTGAGGAAGACTGCGGCAAGCCCCAGGAAGTGGTGGTAGATTTGAATGGCAAAGTCATTGTAAATGTGGTTGGGGACTTCACAGAAAGCGGCCTGGTAGCATCGGGCAGCTGGGACGGCGCCGTCAAACTTTGGCCGGTAACGACAGGCACGGAAATCGCCAATTTCCGAGGCGACACGGGATCCATCCTTTCAGTGGCAATTTCCTGCGATAGCAAGACGCCAGCTGCCGCTGGACAAAGCGGGAAGATCCCGCTATGGAATCTCAAGTAGTTGAGTCGCCGCGAACAAACGCCAGACAGCCGGGTGCTAAGGATCCTTTGCCCCCGCGCGACCACGAATGCCTGGGTTGACATCATGACCGACGCTCTTCCGCATCGAACCCATGATCCCAAGGCTGATCCGTGCCCCCGGCTTGTCCTTTCCTTGAAGCCGGCCCCAGATTAGACGATCACGGCTTTAGCCAAGACAAGGCCACTACCTGAGGAACAGCAAATCGGCCGCGCACCCAGCCTCTATCGGGGTAGGTAACGGGTCCCAGGACGCGGCGGAGCATTTCCTCGGTGGTGAGTCGGGCCGTAGGCCTTTGGGCCTGGGTGCGGCCAGCATCGGTCAATGCCAACCGGCCGCTCGCACCTTCGTCTGATTCGTGGTCCGGTTGGTTGTACCGGTTGAGCGGCGGTTCCGCGAACCGCCGCTCAACGGAATCGTCAATCCGACGGAAAAACCAACGTCACGCGGGTCCCCTTTCCCAGGGTGCTGTGAATCGATACCGAACCGCGGTGCAGGCTCGCAATGCTCTTCACGATGGCCAGGCCGAGCCCCACTCTCCCGGAGGCGTTCGACCGTGCACCATCCACGCGATAGAAGCGATCGAAGACGTGGGGCAGATGGGCAGCCGGGATGCCACACCCGCTGTCTGTGATGTCCACCCGCAGCGTGTCCCCATTTCGGTCCGCCGTCAGCACGACCGTCCCGCCCGCAGCAGTGTGGGCGAGGGCGTTGGCCACGAGATTGCCCAGGGCACGCTGGAATAGCGTTCGATCCAGCGGCACGAGAAGACCAGCCGGGCAGTTGAGCCGGAGAGCGATCCCCGCTTCCGCGGCCGCGGCTTCGTAAAACTCGCACGCCGCGGTCAGCTCGCGTGCCAGGTCCACACGCTCCCGGGCGATCTGGATTTCCGGGCTCTCCGCCCGGGCCAAAAAGAGCAGACTGTCGATGATGCGGGCTAACCGGGAACATTCCTCCAGACAGGAGCCGAGGACCTCGCGGTATTCCTCCGGCGCGCGCGCCTGGCCAAGCGCAACCTCGGCTTCGCCGCGGAGGTTGTTGACCGGCGTGCGCAGCTCATGGGCGATATCGGCGGAGAACTGGGCCAGGCGGTTGAACGATTCTTCCAAGCGGTCCAGCATCTGGTTGAACGTGCCGGCGAGCTCCCAAAGTTCAGCCGGCAGCCCGCTCGCTTCGATGCGTTCGTTCAGCGTTGTGGAGCGAATGCGCCGGGCCATGCTGGTGATTTCCGTAACCGGCTGAAGGCCCCGCCGCGCAATCTGATAGCCCACGAAGGTACAGGCGATCAGCGCAGTGCCCAGGACAATCCATAGATCCCTCCGATACCGGGTCAGGAGATCTTCCTCGACCGTGCGGTCCAGGGCCACCTGAATCACGCGCTCCGCATCCTCGGAAGCTCCCACCGTGGCGCGGGCGGCAAGGACTCGAAACGACTTTCCCGAAGGGGAGTCGATTTCCACGCCCCGGTCCGGTTCTGCGTCGGCCGCACTGGGGGCGGGGAATAAGTCTGGGGAAAGGTCCGCCTGCATGCCGGGGGTCTCGACGATTGGCCGCCCAGTTCCATCCAAGATCCGTACGCAAAACTGCGCGTGCTGGCTCGCAGCCCATTCCCACTCGGCCTCCTGTTTCAGCGGCGCGGCGTCGTGTGGCTTGTCTCGGATGAAGGCACGAAGGATACGAACCTTGTCGGCAAGATATTGGTCGTCTTCGCGGTCGAGATTTGCGACCAAGGCCCAATACAAGAACGCGGTCGCCGCCAGAATCAGCAGGAATGCGGAACCGGCATACCAGGCCGTCAGCCGTGCGGCCAACGACCAGGGGACCGTTGGCTTACGGACATGCGTTGAGGACATCGCCCTCACCCCCCCAAGGGTCGGCTCCCGGCACCGCGCTCAACGGCACGAAGTTGAGATGCTTGCGGCCGGGCAAGTATTGTGCGTCATGCCTCGAGCCGTCGCTGGTGTTTCTTTCCCCACGCGCACATCAGGTCCGTAATCGGCCGCAGCGTCCGCCCGTATGCGGTTAACGAGTATTCCACCTTGGGCGGGACGACCGGATGGACTTTGCGGTGAACGATGCCGTGCTCTTCCAGCTCGCGAAGCTGCTGGGTCAGCATGCGTTCGCTGATGGTGGGGATTTTTCGCCGCAGCTCTCCGAACCGGTAAACTTCATCTCGCAGCCAGAACAGGATGAGGACTTTCCATTTGCCCCCAATCACGTCCAGAGTAGCTTCCACGGGGCAGTGATACTGACGAGCCCGATTCGGTGTCTTTGCCGCCATACTTACCACAATGTTAGTATCACAAGTTTTTCTGCGTACTTGCCATGATCTTGGGTATAACTTACGATGCCGAAGTCAGAGTGCCAACAAGGGATCGCTCGACTTGAACCAACGAAGCGTACGATGAAGGCAGGGATTACCGCCGATGAATCGTGAGAGCGTGCCAAATGACATGGGACCGATATTGAACGACCCAAGGCGTGAAGAGGAAAAGGAGACGGGCCGTGTCGAAGCCTTCAGCGACGGCGTCATTGCCATCGCCATTACCCTGCTCATCCTTGAAATCAAGGTTCCCACGATCGCAGATGTTGCGTCGGCGGGTTTGCTCGCCAAGCTACTCAGCCTGTGGCCGAGCTTCCTGGCTTTCCTGACGAGCTTCGGTACCATTCTGGTCATGTGGGTCAATCACCATCGCATCTTCCGGCTGGTGCGGACCACGGATTATCCGTTTCTTTACTGGAATGGGCTTCTCTTGCTCCTCATCACGTTCGTTCCTTTCCCAACCGCTCTGCTTGCCCAGCACTTGGCCGGCCCGGAGGCGACCGTGGCGACGGCATTCTACTCGGGGACGTTTGTGGCCATTGCATTGGCGTTCAATGGTGTCTGGGGCCACTTGCGCCGGCACCCCCACCTGCTGCTCGCCTCGGCTAACCCGTCAGAGATCGCGGGAATTACCAAACAGTACCGATTCGGCCCTCTCCCTTACCTGATCGCCTTCAGCCTGGCGTTTGTTTCGGTGCTCGCGGCTCTCGCCACGTGTCTTGCCTTGGCGATATTCTTCGCAATCGCCGACCGGCCGACCAATGCTGATTCCGTGGGGAAATAGAGGGGTTGAGAGTCGTAGATTCCGGGTCAACGAGAGAGCTGAGAAACATACGCTGAAGGCAAGGCTGGAAGCGGCCGGCGGTTACGGGGCGTGGTCACTCGATCGATCATGCTCCCGTGCTTGGTCGTCGCGCTGGGTGACATTGTTCCGTGCAGCGCCTTTCGCTGAACCTGAACCTTGACGCCTTTAGGTTCAGCTGTTATTTTTCAAAGATTACGATTTCGTCATCTTTGCCTTGCCGGGGGGCTTCTCATGAATCGACGACTTGCCTTCACCCTGATCGAATTGTTGGTGGTGATTGCCATTATCGCCGTCCTGATCGGCTTGCTGTTGCCAGCCATCCAGAAAGTACGGGAAGCCGCCAATCGCATGAAGTGCAGCAACAACCTAAAGCAGCTCGGCCTCGCCGTCCACAATTACCACGATGCCCAGGGCGCGTTCCCGCCCGGCTACCAAAATGCGGTGAGCACCAATCCGCTGTATTCCAATCTGCCGGCTTCGCGGTTCCGCTGGTCGTTCATCGCCCGGCTCACGCCCTATCTGGAACAAACCAACATCTACAACACCCTCGACCTGACAATCCCACTCTACATGGATTCGCAGGGGACGATTACGCCGCCCAATCAATTCGGCGTCGGGCAACGGGTGAGTATGCTGTTCTGTCCCAGCGATAGCCAAACGCAGGTGTATCCCACATTCGGTCCAACCAACTACACGGGCTGCCTGGGCAACGGGGCCAATGGCGGGACCCGCACCATGGCAAACGGCATCTTCTTCCAGAATTCCAAGATCCGCATTGCCGATATCATCGATGGAACGAGCAACACCGCCATGTGCTCCGAGCAGATCTTGGGGCTGGGCGGCCCCGATGTGACTGATCCGACGATGGTAGATGTCCGCTATGTCTACGGCCAGATGAGCGTCAACGCCAACGTCAGCGATGCAGTGTGCGCCGGTCTCACGACCTGGAAGACCGATCGCGGCGCCCGCTGGGCGGATGGAGAAACGCAGTACGCCGAGTACGATCATCATTATCCGCCGAACGCGCCGCAGTGGGACTGCGTTCAGCTCGAACATTCCTGGAAGCCGCCGCGAAGCATGCACACCGGCGGCGTCAACGTTCTGTTCGCCGACGGCTCCGGACACTTCATCGCCAACAGCGTCAACCTCGCCACCTGGCAGGCCTTGGGCAGCCGCAATGGCAATGAGGCGTTGGGAGATTATTAAGTGGGCCGATCCGCAGCCGTGTTTCTCCCCGTGGCGCCGCTGCTTCTTCTCGCCATAGCAGCAGGCTGTAGCAAACGAACCGTGTCCCCACCACAACCGAGCCATGCGCAAGCCGACAAGGTCGTGTGGACCTTCGAACAGGTCGAACGCGGGGCCATCGTCTCTTCGCCGCTGGTGGTCGGCGACCGGCTCTACGTCGGCGCCATTCGGGACGCTGGGTTATCGACTTCCGGTGTCGTCTACTGCCTGAATGCGCAGACAGGGAAAATCATCTGGAAGTTCGATGATGACGGGGAGATGCAGCACATGTATTCTTCCCCCTGCTTGGCGGATGGCCGGCTCTACATCGGCGAGGGAATGCACGCCAACCAGGTTTGCAAGTTCTATTGCCTCGATGCTGGTTCCGGTCATAAGCTGTGGCAGATCGTCACCAGCGGCCACATTGAGTCGAGTCCGTGTGTGGCCGATGGCAAGGTGTTTTTCGCGGCGGGGGATGATGGCTTGTACTGCCTCGACGCGATCAGCGGCGCTCAGCGCTGGCACCATAAAGCAGCGCTCCACGTGGACACGAGCCCTACCGTCGTTGGTCGTTGGCTTTATTGTGGCAGCGGCGTGAGTCGGACCCGGAAGGCGACGGAAGTCTTTTGCCTCGATGCTGAGACGGGGGCCGACCGATGGCACAAAGCGACGGACCTACCGGTCTGGGGCTCCCCGGCTGTATCGGGAACCCAGGTCTTCTTCGGACTGGGCAATGGCCGGCTCACGCGGAGCGCCGAGCCCCCCGAGAAGCCGGCGGGGGCCGTGCTGTGCGTGGCCAGTGGCAGTGGCGAAACGCAATGGCGGGTTGATGTGAGCGATGGAGTTCTGGTGCGGCCCGCGGTGGATGCGGAACGCGTCTACTTCGGGGCGCGCGACGGCCGCTGTTATGCTGTGGATCGGGCCCACGGCCACGTGTGCTGGACGCAGTCACTGGGAGGTCCACTGGTCACGAACCCCGCCCTGGTCGATCGCCGGCTCTATGTCGTGGGCAGTGAGGGGCGCGTCGACCGGCTGGATATCGAGAGCGGAAAAGTGGGCTGGAGCTTCGATCTGGCTACCTATTCGCAAACGAAGCCTCGGTTGTTTTCCTCGCCGGCTGTCGTTCCGGAGCACGGCGAACGTGAGGGGCATTATCGCATCTATCTTGGCGCGGAACTTCAGATGCCGGTCAATAGTGCGGCTATGCTTTTCTGTCTCCGCGACTAACGCTTGGACACCAGCCCAGAGCGCCCGCGATGGGACCACTAACCCGTCGCGGGCGCTCTGGGCTGGTGTCCAAGCGCACTAAAAACTGCCGCCAGAACCAGGGATTATCTCTAACTACACCGGTCTCCTATTCGACGGCAAACACGCTTGGTCTTTTTTGAGATAAGGCAATCTTCCGGCGAACCACGCCGCGCCAAAGCTCTTTGACTCAGGCTCAAACCGTAAGCGGTCTACCCACGGGCAGCACTCCCCTCGAGCGAGTGATGCTGCGCTATGCCATTGCTTGGAAGACACTTGCGCTCAATCTCTTTACTGGTTTCTCAAACTGCGCGGAACTTTACGTACTCATGTTGGGAATTACCCCATCATCTGCAACGACTGGCGGACGTTGAACAGCAACGTCTCCGCCCTGCAGGATCGCGAGCACGTGCACGTGTTCCAGCCGAGTTCTACCGAGGTGGATGCCCAGGCGGCCGAGTGGTTTAAGGACAAGGAGCCGGAGATTTACGAATGGTTCGGGAAGAATCTGGACCGCATGCGCGAGCCGTCCTTCCGCCATTACGTGCGCGCCGGCGAACTCAAGGCGGCAGGCATGGATTGGACGGAATTGCTGGCCATCGAGGAGAAGAAGCGGCGGATGCGGCTGGCGGCGGAGATACTGGCCAGCGAGGCGTACCCGACGACCGGGAAGAAGGCGCAGGCCTTCGTCGAGCAGGGAGGGGGCTGCCGCGCGACGTTTTTCAATATTCGGCGGCGGCTGTTTAACGGGGCGGAGGAGAAATCTGCGAGTACGGACGTGTAACCAACCAGCTTGCCGCAGAGAAGTGCCCGCTGACATCTGCCCGTCCCATTTACCCGCGCGCGGAACTAACCATCATCATTCTCCCGGAAGCCTGATTGACCTTCGCATTCGCTTCACGTGCTCCTCCTAATCGGACCACCTTCGTCTCGACAACAAAGTCGGAATTTATTGGCAGAGCTGTCACGTTTGCAGTGCAATACCGTTTACAGTATGGGCGAACCCTATGTCGTGGAATCCGACAGGAAAAGGATGGTCCCTGCACCTTGAGGAGTGTTCGGTGGACGTTGCGGATCTAGCACAGCTTGGCAGGTTGTTTGAAGAGCACCGACCGAAATTGCTGGCGATGGTACGGCGGCGCTCCGACCGTCGTCTCGCGGCCCGGCGCGACCCGGAAGACATCCTCAACGAGGCCTTCCTCAAAGCCCAGGCCGGCTGGGAGGCTTTCAAACAGTCGGCGATGAAACCCTATCCATGGCTGTATCGGATCGTTTTGAATCATCTGTATGACGATCATGATTTCAATAACCGCGCAAAGCGCGATCGGCGCGCGGAAGTGGCGTGGCCGGATGACTCTTCCATGCAGCTTGCGATGAAGCTCATGAGTCCGCTCACCAGTCCGAGCAAGGCAGCGGCTCATGAAGAGTACCTGGCCGAGCTACGGCAGTGCATGGCCCGGATGATGGAAATCATGAAGCCGGAAGACTATGAGATCCTGTGCATGCGCTTCTGCGACGAGTTGTCCGGCGAGGAAATCGCCCTGGTACTCGACATTGACGCCCAGGCGGCCCGGCAGCGGTTAACGCGTGCCCGTCGGCGCTTTGTTAACTTGTGGGTGAAACTCTTCGGGCAGGAGGGACTGCAATTATGACCGATACCCCTTCAGGCTCCCCGAGCCAGGAAGACATCTTTGCCCAGTTTTTCGAGGAACTGGATGGGGCGGCCGACCCCGACGCTATCGTCCAGAAATATAGCGCACTTCATCCACACTTGGCGGCAGAGTTCAAGAGGCAAGCGGCGGTCAACAAGGTGTTCGATCGAGCGCCGTCGGACCCTGGCCTGCCCGGTCTGGAGGAGTTGCCTGGCTTTCGCCTCCTCCGCGAGGTAGACCGGGGCGGCATGGGCGTGGTCTATGAGGCCGAGCAATTGCCCTTGCGCCGCAACGTTGCCGTCAAGGTCCGTTATGGGCGGCTGACGCAAAGCGCGCAGAAACGTTTCTTACGCGAACAGCATGTCCTGGCACAACTGCACCAGACGCATATCGTGCCGATCCACACTGCGGGCCAGCACGGCCCGTGGCACTATTTTGCGATGGCCTTTATCCAGGGAGCCGCCTTGCACCACGTGGTGCGGACAGCTCAAGCCCAGGCCATCTCGGGGGTTTCACGGAAAACGCCGACGCTGGCGGAGTTGGCTGCCACGTTGGTGAAACAGCGCGCGGAGGTTGCCCAGTCGACGGGTTCGACAAATCCCGAAGGACCGTGGCCGAAAGCACTGGAGCCATCCGATGCGCCGAGGGCGAAGAAGCTCCATTTATCCCAAGAATACTTCCGTTCGGTCGCCAAGGTGATAGCCGATGCCGCGGCCGCCTTGCAACACGCCCATGACGTGCACATTTTGCACCGCGACGTCAAGCCGTCGAACATCATGGTGGACGTGTTCGGGCAGTGCTGGCTCATCGACTTCAGCCTGGCACGCTGCCACACGGATCAAAATCATAGCGCTGTTTCGCCGTCCGAGGGTGGATCGGACGAACCTCCTGAGCTGACGCAGGCGGGGATGGGCACGCCGGGTTACATCGCACCCGAGCAGTATCGCGGCGTCACCGATCATGCCGGTTCGGATATCTGGGGTTTGGGTGTGACGCTCTACGAATTGCTGACGTTGCACCGCGCCTTTGTGGGCCAAACCCCAGCGGAGATTCAGGCCAAGGTACTCGGAGAGGAACCCACGCCGCTGGAGCAACTCGTGGACAATATCCCCGCGGACCTGGCTGCGATTTGTCGCAAAGCGATGCAGAAGCAATCCATCCAGCGCTATGCGACCGCCGGAGAGTTTGGAGAGGACTTGCGCCGCTGGCTGCGCTCTGAGCCGACCGTGGCGCGGCCGGCACGGACGATGCGACGGCTTGCCCTGTGGGCTCGTCGGATTAGGGGTTGGGCTACGGTAATTGCCGGGGCGGTGGTCGCTCTTATTGTTGCTGCGGGTGGAAGTCTGCTGTTTGCGGAGCAGGAACGGCAATTGGCGAAACAGCTAGGGCTCGCAGCAGAGCAGGAACGGCAGCTGGCGGAGCAGCAACGGCAGTTGACGGAGCAGCAACGAAAGCTGGCGGAGCAGCAACGGCGCGAGCGGATGCTACAGGACGCGACCACGCTACGACTGAAAGATCATTCGGCGCGTTGGTCTGAAAAGGCTTGGGAGCTGGCACGCGATACGTCGAGAATTGGCGCGAGCGAGCCTGTGCGTGACCAGGCCGCTGCAGCATTGATGGGCGTGGACGCCCGCCAAGATCGGTCTTTGAAAAACTGCTTGGCGTCCGATGTTGTGTTCGATCGTGAAGGAAAGCGTATTCTCCTGGGCGGCACGAGCGCTGGTCCGGCCCGAATATGGGACAGCACAACCGATCAGTTTCAAAGCTCCGAATTAGCCGGAGATGGACCGGTTGCCTTCCGCGGCGACGGCACCGCTCTCCAAGTTGCGCCAAAGGATCTTTGGACTTTCGAACTCTGGGACGTAGGCCAACGGCGCAAACTCGCTGCATTCAATGTGGGAGCGGAGGGTAAGGGTAAGCCCGAGCCGTTGACACCGCTTAATTTCCCCGTTATGAGCGTGGCGCCCAAAGGCAATATGCTCGCTGTTTCCACCAAGATCGCAGAACAGAAATGGACGCTTGCTATTTGGGAAACCGCCTCTGGCAAACTAATTAAAGAACTTCCCACGAAGGCTGCGGCATTGCAGTTTGCTCCCGATGGCTCGTGGCTTGCAATCGCACAGGACGATGGCCACGTCACGGTCAGATCTTTGCCGGAAGGCACCATTCTCGCCGAGTTACCGAACGGGCGCGCCAAGATCCATTGTCTAACGTACGCAGCCGATTGTCGCCGCCGCGAGCCTCAAAAAGAGCCGCGCGAAAAGCGACTGAGCGGTCTACTGGCCATTGGAGACGCTGGCGGCGTCATAACCATCTGGGACCTTGCCACAAGACTTCCCAAGCCGCCGTTCCGTGGCTCCGCACATGACATCTACAGCGTTGCCTTCAGTCCGGATGGAATGACCGTCGCCTCCTGCGGACGGTACGATGCCCGCCTGTGGGACCTCGCGACCGGCCGCCTCCTGCTGATCTTGCCGGCTGCAAGCTTCGTGCACAGTGTCGCGTTCGCCCCTGACGGCCAAACGTTGGCCGTGGCGTCCCGGGACTATGATCCCAAGCTGAACCGCGTCGAGTTCTGGCGTCTTGAGAATGGTCGTGGCTTGCTGTCGCTGCGGGGGCTAGCGGGGCGAATATCCAAGGTGATCTTTTCGCCGCCAGGAGATCGAGTCGCCGCCCTGACGATGGACTGGGAGGTTGGAATATGGCGAACATCGGACGGCCGGCTCCTCCATGTCCTGGAAGTGCCCCAAGGCCCCTTCGCCGACAACTCGGCCCTGGCGTTCAGTGCCGACAGCAAGCGCTTCGCCTTCTCTTCCGGTAGCGAGGCCAAGTTGTGGAACCTGGATTCCGGTCGTGAGGAAGGGTTCTGGAAACTCCCACCTGGGCTTGGCGACACTCTCGCTTTCACGACCCGCAAAGAGCAACTCCTCTCGATCCGCTTTGAGACGGAAGGGATGGAGCTCGCCCCCGATTCTCGGGCCAACCCCGAACAGCACCCGCGTGTTTGCCGGGTGCGCGACCTGCTCGCCAAGGATCCCAGCAAGCCACTCCATGAAATTCGCGATTTCAATTGGCGCGTCTATGCGACCCTCGCCCCCGCGGACGGCCGTTTCTTTATCGTTGAGGGGCGAATGGGCAAGGACCCAGAGAGCAGACACCTGCTCAAGGTATTCGACAGTCAAAGCGGGAACGTACTCTGGTCGCTGCCTCCCGAGCCATATCATCATTCTCTTGGTGGTGCTGGTTGGTCGCTTGATCCAGCTGGAAAGCTCCTTCTGCTGGCAAGCCGCACCGAAGCCGGGACGTCTCTGAATCTCCTCGAAATGCCCACTGGCAAGCTAATTGATACTTGGGAGCAAGCCTTTGCTGGGCTCGGTCCGGATGCGCGGTATTGCGCGCGTAGCGCGAACGGTGGGATCGGTCTGTTCCGCGGACGGAGTACCACTCCCGTAGTGACACTGGGGATCGATTCGCAGCTCAGCTCGTTTTGGATACCATTCAACAGTGCTGGCACGCACCTTGTGTGGGGTAATGCCGACGGCACCGTCATTCTCTGCGACATCGAGGAGGTCCGACGACGACTCACGAATCTGAGACTGGGCTGGTAACCGGTACATGAAGGGAATCCGTGATTGCGTCCCTCGCGCTGCGTCTTCGCCGCATTGATGCCAATGAGCAGTTTCTGATGTGCTGGTAGCTTCTCCGTGTGCCATGCCTGGCTCCTCGCCCGTTCCCTTCACGTCCGTAAAGAACGTCTTGAAGCATCCGGCAACGCATGCCAGTCAACCGCATACCGAAAGTACTGTCACACTTCGGCAACGAGCACCGTTTAGACAAGGGGAGGATAAGATCGCCTCGTGGATACGATCAATAATTCGCGGAGAGTGTCACGATGTGGCCTTGGTTTAACGGAAAGAGCCCAGGCAAGCGTACGTGCCGACCTCGATTCTTTCGGCCAGTCACCGAAGCGTTAGAGGAGCGATCACTTCTTGCGATCTCCGTACAAGCATCCCTCCCCTGGTCACTCCAGGAGGGAAGGACATTGTCTGGATTTATTGGTGAATTCTGTAACAGCAATACGACAACCGAGCCCGACGGATATGGTCCCCTGGCCAACCGTGAACGGGAGCGGCTTCGCGAACAAACCGGGCAGGATGATGGCAGCGCGAGCCCTAGCCGCAAGAGGGAGGGCCAGAAGCTCAGGATGCCCAGCCACACAGGCGGCCAGCGGATTCTCCGAGCCACACGGCCATTCAGTGCAAGGAATTGGCTGCATTTTGGACGTTGTCCCACCGGCATCCGACGCCTCTCCCAAGGATGTAAACGCCTTCCATGCCACGACTAATGGCTGTTGGCGACTGCAATGAAAACTCTTATCGGATGTTTTCCGCCCGCTGTGGTTAATACCCGATGTGGGTCGGACAAACCGGGACGCGATGGTTCCTCATGTTTATTCCAAAAGGAGGATGGGTCCATGTTCCAGTCTCTGCGGAAACGAATGCTTGGTACGTTCTCACGATCTGGGAATGAGCGGCGGCGATCTTATCGTTCACTGGGTTTGAGCGCGTGGACTTACAGGCCCTTCATAGAAACGCTCGAAAACCGTACCCTGCTCGATGGCACGGTCTTCGATGTGGACGTAAGAGCGCCTTGGCGGGATACGGGCATCGACGTTGTTGCAGGAGAACGGCTGACTTTGGCGACGGACCCCAGTACTACGGTTTCGTTCGGGTGGGCAGATGTTAACGCTGACGGGATAGGGTACGGCATCGGGTCAGAATACAACGGCACGGGAAAGGGAGGACCGAACGCTGTACTTCCTGATGCCATCTTCCTGAGCCTTATTGGCAAGATCGGAGGGACGACGGATGTCGGAACCGGCGTGCCGGTTCCCGAAGCAATCCCAGGTAAGGGCCCGCGAAAAAATAACTTCGCCGAATTGATCTATCCGTGTTAGGACGGTTTTGGGATAAGCGGAGCATGCATGATGCAACTGCTGTCGCACGTATACAACGGAAATTCGCGG
>Ga0070734_10004188_pt1 | contig 13975 bp, 10 predicted proteins | sample Coa_R1_8_FD_66444 | JGI IMG/M metagenome (GOLD analysis project Ga0070734, IMG submission 66444) | Surface soil microbial communities from Centralia Pennsylvania, which are recovering from an underground coalmine fire - Coalmine... | ecosystem: Environmental > Terrestrial > Soil > Unclassified ...
CGCATAACACTCGTTGGCGCTCGAGACGTACATGATGCCTTCTACCACCAGCGGCGTGTTCTCGATGGTCGCAACATTGGGCAGTGGAAACATCCATTTGGCGGTCAAACGAGCCACATTAGTTTTGTCGATTTGCGTCAGCTTGGTGTAGCGATTGCCGCTCGGATCGCCGTGGTAGGTAGGCCAGTCGGTCTGAGAGGTGACCAACTTGTAGCGATCGCCCGCTTTGCGGAGCAGTTGGACGCGCCCATCGGCGGTGCGAAGCTGCAAGTCGGCCATGCCTTCGCTTAACACCTGTCCCTCGAGTGATTTGCCGTCGGTGGTCTGAACGGTCCGTCGAACCAAAGTGGGCGGCGCCGTACGCGAAATGGGAATCAGAGACCGGAGGTATGCCACCAGCGCGGTAATTTCCGGATTCGGAAGGTCGAACGCCGGCATTCCGCTAGCCGGCTTTCCCGCTCGAACGAACGCGATGAGGTCGGGATCGTTGCGCGCGCCCACTTGAGGGACGATATTGGGACCGGCTTCGCCCCCAGTGGCGTCCCCGCCGTGGCATCGGGCGCAACGGCTTTCATAGGCGACGCGGCCGGGATCGGGAGCTTGGGCGGCGGCGATCCCTAGGACGAGACTCAAGCAGGCTAACAAGCGTGGCGTGCGCATAGGTGCAAGATATCACCATGCGAAGAGCACCGGTTGACAGCCCGCTCACGATTTCATCCTGCAAATATACAGGAAACAAATATTCAGCGTTGGTGTCAGTGATAATTTAAGCTAGATTTGTAGGACAGGGGATGAAGTGCGGCGCTTTTTCTGTTGGTTCTCATTGGGTTTGGTGGCGGTCCCTCCAAGCTTTGCATTCCAGAGGGTCGAGTCGCCTAAGTCCGCGCTAGAGCGGCGCGGGCTTTTTCACGTGGATATTTCCGGAAGGTTCATATCGCCTGCCGGGGACGGCGTGTCTGGCGTACATGTCCAATTGACCGCCGGTGGGATTCGCGCATTACCACTCGCCGACGCCGGCTCTGATCGGGACGGCCGTTTTACTTTTCACGATGTTAGCAGCCCCTACACTCCCAATTTACTCTGGTATCCTCCGGAAGAATGGATGCGCGGTGGGGTCGCCGTGATGGGAGAAAGCGGCGAGAAGATTGACGCCGGGACAATTCAGCTTCAGCCGGATACCGTGATCCGAGTAGCTGTCGAGGTCGCGGGGGACGCGCCCCCAGCGCCACTAAATCGCACCTCGAATAGCCCTGCGGTGGGCAATGCGGGACCAATCGTCGTTCTCCAGGGCAAGGGGCAATTCGGCGCCAGGATTTTGGGCGTGCACGTTGGCAGAATCCAAGTCCTCCGGCAAATTCCGTTCGATGAGGGGGATTGGGAGGTCTCGTTATTCGAAAACCGCAAAATTGAGCGCTACCGCGCACCATTTCACGTGCAGCGTGGCCGGCGTGATCAGTTGATCCTCCTGCGCGTCCTGCGGGCCACGTTGAAGCCGCAGAACCAGTCCAGCTCTGAAGGAAAACTGGAAGTTTCAGAAACTCTCCTTCCCCCTGCCCCGATCGATCGGGAATTCGAGGCTAGCGGGCGTGTTCTGGCACCGGACGACAGCCCGATAGAAGGCGCGTTCGTGGGGGTAATGGATATCCCTTTTCGCAGCATCCCACCGCAATGGACGGCGTCCGACAGCCAAGGCAAGTTTCAACTGAAGTACCGCAGCACCGGATGCTATGAGCCCGGCGTGTCCTACGGGAACAGTGACTATTGGTCAATACCGCGGGAAACAGTGTCCCAGACGTTATCCTGTGACGAGCGGTGGCACGACCCGAGGGATGTGGTTATGCCGTTCGCGACGCGCCTACTGCTTAAAGCGGATGGCGTCGACGCGGCGAAGGTGCAGGCCTTTTGGTGGCATGGCTCGTTGGGCTGGCAGAGGTTTTCATCTTTGCAGCCGTGGATTTCGCTGAGCAGTTTGGGCGAGAAAGAAGTAAAGGTTGAAGCGGATGGCTTCCTGCCTGAGCTTCAAGCCCTCAAGCTACCCTTTCTTAATTCGCTGTATAAAGAGCGGCCTCCTGAGAGCGTGACGGTTGAGTTTCATCTGGACCGCACGGCACAACGGGATCTGATTGCACGCGGTAATGGGAAGCCGCTGATTGGTGCAAGGGTGGATGTTGAGACGATCACAGATCTGCAAAAGGATACGCGCCGTGTTTTGAGGACATACCGAACGCCCACGGACGGACGAATTCGGTTAATGGGTGGCGCAGACCGGTTGGTGGAAGTTTTTGTCTATGCGGACGGCTTCGAGCCGCGACGGGCGATCTGGAATTCTGGTGCTGCGCTAACCCTGGACTTAACTCCGCGAAGCTCGACTCTTTCTTTTGCCCCTTCCTCTGCCGCGCTCCTGGCTCGCATCCGGGACGCGAGCGCGCCGAACGCCATAAGGACGGTGAAGTTGAGCACAACTCGGCCTTCCCTTCTGAAAGTCCCGGGCGGCACGTATGACATCACGATGTACGGCAATCGTGGCGCGGTGACGGGATACCAGCGAACGGCAGTGAAGCCGGGACAAGTGACCGCGATCGACGAGTCACTGGATCAGCGGCCTCGTCTGACCGTACGCTACCCGGCGGACGGATGGCACGCTACCATCTCAGAGTCCGTGCCACGCGGCAACGCCACCAATTGGGTGGCGATGATCGCGGTGGCTGGAGCTCCGACTTTCAGCGATATACCCGCTACGATGGAAAGCGAATCGGCTCGCGAAGCCGTTTTCCTTCTATCTCACGCCGGAAGGATGCATGTCGAGCTACGCCGGGCCAACCAGACTTTATCCCTATGGCGCGATATCACGGTCGCGCCGGGCGAATCCGTCTCGGTCGATATTCCTTCATCGTCTGGCGTCTTGAAGGGATCGATGCGTACGTATGACGGCGGTACGTTCTCGAGCGAGCATGGATTTGCGGGGCCACGCATGCAGTTGATCTCGGATGATCCGGCGGGTTGGTCCGCTACCGACTACATTCCCAAGCGGGATGGAGCAAACGGACGTTTCACGGTGAAAGGACTCCCACCGGGAAGCTATCACCTCTATCAACATCTGATCGGAGAGCCGGCAACCTTCGATGGGAAGCGCTCGCCGTACATGTCTCCAATTGCGGCCTGGGGCGGGATTCCTGTCAAGCTCGAAGCAGGCGCCGCCACAGAGTTGCGTGATTTCATCGAGTATCCTTATCAGGACTTACGTGTGCGCGTTACCGATCAAAGTGGGCGTCCGCTCGATCACGCTACGCTGCGCATACGGGATCGAATGTCGGAATCGTGGCGCCAGGTAGAGGAAAATCCTCTGCAAGTCGAACAGGCCGCGCACCCGATTCCTTACCCTGCGGCTGCGCGGATTGTGGGCGGTGCTGCGACCCTGCCGAGGGTTCGCGCTGGGTGGCTCGATCTTTTTGTCGAACTCGATAGTGGCGCGGCCTATAGTTTCACGGCCTCTGTGACTTTAGACCAAGAACTGCGCCTCAGTCTACCCGCGCCGGAAACCCGATGAAAGGATTCGCGATTCCAGTCGCGCTATTTTCGGTCCTGCGGGCTTGGGCCCAGACGACGACGTCACCGTCCCCAGCCGAATACACCAACATCGAGATCACCTATCGGCTCACCGCCGGCCCCGCTCTTACAGAACGAAGATCCGGCGAGATGCTGCTGCTCGACTCGCCGCTAGTTGATGAATTTAGAAATCTCGTGATCCCGAGGCGCAATACTGCCGGCACGGTGCGAGTTGATCGTTTGGAGCTGGTACACGATGGCTTGCCAACGGCCGTTGGGCGGTCTGTCGAAAAGTCTGACGGATACTTCGTGTGGCGTGTAGAGAGTGCCCAGCCTGGCGACGTGATTCGGTTCGTTGTGGAACAGCCCGTGGATATGACGGCTCGCGGAGCCGCCGCCTGGTGGTGGTCTAACGCGACGGTTGTGCCCTTGCCAGTTCGCCAAGGCAAGGTGACCTTTGCAGCACCATCTGGATTCCGTGGATCGGTCGCCCCAAACGACAAACCCGAACCGAGCGAGGCGCACGCCTGGTCTCTGGATGGATCACCCGCCACCGATCACGCAGCGCGTTTCACAGTCAGTTCGTTTGCTGAATGGTCCGCCTTTGCCGCATGGTTTCGCAACACCTGCCCCGCCGGAGCGGGCGTGCGCGCGCGGCAAATCGCAGCCCAGATTCGATCCGCGAAGCCGGATATGCTTGCCCGGCTCGACGCTGCGGTAGCGGTAGTGCAGGAGCACGTCGCGTTCCGCGAAAACACGGGGGCAAGCCCGGTCTGTCGGCCCGTTGAAAAGGTGCTCGAATCCGGGGTTGGAACGAGGTCGGAGGTCCAGGCAGTTCTGGCGTCGGTTCTCGGGGCCCTGGGATTTCGGACCGACCGTTTGCTAACCGGCTCGGTAACGCTGGCGAAGGGTCCGCCCGATCCGGGCGGCCTGACGGGTAATCTGCTGAGAGTCGAAGCTGGCGGCGCGGTTCGATGGATCGACGCGTTCCGCCTGGAGCGGGGCGCCGGCGGGCTCCCTCCGGAACGCTCGGCTGAGGCCGCTCTACCCGTTTTCAGGACTGGATCAACCTGGTCCGGACCGCTTGCTGAGGAACCGGGAGTCTCTATCGAGCCCGCAAGTTTGTTCGTGGAACTTCGGGCAACGTTTTCGAGCGAGGGCGGGCTCTACGCATCCACAAACGTACGCGCCGCCGGCTCCGCAGTTTCCTGGTTCAATCCCACCACGACCCAGCAACCGTTCGCCTCTTTTCTCAAAAACCTATCCTTAAGAGCAGAAGCAAGTCGCGAGGATGGCTCGCAAACGATCTCGGCGGAGTATATCGGCAACCAGGAAAACTTTTTCACTCCGATAGAGCATCGCAAGAGAAGCCCATTGAACGCGGTGAGACTTTTCAGGGAACCGGTGAGTCTTTCAGATGGCAGTCTGGTGCTGGGCGCCCCGGGGATCTACAAGGAAGTCGTCCGGTTAGAGATTCCGCCGACGCGCCTGGCGCCCGCCCCCGCGCATCTCGAAATGAACAAAGACTTCGCCCGGTACGAGTCCGATTCCCAGGTGGTGAACGGTACGTTGCTGGTCACGCGCCAGCTCGAGATTCGTTCCGCAGTGGCAGGTCCGCAGTCTGTCGCCGATGCAAAGGCCCTTTGGCGCACGGTTCAACAGGATCAGGATAAGACGTTTTCGATGACGCGCCTCGGTCCGGTGGATTGGAACGCCATCGTGGCCGCCGTAGCGCCGTGGGAATTGTTATCCACTGGATGGAAGGCGTATTCAGAACAAGGCGAATTCGAGGGCGCCCTAAGATTCTTCCAGCGGGCGGTTGATACAGATCAGCGGCAGGCTTACTACTACCTTGGTCTTGCGCTGGTGCGGCTGGGGCGTATCGAGGAAGCTGAAGAAAACTTTCGGAAGCAAATCGAAGCGGACCCTGCTTTTCAGCCTCCATATGGGATTCTCAGCGCGAATTACCTTCGTGCGGGAGACTCCCAAAGAGCGATTGATATCTTGATGCAGCAATTGGCCGCTAACCCCAAGGACATTGCCGCACGAACGTCACTTGGGAACGCGCTCTTGGCCGCTGGCCGGCCTGCGGAGGCGGAGAAGATCGCGGAGGCTCTCTCCCTCCCGGCACCGCTGGATCGGCCGGTAAAGCTCCAGCTCGTGGCGGCGCGGATCTGTCAAGGCAAAGCCGGGCCACCGGACTTGGACGCCGTTTGGGGGACCAAACCAGCGCCACCGGAGCTCGACACTGTGAGCCGCTATTTGATCGCGTGCGACGCCAATCCGGCTTTGAGCTTGGCCCTTGCCGCGAAGGACGCAGACGCCTTAGAACCCTTCATTTACAGCGCCACGAACGATCTACGCTCGGCGTTTGCCGCTCAGTTCCAGCATTCTGCTCTACTCGATCTTCAAGGCAAGCTGCGGCTCAAGCAAGGCGAGCTTGCCGAGGCCATCGCCGATTTCCAGGCCGCCGTGGCTCTGTCGCAGAACCCCTCGTACATGAACGATTTGGCGCGGGCGCTTTGGGTTTCCAGCAACAAGGATGAGGCTTTGGAGGTTTGGGCCGACGCCGTGGCAACTCACATTATTCCCCTGAGCGCGATTCCGGAGGAGCCAAGAACTCAGCTTCCCGACGCCCGCTCCTTCGATCGGGACTGGTACGAGGTTGGGCTCGGCAAAGCCAACCTCGTATCAGATGAGGAGCCTCGATTCTATTACGTGCGTGCCAACGACACTGGCTCGGTGGACCGCGTGCGGGAGTTGAGCCCGGAGCCGTCCTCTCCGGAGTTGCTTGCGGCAATACGTCAGTTGACTTTTCCGCAGGTTCGGCCGCACGGGAAGCCGATTCCCTGCGTATACTTCGTCATGATGCGGCCGGATTCCGAGGGTATTCCCGTCTTCTACCGATCGAACTCCGATGAGATGTTCTTTCGAATGAGCGAGTTGTTTCCGGCGAGCTTTCCTGTGGCACCAGCGGTGACGGCGGCGCAAGCGGCTCGTGCGGCAGCCATGGACGCGATTCGCCCATAGTGGCATCCGCCTCATATGCCATCGTGGCAATCCGAAGGTTTGCTCTGGGATTGGTCAACGCGGGCTCTGGTATAATGTTTACGTCAACGCTGGCACCTTGCTCGCGATGTTCCGCAGGACCCAAGTAAAACATGCCAAAACGCACATTTCAACCGAACAATCGCAAGCGAGCCAAGACGCACGGCTTTCGCGAGCGGATGAAGACCAAGGACGGCCGAGCCGTGTTATCGCGGCGGCGCGCGAAGGGACGGCATAAGCTGACCGTCAGCGACGAAAGAGCCGTCCGGTACGCCAAAGCCAGCTAGCGCGGCTGGCGGTGCGCTCAAGTTTCCTCGGTCGTCCCGGATCTTGCGTTCCGCCGAATTCCGACTCGTCTATGACCATGGTTTCCGCGTCTCCGGCCCCCTATTCGCCGCATTCTGCATGGCTCGACCCAATGCCACCGGTCCACGTTTGGGCCTTACTGTCCCCCGGGCGGTGGGCGGCGCGGTTAAGCGCAATCGCATCAAGCGGCGGCTCCGCGAGGCCTTCCGGCTGCACCGGGTGGAACTCGGCGGCCAGTGGGATATCGTGCTCAATCCCCGCAAGGCGGCGTTTGACGCCGGATTCGACGAAATCGAACGCGCTCTCGGAAAGGTAATCAGTAGATGCAACTCCTGCTGACGATCCTTCGTTTCTATAAGCGGTGGATCTCACCCATGTTGCCCTCAGCCTGCCGGTTCGAGCCCACCTGTTCGGAATACACCATGGAAGCTGTCGAAAAGCACGGCGCACTGCGCGGCAGTTGGATGGGCATCCGCAGGCTGCTACGCTGCCACCCGTTTCATCACGGAGGTTTTGATCCCGTTCGCTAAGAGGTATGGAGGAAAAGAAAGAACTTTCGATGGAAGTCCGGCTGCTGCTGGCCTTCCTGCTCATGGGCGTGGTGCTCTTCGTCACGCCGTATTTTTACAAGCAACCTCCGCAACCCACTCCGCAATCCGCAGCCAAATCCGGGCAAACGACTCCAACGGATACGGCAACCAGCCCAGGCAAAACGCTAGCCCCGCCGGTTCCTTCGATTCCGCCGTCCGATCTGCCGAGCCAGTCCGCCGAGAGCGAAGAAACCGTCACGATCGATACGGACTTGTATCGAGTCGTGTTTTCGAATCGCGGCGCGGTGGTGCGAAGCTGGGTGCTCAAGGCTTATAAAGACCAGGCCGGCAAGCCGGTGGATTTGGTGAATGTGAGAGCGGCGGCGCGTGTACCTGCGCCCTTTTCCTTAACCACAGGGAAAGGTCAGGCGCTGAACCCGAATCCGGACTCCGTGCTCTTTCAGGTCGAGCGGCCCGATAACCTCACGGTAAATTTCCGCTATTCCGATAGCAGGCTGGCGGTCAAGAAATCGTTCAAGTTCCTCCCGAAGAGCTACCTGGTCGCCGTCAGTTCCGAGGTTTCGCAGAACGGCGCGCTAGTCCCTCATGGTTTCGCCTGGCGCGGCGGATTCGGCGACTCAACCGTGGTAAATCCAACCAAAGATCAGCAGGCGCTGTACTATGACGTCGCCAACTCCAAGCTACAGGAGTTGCCCGTCAAGAACGCCAAGGACGGCCCAGTTTCCTCCGCCGGACAATACTCTTTCGCCGGACTGGAGGACGCCTACTTTGCGGGCGTGTTTCTGCCCGAGGGTCGAACTTCGGTCGAGCTGACGGAATTTGCTGACTCAGTGTCCAATGCGGCCGGGACGGATGAGCAACGCGTGGGCGCGTCGGTGGGCGGCGAGGGATCGAATGCCTTCACATTTTTCGTCGGCCCGAAGGATTACTCCCTGCTGCATTCGATCAACCCCAAGTTGGACCAACTGATCAACTGGGGATGGTTCGAGTTTCTGGCCAAGCCTCTCTTCCTGGCCCTATTCTGGACCGCGGTGCACGTGACGCAGCACAACTACGGCTGGGCGATTATCGTGCTCACCGTAGTCATCAACATGTTGCTGTTTCCCTTGAAGCTAAGCAGCATGAAGTCGTCGCGCAAAATGCAGGCGATCCAGCCTCAAGTGAACGCGATCAACGATAAGTACAAGGGCTTGTCTTTAAAAGACCCCCGGCAGTCCGAAAAGCAAACCGAATTGATGGATCTGTACAAGAAGCACGGCTACAATCCGGTGGGCGGCTGCCTGCCCATGGTTCTGCAGCTTCCGTTCTTCATCGCGTTTTACAGAATGCTGATGGTGACCATCGAACTGCGTGGCGCGAGCTTCCTCTGGGTGCATGATCTCTCGCAGCCAGAGACCATCGCCATTCGCATCCTGCCGCTGATTTTGGTGGTAACGCAGTTCCTTTCGCAGAGAATGACGCCCACGCCCGGCGTCGACCCCAGCCAGCAGAAGATGATGATGTTCATGCCTCTCGTCTTCGGCTACATGTTCTATTTCTTCCAGTCCGGGCTGGTATTATACTACTTGACTAGTAACTTGGTTGGCATCGCGCAGCAATGGATCTTAAATCGAATTAGTCCTCCACCCGCCGCCGTGATCAACGTCAAGCCCGCGCCCAATAAGAAAAAGAGCAGGTAACGGAACGTGTCAGACAAGAAGCATACGCTTGCGGAAGCCGGACCGCGCATTCACGCATTCCTAGACCTGGCGATTCGGCTCGCCGGATTCTCCCTGAAATATCAGGTGAGTGAAGGTGAGACGCTGCATCCGGATTTCGAAAATCCCGATCTGGTGGTGCGCTTCTCGGGCTCGGATGTAGATCTGCTGCTGGGAAACAAGGCAGAGCTTTTGCTGGCTCTGGAGCAGCTGACCATGGAGGCGCTCGGGATGGCGCCGGAAGAGCATGCGCGTCTGTGCTTCGACGCCAACGACTATCGACTGCTGCGGATTCGCGAGCTAAGAATGAGCGCAGAAGCCGCTGCGGAGCGGGTGAAGAAGACCCGGATTCCGTTCCACTTCAGCCCGATGAACAGCCGCGAGCGGCGGATTCTGCATTTGGCGCTGCGCGATGAGACGGATATACGCAGCGAGAGTGTCGGCGAAGGGCCAATCCGTCAGGTGGTGGTGGTTCCCGCGGAGATGAAAACGCTGCCGGAGCCGATTCGTCCGCCGCGTCCTCGCCCGGATGAGGGTCCCCGGGACAGGCACGATAGGCACGATCGTCGAGGCGGGCCTCCTGGCAGGGGTGGACGGGATCGCGATCGGCGACCGCGCCGGTAGCGCCGCGTAGAAACGCGGCGGCGGCCAGTATTGGCCGCCCCACATTTTAAGATCCGGACTTCAACTCAACCACGATTCCGTCGGGGTCCTTGAAGCGCAGAAGGCCTTCGTCGTTCGACGGCACGATCTCCGCAGCGAGCTTCTTCAGATTATCCGTTACCGTGCGGCGATCGAACCCTGCGACCTTGATGCAGACGTGATCGATCTTTGGCGAGCGTCCGGCCGCGACTTGCTCCAGTCCCAGCTTGGTCCGCGCGGCTCCAAACCAGATACGGTCCGGTTTCTTCGTTCGGGAAATTTCCATGCCGAAAAATTTCCGATAGTATGCAGCGGATTTCTCGACGTCCGTCACAGTCAGCATGATGTGGTCGAACCCGATGGCTTGAACCGCGGGATCGTCCAGGGTGATTCGCGAGGACGGAATAATCGTCTTCGCCAGTCCGCCGGGGACGCCTAAGAGTTGCAAACGGAGTCCGTCCGGATCCATCGCCATGCCAGCCGGCCCGGTTCCCGACATCGGGATTGCCGCTGCATCCAGCGCCTTTCGCATGTCCGCAGCCTTGTAATCCTCAACCACGGCGCAAAAGTGATCGATACTCGCGTTCACCTTCTGAGCCGGATCGCGCGGACCTCCGAACGCGATGTAATTGACACCGATCTTGACGTAGAAGCGCGGCGGAGGGTCGCGTTCCTGGAAGAGCTGCGGGTCGAAAATGCGTCCGTAGAACTTCGCCGACGCCTCCTGATCCGGCACCGTCATTCCGATGTGCTCAAGCCCTCCTGTATGGAGCGGGAGTTGGGAGTCTTGAGCGCGCAAGAAGGGACTGGCGAGCGCACCTAGGCTTAGCAGCGCCTCGCGACGATTGAATGTGGCCATTAAATTTCCAGTTTTCCGGTGCTGTCGCCGAAGTTCTGTTGCTGCACCCCGAGTTTGTCGAGCATGCTCAACAGAAGGTTCGACATCGGCGTGTGCGGCGCAAACTGAAGATGCCTTCCGCCCTTCAACTGTCCCGCGGCTCCGCCCGCCAGGACGATCGGAAGCGGATCATGGTCGTGCTGATTCCCGTTGCTCATACTGCTGCCGTAGAGAATCATCGAATGATCCAGCAGCGTGCCATCTCCATCGGGCGTCTTCCGCAGTTTATCCAGGAAGTAGGCCAGCATTTGCGTATGATACTTGTTAATCAATGCGAATTTATCCATATTCGCGCGATTGTTGGAGTGGTGCGAGGCCACGTGGAATCCGTCCCGAACTCCGCTCTGCGGGTAAACCGCGCCGCTGGTGTCCCTCGCGTACATCATGGTTGCGACGCGGGTGATTTCCGCCTTGAACGCCAGCACCTGCAAATCGAACATGATCTTGAAGTGTTCGTCGAACGATTCCGGCACACCCACAGGCGCCTCGGGTATTTTGAGATCGGCGGGAACCGAATTGGCCGCCTTTTGAACGCGCCGTTCGATCTCACGAATATCGTCCAAATACTCGTTCAACCGGGACCGGTCCGCGGCGGGAAGGCCCGTTTGAAGCGTCGCAACTTGAGCCATGACGGAGTCGAGCAGGCTGCGGCCCTGCTGCTTCCGCGCCAGCCGGTCCGCATTGCTGCTGCCGTCGCCGAACAATTTCTCAAAGACCACCTGCGGGTTGTTTTCCATCGGCAGCGGCATCGTCGCGGTTGCCCAGGAAATCGTGTTCGAGTACGCGCAGGCATAGCCCGAGCCGCAGCTCAACGCCACCTCTTCAATCGAAAGTTCAATCGACGGCAACGGGGTGTCCTGTCCGATATGTTGCGCCGCGAGTTGGTCGATGGTCGTACCAACGCGGACCGAACCCTGCTCGGGATGGACCCCGCTGAGAAACACGGCAGCCGAGCGAGCGTGATCGGCTCCGGCATCCGAGCCAACGCCGCCCGCCGCCGGATGGGCCAAGTTGCTCACCACAGACAACCGGTCGCGAAACGGCTCAAGCGGGCTCAGGATTTCGGTGAACTCGAAACCGGTCCCTTCCTTCGCGGGCGTCCATTTGTCCATGGTCGCGCCATGCGGGACATAGATGCACCCGAGCCGGCTCTTGGGGCTGGCCGCCGTATTGGCTAGAGGCGTTTGTGCAGGCACCATCGAATCGAGCAAAGGCAGCGCAAGGCTCACGCCCGCGCCACGCAGAAATGTGCGCCTCGGAAGGTGCTTGCGCGTAAGGAAACTCATGGATTCATTCGATCAAGGCTGCGTTGCGGTGTCAAGCGTCGCGGGCTGCTTAGAGAGGAACAGCCGCCACCCGGCGGGCCGCCGGTTGCTCCCTTTGAATGGGATTGCGGAGCGCGCGACCGAGATTCTCATACTCGATCACCACCTCGTCACCGTCCCGGAGCTCCATTCCTTTGCGCGCGGCGAAAAATCGCTCGCCGAAGAAATGAACGTGGGCGTCGCCAGGCTGCCGATAGTCGGCGGATTCAAAATGATCCGGTTCTATCGCAGCCAATGCGAGCAGCAAAGGGGCGCCCGAGCTGGTGACCATCTCCTCCCATACTTTGCGGCGCTTTCGTATCACTCGTACACGTCCTTCGACATTAGGGAGGTCGGCGTCCAGCGTTAGTTCCGGTCCGATGGAGCTGAAGCGCGAGCGATGGCCCGGAGTGACACCCACGCGGCGCGGAGTCCTATCGGAACCAATGACGTATACCGCGGCCAGATCGCCAGGCATTGCAGGTGACGCACCCGGCAGCACGACGGGAATTGGTTCGCCATGACCGTAGAGGCTCGCACCGCTCCCTAAATATCTCCACGTCGCGCCGGCAGACGAGACCAAACATCTCCCTGGCTCGATCGGGTGGTCGAAGGACGGGAGAAATCTCCACGGCGTAGCCAGAGAATAAATTTCGTCATAGCTCAGCACCACGCCTGAGAGATCGGTACTAAGTAGGTCCCGCAGCTTCCATCCCGTATCGATAGCCGCGCGCGCAAACGAATACACAGACCGGTAAGTTGCCAGCAAATGCAATTCGTTATCGTAGACCAGCGCCGCGCGCCTGCCCTCATCCGGGTGAGTAAGTTGTACCAGACGGGTGGGATGGCCCGGAGACATTTTTATCTAGGGTAGCAGCCACCGCAAACGCTTGCTCATTACCCCCTTTGGCGGTTTTGAAACTAATATGCGGACAACTTCATCCGATATTTAGGTGTGAATGATCATGCGACTCGCCAGATCTGTACTTCCCCTGGTGATTTTGGCCGGGGCATCGTATTTTGCCGGTCCGGTCTATGCAGACGGTCGAGGTGGGCGGCCGGCGGTTGCTTCGGCCAACAAGCAACCGAGTAACCCTTCAAGTAACGCATACGTGGACCAGCGGGCAGCGAAGAAAGAGGCGCGCATGAAACAGCGCGATCAGGAAATGGACAAACGCATGAAGCGGGAGAAAGCTCGCTAGCTAAATGCGCTAAGTAAATGCGCTAAGTAAGGACTTGCAGCGACTCAACGGTGAATCCTAAGAGTTCGTTGGATCTTCCATCGCGAATTTTTGCCACCCATGCCGGGTCCGCCAATAGCGCGCGCCCTACGGCCACCAGGTCGGCTTCCTGGTTTTCGATCATCTGAATCAACCGGTCGATTCCGGCGACACCCGCACTCTTGCGCTCACCGAACGATGTCAGAAACTCAGTGTCGAGGCCAACGGAGCCAACGGTGATGGTGGGCTTGCCGGTCAGCTTCTTGGTCCAGCCCGCAAGATTGAGGTCCGAGCCTTCAAACTCCGGCTCCCAAAAACGGCGGGTGGAACAATGGAAGACATCGACACCCGCATCCACCAGCGGGGCGAGAAATGCTTCCAGAAGCTGCGGTGTGGAAGCGAGACGCGCGTTGTAGTCCAGAATCTTCCACTGCGAGAAGCGGAACAGAATCGGGAAGTCATCGCCCACCGCGCCGCGGCAAGCTTCGATCACTTCGCACGCGAAGCGCGTGCGCTCCACGACGCCTCCTCCGTAACGGTCCGTTCGTTTATTGGTTCCTTCCCAGAAAAACTGATCGATCAGATAGCCGTGGGCGCCGTGAATTTCCAAGCCGTCAAATCCCATACGCTTGGCGTTCACGGCAGACTCTCGATAAGCCTCAATCACCGTGTTAATTTCGGCCTGCGTCATGGAAGTGCCGACGGGCGGCGCTTCGGGATTGGGAAGAGATCCCGGCTTACGCATCATTCCTACGTGCCAGAG
>Ga0070734_10004189_pt1 | contig 13973 bp, 11 predicted proteins | sample Coa_R1_8_FD_66444 | JGI IMG/M metagenome (GOLD analysis project Ga0070734, IMG submission 66444) | Surface soil microbial communities from Centralia Pennsylvania, which are recovering from an underground coalmine fire - Coalmine... | ecosystem: Environmental > Terrestrial > Soil > Unclassified ...
TGGGGCGCATCCCACTCAGGACACGCGGACGTGAATTTTTCCTTGGATGGTCTGTCATTTATATGGAGAGCGGCAAATGCTCATCTGCCGGCAATTAGCAGTTTAGCAAAAAGAGCAGCGGGCAGGCCCTGGCTGCGCGGCTTTTCTGAACAATCGGCAAGTTAAGGAAGCTGAATAACAGGCGCTAAAGGCCGCGTTTGACACCTGAGGATTCCCGGCGCATTATTGTCGTCCTGAATGAGAGTAGCGTTTGCAATTTTTGTTGCAGTGCTGTCCGCAATTGAATCTTTCTTCCTCGCATCGCTTTTCATCTCCCTCCTGGTTCGTCCGGGTGGCAGCGGGGAATTTACGGGCATCAATCAATTTGCATCCACACTTTTGGCCATATTTTTCTTGCCTCCCGTGTCATTTGTGATCGTTCTTCTGGTGGTGTTGAAATATCACCAGCCGGAAAACCACAAAGCCTTTCGAAGCTTTGCCTGGGGGCTGGTGGCGGCGCTGGCAATGGTCGCCATTGGTCTGATTTTTACTGAGAGCCCCGGTTTCGGGACGCCCTGGTACCTTATTCTCAACGCCATCGTGCTGGCGTTATGGACAACTGTCACCCTCTGGTGGCAGATGCATACTCATGACAGAGACGGTTCCTTTTAGGCATTCGTCTGAAGCGTGATTATGTTCCCGTCTTGCCCCCAGCGGCCTGCTCCTGCGGTGCTATTGTCTTCACTTTGACCGGCTTTGCCGGAATCCCGACGGAAATCGTAAACGGATCAATGTCTTTCGTCGCGACGCCCATCGATCCCAGCAAGCCGTGTTCGTGCACATGGACTCCGCTCATGACGGTTGAGTGATAAGTAATGCGAGCGCGCGGCCCGATTTCCGTCTTACGGTTCGTTACGATCATTCCGTCATTCAGGTCATGGTCATGGGAATAAACGTTGGCGTAATCGGAGATCGAGCTGCCTTCGTGAATGATGATTTCGCCACGATCGTCCAGCAAAACATACTTGTGGATCGTGCAGCTGTCTTCGATCGTGAGGTTGTAGCCGTAAGAAACTTCCACGCCGTGAAAAATCTTTACGTTTTTTCCCATGTGTTTGAGGACATGTTTGGCAAGCATGGCGCGCAAGCGGAAGCCCAGCCAGTGGTTCAGGCCCGCCGGGGACCGGTCAAACATCATCCAGAACCAGATCAGGGGCTTGCGTTCGGCGTATTTCTGCGCGTCCACATCGCCGTAATATTCCGGTTCCAGGGACGCGTTTCGGGGATCAAAGCTGTGCACCAGTGCCTGCTCCGCCAGCGGGGCGTTAGGCGCGGGATCGGCGTAGGGCCGGCCCAGGTAGAGTTCATGCAGCGCGTCACGAACGACCGTACAGCGATGCTCGATGTCACGGTTAGTGAACTGTTCATCGAGCTTCTGGATCCATTCCAGAAATGCTTTTTCAGCCGCCGGCAGCGGCTGAATGTTGCGGTATTCGTAACGCGGCATGCAAGCCCCTCAATCTTAGTATTTAAGAGTTCAATGATATAACGGCGGACGGATTTCACTGCGTTGCTGTGCCCAGCCGGGACAGGTTCCCGATTTGGCGTACCGGGATCGCTATCAAAGAAACTTCTCCAGGGGATTGGAGTTCGGAAAGGGTGGCGGGGACGCAGGTTGTTTGGGCGAATTGTTATCTTCTCACTCTTCCAGCCACAACAGGTGCATGTGTCCGGTGGCATCGCCGGCCAGAAAGGTCTGAGTGTCGATGCAAGCGCAGCGAACGGAAGAGACGCCATTCTGCGCGTGGATGTCCGCAAGCAACGCTTGAAAGCTTTGTCTAATCGGCGTCGCGATTGAACTGCGGTAGCTCTTGGCTTCAAGATGCCGTGTCGCATCGGACCCCGCCAGCGCCAGCGCTGGTATGACGCACTTGCCTTTGCGTAGCGCACGAAGCTGCTCCCGCGCGGCAGATTTCCGAGGTGTAAGAGCCGGGAGAGAGGAGCGCGTTTCGTGGCCGATGTCCTATTTCGCGCGTGACAAACCGGGTAGAAAAGAACCATAATCCTCAGGAGAATGGACGACGAAACGTAGTCCCGGGAACCCCCGGTCGTCGGCGAGAGAAGAGGTCGCCCAGGCGGCTGAAGACGGTTCTTTGACAACAGGCAATTCAGCCGGTCGGCGCCGAGGTATTTGAGTACAGAAGCCCATGGAAGAGACAAAAATAGACAGGGTTCAGACGCGTTTCAACCGAATTCAGGCTGGTTTGGACGCCATTCCGGGTCAATTCAACGCAGAATTCTTAGGGTTGAATGCAGTAAATCCTTTGGAATCATAGTTGAAGCCATGGGGGGTGGGGTCACATCGCGGGTACAGACCGGGCGGATCCCTGACAGAACATCTGATGCATCACTTTAATTGCGTGGCTCGGGAATCAAAGAAGGCTGAATAAAGTGAGTCTTATTCCGGAATGACATACCGGTTACCTCGGTACCGTTGTTCTCTAGTCACAATTAACGATATAAACAGCCCATTCCGGGATTAGTTTTAGCTGCATTAAAGGAAAGCAGAACGTTTATGTGCAGTCATGTTAGATGGCCCAGGAAAGTCGCGAAAGCGGGTCTTCTCGGTCTCTTTATCTTAATTTCGCTCGCGGTTCACGCCCAAGATGGTGACTTTAAGGCCGACAGCTTCAAGGCTGTCCCTATCCTGACCGGCTCAACTGCGTATTTCACCCGTGTCACTGCCGGTCAATATCAGGATGCTCCCACGGTGAGCCCGCTTCTGCTGTTGCCGATGGGGGACAAGTGGCTGCTTGAAGCCAAAGGTTCCTACTCTGACACTTTTAGCAAGAATGCGCAGGGTGATTACAACGGCACCATTTCTTACGGAATGGCTTATGGCCAGATTGACTACATTGCCAATCGTTACATGACACTCGTGGCAGGCCGGTTCACAACGCCTTTCAACATTTATGGCGAGCGGCTGGCGCCCAATTGGATACGAGCGCTGCAGCCCAATCCACTGACTTCACCCGTTACAAGTGGTTCCGCGCTGGGCGGCATGGTGCGCGGTGGCTTTCCTGGGACGGATAGCCTGAACGTAACTTACGCGGCTTATTTTTCAGCCAACAACACCCATCATTTGCTCGCCACTGATCGCTCGACCGGCGGCCGGCTCGGATTTTTCCTGCCACGCCAAAGGCTGGAAGTAGGCGCTTCATTCCAGCAGGTTTTGCAGGCGGACCGTCCGCATTCTTCCGGCGTCTTCATGGAATGGCAGCCGAATCATGCCCCTCTGACTGTACGGTCGGAATATGTGCGTTCTTCCGGCACAAAGGGCAGCGCCTACTGGATTGAATCAGTCTATCGGCTCAGCCAGATTCCTTCTTTGCGGAAACTTGAACTGGTTGGTCGCGGAGAGCAGTTCTTTGCTGCGGCAAACCTTTCTGCCGCCACAGTAAAAAAACTGGGCGCGCTCGGCAAGGATACGAACGAAGGCGATTTTGGCCTGAACTATTACCTGCGCAGCGATGTCCGCGCGTCCGCCAGCTATGGCCGCCAGTTTGTGCTTGGCCGCGACGCAAATCTTTGGACGATTGGCATGACATATCGATTCATTATGCCGATGCTGCCGCAAGGAGGCGCGCGATGAAGATGAAATTTTTCCTGCCGGCGTTCCTCGTCGCAAGCGCTTTGTCGCTGGGCTTGATGGCCAATGCCAGTAGCGGCGGCAAGGATACCGCGAAAGACTCTCCGGCCCCCACCGTTTCCGCGGAACAGAGCGCGCAAAATGAAAACATGCATGTCGAGGGCGAAAAGCGTTTTCGCTCCAACTGCGGACGCTGCCATGCTGCGCCGCCTAAATTCCCGCCGCGCATGATGGCCACTATTGTTCGCCACATGCGTGTTCGCGCCACCATCACCGACCAGGATATGCGTTTGATCCTGCGCTACATGACGGAGTAGAGATGCAGCGCTTGCGTTTCACGCAGCTCTCGGTCCTGGCGATCTTTGCAATGTTTGTCCTCTCGTCTATGCCATGCTTCGCGCAGGGCCGCGTAATTGAAATTTTGGCCGATAAAGACAGCCATTTCAAGATCGCCGGCATGAGCCGCCCGGAGATCACGGTCAAGGCCGGCGAGCCAATTCTGCTGCGCGTGATCGCGCGCAAAGGAAAGACCTGGAACCGTGACGGCACAGTCCACGGATTTACGCTGTTGCGCGCCAATGACCACCACAAAGTGAGCGGCTGGGATTTCGAGCTTAAGGCGGGTATGCAGGAATTCTATTTGATGGCTCCAACGGAGCCCGGCGAGTATGAAGTTTTATGTACGGTCATCTGCAGTGAAGAGCATGAAGGCATGCGGATGAAGTTTGTGGTTTTACCATAAAAGTTCTGTTGTGACTGGAAACGCTCGCGTCTGCTCCCCAGCAAAACTGAACACTTTAGGAGATTTCCAATGAACAAATCGATGTTCAAAATGCGCGCGACGTTTTTCTTTTCCGCACTTGCCCTGTTGTCTTTCTATTCATTTGCGAAAGATAAACCCAGAGATGCCACAGTAAACTTGCATGGCGCCATCATGGACAGCCAGTGCGCCTACAACGTGCACTCTGATGCGCATTCGCACGACTGGATGACGAAGCGCGGCATCCAGGGCGCCACCGATGAAGAGAGCTGCACTCACCATTGCGTGAAAGACATGGGAGGCAGTTACGTCCTGGTGGTCAAGAAGGACGTATATAAACTCGACGATCAGGTTAAAGCGGAGCAATTTGCGGGCAAGAAAGTAAAAATCAACGGAACGTTAGACGCGGAGAGCCATACCGTTCATGTCTTCGACATGGAGGAAGACAAATAGCAGTTCAGCTTTCTTCCCACGAGATCCGGAAAATACACGGCTGCGCTGGGGCGCAGCCGTTTGGTTAAACAGCAGAAGAAAAGCCTGGGTCAGGCGGTTTTTTCCATGGTTAATCGACGGAACATGGCGGCTGCTTCCGCATTGCGGGCTACCGCCAAAGTTGCTTGTTCAATTGAAGCCAGAGACTCCTTGAGGGGACATGCTGAATGATGGAGAAGCCGTAGCATCTCAGTGACCTGGCCCAGGCGGAGGCTTTGCTGCGCGTAATCGACCCCTTCCGCATTGATTCGCGCCGCGGCGGATTCGATATAACACCACAAAAACTGGCTGAGAAGGTCAACTGCCTTCTTCAAGTCCTGGCCCAATCCGGCATTCAACAAATTGTTCAGGATGCGGTCTTGATCGCCGGAATCGGCGTCCTGGAACGTGGACCAGCGCAACTTCGCATGTAGGGCCTTCAGTTCTTGAGTAAGGTTTTCAATCTGATCTGAGAGATCTTCCATTGTCTAATCCTTGCACTGCAAGTATTTGGGACAGCTAGACATCGGAAGAAGTGGCAATACAGCTCTACAGACGACCGGAACAGTGGCTCGAACAAGAAGTAGCTTAAAACGTGAGATGCTGGATGTCCTTTCCGCGTTCAGTTACTGAGGTACATGTTTTCTCGTCCGATGGGTTCTAATACCAACTCAGACATGCTAAGTCACTGATAAGGAACAGGAAAATTGGTTGCGGGCAGAAAGATTCACCCATGATTTTCTCTGTCGGACTGTCTGGAAGCGGGGGCGGCCATGGATAAGGAGCCGACCTGAAAGATCTCGAACATTCGGGCATCAAGAAAATCACCCCGTTTCGATTACCACCGTCATGTTGTGGCCGGAATGCAAACTGGGCTCCAATAGCCCCCAGGGAGTCCTATGCGATTGCCACGCCTGATGTTTGCGCTCTTTCTGGCTGCGGCTGTAACCGCGGCGTATCCCCAAACCCCAGCCAAGACCAAAGCCGGCAAAGCCCAAAAATTTCCTGTTACCACGTCGTCGGCGGCAGCGGCGCGGTACTTTGAGACCGGCATGGTCCATTATGAGAACCATCGCTGGAATTTTGCCCTGCGTGACTGGCGTGAAGCGGTGGCGCTCGACCCGAAATTCGCGCTGGCCTACACGTGGATTTGCTTTACGACCACTGACCCAGCCGAGGAGAGCCAGGATCGCGCCAAAGCCAAGGCGCTATTGAACTCCATCACTCCGGCAGAGCAGTCGATGGTTCGCTGGATGGCCGGTGTGCATGAGAACAATTACGTGGAAGGCATCCAGGCCATGAACGACGTGGCGCAGACGTATCCGCATGACAAGCGCTTGAACTTTCTCATCGGTTACTGGCTTTACAAACTCGACGAGTATGAGCGCTCCAAGACGTTTACCTTGCAGGCGCTGGAAGATGATCCGGCTTACGCGACCGCCTACAACCAGTTGGGATACCTATACTCCCGCAGCCGCGAGTATGACAAGGCGATTGAGGCCATGGGGAAGTACGTAAAGCTTCTTCCTAATGAACCTAACCCGCATGATTCTTACGGCGAAATGCTCCGCCTCTCCGGGCGCTTTGACGACGCGCTGGAGCAATACCACATCGCCCTGAAGATCGATCCAACCTTTTATATATCCCAGAAAGAGCTGGGCGAGACCTATGCGGTGATGGGCCAGGAAGAACGTGCGCGCGCGGAGTATGCCAAGGCCATACAGGAAGCTCCCGGCAACGGACTGAAAGCTGAATATCTGCAGAAATCCGCCATGACCTACCTGCGCGACCAAAAATATGACGACGCGGACAAGGCCTACCGCCAGGCTGCGGAAAGCGCGCACGCCATGGGACAGTGGGTGTGGGAAGCGCGCGCCTATCGCATCATGGCGATGTATCAAACTGATCGTGCAGCCGCGGCCGCCGATTTGAACCGTGCCGATACGATTTTGACAGAAAACAGTTTGTTGGTGGCCGAGTCTGACCTGGACGAGGAACGCGCGCGCATCCTGCGCGTCCGTCTGGAGAAGGCTGTTGCTGCCAATGATTTCTCGGTCGCAAAGAGAATACTCGCCGAGCTCGCGAAGATGAGCACCTCAGGCTCTATCAGCATTCAGAGAACTTACAGCGGGGCAGCCGGCACGTTACTGCTAGCCCAGAAGAAATATCGTGATGCCGCCGCACAGCTTGAGCAGGATTTCATGAACCCTGTCTCCATCCGCTTGCTCATAACCGCGGATCGGAAAGCCAATGCCAAGGCCGCGGCTGAGGATTGGCGCGTGAAGCTGCTCGACTGGAAGATACCTACGGTTGAGGAAGCTCTCGTCGTGCCTCTTTATCGGGTCCAGGAAAGTGCTATCGCGCAAAAGAAATGAGACCCGGCGGTTCCAGAACCCAAGTGGATCCGAAGAAAACGTCGATGATTTCCCAGGATTTGGCGGAGCGGGTGCAATAGCCGACCAAATGATGACGGTCCCTCTCGGCGGTTGACCAGAGACTGCCCCAGCGAGGGCAGCGGCTCCTAGAAAGCGGAAAGCCCACCAAAAAATCTAGTGATCGATCAGTGAAGTTACATAGTCATAAAACTATTTGATCACGTTAGACAACCTTGTTTCATCAGCTCTCCATCCAATTTATTCGAAAAAGGAGGATGGATCGATGAACGTAGCGCTCGACCAGCAATGGAGGAGCCCCCGGGTTTTTGTTTGCTTCTCTTTTACAAATAAAGATAGGGTTGAATATTACTGCAAGCGCTTAGAGCGCGATGGTCTCTGGGTCTGGCGATCTTATAAGTATCTTCTGCCGGGCGAAAATTGGAAAGACCAGATCGAGGAAGCCCTAAGAGCGAGCGATATTGTTCTGGTTTTTGTCTCAGAAGATTTTCAGAATACAGGTTACAAACATGCCGAATTGGAGCTTGCCCTCGAAATTGCGAAAGAAAAGCCCCGGGGAACAGTATTTATTGTGCCTATACGGATCGAAATGTGCAGGGTTCCAGAGTGCCTCATGCGTTTTCAAAGCGTGGATTTATTCAGGCGTGGGAGTTACCCGAGGCTTCTTCGCGGATTGAGACGGCAACGACGTCATCATGACACGCATCAGTGGAGTCGCCGGCGTACTGACCGGATCAGGGCTCCCAGATCGTGGACCATTACGGGAAAAGGGGCGCAAGGATACATTATTCAAGATCCCATCTCGCCCCGGCTATTCCACTGCTTGGTACAACGCGGCGCAAAAATTACTCACTTATCCCAGGAGGTAACGAAAGAAGCAGCTTTCGCCCAATGCGATCAGGTGCTAGATCAGCAGCAAGATTCGGATTTCAAAAAAGCAGCATAGCTGACATCTTTGGTGGGAATTTCCAGTCGCGCGATTGAGATAAAAGGGTCTGATTCTCACTGAAGTTCAAAAGAGATGCATTTATTTGCACTGTGTACAACCAGTCCGGCAGGTCCGGCATCCTAGTTCTTGTATGCAACCAGAGTCCCGTTTACCCCGTGGTCTGGAAAGAGCCCTGAAAAAGCTGGAGAGCAGCTTGCAAACTACGCGCGCGGCTGGCGCAAAGGAATTAGTTCAGGAACTCGTAGGAATGGGGACGACGAAAGAGCGAATCGCAGCGGCCTTGCGCATCTCAAGCCCAACTATCCATAGATGGGCAAGCGGAAAGTATTCGCCTCGGAATTCCCATCGAATAAAAACCGTGCTGAGCAGTCCTGGCTTTCTTGACAAGCTTCTCCGTCCAGCCGAATCTGGAGAGGCCGCTGAGGATGCAGGCGTTCATTCAATCGATTTTTTCTTTGAAACCGCGACTTTTGCAAAAAACATCTATAAGTGTAAGAGCTCCTTGGAATTTTTGATGAGTGATTCCGAACAGGTGCAGCGTCGCATGAAGCACCTTTTAGAACAAAATGACCAACTTAAGATTTTTTGCGTGTTTCCTTCCGGATCGAGAGCAGAGGAAACCTTCTGTCGATTCTTCGAATTACTCATAACTCTGGATCAGGCTTGGGCAAATCGAATTCAGAAATGTCCTGTGAAGGACAACGATGGGCTGCTCGCGCTGGGCTTTGGCTACACTGGTCTTGTTATTGTCGAGTATTCCGATGAAGGCAGAAAACGGTTTGGCCGCTTAGTTGAGGTTCTTTTAGAAGTGCCTGTCCGGGCCTATGAGAATGGCGAACCAAATCCTTTTCTGAAGAAAACAGTGTGGATTGAACTACCTACAGAACAGGCCCACAATTTGTGGTCGAAATGGAAGGAGTTTATGGGAAACCATCACATCCTGCAGCCACTCACTGCAGTTCCCTATGGGGAAGCGTCATAGCGCTCAACTTTCTCGCCAGCCACAGACGAATCTTTTACGAAAAAGATTTATAATTGTTAAATGCTTTCCCCTGTCCCCGAATCCCTGGCCTGGGCCCATCCCCTGGTGCAGGAATGGTTCATCAACAAATTTGGCACGCCCACGGAGCCACAGGAGCAGGGCTGGCCGCACATCCTCGCGGGCCGCACTACTCTAATTTCGGCGCCGACCGGTTCCGGCAAGACCCTAGCAGCGTTCCTGATCTGCATTGATCGGCTGGTGCGCAAGGCGCTGAGTGGCGATCTCACCGACCGCACGGAAATCCTTTATATATCCCCGTTGAAGGCCCTGGGCAACGATATCCAGAAAAATCTGGAAGGCCCTCTGGGTGAGATCACTGCGCTCGCAGGAGAAAAAGGGTTTCTGATGCCGGAGATTCGCACCGCAGTGCGCACCGGTGACACACTGACGCAGGACCGAGTGCGGATGCTGAAGCGGCCTCCGCATATCCTGGTGACCACCCCGGAATCTTTATACATCTTGCTCACGGCGCAGAAGAGCCGCGGCATTCTTACTGACGTAAACACCATCATCGTAGACGAAATCCACGCCGTGGCCGACGACAAGCGCGGCGCACATCTCGCGCTCTCTCTCGAACGCCTCGATGCATTGACGGTGAATCGTGCCGTGCGCATCGGTCTCTCCGCCACGCAGAAGCCCATTGAAACCGTAGCTCACTTTCTGACCGGCAATCATCGTCCCAATCCGGTTGTCGTCAATATCGGCCATAAGCGCCAGATGGATCTCGCAATTGAAGTTCCCGGGCAGGAGCTTGGCCCCGTTGCCAGCAACGAACTGTGGGATGAGGTCTACGACCGCATCTGTGAATTGGTCCAGCAGCACCGTTCCACGCTGGTTTTTGTGAACACGCGCCGCTTGGCAGAGCGTGTTTCTTTTAACCTGGCCGAACGCATGGGAGAGGATGTTGTGGGCGCGCACCATGGCAGCCTGGCGCGCAAGCTTCGTCTGGACGCGGAAAGCAAGCTCAAGGATGGCAAACTGAAAGTTCTCGTGGCCACCGCGTCGCTTGAACTGGGAATCGATATTGGCCATGTTGATCTGGCCCTGCACATTGGATCGCCGCGCTCGATCGGCGTCTCGCTCCAGCGCTTTGGCCGCGCGGGCCACTGGCGCGGCGCGGTTCCCAAAGGCCGCTTCTTTCCTACCACACGCGATGAGTTGATCGAATGTGCCGCGCTGGTACGCTCCATCCATCACGGAGAGCTTGACCGGCTGATTATTCCCGAAGCGCCACTCGATATTCTGGCCCAGCAGATTGTGGCGATTTGCGCTGCTGAGGAATGGGGTGAGGATGAGCTTTTTACTTTGGTTAAGCGGGCGTACCCTTATCGCGAACTTGAGCGCAAGGAATTTGACGATCTTCTGACCATGCTGGGCGATGGCATCGCGTCACAGCGCGGCCGCTTTGGCGCATATCTCTTTCGTGACCGCGTGAACAAGCGGCTGAAAGCCCGTCGAGGCGCGCGCATGATCGCCATTATGAATGGCGGAGCGATTCCTGAAACCGCGCTTTATACCGTTGTTGCCGAGCCGGAAGGCACTGTCGTGGGCACGCTGCATGAAGACTTCGCCGTCGAGAGCTTGAAGGGCGATATTGTCCTGCTGGGAAACATGAGCTGGCGCATTCGGCGCGTGGAATCTGCTGGCCGGATACTGGTGGAAGATGCGCACGGCGCACCGCCTTCAATTCCGTTCTGGCTGGGCGAAGCTCCGGGACGAACAGAAGAATTGTCTCGACAGATCGGTGAGCTGCGCCAGAAAATCAGCGATCTCACGCCCCATACAGTACCCGGCTTCGTCAATCAGAAGTCGCCGGAAGTTTTGAATGCTGTGGAATGGCTCAAGAGCGAGTGCGGGCTGGATGATTCCGGCGCAGAGCAGGCCATTGAATACATTGTCACGGGCCGGACCGTGTTGGGCGCTGTCCCCACCACCAATACCGTTATCGCGGAGCGTTTCTTTGATGAAGGCGGCGGCATGCAATTGGTTGTGCATGCACCATTCGGCGCGCGCATCAACAAAGCGTGGGGACTCTCCTTGCGCAAGCGATTCTGTGTCTCATTCAACTTTGAGTTGCAGGCGGCCGCGACAGACAATGGCGTAAATATTTCTCTGGCAGAGCAGCACAGCTTCCCTCTGGCCGATGTCTTCCACTTCCTGCATGAAAACACGGTGAAAGAAGTCCTACAGCAGGCGGCGCTTCTCTCGCCGCTGCTGGAGACGCGCTGGCGATGGGACGCGAATCGCGCGCTGGCACTGCTGCGCTACTGGAACGGCAAGAAAATCCCGCTCCAGGTACAACGCACCCGTTCCGCTGATTTGCTGGCTTCAGTTTTTCCCGATGTGGCGCAATGCCAGGAAAATGCTGACGGCCCAATCGTCGTCCCCGACCATCCGCTCTTGCGCGAGGTGATGAAAGATATTTTCCAGGAAGCGCTGGACCTTGAAGGCCTCAAAGATGTGCTGCGAAAGATGCGGTCGGGCGAGATCAAATGCATCGCCGTGGATACACCGGTGCCCTCGGTGTTCTCGCATGAGATTCTCAACAGCAATCCGTACGCTTACCTCGACGATGCTCCTTTGGAAGAGCGCCGCGCGCGGGCCGTGGAAATGCGCCGCACGCTGCCTGAGTCTGTCTTGCAGGAAGTGGGAGCGCTTGATCCGGCCGCGATTGCTGAAGTTAAAGCTGACGCGTGGCCTGACGTGCGGGACGCCGACGAGCTGGCTGACACGTTGCATACATTGATCGCGGTGCCGGAAAATTTTGTGCCGCCTGATGGCCGCTCACCTAGGGAAGCGTGGGTGAGTTTCTTTGAATCATTGCGGCAGTCGAATCGTGCGACCAGAGCACGAATACCAGGAGTTGTAACCGCGCAGCCGGGGGCGGCTGCGGTCCACAATTCAAACTTATATGGAGCGCAGGCGCCCTCGCCTGCGAGCGATACATTTTGGATATCAGCAGAAAAAGCCAAGGCCTTCTGCGTGATTTATCCCACGGCTGAATTTGAAGATCAGCTTCCGTCTATCGATAGCGAACCACCATCTCAGGAAGACGCGCTCAAAGCCATGCTTACCGGCTGGCTCACTCATCTCGGCCCGACAAACGCGACTGCATTGGCCGCGCTCTTGCATCTCCCTGTCACCGAGATCGACAAGACGCTGTTGCGGATCGAAACCACAGGCCTGATTCTGCGTGGAACTTTCGATAAGACGCTGGGTGAAGATACGCAGTGGTCGGAGCGTCGTTTGCTGGCGCGAATTCATCGCCTCACGCTGGGTACGTTGCGCAAACAGATTGAGCCGGTCACATCGGCCATGTTCATGCGCTGGCTGCTGCGCTGGCAGCATGTCGCACCGGGGACTCAGGCGAGGTCTGGACATGGCACGCTGCAAGTGCTGCGGCAGTTGCAGGGCTTGGAAGTTCCGGCGAGCGCGTGGGAGCGCCACATTCTGGCGCGACGGATCAACAACTATGATCCGCAGGTTCTGGATCAGCTTTGCCTCACTGGAGCAGTCGGCTGGGGGCGTCTCACGCCTCATCCGGCAATGCTCGAAGATTCCTCAGGCGGCGGACGTCGAGTGGTTCCCACGAGCGTTGCTCCCATCACGTTCTTTGTTCGCGACGAGGCGGAATGGATGGCCTTGCCCAGCGTGAAATCTGCGCATCGTGATGCCGAGCAGGAAGTCCGCGGACTTGGTTCGGGCGCGCGTGAAGTCCTTACCTTCCTGCGAACGCGAGGAGCATCATTTTTTGCCGACATTGTGCGCGGCACCGACAAGTTGAAGGCGGAAATTGAGACTGCTTTGTGGGAACTTGTAGCGGCGGGCCTGGTCACGGCCGATGGCTTCGATAACCTGCGTGCCCTCATCGATCCCAAACGGCGCGCAGGGCAGGGAAGCGGCAAGAGCAACCGGCCGCGCCACAGCGCCGGGCGTTGGTCATTGCTATATCCGCCGCATGGTGAAGACAGCGGACGCGCAATTGAGTCGGTCTGCCGCGTGCTTCTGGAGCGCTACGGCGTCGTTTTCCGCGAGTTGCTGGTGCGCGAAAGCATGCTGCCGCGCTGGCGTGATTTGCTCATCTCGTTCCGACGACTTGAAGATCGCGGAGAAATCCGCGGCGGACGCTTTATCAGTGGCTTCATCGGCGAGCAATTTGCCCTGCCCGTGGCCGTGGAATCTCTGCGCGCGATGAAGAGCATTCCGCCCACAGGCGAAATCGTAACGATCTCCGCTGCCGATCCCTTGAATCTTGCTGGCATTGTGGTGCCCGGTGAGCGCGTGCCCGCTATTTCCGGCAAGTACCTCAGTTTTAAAGATGGGGCGCTGGTTGAGACACCTGAAACTCCGATTCTGAGTATGGCAGGCAGGCTATGAGCGCATCCGATCTGGTGGAAGGCGAAGACTATTACCTGGAAAGAGGGAACTGGGTCTTCACGGCAAAATATCTGCTCAATCGCGGATATTGCTGCCGCTCAGGCTGCCGGCATTGCCCGTATGGATTTGTAAAAGAGGAAGCTGAGATAGATAAATCGTCTACGAGCTAATCTTCAGCCGCGAATTTCGCGAATGAACACGAATTAAAATCCGGATCAAAAGCATTCGTGTTTTTTCGCGTCCGGTTCGCGGCTAAATTCCGATTGTCGTTGAAATGGATGTGTCCGTAGCTTATTCATACCGCAGCGCCGTTACCGGATCCAGTCTTGCCGCTTTGACCGCCGGATAAATCC
>Ga0070734_10004190_pt1 | contig 13973 bp, 8 predicted proteins | sample Coa_R1_8_FD_66444 | JGI IMG/M metagenome (GOLD analysis project Ga0070734, IMG submission 66444) | Surface soil microbial communities from Centralia Pennsylvania, which are recovering from an underground coalmine fire - Coalmine... | ecosystem: Environmental > Terrestrial > Soil > Unclassified ...
GGCAGGCGATCTTCTGGGCGGCGCAGACGGCACTGCGGGACGTGATCGGGGAGACGCAACTCTCCGACCTGCTCATCGGGCGGAAACGGCTGGATGCCGAGCTGCAAAAGCTGATTGACGAGCGGACCACTCCCTGGGGCGTTACCGTGCAGGCGGTGGAGATCCGCGACATCATCATTCCGGAGGGGCTTCAGGACGCCATGAGCCGCCAGGCGCAGGCGGAGCGCGAGCGACAGGCCCGGGTCATTCTGGGCGACGCCGAAGCGCAGATCGCCGAGCGGTTCGTCCAGGCGGGCAAAGCCTATGAGGATCATCCGACCGCCCTGCACCTGCGGGCGATGAACATGCTCTATGAGGGCCTGAAGGAGAAGGGCGCGCTGGTCGTCGTGCCCAGCACCGCCGTCGAGAGCATGGGCCTGGGAACGATCACCGGCCTGACGAGCCTGTCGAAAGAGCGCATGTCGAACGGCGCGAACCGGGCTGTGAACGACCCGACTCTGTAGGGCAGGGGCAAAGGTCGCGCTTCGCGCAGCCCAAATTCGCTAACCTAACGCGAATTTCCCTCGCAGATTTCGCCTGCCGATGCAATTAGAGGAGAAAAAGATGACACGCGCATGTATCGTGCTGATTGTTCTAGGATTGATTTGCGTATCGCTGGCCTGTGCCCAGACGAAACAGGAGACGAAAGTGGACGACCTGATCCCCCTGGCAAAGACATTTGTAGACCAAATGAACAAAGGCGACTTCACGGCGGCGACGCAGCCGTTCGACGCGACGATGCATTCGGTTATGCCCCCGGAGAAACTGAACGCCACATGGCAGGCGCTGCTCGGGCAGGCGGGAGCGTTCAAGCAGCAGGTCGGAACGCACACCGCAAAAGCGCAGGGCTACGATATTGTCTTCGTCACCTGCGAATTCGCCCAGGCAAAAGTAGATGTCAAGGTGGTCTTCGATAGCCAGAAGAAGATCGCCGGGCTCTTCTTCCTGCCCGCAGACACTTCACAGGACTATAAGCCCGCGTCGTATGTGAAGCCGGGTTCGTTCCAGAGCAAGGAGGTGACGGTCGGAGGAGGCGAGTGGCCTCTGCCGGGCACGCTGACACTGCCCAGGGGAGCGGGACCCTTTCCCGCCCTGGTACTGGTGCACGGTTCCGGCCCACAGGATCGCGATGAGACCATCGGGCCGAACAAACCCTTCCGGGATCTGGCCGAGGGGTTGGCGTCGGAGGGGATTGCCGTCCTGCGCTACGAAAAGCGAACCAAGGTTTATGGGCACAAAATGGCTTCCATCAAGAATCTCACGGTCAACGACGAGACGGTAGACGATGCGGCAGCGGCGGTGGCGCTGCTTCTGAAGACGCCCGGCATAGACCCCAAACGGGTGTTCGTCCTGGGCCATAGCCTGGGCGGCATGATCCTGCATCGGGTGGTGAAAGAGGCCCCACAGGTCCGGGGCCTGATCGTCATGGCCGGCTCGACCCGTCGCCTGGACGAGGTCATTTTAGAGCAGACCGCCTTCATCGCAGGATTGAAAGAGCACCTCACCGATGCCGACAAGCAAGAGGTGGAGAAGCTCAAAAAGGAGATGGCCCGCCTGAACGATCCGGACATCGCCAACCATCCGGACGCCGTCATTATGGGGGTGCCGGTCTCCTACTGGCTCGATCTGCGCAAACTCAACCCGCCGCAGGAGGCGAAGTCTCTCACCCAGCCGATGCTGATTTTGCAGGGGGGCAAAGACTATCAGGTGACGGAGAAGGACTTCGCCAACTGGAAGGCCGCGCTATCGGGGCGAAAGGATGTGACGTTCAAGTTCTACCCGAACCTGTATCATAGCTTTATGCCGGGCGAGAAGACCCCCGCCGATTATGAGAAGCCAGGGCATGTCGTGAAAGAGGTTGTGGACGACATCGCCTCCTGGATCCGGCGCAACGGCGAATGAACACTCTGCTCTCTTTTGCCCTGTCCCTGGCCCGCTGCTATGCCCAGGTGCTATCGGTTCTGCTGGACAAGCCAGGCGCTTCCGTGCGCTCCCAATGAATCGGTACCTACCGCACCGCGAATCTTAGCAATGCATGATATAATGGGGATACAGTGAAGCGGAAAAGCAGATAGGGCAAACCCCTGAGGAGGCAAAACGTGAACAGGAAACTAAGCACGCCTGCGGTTGTCATCGGCATATTAGCGGCAATCGTTTTGTTTTGGGTACTTCCGCATAATGACAAGGTCGCCCGCTCCATATTGTTTATCCCAATAATGCTCAGTGCCTTTGCCATCTTCTTCGGCGTTACTATTGTATGCCTTTGGCGCTTTATCGCACATGTCTGGCGCCAAAATACCCGTATGTAGTCCGATCCCGATGAAGTTCGGAAACCAGTTCGCCTCGGTCACAAAGGTTGGGAATGAAATCACATCTGATCGGTTGGATAGATTCAGGAAGACTTTTCGCGCCGATGCGCGTCCGACTCCTGGTTGGCTGGCGCTGCCTGTTCGCCTTGAGTGTTGCCCTCTGTCCCTGTATCGTACAGGCGCAGGGCCAGAACAAAAACCCATTCGCCCCTCCTATCGCCTCCCTCCACTACGCCCCCGATCGGACTTGCGAACTCCTCAATGTCGCCGTCGACGTTGATGTGGACTATCCCAACCAGACCATTACAGGGCATGTTGTGAACACCCTGGCCCCACTCCGGGAGGGGCTTACGGAGGTGACGCTCAACGCGGGCCTTGCCCTCGAGATCTCGAAGCTGACCGTGGATGGAAACGACGCGCCCTATGCCCGCAAGGATCGCATCCTGACCATCGCGACGCCTCCCGAACCGAAGGGTAAGCCGATCCGCATCGCCATCGACTACAAACTCACGCATGCCCATGAGACCAGCCTTAAAATTGCGGGAGAAGGGTGGCATTGGATCCAGGCGGACGCCAAAAACCCGACCCACGTCGGTTTCTGGACACAGGGTGAGACCGAACAGACCAGCAACTGGTGCCCGACCTGGGACTACCCGAACAACCTGGCGACCAGCGAGACCCGATGCACTGTCCCCGCCGATTGGGATGTCATCGGCAACGGCGTCCTCGTCTCCAACAAACTCAGCCCGGATAAGCAGCGCCGCACCTTCGATTGGAAGTGCACAATCCCCCATGCCACCTATCTGCTCACGTTATGCGCAGGACCCTTCGACATCAAGCGGGATAAGTGGGAGGGATTGGATCTCTGGTATGTGGTCCCGAAGGGGTTGGGGAAATACATTGACGATACCTTCGGCGACACCAAGGACATGTTGAGCTTCTTCTCGACGGTGCTCGGCTACAAGTATCCCTGGCCGAAATACGCTCAGGACGCCATGTTCGACTTCGGAGGGGGAATGGAGAACGCCTCCGCCACCACGCTGGACCTGGGCGTCCTGACCACAGCGCGCGAGGGCTTCCGGCGGGCAGCGAGCATCAATGCGCATGAGCTTGCCCACCAGTGGTTTGGAGACACCGTCACCTGCAAAGACTGGGGCGATCTGTGGCTCAATGAAGGGTTCGCCACCTTTATGCAAAACCTCTATTTCGAGCACTCCATGGGCAAGAACGCCTACGACCAGCAGCTCGATGAGAACATGCGCGAATACTTTGTTACGGCGCGGGCCTACAAACGTCCCATCTCGACAAAGATGTATCCCACTACGGTGCCCAATGGCATCATGATGTTCGACGCCCATAGCTATGCCAAGGCCGGGGTCGTCCTCCACACGCTCCGACGCTATCTCGGCGATGAACCCTTCTTCAGCGGATTGAAACTCTACCTCACCACCTGGCAACACACTCCCGTCGAGAGCGTGCAACTCCGACGCTGTATGACCGAGGCGAGCGGCATCAACTGTGAACCTTTTTGGGCACAATGGATCGAAAAACCGGGACATCCGGTCCTCGATTACACCTGGACTGCCTCCTCCGATGGCATCGCCCTCACCGTCAAGCAGCTCCAGGATACCAGCGATGGCACCCCGATTTACGACATTCCTGCGAAGGTGGGCCTCATCACCTCGGAGGGGAAGTTCACCGAACAGCCGGTGCATCTGTCCAAGCCCGAAGAGACCTTCCATCTCACTGCAGCCGGATCCGTCACGGCGGTGGTCCTGGACCCGGACCACGACTTTCTGCGGGAGATCCCGACACTGCACTGGTCGGCAGCCGAGCTTGCTTCTATCCTCCAGTACGCTCCCAACTGCAATGATCGGACCGAGGCGATGACCCGCCTATTAAAAGACAGCCCCACAGAGGCGACGCTGCAGTTGATTGCCCGTCAGGTGCGGGCGGACAAAGGACCGTTTCCTGCCTTCCGCACGCTGCGTCCCCTGTTCGCTCTGGCAAAGCCGGAGTTGCGTTCGTTGTGGCTGGAACAGTTGAACCATCCGAACTTCGAGCGGCGTGCGGAGGCGGTCTCCGCCCTGGCTGCGTTGCCCGCCGATCCGACGACCACAGCGCGGTTGCGGGAGCGAGTGAACGACAAGGAGCCTCTCCAGGTGGTGGTGAACGCGATCGAGGCGTTGGCAAAGTGGGACAAGCAGGCCAATGCGGATGTGTTGCAGAAGGCATTGACCCTTGAATCGCACAACGATGCGATCAAGAACGCCGCAAAGAAGGCGCTCGGACAGTAAAGCAGCCGTCCTGTGCTTATTGCGCTGGAGATACAGGGCTTCCCACCTGTTCGATGCTCCACTCCGGGGCAGGAAATAGAGGGACGTATGGCACTGGAGGTAGGGGTTTTCCCACCTTTTCGATGCGGAAGGAATCGCCAATGGCCCGCACTTCCCTGCGCACCTGGTCCTTATGGGCTTCGTCCGCATTCCCCTCGATGAAGAACCCGCTCAGTTGGCCCTGGACTTCGACCTCCAGACTATAGCTATAGATCACGATGTTCTTCGCGCCGTTGCCGAATGCGTTTGTAGGAATCTCGTTACGCATCACCACCCATGTGGCCGGCTGATCCGAGATCCGAAGATGTTGTTGCTCTTTGATGGTCGAGACGATGTCCAGGCGAAAGGAGCCCGACCAATATGCGGGTCTTCCCACTCGGATATCGGATATCATCTCGAAGGGCGGCGGGGCGGGATGCCATAGATGCGCATCCAACCAGGCTTGCACAGGTCCGGGTTTCGGAACCTGAAAGCCGAAGCCTTCCACGTCGAGTCTCGGAACCAGCAAGCCTAGGTCTTCCTCTCGGTGAACAGAAGCTTTTTCCCAGCCTTGAGCGACCGTAAACGTGTAGCGATACCCGGTTGCCGGGTCGGTCGGGCCGATAAAGGTGCGGCGCGCCTCGAACTGCATCAACGCCATCCGAACCCCCCAGCAGAGCATGCCCAGCAGAAGCAGTAATAACGCCCATCGCCAGCGTCTTCGTATGTGAGGCGCTGCTGAAGAGAGGTTCTCATTTGCGGTGGGCATCATTTCGGGCTCACTCTCTTGTGGGGGCAAGGACCAATTTGCGGTTGACAAGTTGACAAGGGAGTAAACTCCCTCGCTGGTGGCCTTCGGCCTAGTGTCCACCTACGTGGACACGCACAAACTCTGGGCTGGTACGTGTCGGCGAAGGCCGACACTAGGCCGAAGGCCCGCAGCGAAGGACTTCAGTCCATTGCGCCGAGCTATGGGCAACGGTGAGATGTCCTGTGCCCGGCCCTTCAAGCCGGGCAGAAACCGAGAACGGAATGGGCCTGGGCATAAGGTCAAAAAGTGGGATGCGGCAGGACCAGGCTCTCGATGAAGAACTCCATCATCCGCGCCTGCCCCAGGGGGGAGTGCCCCTGATCCGGGCCGACCTGCACCTCGAAGCTCTTGCCGGCGCGCTGCAGCGCCTGGATCAACTGCAGGCTATTGGAGGGATGGACATTGTTGTCGGCGGTCCCGAAGTAGAGCATCAGCCTGCCGCTGAGCTTGTCGGCATAGTTCATGGCGCTGCCCGCCTCATACCCCGCCTTGTTCTCCTCGGGGATCCACATATACCGCTCCGTATAGATGCTGTCGTAGAGGTGGAAGTCGGTGACAGGGGAGCCCGCGACCGCTGCCTGGAACGCCTCCGGATGGCGCAGCAGGCACATGGCCGCCGCATAGCCGCCGTAGGAAGTCCCGAAGATGCCCACCCGCGTCTTGCTCACATAGGGGCGTGCCCAGAGCGCTTTGACCCCAGCCGCCTGGTCGTCCATCTCGACCGTGCCCAGCTTCAGGTAGATCGCATCCAAAAATGCCTTGCCCCGGCCTGCGGCGCTGCGGGAATCGAGGGAGGCTACCAGAAAGCCGTACTCAGTGAGCGCATTGGGCAAGCTGAAGGTTTCGCGCGCCCCGTTCGTCTCAGGGCCTGCATAGACCGTTACCAGCATCGGGTACTTCTTGTTCGGGTCGAAATTCGACGGCTTATACAGTATGCCGTAGAGATCCGTCTTTCCATCGTCGGCTTTGTAGGTAAACAGCTCCGCGCGCTGCAGGCCGAGTTGGTCGAACTTGGTGGTATCGCTCTTGGCGAGTTCCGTCACCACCTTCCCATTCGTATCCATCATGCGGGTGACGGGCGGCTGGTCGTGGGTCTGGCTGATGTCGAGGAAGTGCGCTCCATCCGGCGCAACGTCCACCGTGTGGTTGTAGGCCGGATCGGTGAGGCGCTTATCGCCCTTGCCATCCAGCCCGACCCGGTGCAGTTGGAGCTTCATGAAGTTGTCGCCATCCCGCGCCATGTAGTAGAGCAGGCCCGCCTCTTCATCCACCCGCACAATGTTGCCCACTTCAAAACGGTGATTGGTCACCGTTGCCAGCAGCTTGCCGCTGAGGTCGTAGAGATAGAAGTTCTTCCAGCCGGTCCGCTCGGAGACCCAGAGGAACCGCTTGCCGTCTTTGAGGTACCGCATGGTCGGGGTGTTCTCCGTCCAACTGGGCAGCCACTCCTCATGCACGATCGTGCGGCACTTGCCGGTATCGGGGTCGCAGGCGGTGAACTCCAGGATGTTCTGGCGGCGGTTGGTGCGGTGGAACAGCAGCTCCTTGCCATCCGGCGACCACGCCACATGGTAGACATAGTGCCCCAGGACCGCGTTATCGAAGGGCTTGCCGTCCCGGACATCGACCTCCACGGTCTTCTTGGTCTCGACATTGTAGATAAAGAGGGTGACGACGGGGTTGGGATCGCCCGCCTTCGGATAGGCCTCCACATTCAGGCTGTCGTGCAGCCGGGTCTGGTTCAGCCCCAGATAGTAGTCCGGTACTTTGCTCTCATCGAAGCGGTAGTAGGCGAGGCGCTTGCTGTCCGGCGACCACCACATGGCAGTCGTCTGGCCCAACTCCTCGCCATAGACCCAACTCGCCGTGCCGTATTTGATGCGGCTCTTCTCGCTGCCATCGGTCGTGAGCGCGATCTCACCCGCGCCGGCCATGTCGCTGAACCAGAGATTGCGGTCCCGATAGAAAGCTTTGTACTTACCGTCCGGAGAGGCGGAGGAGTCGAATTGTCGCCCCCGCCCCGGCCCCTGCCCAAAGGCCCCCCTTCTCCCTCCGCCCGGTGCGGACGCCTCCTGCACCTCCGCCGCATCCATCTCCGAGGTCTTTCCGGTCGCGAAGTCATACCGATAGGCTTTGCCATCTTTCCGATAGGCAAACGCCTTCCCGCCATCCTGCCACGTGACCGACAGCGTGCCCAGCTTCACGGAACCGGGGATCTCCCGACTCATCTGCTGATACTGCGCATAGCCGGGCATGGTCTTCAGGCGGTCTTGCGCTCCTGTAAGGCATGCTGCCGACAAGAGCAGGAGTGTAAGGATGCCATACAATAATCGACGGAAAACATAAGAGGGGGATGGCTTCATTCCAGCGCTTCTCCTTCTAACACATTCTTTCCCTCTTTTTGGACTTTCGCTCCCATAATTCCTGCTTCGGAGCAATGATGTAGGCAGGGGTTCAATCCTGGGCTAATAAAATCGGCGTAGGACGGGGCCTACGCCCTACATATCTCCACTGTCCACGTTTTTCGCTTCGATTCGTCCACAGTTTCGTCACGCAAAATCGGGGACAATAAGCGGGCATTCAATTTTGGGAATCGGAGCTGTTTCGAGAATTCCATCGTCCCCTGCAGGCACTCCCTTGTCAGTGTTTCGCGTTCTCCCCACCAGCGCATCGGCGAAAACCAGCTTCCGGTAAAGAGGCTGGATATGAAGAGCAGGTGTCCCAGGCATTCAGAAGCCAGGCGAACCCCCGCTCGGAAAGGATCCTACAGATGCGCAGAATCGGAGTCTGTCTGCTATTGCTGTGCGGCCTGTTGCTCACCTCCCTGAGCCATGTGTACGCACAGACGATCACGATCTCACCTACCAATCCCTCGGTGACCTTGGGGAAGACGGTCCAGTTTGCCGCGAAAGTGACCGTTCTGACCAACACCGAAGTCACCTGGTATGCAGGAGGCGTCAAAGGAGGGAACGCCAAGGCGGGAACGATCTCCACGACCGGATTGTACACAGCGCCGAGCGTCATGCCGGCGCAAAATCCCGTGCAGATCACCGCGACCAGCAAAGCCAAGAGCTCCCTCTCGGCGTCCACGTATGTCAATCTCCTGGACCCTGGGCCGACCATCACCTCGGTCTCGCCCAATCCCATCGCCGTAGGCAACCTTACCGTCACGATCCAGGGGACGGGATTTAAGACAGGCGCCACGGTATTCGACAGCTACGGCTCCAACTTCGTCGCGCTGTCCACCACATCCGTCACCAGCACCACCGTCGTTGCCACCGGGTACCAGGGGAACGCCGCCACGGCGACCTTCTCCGTAAAGAACCCCGGTTCGGACTACAGCAACTCCATCACGGTCCCGGTGACGGGCGGCTCTCCGCCGCCCGGAGCGTACTCGCTCACGGTCGTGAACGGGAGCGGGAGCGGCTCGTACAACGCCGGAACGGTGGTGACAATCACGGCCAACGCACCGCCCGCGGGGGGCGCGTTCCTGAACTGGACCGGAGCGACTGTCGCGAACCCGAATGCGGCCACGACCACTCTCACCATGCCCGCCGCCAACACCACCGTGACGGCCAATTTCACATCGCCCCCGCAGGTCATTCCCTACCCTGTCAGCAGCCACCCACGGCTCTGGGTCACCACCAACGACCTGCCCCGCCTGCAGAGTTGGGCCACCTCGACCAATCCGATCTATGCGCAGGGCATGGCGCCCCTGCTGGCCCAGGCGGTCAACGTCTACAACACGCAGTTCTTCCCCAACGGCGTCGTCAACCCCAACTACCCCGACCCTGGCGACGTCCAGGGCTACACCGGCTATCTCACCGAGCAGTACGCCGCGATCCTCGCCTTCAATTCGCTGATCGATCCCAGCCCTGCCAACCGCATCCTGTACGCGCAGTATGCGCGGAACATGCTGATGGTCGCCATGAACCAGGCCGTGCAGGGCCATCTGTCCGGCGCGCCGTTCCGCGATCCCCTGTTCGCCGTGTATAACCGCGCCAACGGATCGGGCGAGCAGTGGCCGCTCATTGTGGACTGGATCTACAACGCCCAGGACGCCCTGGGCAACCCGATCCTTACCGCCAGCGACAAGGCCACCATCCGCAATGTCTTCCTGATCTGGGCCAACGACTGCATCAACGCCTCCACCACCGGCGGCGACCACCCCGCGCCCATCGGCGCGACGAACAACCTGCAGTTGCTGCCCAACAACCTGCCCTACCGCATGGCCGCCAACAACTACTACCTGGGTCACGCCCGCCTGCTCACCATGATGGCGCTCTGCATGGACCCCGGCGACGATCCCGCAGTGAATGCCGCCGCTCCGGCATCCCAGTTGGGCAATACCTTACGCAGCTATATCCTGAACGCCAACGGCGCCTGGCTCTACCAGGAGTTCGCCATGTTCGGCGACCCCTCCACGGTGGCGACGGCCTATGGCCTTCCGGGTACGGGCGCGGGCTTCGGCCTGGCCAGCGGCGGATTGCCGCCGGAGGGCATGCTCTACGGCCACTCCTACTCTTTTATTTTGGGCCAACTGCTGGCGCTCCAGACGGCGGGCTTCAACGATCCCAAGTACTCCGGCCCGCAGATCCAGTTGATCGGCGCGCCCATGTGGGACCGGTTTGTCACCGGCTTTCTCTCCTCGCTCACGCCCACAGCGAAGACCTTCGCCGAACAGCCCTGGCTCGGCCCGGTCTATCAGTACGGCAGCTATGGGGACCTGCTGCGTCTCTGGGTGACGCCGGACTTCATGCAGCCGTTCGCGCTGCTCTCCCTCCTGGAGCAGGAGAACGGGAAGACGACCCACTTCGACGCCGCCCGCTGGTTTGTGACCAATGCGACCGAGGGTGGGGCCAATGCGCTGCTGACGCGCATCACCCAGCCCTTCTCCTACAGTTCGACGTCGTCCATTCTCTACTTCCTGCTGCTCGATCCCTCGGCGGCCACGGCGGACGACCCCCGCTCCAACTATCCGACCCTATTTTATGACCCGGCGGCGGGGCGAATCGTGGCCCACAGCGACTGGACGGCGAACGGGACGATGTTCGACTACCGCGCCTCCTGGGAATCCATCAACCACCAGTTGGGCGATGGCGGACAGTTCGAACTCTTCCGTAAGGGCGAGTGGCTCACCAAGGAGATGAGCAACTACGACAACAACACGGTGGGCCTGACGACGACCTACCACAACACGCTGGCGCTGCAGAACTGGAGCGCCAACGGCACGCCCAGCATCCAGTGGTATGAGCAGGGCGAGTGGTCGCTGGGCAGCCAGTGGATCCTCGGCCTCAACGCGGGCGATCCCACCACGGTCAGCAGCTCCGGGCAGAACTATGTGTATGCGGCGAGCGACCTGACCAGGCTCTACAACCGTCCCGACTTCTGGACGCCCAGCAACGGGGCGACGGACATCACGCAGGCGACGCGCTCCATCCTGTGGCTCAACAACGACTATATCGTGGTCTACGACCGCGCCACCTCGACCCACAGCAACCTGTTCAAGCGCTTCAATCTGAGCCTGGTGACCAATCCGATCCTCCAGAACAACATCGCCACGGAGACCCTAACGAGTGGGCAGCAACTGTATATTCAGACGCTGCTGCCGGCCAATCCCACTCTGACGGCGACCAACTCCGCTGGAAACCTCAATCCCATCGCGCAACTGGAGCCGACCCAGTACATTCTCACAGTGGAGGACACCAGCAAGCCCACCGATACCCGCTTCCTGCATGTCCTGCAGGGAGCCGATAGCGGTGGGGCCATGGTCGCGGCCTCCTACCTGAAGAGCACCCAGGGTACGGCCTTCGACGGAACCGCCTTCGGGAATGTCGCGGTCTTCTTCCCGGTGAGCGCATCGGGGACCTTCTCTGCAACGCTCTTCACAGTCCCCAACTCCGTCCACACGCTGTTCCTGACCGGGCTGACCGCCAACACCTCCTATGGCGTCGCTATCCAGACCGCCGGTGGCAACACCACGATCCTCGTAACTCCCGGAGCTACCGGCTCACAGACCGACGGGGCCGGAGTGCTGCACCTCACCTTCTAACGGGAACACGTTCTTTGTAGGGCGCAGGCCCCGTCCTGCGCCGATAACCCTTACAATGCAAAAGGGTTATCGGCAGAGGGCGGGCCCCTGCCCTACAATGGTACATTTCATATAAACGCTTCTGAGTACAGACGGGGCGTTTTCGACTCACCCACTGGAATTGCGTTTGTAGGTGTAATCCTTCCGTACAACCCGCATTCCGCAGCTCTCATAAAGGCGCGTCGCGGTCGGATTGGCGGACGCCGATCCGACCCAGGCGCTCCGCGCTCCCAACTGCTGCAGTTGCCGTAAGCCATAGAGAACCATCGCGCGGGCCAGTCCGCGCCGTCGATGCTCCGGATGCGTCGACACCGGCTCGAACAGCCCTGCGCGGCTCACGGCATCCAGCCAGCAGATACAGGTCGCAGCAAAGGTTCCATCCGGCGCGACCACGACGATATCCAGTTCCGGGCGATACCCCGGCATCTGCATAATACGCCGATAGTGCTCTACCTGCATCCGTTGGGTTTGCCACCCTCCGCGATGCCCCTCAACCCGGCTCTCTATCTCTTGCTCTCCCTGAAGATAACGAACCGCGTATCCTTCTGGTACGACAGGCATCTCCACGGTTTCGCTGTCCAGGCTCCGATAGTGATGGTTATAATAAGCATCCTCCCGCACGTAGCCTCTCGACAACAACAGAGCCGTATATGCCGCATCGCCTTCCGTCGCGTAGGTCGTCAGCGTAGGGGCACGGCTTTCAGCGATAGCAGCCTGGGATTCCGCCCAATCCAACGATGCTTGTTCCCACTCCTTATCCGCTTCGCTCGGTGCATATTGGAACTCCAGGGTTCCGGCAGAGGGGTCCCATTCGGCAAAGGCGCAGATCTGCCCCGATGTCTGCTCCCATAGCCAGAGCGTGCGCGCATAGGCAGGTTCGCGCAAGCGCCAGTATAAATCTCCCACATGAAAATTCGCCCTGAGATGCCTCTCCGGGAGCCATGCCTGCTGTATGAGTTCCGCCATCCGAGCCAGATCGTCCTTTGCCTCATGGTAAGGGCGTATTGAAACCTGCATTTGCCTTCCTCTCTTCCCAGCTTACCGGGCCGTGAACGACCCGTCTAAGGGGCGGCTACGCCGCCAACCGCCCTGCGGGCGGAGAATGCCTTTCCGGTCGCAGACCGGTTAGCCGAAGGCTCCCCAGACAGGTCGTTCACGGCCTGGCGAGCCAAGTGGAGACAAATTACCGGGCGCGAGGAAACGTTGGAAACGTACTCTGATGCAGGATATTCTGACATATGCCACGAAAAGCACAAAACTAGGGAGCCGGAGTTCTGCTCCAAGGCATCCCAATCGGAGGGTAAATCCATGCAACGCATTCTCTCTGCGCTTCTGTGCGGAATAGGGCTCTCGCTGGCCGCAGTTCCTACCCTGGCGGCGGAGACGACGCTGAAGTTCAGCGGGTACGAATGGACAGTGAAATCCGGCGACAAGCTCGGCCCCGGCCCCAACCGCTGGAGCCCCGACAACGTGTGGGTAGATAAAGCGGGCGCACTGCATCTCAAGATCGCGCAGAGCGATGGAGTGTGGCAGTGCGCCGAAGTGAGCACCAAGAAGCGGTTCGGCTTCGGGACCTACCAGTTCCAGGTTGCGGGGCGGGTGGACAGACTGGACAAGAACGTGGTGCTGGGCCTCTTCAACTACCCGACTTCGGATGTGGGGAAAGACGGGACCCACGAGATGGACATTGAGTTCGCGCACTGGGGTAACGAGAAAGCGCCCATCGGCAACTACACCGTCTGGCCGGTCAAAACGGGAGCGCACAACGCCTCGAGTTCCTTTAGTTTCACCCTCAATGGCGACTACTCCACCCAGCGCTTCACCTGGAAGCCGGACAGCCTGCTGTTTCAAAGCCTGCACGGCCACCGCGATGACGACAAGAACGAGTTCCAGCGCTGGCTCTTCCAGCCCGCCATGCCGCAGGACGCCATCTCCCAACAGCCGATGCCTGTCCTCATCAATCTCTGGTTATTCCACGGCCAGGCGCCTTCCGACGGCAAGCCGGTGGAGATCGTCATCAAGCAGTTCAAGTTCACGTCTCTGCAACCTTCTGTTTCAGTGGGATACGGAACCAGAGGGCAGACCTTGTGCATAGCCCATCACTCTCCGCCCACATGTACCCGCCATACCGATCGATTAGCATGTTGGAAAGATAGAGGCCAAGGCCGCTTTCACCTCTTGTGTTCCTATGCTTCTTATACGGAACACGCACGATTTGCTTGAAAAGCTCCTTCGAGATATCTTCCCCCTGATAGGTGACACCCATCAATAGCGCTCCAGTGGGAAATTCTTCCGTAGGCCTTTCAATACGAGCAAGAATCGCCACTTCTCCTCCGTCCGGCGAGTAAGTGATCGCTTCATGGACGAGGTGATGGAGAATAGTGTGGAGATGGTCCGAGTCTATCTCA